>SESE01000173.1_pt1 | contig 28746 bp, 23 predicted proteins | sample 3171371 | NCBI WGS metagenome assembly SESE01 (sample SAMN06051881, study PRJNA518727) | freshwater metagenome | biome: subpolar coniferous forest; feature: holomictic lake; material: water; isolation source: holomictic Lake 442, 13 m depth | place: Canada: near Kenora, Ontario | collected... | reverse complement strand
GTAAAGAACAGTGCAAGAGTAACATCTACAAAGCCGTCATCACCCGCATCGAGCCCAGTCTGGAGGCGGCATTCGTCGACTACGGTGGTAACCGTCACGGTTTCCTGCCATTCAAAGAGGTCTCCCCCACCAACTACCTGCGCCAGGATGGCGACGGGCGCCCCAGCATCAAGGAGGCCCTGCGCGAAGGCCAAGAGCTCCTTATCCAGGTGGATAAGGACGAGCGCGGCAACAAGGGGGCGGCACTCACTACCTATATCAGCCTAGCCGGTCGCTACATCGTACTCATGCCCAACAACCCTAGCGGTGGTGGGGTATCACGCCGCGTCGAGGGCGAGGAGCGCAACGACCTGCGGGACGTCTTGGCGCAATTGGACGTGCCACAGGGGGCTAGCATCATCGCACGCACCGCCGGCATTGGTCGCAACCTGGAGGAGCTGCAGTGGGACCTTAACTACCTAAAGCAGCTGTGGGATGCCATCGAGGGTGCCGCTAAGACCGAGAAAGCGCCCTCCCTGATCTACCTCGAGAGCAGCCTGGTGGTGCGCGCCATACGTGACTACTTCCACGCAGATATTGGTGAAATCCTGGTCGACACGGACGAGATCTACCAGCAAGCGTGTGCCTTCATGGGCACGGTCATGCCCAACAGCGTTAACGTTATCAAGCGCTACGAGGACGATGTTCCTCTGTTCTCACGCTTCCAGATCGAGCACCAGATTGAATCCGCACACGCACGCCAGATTAACCTACCCTCGGGTGGCGCGATTGTCATCGACCACACCGAGGCACTCACCGCGATCGACATCAACTCAGCACGCGCAACGCGCGGTGCGGACATCGAGACGACCGCCCTCAATACCAACCTAGAGGCGGCCGACGAGATCGCACGACAGATGCGCCTGCGTGACTTAGGCGGCCTGATCGTGATCGACTTTATCGACATGGGTAGCACCCGCAACCAGCGTGAGGTCGAGAACCGTCTGCGCGATGCGCTGCACTACGACCGTGCACGCGTGCAGACCGGCAAGATATCGCGCTTCGGACTGCTCGAGCTATCGCGTCAGCGACTGCAGCCTAGCCTAGAGGAATGCAGCCACACGCCCTGCCCTCGCTGTAATGGTATCGGACACATCCGCGGCATCGAGTCCTCCGCCTTACACATCCTGCGCATCATCCAGGAGGAGGCCATGAAGGAGCACAGTGCCGCCATCCACGTGCAGGTACCGATCGACGTGGCCACCTTCTTGTTAAACGAGAAGCGCACCGAGATCTACCAGATCGAGTCACGTCTCAAGGTGGCGATCATGCTGATCCCCAACTCGCACATGGAGACACCGCACTACACGATCACCCGCCTACGTCAGGATGACATCTCGGAGAGCCCACAGGCCAGCTACAACATGGTTGCCCTGCCCGAGGCTGGCGAGGACCCGGCCAAGAAGGCCACACAAGACATCAAGGTGGAGCGCGCTCGGGCAGTGGTGCAAGGCATCACGCCATCGACACCGGCTCCCATGCGCACCGTCGAGCGGCGCTCTATCTTCAGCTGGCTGTTCGGCTGGATGTTCACCAAGAAGGCGCCCGCTAAGCCGGCCACCCGGAGTAATTCACACCGTGACCGTGAGGGCCGCAACGCAGGTGGTCGTAACGCACACGGCAACCGCCCAGAGGGTGGCCGTCAACGCAACAACCCACGCCGTGATCGTGACGAGAGTCGTCCTGCCGCGGACCGGCCTGCCGCCTCCCCCGCAAGGGAGTCGGCACCCCGTGCCGAGCGTCCGCCCCGCAAGCCACCGGTGCAGGTCGAGGTGGCAACGTCTGAGGTCATATCACAGGCAGCAGGTGTCACTACAGAGACAGAGAACGGTGCTACCCCACGCACGGGGCGTCAACATGGGCGACATGCCTCACGGCCCAGCGCACCAGCCAAGCCAGTCCCAAGTGGGGACGGGTCAATACAGATCGAGACTGACGCGCTCAAGCGTGTGCCCGTAACGACAAACGATTCGATCCAGGCCACAGGATCACGCCGTCGCCCACGCCCCCTCGAGATCTATGACGCAGAAAGCAACAATCCTCTAATGCAAATCGAGACCAACGCGCCCAAACCTATAGTCACAGCGACAAACGATGCAATCCAGATCGCACCGACAATACCGTCCCATGACTCACACGCTCATGAAGCTCAGGTACATGGGGCGGCGAATCACTAGCAGTGATTCGCGACTGGCCATCCCTTAATAATTAGACGGGCAAGTAGATTGCTCCGCATTGGGTCATAATACAACCGCATCACTTCATGGTGTGGTTGTATTTTTTTTTGAGCTGCCGCCCAGTCCACCTCCACGGCGCGTGATCTGTGGAATGACAACCAACAAAGATAGGCGCCATGCCAGAACTACCTGAGGTCGAAACAACACTGCGTGGACTTGAGCCGCACGTACTGGGTCAACGCATTGCAGGCGTTACCATCCGGACATCTCGTTTGCGCTGGGCAATTCCCAGCGAGCTGCCAACCACACTAGGCGGCCAGACAATTCATGAACTGCGTCGCCGCGCCAAGTACCTGCTGATTGGATGTGGCAACGGCACGCTCATCCTCCACCTTGGTATGTCTGGCAGCCTGCGCATCCTGCCGTCCGACACGCCCGCAGAAAAACATGACCACTTCGACCTACGGTTAGCGAGCGGGATGCTGATGCGGCTGCGTGACCCGCGTCGTTTTGGTGCGGTACTATGGCACGAGGGCGACCCCACACAACACCCATTGCTCATAAAGCTTGGCGTGGAGCCGCTAACCAGTGGGTTCAGTTCCGAGTACCTCTATCGTGCGACACGTAAACGTGATGCCGCAATCAAGCTCGTCATCATGGACCACCACTTGGTGGTTGGCGTTGGCAACATTTACGCCAACGAGGCCCTGTTCCGTGCCGGAATTCGACCACAGCTACCCGCATCCAAACTGAGCCGACCCCGATGCGCACGACTGGTTAACAGCATACAAGAGACGCTGACGGCCGCCATCGCACTGGGCGGCAGCAGCCTGCGCGACTTCGTAGGCATTGACGGTAGCTCCGGTCACTTTCAGCAACACTACTGGGTGTACGGGCGCACGGCGGAGGCTTGCCGTACCTGTAACACGAATATCAAACAGATTAAACAGGGACAGCGATCGAGCTTTTATTGCCCACAATGTCAGGCATGATTGGAGCGCTTCGCAAGAAAACAGAAATCTTTAAATTTATCGTGCTGGTGACGGTGGTACAATTTTAGTCGTATCCGCCACCTCGCCATCATGCTCCAACCATCTTTTATTCATCTGCGTCTGCACAGCGAGTATTCGATTGCTGATGGCATCGTACGCATCCCTGACGCAATTGCTGCCGCCCGGCAGGATGACATGCCAGCGCTGGCGCTGACCGATCTAAATAATGTGTTCGGTCTCGTCAAGTTCTACATGGCTGCGCGTGCAGCCGGAATCAAGCCCGTCATTGGTTGCGACGTATTTATTGCCAACCCCGCCGAACCAGACAAGCCCTTCCGTCTGCTACTGCTATGTCAGTCCGATACGGGCTACCTGAGGCTGTGCGAGCTAATAACGCGCGCCTACTTAGGACGACAGGGCAGTGGTCGTGTCGAGATACACAAGCAATGGCTCCGTGATGGCACCGTCGGCCTCATTGCGCTGTCTGGTGCACAGCTAGGTGAGGCTGGCACAGCATTACTGCATGGCAACCATGCCAAGGCACGTCAGCTCACTCTCGAATGGGCGGCGTTATTCCCCGACCGTTACTACGTAGAGGTGCAGCGTACCGGCATGGCGCGCGAGGACCTGCACGTGCGTGAGACGGTCGAGCTTGCCGCCGCGCTAAAACTGCCGGTGGTCGCCACCCACCCAATCCAGTTCCTCGATTCGGACACACACAAGGCACACGAGGCACGTGTATGCATCGCCGAGGGGTACGTGCTCAACGACAAGCGACGCGTGCGCCAATTCACCGCACAGCAGTACTTCAAGTCCCAGTCCGAAATGGCAGCCCTATTCGCCGACCTTCCCCAGGCGTTAGCCAACAGCGTAGAGATCGCCAAGCGGTGCAACCTAACGCTCCAACTTGGCAAGTCATTCTTGCCGGACTTCCCCACGCCAAACGGCGAAAGCTTGGACGACTTCCTAACCCAGGAATCCAAGCGTGGCTTGCAGCAGCGCATGCTGCAGCTGTACCCAGACGCAGCCACGCGCGCCACAAAGGAAGAGGAGTACAGCGCACGCCTGGCGTTTGAAATTGAAACCATCATCAAGATGGGTTTCTCTGGCTACTTTCTGATCGTGGCCGACTTTATTCGCTGGGCAAAGCTCAATGACGTTCCTGTTGGACCGGGCCGCGGCTCCGGTGCTGGTTCGCTGGTCGCATACAGCCTTAACATTACCGACCTCGATCCACTGCGTTACGCCCTGCTGTTTGAGCGCTTCCTAAACCCAGAGCGTGTGTCCATGCCCGACTTCGATGTGGACTTTTGCCAAGACGGGCGAGAACGCGTTATCGAGTACGTAAAACAAAAATATGGCGCGGCGAGCGTATCCCAGATTGCCACGTTCGGCACCATGGCGTCCAAGGCCGTTATTCGTGATGTGGGGCGCGTGCTGGACTTTCCCTACGGGCTATGTGACCGACTATCTAAGCTCGTTCCGCTAGAGGGTGTCAAACCCGTGTCGCTCAAAAAGGCAAGGGAGATGGAACCAGAATTTAACGCCATCATTGGCAGCGAGGAGGGGGTGGCGGAGCTACTTGATCTAGGCGCCCAGCTAGAGGATCTGACTCGCAATGTTGGAATGCACGCGGGCGGCGTTTTGATTGCACCCGGCAAGCTGACAGATTTCTGCCCACTGTACTACGCGGAGGGGAGCGACAAGGGTATCAGTCAGTTTGACAAGTACGACGTGGAACACATTGGGCTACTCAAATTTGACTTCTTGGGGCTGCGCACGCTCACCATTATCGACTGGGCGGAAAAATATGTAAGGAAAATGCCGGGTGGGGTAGGCTTCTCCATTAAAAATATTCCGCTGGAGGATAAGCCAACCTACGCACTACTCAAGGCAGCCAACACCACGGCAATCTTTCAGCTTGAATCGCACGGCATGAAGAAGTTGATCGCCAAACTGCAGCCGGACACATTCGAGGACATCGTGGCGCTGGTGGCGTTGTATCGCCCTGGACCACTAGAGTCGGGCATGGTGGATGACTTCATCAATCGTAAACATGGTCGGTCCAAGGCCGACTACTTTCATCCCGAGCTAGAAGTCTCGCTCAAGCCAACCTACGGTGTGATCGTGTACCAGGAGCAGGTTATGCAGATTGCGCAGATTATCGGGGGCTACTCGCTCGGAGCGGCGGACTTGTTGCGTCGTGCGATGGGCAAGAAAGATGCCGAGGAGATGGCACTACAGCGCAGCATATTTGTAGATGGGGCGGTGGCACGAGCCATTCACAAGCGACTGGCAGAGCAGCTGTTCGATCTCATGGAAAAATTCGCGGGGTACGGCTTCAACAAATCGCACTCCGCCGCCTACGCGTTGGTCTCCTACCAGACCGCCTACCTAAAGGCGCACTACCCGGCAGCATTTATGGCCGCCACGCTCTCGTCTGACATGGACAACACCGACAAGGTGCACGTCTTTTACCTTGACACCCTGTCACAGGGAATACGCGTCCTGCCGCCAGATATAAATTCCTCAGAGAATCGCTTTATGCCGGTGGACGAAAAGACGATTGCCTATGGGCTGGAGGCCATCAAGGGCACCGGAAAGGCGGCCATAGATAGTATCTGTGACGCCCGCAAGCTCGGCGGGCCATTCCGCGACCTGTTTGATTTTTGTCAGCGCGTGGACAAGCGTGTCGTCAATCGACGCGCCACTGAGGCGTTAATTCGCGGCGGGGCATTTGACACCATCACAGATCATCGTCATCAGCTGCTGGCGTCGCTCGAGGTCGCATTATGTAGCGCAGAGCAGCAGGCCAGGTCAGCAAACCAGAACAGCCTGTTCGAAGAGGATGCGAGCGTAGCGATTCCGGTGGCGATGAGAAGCACCCCACGCTGGACGCTGCGAGAGCAATTGCAAAACGAAAGGCTTAGCCTGGGCTTCTATCTCAGCGGCCACCCTTACGAAGAGTACGCCGACGAGCTGGCTAATTTTATCAAGGTGCGCCTGGCTGACATCACGCCACAAGCGCTCCCACAAAACGGTGGCAATCGACGAGGGGGGGTGCAGGTGACGCTGGCTGGCATTGTCTCTGCCGTGCGTCTGCAGCAGACTCGTCGTGGTCGCATGGCAATTGTCACGCTAGACGACGGCAGCGCACAGCTAGAGATGACCGTATTCAATGAGGTATTCGAAGCCAATCGTCCATGGATACGCGAGGACGAACTGCTTGTGGCACGGGGCAAGGCCAGCTTTGATGAATACTCTGGAAATGTTCGCGTTAACAGTGACGAGTTATTTGATCTCGCCTCGGCACGCTCCACCTTTGCGACACACCTAAGCCTCAATGTTTCTTCTGATTCTGGGGTTAGTGTTGCAGAGATACAGGGGCTACTCGCGCCCTACCGAGAAGGGAAGTGTGCGGTCCTAGTTAAGTATAACAACGCAACGGGCAGTGTAGACCTAAGGCTGGGAGAGGCGTGGTGCGTGACTCTTCACAATGACTTAATGAGCGGTCTCAAGAGGTTGCTGGGTGAGCAGAACGTTCACATCGCCTTCGCATAGCCCAATCCCCATCACCCACGACCGCCGCAGACCCTACAACAAAATCAGATTGTCTCGATGCACCAACTCTGGCTCGTGCACGTAACCCAATAGGGCCTCGATTTCATTGCTGAGGTGTCCCGCGATACGACGGGCCTCTGTGGCGTTGTAATTAATCAATCCGTGCGCAATAGCCTTTCCATGCGCATCAACAATAGCAACCATGGCGCCACGCTCGAACTCTCCACCCACCTTGATGACACCAATTGGCAGCAAGCTCTTGCCTTCCTTGCACAGAGCTTGTGTGGCACCCGCATCCAGCGTTACCTCGCCACTAATCTGTAGGTGGTCTGCTAGCCATTGCTTACGTGCATTCAACGACAGTGGCTGCGCCTGCAGCAGGGATCCAACACTCTCCCCGCGCATTAGACGTGGCAGCACGTCCGCCTCGTGACCTGAGGCGATCACGGTATGCGCTCCACTCCGTGCGGCACGTTTCGCGGCCAACACCTTGGTGAGCATGCCACCACTGCCAATAAAGCTACCCGCACCGCCCGCCATGACCTCAAGCTTCTCGTCGCCTGCCCGTGCCAGGCCAACCAGCGTGGCTCTAGAATCTTTCCGTGGATCTGCCGTATAAAGACCAGCCTGGTCGGTAAGTATGACAAGGGCGTCCGCCTCAATTAGGTTAGCAACCATCGCCGCCAGGGTGTCATTGTCACCAAACTTGATTTCATCGGTGACCACGGTGTCGTTCTCATTAATGACAGGTATAACGCCCAGGGCCAGCAGGGTCGATAACGTAGAACGAGCGTTGAGGTAGCGCTCTCGATCAGCAAGGTCAGCATGGGTAAGTAGTATCTGTGCCGTACGGAGATCGTGCGCACTAAAGCAGCTCTCGTATACCTGGACCAACCCCATCTGACCAACCGCAGCGGCAGCCTGCAGATCGTGCACGGCACTGGGTCTCTTTTTCCAGCCCAACCGCTGCATGCCCTCTGCAATCGCGCCAGAAGAGACTAGCACCACCTCGCACCCACCCTCACGCAGGGTGGCGATCTGTTGCGCCCAATTTTCGATTGCACGAACGTCCAGCCCCTCCCCGTGATTAGTCACGAGGCTGCTTCCAACTTTCACGACGACGCGCTTACACTCAGTCAGGATGGTTTTCATGGTGCATCAAAGTATTACGGTGTTAGATTTTTTGATAATTTCAGCGTGATCCAGCTCCTCCTGCTTGGCGACCTGCTCCACGTGCTCCATGATGGCATAGGTCAACTCCTTGCAGCCATCGCCGTTAATCGCTGAGATAGTAAAGTAACGCGTGTAGTCACTGAATTCTCGCAAAAATGAGGCGACCCTTTCATTTTTATCTTGCAGTAGGTCGAGCTTATTAAGGACCAGCCAGCGTGGCTTGTTGTACAGCACCTCATCATACTTTTTTAGCTCATTCAAAATAGAACGGGCCTCATGTACTGGGTCAACCCCCTCGTACATTGGGGCAACGTCAACCAGATGTAGCAGCAAGCGAGTGCGCATCAGGTGCCTCAAGAACTGATGTCCCAATCCTGCGCCCTCAGCGGCGCCCTCAATCAGCCCAGGAATGTCAGCTATGACAAAGCTCTTCTCGGGGGAGACTCGCACCACGCCCAAATTTGGATGCAGCGTGGTGAACGGATAGTCTGCCACCTTGGGGCGGGCAGCAGAAACCGCTCGGATAAGGGTGGACTTTCCGGCATTTGGCATGCCCAACAAGCCCACGTCAGCGAGCACCTTGAGCTCCAATTGCAACTCGCGTCGCTCGCCCTCGACACCAGGCGTGCACTGTCGCGGTGCGCGGTTGGTGCTGGACTTAAAGTGCAGATTGCCCAGCCCACCCTTACCACCCTGAGCGAGCAGCATCTTCTGCCCGTCACGGTCCAGGTCGGCGATCAATTCGTTGGTATTGATGTCAGTGATCATCGTGCCCACCGGCATTCGCAGGACAACATCCTCTGCGCCCTTGCCATAGCAGTCCGCCCCACGCCCCGCCTCCCCGTTGCGGGCACGATGATGGCGCGCAAAACGATAATCCACTAAGGTATTGATGTTCCGGTCTGCGAGTGCGTACACGCTGCCACCCCAGCCGCCGTCCCCGCCATCGGGTCCACCCTTGTCGATATACTTTTCTCGCCTAAAGCTGGCAGCGCCATTGCCGCCGTCCCCGGCGATCACCTCAATTTTTGATTCGTCGATAAATTTCATTTATTGGATCGCTGCTACAAATAAAAAAGCCCTACCTCACGATAGGGCTTATTGTACTTGGCTAAGAGTACTTAAGCTGCAACCACGAAGATAGTCTTACGTTTCTGTATACCCTTAACAGTGAACATCACCCTACCGGTAATCTTCGCAAACAAAGTGTGGTCCTTACCCATGCCAACATTATCACCGGCATGGAAGCGTGTACCACGCTGACGCACGATAATGCTGCCGGCATTAATCAACTCTCCACCGTAAGCCTTAACACCAAGGCGTTTCGAGTGTGAATCGCGACCGTTACTGGTGCTGCCGCCACCTTTTTTTGATGCCATATCTCTTCTCCCTCGGCGCTACGCTGAAATTCCGTCAATGCGGATCTCAGTGAAATTTTGACGATGACCCTGATGCTTCTGATAGTGCTTACGACGACGCATCTTAAATATTCTAATTTTTTCGCCCCGACCATTCGATACGATGGTTGCCGTAACGGTGGCGCCAGCCAAAAGAGGTTGTCCAACGGACACCTTCTCACCATTGCCCACCATGAGGACCTTGTCCAAAACAATGGCGCTGCCAACGTCGCCCGCAAGGGTTTCAATTTTTAAAGTTTCACCCGTGACAACACGGTACTGCTTGCCACCGGTCTTAATTACCGCGTACATAACAACCTCGCTTGAATGCAGTTTTACAGAGTCGAGCATTATACACAAACGGCACCCACCGTCAAAATGGTTTTTGGTCTAGCCTCAAGTAGTCCACTACACCCAGTATGCGGTTCGCGTCATCACCTTTGCGCTAATCTGCATCGCGAGCTTTACGGGTAGCGGCAGCTCCATGCCACCCAGCTGCATCGCCATGTCTCCGTGCCGTGCCTCATCTACAAGCATCTGCCGCACAATCGTACGACTTTTTATGTCCTGCTGCGGCAACATCTCCAGGTGACCCTGTAAGTGCGCGCCCACCTGGCGCTCAGTCTCTGCCACAAACCCAAGATTCCACTTGTCGCCAAGTAGCCCAGCAAGCGCGCCGATGGCCAATGAATTAACGTACCAGAGCGGATTAAGAAGGCTTGTGTGCCCGCCCAGCTCGCGAACGCGTCGCGACGTCCAGGCCAAATGCTCGGCCTCCTCTTTTGCCGCCTTTTGCAGCTCATCCTGCACCACAGGATCACTTGCCGTCAGTGCCTGCCCTTGATATAGGGCCTGGGCACAAATCTCACCACTATGGTTCACTCGCATCAGGGCTGCTGCTAGCTTCTTGTCATGCTCATCCAACATAACATCTGGCAGGCCGGCATCCGGCAGGGGGCGGGCGCTACGCGCCTCACTAAATAAGGTACGCAAACTCTGATCGAACTTAATAATCACATCATCAATATTTAGCACGCTTCACCTTTTTGCCACATCGCGACCTCGATTAACGACCCCATTTCACACAAACAGCCGAGCCAGCTCAGCACCCGGATCTGGCGCACGCATGAACGCCTCACCCACCAAAAAAGCGTTGACATTATGGTCACGCATTTGCTGCACATCTTCCGGCGTCACTATGCCGCTCTCCGTAACCACGATACGCTCACGTGGGATGCGTGGCAACAAGTCCAACGTGACCCGCAATCCAACCTCGAAGGTGCGCAGATTGCGGTTGTTGATACCAATAAGCGGGGTGACGAGTTGTAGCGCCCTGTCCAGCTCACGCTCGTCATGCACCTCCACCAAGACACCCAGCCCCAAGGTGTGTGCCAACACTTCAAATGCTTGCATTTGAGCCATACTGAGTGCTGCCGCAATCAAGAGTATGCAATCCGCCCCCATGGCACGCGTTTGATAAATTTGATAAGCGTCCACTATAAAATCTTTGCGCAGCACCGGGATCGTGCAAGCGGCGCGTGCCTCCCGCAAATATTCAGCACTGCCCTGAAAGAATTGCACGTCCGTTAGCACCGACAAACAAGTGGCGCCATGACCAGCATAGCTAGCGGCAATCTCTGCCGGACGAAAGTCGGCACGCAACAAGCCCTTGCTTGGGCTGGCTTTTTTAATTTCAGCTATCACTGCGGCCCGGCCTATCTGAATCTGCGTACATACTGCCGCCACAAAATCACGCACCGGTGGTGCCCCCTCTGCCTCGGCACGCACGATCTCTTCTGGCTTTCTGGCCTTAGCGGCAGCAACCTCCTGCACCTTAACCGCAAGAATTTTTTGTAAAATATCAGACATGATCGACACCTAATATACTAAGGCACGTATTTTAACGTAAGTGCAATGGTAAAATGCACCCTTCACGGTGGGTAGGGCACAGCAAGGCCCGCCCACTAACTCCACTAAAATGGTGAGATAGAAATGGATAACATCAAGGTATACATGGAGCGTGTTGGACAACAGGCACGCGCCGCGTCTCAGATTATGGCACAGGCCGGTACCGCGGTAAAAAATCGCGCCCTAGAGAACATTGCTGGTGCCCTTCTGAGTGGCAGTAAAGCTCTCATCGCCGCAAACGCTAGCGATGTTGCTGCCGCACTTGCCAGTGGCTTAGACGCTGCCTCTATTGACCGCCTCACACTAACCGAGGCAACCGTGCGCAGCATGGCGGAGGGGATGCTGCAAATAGTTGCGCTTCCAGATCTTATCGGCGAGATCAGTGATCTCAAGTATCGCCCATCCGGAATTCAAGTTGGCAAAATGCGTGTACCCCTGGGTGTGGTGGGCATCATATATGAGTCACGTCCCAATGTAACAGCTGATGCAGCAGGGTTATGCATAAAGTCAGGCAACGCTGCTATTTTACGCGGCGGCTCAGAGGCAATACATTCCAACCAGGCCATCGCGACCTGCGTTCACCAGGGATTGCGTGAGGCCGGCCTGCCCGAGAGTGCGGTACAGGTTATCAGCACCACCAACCGCGAAGCGGTAGGCGAGCTTATTACCATGGAAAAATACGTAGACGTGATCGTGCCACGTGGCGGCAAAAGTCTCATTTCGCGTATCTCGAAAGAGGCTAGGATACCCGTCATAAAGCACCTAGACGGTATTTGCCATGTGTATATAGATGATGAGGCAAACCTAGAGCAGGCCATTCTTATCGCTGACAACGCTAAAACCCAACGCTACGGCGTATGCAACGCGATGGAAACCCTGTTGGTTGCTCGTAGTGTGGCGGCCGACGTCCTACCTCAGCTATGTAAAATATATCTAGATAAGGGTGTTGAGCTACGCGGTGACGAAACCGCACGCAAGCTGGTCAAACAAATGGGGGTGGCTACCGAGGAGGACTGGCGTACCGAATACCTTGCGCCCATCTTAAGTGTTCGCGTAGTCGCTGGGCTGGACGAGGCTATCACACACATCAATACCTACAGCTCGAAGCATACAGATAGCATCGTGACCCAGAGCTACCCTAGTGCAATGCGTTTTTTACGTGAGGTGGACTCTAGTTCGGTCATGGTTAATGCTTCGACGCGCTTTGCCGATGGCTTTGAGTACGGATTGGGTGCGGAGATTGGTATCTCTACTGACAAGATTCATGCACGTGGCCCCGTCGGATTGGAAGGTCTCACTTCGCAAAAATTTATTGTATTGGGTAATGGCCAGATAAGAAATTAGCCGGAACAGCTCTTGCTCACGGCCAATGCGCAAACACATCTCGTCTAAACTAACCACGAAAGAGCATATGACACAGACCATCGCAGTTAACGTGCCCGACATTGGGGACTTTAAGGACGTCGCCATTATCGAAGTGCTCGTCAAGGTAGGCGACACCGTGACAGCAGATCAATCACTTATCACCCTGGAGACCGACAAGGCTACCGTGGAAGTGCCTTCGCCCGCCGCGGGAGTGATACAAGAATTGCAAGTTAAAATTGGTGACAAAATCAGCCAGGGTGCACCCATCCTAACACTCAAGACAGCAGCCAAGGAGGTGTCCACTTCACTCCAAAGTCAAATAACGGTAGAAGGGAAATCAGCGGAAGAAGTGCCCACAACTACGCCAGTAAGTGCCACCGTATCTGGGCCAGCCGTCTCAGTCTCTCCGACCTTTACAAGGGGTGATTTACACGCCGAGGTGGTTGTTATCGGTGCTGGTCCAGGGGGTTACACCGCGGCCTTTCGTGCTGCCGATTTGGGCAAGCAGGTAACGCTCATCGAGCGCGATTCTAAGCTGGGTGGAGTCTGTCTCAACGTGGGCTGTATTCCATCGAAAGCGCTATTACATATAGCCAAGATTATCGACGAGGCAAATGAAATCTCACATCACGGCGTGATCTTCGCCAAGCCGACAATCGATATCAATAAAATTCGTGATTGGAAGGATGGCGTCATCGCCAAGCTCACCGGCGGCCTAGTCGCACTATCCAAGCAACGCAAGGTGCAGGTGATCTATGGTGCAGCAAAATTTAGCTCGGCTAATTCTCTCACCATAGAAGCAAAAGACGGTATAAAAACCATCACATTTGATAACGCCATCATTGCCACTGGATCTAGCGTGGTACACATCCCTGGCTTTCCTTACGACGATCCCCGTTTGATTGACTCCACTGGCGCACTGCTACTACAGGATATTCCTGAGCGCATGCTAATCATTGGTGGTGGCATCATCGGCCTCGAGATGGGCACGGTATATGCCGCACTAGGCTCTAAAATTTCCGTGGTGGAGTTGGCCGATGGACTCATTCCTGGCGCCGATCGTGACCTGATACGTCCGCTACATAAGCGCATCGAGAAGCGCTATGAGGCAATCTATCTAAAGACTCGAGTCACCAAGGTTGAGGCCAAGCCAGATGGGCTCTGGGTGACATTTGAGGGTGATGGCGCACCACAACCACAGCGATATGATCGCGTATTGCTGGCCGTAGGTCGTCGTCCGAATGGGCACGAGGTTAATCCTTCGGCGGCCGGCATCACAATCAATGAGCGTGGATTTATTCCAGTGGACAAACAGCAACGCAGCAATGTGCCGCACATTTATGCCATAGGTGACATTGTTGGTGATCCGATGTTGGCACACAAGGCGACGCATGAGGGCAAGGTGGCTGCGGAAGTTATCTCGGGAGGCAAGGTCAGCTTCAACCCACTCACCATTCCGTCTGTCGCGTACACCGACCCAGAGGTCTCTTGGATGGGCCTCACTGAAATACAAGCCAAGGCACAGGGGATCCCTTACGAAAAGGCCACCTTCCCTTGGGCGGCGAGCGGTCGCGCTCTGTCGATGGGGCGCGAAGAAGGTTTTACAAAGCTATTATACGACCCGCACACCAAGCGCATTCTTGGTGCGGGAATCGTGGGTAGCAATGCCGGCGAGCTGATTGCCGAAACCGTGCTTGCATTGGAGATGGGTGCGGACATGAAAGATATCGGTTTAACTATTCACCCGCACCCTACGCTATCCGAGACCGTCTGCTTTGCGGCAGAGATTGCTGAGGGCAACATCACCGACCTATACGTACCACGCAAGCCATCTGGAGCCAACCGTTAGCCAGGGCCATGACCGAATCTATTGGACTGTTGTCGTTTTTTATTAGCAGCTTCCTCGCCGCCACCCTGCTTCCTGGTGGCTCAGAGGCCGTTCTGGTTGGCGTACTTAAGGCATACCCTGAGCTATTTTGGATGACACTTTTGCTTGGCACCCTGGGCAACACGTTAGGTGGAATGGTGTCGTTCGGCATGGGGCGACTGCTGCCGCAAACTCATAAACTGAGGTATGTGGATAAAATACAACACTACGGCACACCTGCGCTCCTACTCGCATGGGTGCCCCTACTAGGTGATGCCTTGTGCCTTACTGCTGGATGGCTAAGATTAAATCCCTGGCATGCCGCACTATTCATGGCTACAGGGAAGTTTGCGCGTTATTGGATCGTGGCTATTGCAACCAAAACCTGAACGGCAAGCACATCCCCAAAGATCATTAAACAATCAGCCCAAAAAAAATCCTTAGAATTATCTTGACAACATCTATTCATCGAGTGTAAAAAGCACACTGGTGTTTGATTCAAAAGTTTTTGCGATACTGGTTTTTCCATGTGCAATCTTTCGATATCAAATAGTCTCGCGGAGGGTTTCTCCGTTTTTTAGTAAAGGAAGTAGCACACATGGCAACTGGTACAGTTAAATGGTTCAACGATGCAAAGGGTTTTGGTTTTGTCACTCCTGACGATGGTAGCGAAGACTTGTTCGCGCATTTTTCAGCGATCAATATGAGTGGCTTTAAGTCTCTTCAAGAAGGTCAAAAGGTTACCTTTGATGTGACTCAAGGTCCAAAAGGAAAGCAAGCATCAAACATTCAGGCTCCTTAAGCGGTCTCTGAATTAAAAAAAACCCCGGCATGAAAATGCCGGGGTTTTTTATTATCTGCCTAATACACATACGGGCGCTCAAGCTTGCAACATTCGCACTCCCCATGCCACACCAAATCCGGTCACATCGCTTGCCACTATACCCAACCCGCCCTCGCAACGACTGGCGGACAAATCGATATGCAGCCATGGGATGTCATCAACAAACCGCTTAAGAAAACGAGCTGCCAAGATGTGGTCGGCGTCACCATCTAGTGTGCATTGCTTGATGTCTGCCACCTTTGAATCCAGGGCTGTTTCATAATCATCATCTAATGGAAATGCGCACAGGCGCTCTCCAACCTCTTTACCCACACCAACGGCACGTAGCAGCAGCTCGTCACGATTACCCAAAACACCACTATATCGAGCACCCACAGCAACAGCCATGCTGCCGGTCAGGGTGGCAAAATCAATCATCAGGTCAGGCTTGGCACGTGCCGCCAATGTAAGCGTATCAGCCAACACCATACGCCCCTCGGCGTCAGTATGCATAATTTCGATGGTGGTTCCGTTTAACGCGGTGACGATATCGTTTTGCTTGTAAGCCTTCGGGCTTATGTGATTTTGCGCAATCGCTAGCCAGCAATCTATATTAACCGCCAGCTTTCTTTTCGATGCAGCAAGCAGGATGCCGAGCGCCACGGCTGAGCCATTCATATCCTCGTGCATGCCATGCATGTAACGTGCCGGCTTCAGGTTGTGTCCGCCGGTATCGAAGCAAATACCCTTGCCTATCAGGCCAATGGTTTTCTTGGCCTTCGGATGAGAATATCGCAGGTGCACAATGGCAGCGTCTTCGTCCGAGCTGCCCTGCGCTACCGCCAGAAATGCACCTGCACCCAGCTTACGTAATTTTTTAATATCAAACTCGGCATGCTTCCAGCCGTATTGTTGCGCAAGCCTGCCAACTCTTGCCCGATACCAGGCTGGGGTTAGCTCGTTAGGTGGAAGTACCGTAAGGGCACGGCACAAAAGATTGCCCTCCGCTTGCGCCTTTAGTGGTGCGAAGGTCTCCCTATCTACCAGCCCAAACAATTTTATTGCTTGCAAAGACTTTCGCTTGTTCTTGTTCTTGTCCTTGCTCTTGTGCTCCGGCAATAGCGTGCCATTAATCCACGCGCCATACACAGCAAATTCTGCTGCCTGCCTGCGTTGCGCTGGGTCGCCAAAAACCGCAATAGCAATACTTGTCGGCCCCTCCTCCAGAAGCCATTGCATGGCCTTGCGCACCTGGGTCTGGATTACAAAGGCGTCTTTAGTAAAATCAAGCATCGCCCACACTGTCAGCGCACCATTGGCCGCATTAGCGCAAACCGGTGTATCAATCAGGTCGCTCACCTTTAAGTTACGTCGAGATAGCACCGACCCGAGTAATTCTCGATGTGGCAAATCTTGAGGTAGCGCCCTTGCCTTGGGTAGCAGTACTAGCAGATGTTGATTAATTAGGTTTTTGGGCTGCGTTAAGGAAAGCGTAAGTTGTGCTAGCATTTGTCCCTCGGTAAATTTAAGCATCGTTTAGTATTATACAAACAGTCGTCACCCACTCTCTAGAGTCTTTATGCGCCAATATCTATACCTTATGAAGCACGTGCTCCATCATGGCACAAAAAAACATGACCGCACCGGGACTGGCACGGTCAGCATATTTGGCTATCAGATGCGGTTTAATCTTGAGCATGGATTCCCCTTGGTTACAACCAAAAAGTGCCACCTAAGGTCCATTATCCATGAATTGTTATGGTTTTTGCAGGGTGCCACCAACATACACTACCTCAAAGAAAATGGTGTAAAGATATGGGATGAGTGGGCTGACCAGGACGGCAACCTCGGTCCAGTATATGGCAAGCAGTGGCGTTCTTGGGTGGCATCCGGTGGGTCCACTATTGACCAAATCTCAGAGGTTATCGAACAAATCAAGCACAACCCAGACTCGCGCCGCATGATCGTTTCTGCCTGGAATGTGGGAGAGTTAAATGAAATGGCGTTGGCGCCATGCCATATCCTGTTTCAGTTCTATGTATCTGATGGCAAGCTTTCTTGCCAGCTGTATCAACGTAGCGCAGACATATTTTTGGGCGTACCATTTAATATCGCATCCTATGCGCTGCTTACCCTGATGATGGCACAAGCATGCGGCCTCAAGCCTGGGGATCTGATACACACCTTTGGCGATGCGCACCTGTACGTCAACCATCTTGAACAGACAGAACTACAACTTTCTCGCGAGCCACGAGCACTACCTACCATGCACATCAACCCCGCCGTTAAAAATATATTCGATTTTAAATTTGAAGATTTCTCGCTAGAAAATTACGATCCACATCCCGCAATCAAAGCCCCAGTAGCGATATGACAAACGAGGGGAGCAACAAGATTTCAATTGTTGTTGCGATGGCCATTAATCACGTCATCGGAATAAACAACACTCTGCCCTGGCGCATCTCGGCAGACCTGGCACACTTTAAGTCACTCACGATGGGACACCACCTCATTATGGGGCGAAAAACCTTTGATTCTATCGGTAGGCCGCTACCCGGCCGCACCACCGTGGTCGTAACACGCAATCAAAAATTAAAAATTGATGGTTGTATTGTGACGCATTCATTAGAGGAGGCGATTAGGAGCTGCGGGAATGATGACAATATTTTTATTGTTGGTGGTGCCGAGCTTTATACACTAGCCATGCCCCTAGCGGACATCATTCATCTCACCGAAATACAGCAAGAGATCGCCGGCGACACCTTCTTTCCAGCATTTAGTAACGACACATGGCAAGAGTTAGCACGCGAACGATGCCGACAAGCGGTCCCTCAGCCGCTAGAGTATGATTTTGTGACCTACGGGAGAAAATAAGAAGTAGCCGCATCCCGAGCTGGGTTTCAAACGAAACGCGCTACTCCTGCCTTACGCAGTCCACATAATAGCGCGGACCATCGCCGTCTCCATTTGCTACCAGCCCATGAATGTCAGTTTCAAATCCGGGGAACCGCTGATTAAAGTCTCGTGCAAACTTAAGATAGTCTACGATCTTTTTATTGAAACGCTCACCTGGAATTAGTAGTGGGATGCCCGGCGGGTATGGCGTCAATAGCACGCTTGTGATTCGCCCTTCTAGCTCATCAATCGACACAAGATCAATCTCACCGTGGGCCATCTTGGCAAAGGCATCGGACGGCTTCATAGCGGGCTCCATGTTGGAGAGATACATTTCAGTGGTTAACCGCGCCACATCATTAGCCTTATATATACCGTGTATCTGATCGCACAGATCACGAAGCCCAATCTTCTCATAGCGTGCGTATTTGGCGACAAATTCTGGCAAGACACGCCACAGCGGCTGATTTTTATCGTAGTCATCTTTAAATTGTTGCAACTCAGTCACCATGGTATTCCAGCGCCCCTTGGTGATACCAATGGTAAACATAATAAAGAATGAATAGAGGCCAGTTTTTTCCACCACCACACCATTTTCTGCCAAATACTTAGTGACGATAGCTGCTGGAATACCTGAGTCAGCAAAGTCTCCATCAACATCAAGCCCGGGGGTTATGATGGTGGCCTTGATTGGATCAAGCATATTAAAGCCTGGTGCCAAATTGCCGAAACCATGCCAGCGATCACCCGCACCCAACATCCAGTCTTCTCGAGCAGCCATACCCTCCTCGGCAAGATAATCAGGGCCCCAGACCTTAAACCACCAATCAGCTCCCCACTCTTCATCCACCTTGCGCATGGCACGACGGAAATCCAGGGCCTCGGCGATTGACTCCTCCACTAAGGCGGTGCCGCCTGGGGGCTCCATCATTGCAGCGGCAACATCACATGACGCAATGATCGCGTACTGTGGACTGGTTGAGGTATGCATCATGTAGGCCTCATTGAAACAATCTCGATCCAGCTTACGCGCCTCGCTATCTTGCACCAAAATCTGAGATGCCTGACTTAACCCAGCCAGCATTTTATGTGTGGACTGCGTGGAGAAGATCATGGACTCCTTGCACGGCTTACGATCTTGGCCAATGGCGTGCATATCTTTATAAAACTCATGAAAGGCTGCGTGCGGCAACCACGCCTCATCAAAGAGCAGGGTGTCTATTTGTCCGTCCAGCATCTGCTTGAGTGTTTCCACGTTATACAGTACACCATCGTAAGTACTTTGAGTGATGGTTAGAATACGTGGCTTCTGTTTTTTATTTTTTATAAATGGATTTGCATTGATCTTGCGCTGAATGGTTTCAATCTTAAACTCGTCCAAAGAGATCGGCCCGATGATGCCAAAATGATTACGTGTTGGCATTAAAAACACTGGTATCGCACCAGTCATGATAATTGAGTGCAAAACGGACTTGTGACAATTGCGGTCCACCACCACAATATCATCTGGCGCAACAGTGGAGTGCCACACGATTTTGTTCGATGTAGAAGTGCCGTTGGTCACAAAGAACAGGTGATCGCAATTAAAGATACGTGCAGCATTTCGCTCGCTAGCCGCCACTGGCCCAGTGTGATCAAGCAGCTGGCCCAATTCATCTACCGAATTGCAAACGTCTGCACGTAGCATATTTTCGCCGAAGAACTGATGAAACATTCGTCCTACTGGAGATTTTAAAAAAGCCACCCCACCGGAGTGTCCAGGGCAATGCCAAGAGTAAGATCCATCTTGAGCATAATTGACTAATGCACGAAAGAATGGCGGAGCAAGTGAATCTAGGTAGAGCCTGGCTTCACGAATAATGTGTCGCGCCACAAATTCTGGCGTGTCTTCATGCATGTGAATAAATCCATGTAGCTCGCGCAGGATGTCATTTGGGATATGGCGTGATGTACGAGTTTCACCATACAAATAAATGGGGATGTCGGCATTTTTAAAACGAATTTCCTCCACAAAAGCGCGTATGCTCTTCAACGCGATTGCTGTCTCCTCTTTGCTCCCGGCACCAAACTCCTCGTCATCAATTGACAGCAGGAAAGCTGAGGCGCGACTTTGCTGTTGAGCGAATGATGTTAGATCACCGTAGCTAGTTATGCCCAGCACCTCCATGCCCTCTTTCTGTATGGCCTCGGCCAGGGCGCGAACACTCAGGCCACTGGAATTCTCAGAGCGAAAGTCTTCGTCAATAATAATTATTGGGAAATTAAATTTCATTCGGTGCCCCCTGGTGGAGAAAGACTGCCTGGCAACAAGTTCACGCGGATTGTCGCAAATTTATACAGCGAGGGTGACGTTAAATACCATCCAAAGTCACACCCATCCAATACAACAAATAATTAGTATCTGGCCACACCCAAAAATTGGAGCTTATTCCAGTTAACAATTTTGGTTACACCTTAATATTTAACCCCTACACCGGAGGGTATGGATTTTCCAGCGACCGCACCAGATCAACCAGTGCTGCACGGAACTGCTTTTCATCACAACCCATCAGCACCGCGTCCTCTAAAGCGTCCTGACAAATCTGACGCACCTCATCTAGATTCTCCTTCAGGACTTTGTTCTTTTCCACGCAAGCAATAACTTCGCCCTGCGGGCTGAGCCAAATAATTGTCTTTGAGTCTAGCCCCATTGAATCCATGCCTCCGAATAGTGGCCCGCCATAACGCATTAAGATTTATATCTTCGGCAAGGTAACCCCAATTTGCCCCTGATACTTGCCACCCCTATCCTTGTATGATGTTTCGCACACCTCATCGGATTCAAAAAAGATCATTTGTGCCACTCCCTCATTGGCATAAATTTTCGCGGGCAGCGGTGTGGTATTAGAAAACTCCAGCGTCACGTAACCCTCCCATTCGGGCTCCAATGGCGTGACGTTCACAATAATGCCGCAGCGTGCATAGGTGGACTTCCCAAGACAGATGGTGAGCACATTGCGGGGAATACGGAAATGCTCAACAGTGCGCGCCAAGGCAAAAGAATTGGGCGGGATAATACAGTAGTCACCCTTAAGCTCCACAAAAGAATTTGCATCAAAATTCTTGGGGTCGACTATGGTGCTGTTGATATTGGTAAACAGCTTAAATTCATCAGAGCAACGAACGTCGTAGCCGTAGCTCGATGTTCCGTATGACACGATACGCTGACCATTTAAATCCTTTATCTGTCCCGGCTCAAACGGCTCTATCATGCCGCATTCTTTGGCCATATGACGTATCCATCTATCTGATTTAATGCTCATATTCTCTCACTCAAACAATAAAAATGACAACCGCATGATCTTCAATGCCGGGCGCTCACTCCCTACGTCTTTTGCATCACAATTTTAGGAAACGCCGCACTGTAATCTTGTGCCATTTCGGCAACCTTAACTGCCAAACGTCGTGCAATCTGCTTGTACTCCTTGGCGACCAATCCATCCGGATCAAAAACTACGGTTGGACTGCCAGAATCGGTGTGCTCTCGAATGCGAATATCCAGCGGTAGCGACCCTATAAATTCTATTTGGTAGTCATTGCATATTTTTTCTGCTCCGCCACTCCCGAAGATATGCTCCTCATGTCCACATTTAGAACAAATGTGTGTGCTCATATTCTCCACAACGCCCAATATTCTAATGCCCACTTTCTCGAACATCTTGAGCCCCTTGCGCGCATCCATTAGTGCAATGTCTTGTGGTGTGGTGACGATGATCGCCCCCGTAACCGGCACCTTCTGTGACAAAGTCAGCTGAATATCGCCCGTACCAGGCGGCATATCCACTATTAAGTAGTCTAGCGCATCCCAATGCGTCTGATTCAATAATTGATCTAACGCTTGCGTAACCATCGGACCACGCCAAACCATCGGCACATCCTCGCCATGAATCATAAAGCCAATGGACATAACCTGCAGACCATATTTCTGCATCGGCTCAATCGACTTGCCATCACGAGAAACGGGCTGGCCCTTTATGCCCATCATGGTAGGCTGGGACGGGCCATAAATGTCCGCATCCAAAATTCCAACGCGCGCGCCTTCCGCCGCTAGCGCCAAGGCTATATTGACTGCCGTGGTCGACTTTCCTACGCCACCCTTGCCGCTGGCAACCGCAATAATATTCTTAATCCCATCAACCAGTTTGATCCCACGCTGCGCAGCGTGCGGCACTATTTTGCTGCTCACATTTACAGAAAGTTGCTTAATGCTAGGTAGGTTGTCGCGCAGATGATCCTCCACCATCGAGCGTATTTCATCCCACACGCTTTTCGCCGGATACCCCAACAAAATATCGAGAGACAAGTCGTTGCCATTAATCTCAATATTTTTGATCGCCCTGCTCGCCAAGAAATCTTTTTTAGTATTTGGATCAATCAGCCTTGACAATGCGGCCTGCACTTCTACATCTGTAATGCTCATGTGCTGCTCCTGCAATAAATACCGTGGGGGGCAGGCATTTTACCCAAGATTCCTCGCCACGCATACAGTTCAATTTTGCTACAATTGAGGCACCCCATATAAAGACTCTACAATTCATGCCGCGCAAGATATTAGTCACGTCCGCACTGCCCTATGCCAATGGCGGCATTCACTTGGGACACCTAGTTGAATACATACAAACCGACATATGGGTCCGCTTCCAAAAGATGCAAGGGCACACGTGCTATTACGTTTGTGCTGACGACACCCACGGCACACCCATCATGTTGCGCGCTGAAAAGGAAGGCATTACCCCAGAAAATCTAATAGATCGTGTGTGGCACGAGCATAAGTCTGACTTTGAGGGTTTCAACATCGAGTTTGACTACTACGGCAGCACAAACAGCGCAGAGACCAAGGAGCATGCAGAGGCTATCTATCAAAAACTGCAGGCCGCCGGCTTAATTGAAGTGCGCTCAGTCGAGCAATTTTATGACCCCATCAAAGGCATGTTCTTGCCGGACCGCTTCATCAAAGGCGAGTGCCCGAAATGTCACACAAAGGATCAGTACGGCGACAACTGCGAAGCGTGCGGTGCCATATACGCGCCCACCGAACTCATCCACCCCTACTCTGTGGTATCTGGTGCACAGCCTGAGCGTCGCAGCTCAGATCATTACTTTTTTAAGCTGTCCGATTTACGCTGCCACACATTTCTACACAACTGGACACAGGGCAAACTGGACAACCAGGTCGTTGCACCACTACAACTGGAGGCCGCTAACAAAATGCGTGAGTGGTTCGAGGCTGGACTATCTAACTGGGATATCTCGCGCGATGCCCCATATTTCGGATTTGAAATTCCCGGTGCGCCAGGTAAGTATTTCTATGTGTGGCTAGATGCTCCTGTGGGCTACATGGGCAGCTTTAGTAAGTTATGCGACGCCAAAAAAATAAGTTTTGACGAATACTGGGGGATCGACTCCACTGCAGAGTTGTACCATTTCATCGGCAAGGATATTTTGTATTTTCATGCACTGTTTTGGCCAGCAATGCTAAATTTTTCTGGCCAACGCACCCCAACTCAAATATTCGCGCACGGATTCCTCACCGTTAATGGTGAAAAAATGAGCAAGTCACGTGGCACCTTCATCACCGCGGATAGCTACCTACAGCAAGGCCTCAACCCGGAGCACTTGCGTTACTACTACGCGGCCAAGCTAAATGGCACGATGGAGGATATTGACCTTAACTTGGACGATTTTGTTGCGCGCGTAAATAGTGATCTGATTGGAAAGTACATTAATATTGCCAGTCGATGCTCGGGCTTTATTAGTCAACACTTTTCAGGGGAGCTTTCTGATTTAGAAACCCTGGCTACGCAGGGGGTTGTGCTCATGCCAAATCAGAGCACAGCCTCTGACGCACCAACCATCGAAACTGTTGACCTCCTTAATTTCATTCGCGCTCAAAGCGACCCCATCGCCGAGGCATACAATGCTCGTCAATATAGCAAAGTCATTCGAATAGTCGGGACCATCCTTGATTATGTGAATTTCTATATCGACGCCCACAAACCCTGGGCAATTGCCAAGGTGATAGAAGAACCAGGACAGCATCAAAAGCTCCACAGCGTCTGCTCCGTATCTTTAAACGCGTTTCGTCTAGCAACCATTTATCTCAAGCCTGTTTTGCCAACACTTGCCAGAGACGTAGAGGCATTCTTTAACATTGCACCCCTGCAGTGGGGGGACGCCAAGAATCTCCTGCTTAATCACACCGTCAACCCTTACCTGCATCTCATGACTCGCGTTACCCAGCAACAAATTCATGCCATGACACAACTGAACACACAAACTATTGCACCGGTCACCACAGGCCCATCAGTGAGTCCTAAAAATTGATGCGCCACGTAGGTCTAACCGGAGGTATCGGCAGCGGCAAAAATACGGTAGCCGCACTATTTAAAGAGCTTGGTGTCGCAGTCATCGACAGCGATGTTATTTCACACCACATAACTCAACCAGCCGGTGCGGCTATCGACACAATTCGTAAAACATTCGGGGAGATGTACATCACGGCAGACGGCGCCCTAGATAGGGCGCTCATGCGTCAATTGGTATTCTCTGATAGTGCCGCAAGACGGCAGCTAGAGGCAATCCTGCATCCGCTAATCCACGCACAACTACTAGCGCATGCCGAGATTAATAATGTCAGCGGTGCCCAACACCCCTACCTAATCCTGGTTATTCCATTGTTATTTGAAAGTACAAATTACCGCCAATTGGTGCAGCGCACATTGGTTGTGGATTGCACAGAGGAGGCACAAATTGCACGCACCATGCAGCGAAGCCACCTAGACGAAAAAATAGTACGCGCAATAATGGCATCACAGGTTACACGCACCGAGAGATTGCGGCACGCTGACAATGTCATTCAAAATAATGGTGATCTGAATACCCTAAGACAACAAGTAGATCAACTACATCAACATTATCGAACCGCATTCTTGTGAGGTTGTTGCACACTTATAATCTATGTTATATATTGCCTACCTTACACTAACGCAAATTCACCCCTACTTTAGCCAGTATTGTGATTAGCTACGAATTTCCTCTTACCGAGCGTACGCGCACTCTGATGCGCCTAGAGGCGCTTCACGCAAAAAATTTACACTTTACCGCACAAGAGACTCCCGCAGACCATAACGCAGCGCTCTGCACTCTCTTTGAGATTCTTGAAATTTTCAGTCGAGCCGACCTAAAGTCCGACCTGCTGCAAGAGCTAGATCGCCAACAAAAACAGCTTTCAACACTGCATAATAATCCGGAGATCTCAGAATCAGCACTTACCGCCGTGCTGGGTGAGATCGAGCACGCATATAGCAGCATACTCAACTCACAGGGCAAGCTTGGTCAGCATTTACGTGAGAACGAATGGTTGATGAGTATCAAGCAGCGCACAGGCATTCCTGGCGGGACATGTGAGTTTGAGTTGCCATCCTATGGTCACTGGCTTAGCCAAGATGTCACATTGCGACGCAACTATCTAACGGACCACCTTGCTCCATTTCTGCCCATGCTAAATGGGATTTCCACCACCCTCAAACTGCTACGGGAAAAAGGAAGTACAACTCATTCCGTTGCCCATCAGGGTGTCTTTCAACACACACAGAGTGGCCACGTGGGGCAAATGCTGCGCGTCACACTAAGTAAAATTCTGCCATGCGTTCCCGAGGTTAGTGCCAATAAATATGTACTCAACGTTCGTTTCATAGCCACGAATTATGTATCCAAGCTTGCCCTGTATGATCAGGATGTAGAGTTTGACATCACTCGCTGCTCTCTGTAATCAATAAGTGCCACCCTGCGCAAAATAAGACAGCAGTCACCACTCAAACCAATTTAGTACGTTTATTTAAAAACAAAGGTATCCCGTGCAAAAAAAAGTTGCCGTTGTGACTTGCCCGCAATGCAAAAAGGAGGTGCAGTGGGACAAGAGTAGCCCTCACCGCCCATTTTGTAGCGAACGCTGCAAGATGATTGATCTAGGGCAGTGGGCCGCAGAAAGCTATCGCATTCCGCAGTCCTAAAGCAATCAAACCAAGAAGGGAGCTTGCCAGCTCTGACGCAACATTGAGAGACCATGCGCACCATGACTCCATGCAACCTCCATGTCGTCATAGCGCAACCCGCCTAGAGCGTACACTGGGATAGCCGAATTTTCAGTCATCTTCGCGAACGCCTGCCACCCCAAATTAGCGGCATTCGGATGAGTCTCAGTGTGCAGCACGGGGCTTAGCACTACAAAATCCAAACCCAATTCATTGGCTCGTTTAATTTCATCCTGAGTATGGCAAGACGCCGCGCACCAGGGTAGCTCTGGGCGAACCCTGCACGCAGCTAGCTGCACGCTGTTCAAATGAACGCCGTCCGCACCACTTTCGTGGACTAGCTCAATATCAGAATTAATAAGCACTCGCGCGCCGTAGCTGTGCGCCAATTTCACCACGCGAAGGGATAGTGCACGCATCAATTCGCGCGACAAGCCATTTTCGCGAACCTGCACAAGCCTCAAGCCATTTTCCAGGGCGTACTGCAGGCACTCCATAAACCTTTCGCTACCCAGCTCGGTGGCGTTGCTAATAGCGTACAGCGGGGGTAATTGCAGCGCACGGAGAATGGGTACGTTGGCCGCTAAGACTGGGGACACAGTTAAACTAGCGGGAGTTTGCCAGCTTAACTGTTGATTTTCCCTCCCGAAAGGCCTGCCCTTCCATGCGGTAACTCGAAAAAAGTTCAGTCGTACCGTAGCGTGTGCATACTTATGCACACGCACAAGCCAGGGATAGGCAGTTACAATTTCAATACCCAATTCTTCATGAAGCTCACGTTTTAGTGCATGCATGGGTGTCTCACCTCCTTCAAGCTTTCCACCAGGAAACTCCCAGTGGCCGGAAAGAGCTTTGCCCTCTGGACGTCGCGTCAGAAGAAAGCGGTTGCATGGGTACTGTTCACGCCAATCAGATTGGGCGGTAACCTCATCTGCCTTGCAGCTGTCCTCACACAACAACAAGCCAACGGCAACTTCGGTCACGCACGAGCTCATGAATTGGTATCTCAGAATTTATATTTATAGACTGGGTCAGCCACAGGTCAAGCCTAATGGCAATCTCGAAGGTGTTGCCCGCACTACTTGATCTTTTTGTATTCAAAAACAAGCTGGCCACTCACCAGGGTGTAGCGCACACCGCCCTGCAGCTCCATGCCAATGAACGGCGTATTCTTGCCTTGGCTTTTCAACAAGGATGGCTCAACCCTCCAGTACACTTCAGGATCGAATACGCATACATCCGCGACTGATCCAACAGATAAGTGCCCAGAATCCAAGCCCAACACACGTGCCGGCTGCAAGGTTACTTTATCGACCCCATCAATGAGCGCAAGATTACTCTGCTTCACCCACTTAAGCATCAAGGGCAAAAGCAATTCGAGTCCAGTGGCGCCAGCCTCTGCCTCGGCAAAGGGTAGCTGTTTAGCGTCTTCATCTACTGGCGTGTGATCAGAGCAAATTGCATCTATTGACCCATCGATCAAGCCAACGCGCAATGCCTCAAGATCGCGTAGGTCGCGCAACGGTGGCACCAGATAACAGTTTGCATTAAAGAATCCAATATCCATCTCAGACAGATGTATATGATTGGCAGACACATCACAGGTAAGTGGCAGGCCTTGCTGTTTGGCGGTGCGTACCAATGCCACCCCCTCTTTACTGGAGATGCGGCAGATATGCAGTCTTACGCCAGTCGCACGGGCCAACTCCAGCATGGTTGATAGCGCGATAGTCTCTGCGCACACCGGAATGGCGGGCAAACCCAATCGCGTCGCCACCTCGCCATTGTGCGCCACGCCCTCCCGAGCCAGAAAGCTGTCTTGAGGACGCAACCAAACACTAAAATCAAAGGTTGCGGCATACTGCATGGCGCGCATTAGTACACGGGTATCAACCAACGCAGCATCAGCCTGACTGAAGGCTATGCAACCAGCATCAGCCAATTCGGCCATCTCAGTCAGCTCCTCACCCTTCAATCCGTAAGTCAGCGCACCCACTGGATAAACATGCGCTTGATTCAACGCACGCGCACGATGCTTAAGCATCTCCACCAAGCCAGGCTCGTCCAGTGGTGGATCGGTATCTGGTGGACATGCCAGTGTCGTAACCCCACCAGCCACCGCCGCATGCATCTCAGATTCAAGCGTAGCCTTGTATTCATAGCCTGGCTCACGCAGTCGTGCAGCAAGATCAATCAGCCCCGGGATTACCACCAAGCCCGTTGCATCTATCAGCTGCTGCACCACAAAGTCAGCTGGGGGGCTACCGACAGCAATCACCTTGCCGGCCGTAATGAATAAGTCGTGGCATCCATCAATTTTATTTTTAGGATCAACTAGGCGTCCATTCTTAATTTGAATGTTCATTGCTTGCCCCCCGCTAGAGTGCTCATCACCGCCATGCGTACCGCAATGCCAAATGTGACCTGTGGCAAAATTACAGATTGCCTTCCGTCCGCAACACACGACTCTATCTCGA
>SESE01000172.1_pt1 | contig 28762 bp, 29 predicted proteins | sample 3171371 | NCBI WGS metagenome assembly SESE01 (sample SAMN06051881, study PRJNA518727) | freshwater metagenome | biome: subpolar coniferous forest; feature: holomictic lake; material: water; isolation source: holomictic Lake 442, 13 m depth | place: Canada: near Kenora, Ontario | collected... | reverse complement strand
GCGTTAGCGCCATCAGCAGCGTCGCGTCCGGTACGAAGTACGGAGTCACCGCCAGAATGCGCGAGTGTGACGTAAAGCAGGCTGATACCAGCAAGGTGTAGAGGGTGTCATCGGCCTGGTCCGGGCCGCTGGCAATCAGTCTCGCGCCGCCAGCGCCGGTAGTAATTGCTGGCACGGCCGGGCGCGGCCTCTTTGCCGTCACCCCTTTCGTTGCAAACATCCAATCCTGCTCGAAACGCTGGCCGGCTTGCTGCGCCAGTGCACCGCGCAAGTCACAACTCAAGTCAATCCAGGCCGGCTTTTTTCGTAGCGAACTCGGGTTGCCCACAAAATATTCGGCGGCCAGATTGCGCCCGCCGGTCCACATCCAGGTGCCGTCAACAATCACCAGCTTGCGGTGATTGCGTAAGTTGGTGCGGCCGCGCAAGGGCGATCGAAAAGGCGAGACAAACAAAGCTACTTGAACTCCCGCATCGGTGAGTCGCTTCAAATTCGGGTGGCCACCGATATAAAAACCAATGCCGTCAATGAGTAGACGAATGCGAACCCCTTGCCCAGCGCGTTGCGCCAACAAAGTTGCAATTTCATCGCCCAGCATGTCTCGTCCAAAGAGAAAAGTACAAACGTCAAGCGTTTTGGTAGCGCCGGAAATCATGTTGCGCAAGGATTGCAGCGCTTGACCGCCGTCCTGGTGGATCGTGAGCTGCTCAAAGGAAGCTGCCGCCGGCAGTCCTAATGCCTGCGCAAGCTGTTCGGACTTGAATGCCGGATCGCAAGTGTCGGGCACCGGGTCGGGCTGTGAAGGGGCAATCACAGACCGACGCGACGCAACGACGATTTTCCGGCTACCAAAGATGAGGTAGAGCGGCAATGTGATGTGCGGCATTAACACCAGGGCAATAACCCAGGCGATGGCAGCTGACGGATGGCGACGTTGTTTAAACGTGTGCGAGTTGATGGCGTAGATAGCCAAACCAAGCATCACGGCCAGGCCGTGCAGCGTGACCCAATTGAGCGCAAAAAACTGGTTTAGCAAGGCACCTTGAGGGTGGCTTGACTAATTCTTGTAGGCGTCCACCGGGACGCTGATGCTCACTTCATCGCTGACCACGGGTATGTAGCGTATCAAGCCAAAATCAGAGCGCTTCAGCGTCCCGTAGACATTGCCGGAACAGGTTTGCTTCTTGTTCATCGGATTGACGCTGCACTGAAAATTCTTGACTGTTAGCCTGATCGGCTTGGTCACACCCCGTAAGGTGAATTGACCCTCGGATGCAACCACTTTGTCGCCCTCGAAAATCAGCTTGTCCGACCTGAAATGCATGGTCGGAAACTTTTTCACGTTGAATAATTCCTCGTCCGCCAGGTGAGCCGCCCAAGCCGCCGAGCCCATATCCATCGACGCCGTCTGAATGGTGAAATCAACACTGCCGGTCTTGGCGGTCATGTCAAGTGTCAACTTGCCGCTCGTTTGGTTGAAGCGGCCACTTTGCGACGAGAAGCCAACCCGTGCAATCTCGAAGCTTGCGGCCGAAAAGCCTGGGTCGATGGTGTAGTTGTCAGCAGCAAAGGCAGACGCAACCAGCGTACCTGAAACTAATAAAGTGGCGATGTGTTTGTACATTTAGACCTCCGTGGGCAAAAGCATTTCAATACTGCTGAGTCGCGTTGACTGCGAAACCGCGCTATTTTTCACTTGGGAAGGCCTGCAAGTAGCCCGACACATCGATGATTTCCTGAGGCGACAGCAAATGGGTAATTTGCTTCATGGGAGTGCCCGGACGGCCCTCTGTTTCCTGAAACACGTGCAACTGTTTTATCAGGTAGTCCTGATGCTGATTGGCCAGCCGCGGGAAGGTCGCCATACCCTGCGCTTGAGGTCCGTGGCACGCTATGCAAGGAGCGGCCTCTTTGGCTGGCACGCCATTCTCAAAGATCACCTTGCCAGCGGTCATCTGACTTGCTTCGACCGGCGCATTGGAGGTGGGCGTCTGCTTGGCAAAGTATTCTGCCAGTCCCTTGAACTGTTCGTCAGTAAGGTAATGGCTGATGCCCCACATGTACTCAAAACCTGGTGGATCAGAGCGCTGGTGGCTTCTGAAATTTTCCAGTTGTGCAACAAGGTAGCCTGCTTGCTGCCCGGCGAGCCGCGGGAAGTTGGGCGATACCGAGTTGCCGTCGATACCGTGACAAATGGAGCAGACTTGCACCGCCGTCACCTCGGGTGGAACATTGGGGTTGGCAAGATCACGCGAGCGTTCAAGATTGGAACAGCCGCTTGCCAATGCCAGCATGGCCAGCACCGGCAACAATGAAATACCTTTCATCTTGAGTCTCCGAGTATTCAGTTTTTTGATCTGGGTTGCGACAGTGTCACGGCAGGCAAGTGTATGCATAAGGTGGCTGATTTAGTAAACAAACCAGACGTAGGCAAACAAGGTATTGTTGTCCTTGGCATTGCGCCCAAAGCCGTCGTAGTTATCGGAGGCGCCGTTGAACTTGCTGTAGGCCGTGTACTGGGCACCTATGCGGATATTTTGTCTGGGTATCCAGAACGCCTCGTAGGTGATTCCGCTGGTGGCGGGGTTGCCAGATAGGTTGCCGCCGACACGGGTTGATGAGGCGCTGCAGACAACAGTGCCCTCGCACCCTACCGGATCAAATCCTGATGTCTGGTTGAGCGTGTTGCTGGTACCGGTCTTGTTGAAGAAGGCCAGGCTACCGCCGTACTTGGCTTGGTAGACATACGACACTTTGGCCCTGAAAATGTTGGTCGTGTCTGTTGGATTGGCAGCATCTACGGGCGTTACGCCGTCCGCAAGAACGTAGGTAGCAGCAGCGCTGGCGTCGGCCACGGCAGTGGCAGAGTAAGTCTGTACCTGGCGCATGTAGGCGACCTGGGCTGTGAAAGTATGTGGGTCCAGCAGGTACTGGTACTGCGCATCGATCCCGGTGTTGCGGTAAAGACCGAGATTGTCCGGATCGGTGTCGGATCCGGTGTCGTAGACGTGCGCAATCATGCCGGAAGTGCCAACCATCAGGTTATGCGGGCCCCACTCCCGCGTGACGGCCAGGCGCCAATACGGATTGTTGTTGCCACTGAGTTTGGTAAGTTCTCCATCAGGCACCCCGGCGCTCATGAATGCCAGGCCCTGATTGGCTGTGCGGTAGGTGCCAAGTTCCGCGTAGACCGTCTTGTTCCAGAACATATAGGCACTGACGCCCGCAATATTGCCGCCAGAACCGTAGCCTGGGAAAGGTGTATTTGCATCGGCGAACTGGTGGCTACCCAGACTCGCTGCCGGAACGTATTGCATCCAGGCTGCGGCGGTATTCCAGGGATCGACGACCGACGGATTGTTGTTGAGTGATACACCAACGATCAAATCCCGGTTGGCATCGACAAAGCGGTCGGCATAGCGCAAATCAATGTTGTCAGCTGAGGTGTGTCCGGAAAAGCTGCCGTCGTCGTTAGCAACAGCAAAGTTGTCATAAGAGATCTGGGAAAACAAGCCGATGTTGTCGGTGATCTTGCCAGCAATGAAGAGACTGCCCGACGATAAAACCGCCGAGCCATCCTTCTGAAAATCGGCGGCTGGGTCATCGCTCTTGGTGGTGTCCGCCACCTTGGCGTAGTTGACCACACCCATGACGGCCAGAGGCATGGCACGCGAACCGATGGTGTAGCCGGTCATTTTGAACATCCGACCATACGGTGTGAGTTCTGGAAATTGACCGCCAGCGTGGCAGGACACGCAGTTCTGGCCAGTTTGGCGAGCAAACGATGGAACGGCCTGCGCTTGCATCGGCGCCAGAACAGCAAGCACCCCCAAGGTCGGTGTCAAAATATCCAGCAGCCTGCGTTGAATTTGTTTTGCGGTAAAAAACATTGCGCGACCTTTTCTAAAAATTCAGTTACGGTTTATACACTTTATTTCAGGGACTTAAGAATTAATTTTGTTCCAATCCGACAGGTTATTACCCGAATATGAACCTCGACACTTTTCTTGCAGCAGCCTGGTCCGAACATGGCGAAAATCCGCAGCAGGTAGCTGATCAGATGATGTCCTCGCTTCATTTGCTGACGGCGCCAACCGACATAGTTGCGTTTGCGAGGCTGTTGACCCATATCTATGGCGAGCACCTGGGTCAATGGACGATGGGCGTCGGGATGTTGAACTCGCTGCGCAGTCTGTCTGCCTATGACGGCAGTGCAGACTGCGAAGGCGCCATCAATCGCAGTGTTGCCGCCTTGCTTTATGCCGGCGGCGACAACTCGGCGTTGCTGCCGCTTGGCGATGAAGACCAGGTCTGCGCACTGGCGATGGTCGCCGCCGCGTTGGCAGGTCGCCAGGATCTGACGCGGGCTCTGCAGGCTTACTCTCGGGCGCTTGAACTCGCCGACGCCGGTCTGCCAACGGGTTCGCCTGCCGTTCGTGCTTTGGCGGTTGGCGGCAACAATCTGGCGGCAACTCTGGAGGAGCGACTAGACCGGGATGCGGCGCAAACTCAGGGCATGATTGCGGCCGCTGAGGGCGCCCTGAAATATTGGAAACTTGCCGGAACCTGGCTGGAAGAGGAGCGGGCTGAGTACCGTCTGAGTCGCAGCCTGCTTCAGGCGGGACGTGCCCAGGCGGCGGTAGATAGCGGACAACGCTGCGTCGCGCTGTGCGAGCTGAACCAGGCGCCAGCGTTTGAGCTGTTCTTCGGTTATGCGGTGCTGGCGCTGGCCCGGCGAGCTGCTGGAGCGGCTGACTTGTTCCTGGTCGCGCGTCAGCAGGCATTGAATGCGTTTGCATCGGTGCCAATCGAAGAGCGGCAGTGGTGTGAATCCGATCTTTCGGAACTCCGGGGTTAGCCCGCACTGCCGGGTTCCGCACAGGCCTGAGAGTCGACTTTAAAGCCTGCTCTGGCGACGCCAATTCGTGCGTTGCTGGTTTCGTTCGCGTGGAGCCAGAATTGCCGGTAGCGCTGTCACGCGCCTAAAATCGGCCGATGAATTTGTGCAAACGATCGCGGTGACGGGCCGCAACAAGTGAAGCTAGCCTGACATGAGCAGCCCTGCTTCGTCTGATCGACACTCGCTGCTGCGTAGTCTGTTCGACGCCGCGGTGGCGGCAGCCCAGCCAGCACTGTGCTTGCCGGCACATTTGCCACAGCGTCCCAAAGGCCGAACCATCGTCATCGGCGCCGGCAAGGCCTCGGCTGCCATGGCGCGCGCGCTGGAGGACCACTGGAAAGGGCCACTTGAAGGTCTGGTCGTCACCCGCTATGGCTATGAGGTGCCGTGCCAGCGTGTCGAGATTGTCCAGGCTGCGCACCCGGTGCCCGACGCTGCCGGGTTGCGCGCGGCCGAGCGCATCCGTGATCTCGTGAAAGATCTCACAGCAGACGATCTGGTGATCGCGTTGATCTCGGGCGGCGGCTCGTCCTTGCTGGTCGCACCCGGCATCGGTCTGACGCTGGGCGACAAGCAGCTGGTCAATTCGGCCTTGCTCAAGAGCGGCGCCAACATCGCCGAGATGAACTGCGTGCGCCGCCACCTCTCCAGCATCAAGGGCGGGCGACTTGGCGCTGCCTGCCATCCGGCGCAACTCCTTACTTTGTTAATTTCTGATGTGCCGGGTGACTCGCCGGTGGACATTGCCTCCGGCCCGACGGTGGCTGACCCGACGACCTGCGCCGACGCGCTGGCCATCGTGCAGCGCTACCGCATCGATTTGCCGCCGACAGTGCGCACTTTGCTGGAAAGTGGTGAAGGTGAGAGCGTCAAACCCGGCGACCCGCGACTTGGCGCCAGCCAGACCCGAATCATCACGGCGCCGCAGATGGCGCTGGAAGCGGCGGCCAGCGTGGCGCGCGCAGCGGGGTTGACGCCTTACATTCTGAGCGACAGTCTGGAAGGTGAAGCGCGTGACATCGGCACGGCACATGCCGGCATTGCGCGCCAGGTGGCGCTGCACGGTCAGCCGTTCAAGCCGCCCTGCGTGTTGCTTTCCGGCGGTGAGACGACAGTGACCTTGAAGGGCGATGGGCGCGGTGGGCGCAACGTTGAATTTCTGCTGTCGCTGGCCATTGCGCTGGACGGCCTGCCAGGCGTGCATGCGATGGCAGGTGACACCGACGGCGTAGACGGTGTTGAGGAAATCGCCGGTGCCGTCCTCACGCCCGACACCCTGGCGCGGGCCTGGGCCAAAGGCATCAATCCACGCGCCAGCCTGGACAACAACGATGGACACGGTTTCTTCCAGGCGATCGGAGACTCGGTCATCACCGGTCCGACCTTGACCAACGTAAACGACTTTCGGGCCATCGTTATCGATGGCCGATTCCAGGAGAAACACTGACCCCACCTTGTGTCATGCCGGCGCGCGCATGCTGGCAACGGATAGCCGACAGTCACTCAGCCCGGAGGGGGTGACAGCCTCTTGCCGAACCGACATAGCCAGCTTCCAAATCCCCAAGCGGGTAGTGTTCGCCGACGCCTTGCCCAAAAATCCGAGCGGCAAACTTCTCAAATGCGAATTTCGTAAAAGCTACGCCAGCGCAGCTTAATGGGTTGATCTAGATCAGTGGCGTGCTTAAAAAGGGCGACTAGCATTTGTCCCTGGAGACTGCCATGTTCGACCAACCCATCAGAAATATCATGGAGCACAAGAAATTTCTTGTTGCTTCGCCACACACAACTGTCAGCGCGGCCGCCATGCTGATGGCAGAAAAAAACGTAGGTGCCGTCATGGTCGTCAGGAACGATCTTCTGGTCGGCATTTTTTCCGAGCGTGACGCAGTATTTCGCGTCATTGCAAAAGGGCTCGATGCAAAAACCACAGTGTTGATCGATGTGATGACTGCCGCGCCGAAGACCCTGGAGCCGGGCAAATCATACGGACACGCGCTGCTGCTGATGCAGGAGAACGGCTTTCGCCATGTGCCTGTGGTTGAGAACGGTCGGCCGATCGGCATTATCTCGTCACGCAATGCAATGGATCCGGATCTGGAAGAGTTCGTTTTTGAAGCACGACGGCGCGAACACTTTCGTTAAGAAGGGTCTGAACGGTCATCGGGCGTGCCAAGCTTCAACAGCATGGCGTCGCCGTAACTGAAAAATCGGTATTGTTCGGCGATCGCGTGACGGTACAGCGCCATCACGTGCTCGTGACCGGCAAAGGCGCTCACCAGCATCATCAGGCTCGATTTGGGCAGGTGAAAGTTGGTTACCAGCAAGTCCACCAGTTTGAAGTCGAATCCCGGCGTGATGAAAATTCGCGTATCACCCGACGTTTGACCGCTTTGCGCCCAGGACTCCAATGTGCGCACGGTGGTGGTGCCCACCGCTATCAGACGGCCACCGCGCGCACGGCAATCGGCAATCGCCTGTTGCGTGGAATTGGGCACCTCATACCACTCGCTATGCATCTGGTGGTCAGCCAGGTTTTCGGCTTTCACCGGCTGGAACGTGCCAGCCCCGACATGCAGCGTGACGTGGGCAAATTGCACTCCCATGGCGTCAATGGCACCGAGCAGCGCCTCATCAAAATGCAAAGCGGCAGTGGGGGCCGCCACCGCGCCAGGATTTTTTGCGAACACGGTCTGATAGCGCGCCGCATCTTCTGCCGAATCGGTGTGCTTGATGTAGGGAGGCAGTGGAACGTGGCCGTGACGTTCCAGCAGGGTATGCGGGTCCGCCCCCAGGTCATTGGAGAGCACAAAGCGGAACAGCGCACCGTCAGCATCGGGCCAGCGACCCAACAAGGTGGCGCGCAGATGGTCGTGCGTGCCGGGCGCGCCCAGCAACGCCACGGTGGTGCCCACTTCAGGCTTTTTACTGACGCGCATGTGCGCCGCCACCTGGTTACCGTCCAGTACCCGCTCAACCAGCAGTTCGAGTTTTCCGCCGGTGGGTTTTTCGCCAAACAGGCGCGCCTTGATGACTTTGGTGTCGTTGAAAACCAGCAGATCACCCGGGCGTAGAAGCGACGGCAGATCCCGAAAAATCCGGTCCACTGGGGTGGCATGGGTGCCGTCCAGCAAGCGCGAACTGCTGCGCTGGGGAGCGGGATGCTGGGCGATCAGCGCTTCGGGTAAGTCAAAGTCGAAGTCGCTCAGGGCGAAAGTGCGTGTGACGCCAGGTGACAATGTGGGCATGATGCTTGAGGGTCGAACAAACCCGTACCAAGTGGTAAAGACAGGGCAGAATTGTCCCATGTCCGAAAAAGCTGACTTTCTCATCATTGGCGGCGGCATTGCCGGTGCTTCGGTGGCCTACTGGCTGGCACCGCACGGGCGTGTGATCCTGCTGGAGCGCGAATCCCAGCCGGGCTACCACGCTACCGGGCGCTCGGCAGCGCTGTTCATGCAAAGCTACGGCACGCCTCAAGTGCGCGCACTGACCAGGGCCAGCCGCGCCTTTTTGCAGGCGCCGCCGCTTGGTTTTAGCCAACAACCCCTGCTGTCTCCGCGCGGTGCCATGATGGTGGCAAGCCACGGGCAGGAGGCGCTGCTGGCCGAGCATTGGGACGTTTTGCGTGCCATTTCACCGGGTGCCCAATTACTATCCGGCGCGCAAGCCTGTGAATTGATACCGCTATTGCGGCCCGACAAGGTGCTGGGCGCCACCTTGGAGCCGGATGCTGACGATATGGACGTGCACGCCATTCACCAGGGCTACCTGCGCGGACTGCGCCACACCGGCGGTGCAGTGGTGTGTAGCGCCGAAGTAACTGCACTCAAACGCGTGGGTGGCAGGTGGCAGGTTCAGGCGGGTGGAGTCGGTTACGAGGCGCCGGTCGTGCTCAACGCCGCCGGCGCCTGGGCCGACGTCGTGGCAACACTGGCCGGCGTGCGAGTGATCGGACTGCAACCGCGACGGCGTTCCGCCTTTATCTTCGCTCCACCGGCCGGTGTGACCTGCGCGCACTGGCCGATCGCTATCGGTATCGGCGAAGACTGGTACTTCAAACCCGATGCCGGCATGCTGCTGGGCTCACCCGCCAATGCCGACCTGGTCGTGCCGCAGGACGTCCAACCGGAGGAGCTGGACATCGCACTGGCCATCGATCGCATTGAAGCGATGACCAGCCTCACCATCCGCCGCCCGACACGCACCTGGGCCGGACTGCGCTCCTTCGTGGCCGACGGTGATCTGGTGGGTGGTTTTGACCCCGAGGTGTCCGGCTTCTTCTGGGTGGCGGCGCAAGGTGGCTATGGCATCCAGACCTCGGCCGCCATGGGCGAAGCCTGCACCGCGCTGGTGCGCGGCTTGCCGCTGCCCGAGCGCATCGCGGCCTACGGGCTGACCGCCCACATGCTCAGTCCGGCGCGGTTGAGGGGTAAACCCGCCTAGGCTTACAATTCGGAACTAATACTTTCGATTTGTAAGATGATTCCACGTCAAGCTGAACCCACCCTACGACGCCTTGCGAAAGGCTTCCCTGTGCTGGTACTTACCGGACCCCGCCAGTCTGGCAAGACCACGTTGGCGCAGTTCATGTTTGGCGCCAAACCTTACGTCTCGCTGGAAAATCCGCAAGAACGCGAGTTCGCCCAAACTGACCCGCAGCGCTTTCTGGCGCGTTTCACCGAGGGGGCGATTCTCGATGAGGTGCAACGCTGCCCTGAGTTGCTGTCGTGGTTGCAACAACTCGTGGACGAACGTCGGCAGATGGGCGACTTCATCCTTACCGGATCAGCTCAGTTTGACTTGATGGCGGGCATTACGCAGAGCTTGGCCGGTCGGGTCGGTCGGGTGGAACTGCTGCCCTTGTCTGCCGTCGAACTTGGCACTGAGCGCCTGCCCGACGCACTGGACGCGCTACTGCTCAAGGGTGGCTACCCGGCACTTTATGACCGCACACTCGCACCTGGCGACTGGTTTCCGAACTATGTGGCGACTTATCTTGAGCGGGATGTACGCCAACTGCTGGCTGTGCATGACCTGAACCAGTTTCACCGTTTTGTACGCATGTGCGCCGCGCGCTCAGGTCAGTTGTTCAACCTGGCGGCGCTGGGTGCCGATTGCGGTATTTCGGCGGTGACGGCGCGCAAGTGGATATCGGTGTTGGAGACCAGTTATCTGGTGATGCGTTTGCCACCGTATCACCGCAACTTTGGCAAGCGGCTGGTTAAAACGCCCAAACTGTATTTTCTGGACGTGGGGTTGATGGCCTGGTTGCTGGGCATTCGTGACACCAGTACGGTCGAAACCCACGCGGCGCGCGGTGCTTTGTTTGAAACCTGGGTGGTCTCCGAACTTGTCAAACAGCGCTTCAATGCGGGGCAGAGTGCCGAGCTATTTTTTTGGCGCGACAACCTGGGGCAAGAAGTCGATGTCGTGATGGAGACCGCCAAAGGACTTCAGGCCATCGAGATTAAGTCTGGCAGCACTTTTGCATCGGACTGGCCCCACGCGGCGCGCAAATGGGCAAGCCTTGCCGACACGCCAACCCTGGCGCCGCTGATTATCTATGGTGGCGCCGGCCGCTACGCACGCCAGGACTGCGAAGTGGCAGGGTGGCGGGAGTTTGCGTTGGGTGGGGTCGTGTAAATTCCGTTTGGACGGCATTTATGTGGAGACTTTCACATTCATACCTCGGCCCCGCAATGGGCCACGCCTGCGTCGCGCTGGTGTGCGGCCCGCCGCTGCCCAAACGCATTGCCAACTATGGATTGACGCCTGCTGCTTTTGGTAAGTCCCCGAAGTTAAAAGGTAAGGACCAGATGTGTAGTGGAACCATTGGCGTACTGGATATCGATTGAAGTCGGTGTCAAAGCGCCAGTGGAACTGATTCGGTAACGGTCTTGCTCGGTCGCTGTCAATGTGCCATCGGCCACCCTCCTGGCCAACGAGTTCAATCTGCGTTACTGGGGCAAGAGCATCACGTCGCACACCGCCCGTAACTGGCTGCTGGGTAAATCAATTCCCATGCAGGACAAGTTGCGCGTGCTGGCGGATTGGCTGCATGTCAGCGCGGACGAGTTGCGCTACGGCACGGTCGCGCCAGCCTTCAAGGCGAAGGATTCCGGCGTGGATTCGTCAGCATTGACCATGCAAGACCGCGACATGCTGGCCAAATACATGACGCTGTCCGTGGCAGACCGCAAGACGGTGTGTGATGTGGTGGTGGCTCTCCGCGTTGCCGCAGCGGGCAAGGCTCGATAAAGACCTGACGTTGCCTTGACGATGTCCAAGATTTCTACGAGGCTACACATCGGTATCTGATCGGATACACTGTATCCAATGAACATTTTTCAGCGCTCCGAGGAATTTGACGCTTGGCTCGCTGGCTTGAAGGATCGCGTGGGGCGAGCCCGAATTGCTCTTCGCATTCGGTCAGCCGAACACGGAAATTTTGGCGACTGTGAGTCGGTCGGCGAAGGAGTTTCCGAAATGCGCGTCCACGTTGGTCCAGGCTACAGGGCTTATTTCACGCGACGTGCTGAGGTTGTCTATCTACTTCTGTTGGGTGGTGACAAGTCCTCGCAGAAACGTGACATCAAACGCGCCATTGAGATGGCACGGGCTTTGAATAAGGAATGAACATGGTTAAATTTGCTTCTTTCGATGCGGCTGACTACCTGAGTGATGAGGAAACCATCGCGCACTACATCACTGCGGCGCTGGAAGATCCCAATCCTGATGTATTTCTGACGGCAGTGCGTGATGTAGCGCGTGCTCGTGGCATGGCGCAACTTGCCAAGGATACTGGTCTTGGGCGCGAGAGCCTCTACAAGGCGCTTACGCCCGGTGCCAAGCCACGTTACGACACGATGCTTAAATTGCTTCACGCGTTGGGTGTCAAGCTCAGCGCTTCTCCTGTTCATTGATCGGTAACAAGCTTCATTGAGCAGGGGTCCCGGGTCATGAGTAACTCTGTACTTTGCCTGCCAGAGTCTTTGAAGCAGGCCGCCAAGCAGATTGCTGAAAAGTAGGCGCCATGTGAACAAGCCCGAACTTGCGGGCAAAATCAGCGCATGACCCCGCAACCCGCACAACCACCAACGACGCCACTGAGCGGCCCGCAAAAGGCCATGCGCAAGCTGGGTCTGCTGCGGCCGATCGACCTGGCATTGCACCTGCCACTGCGCTACGAGGATGAGACCCGCATCGTCAAGCTGTGCGATGTGCACGACGGTGATGTGGCGCAGATCGAGGGCGTGGTGACGGCCTGCGAAGTCCGCCAACACGGCCAGCGACAGTTGCTGGTCACACTCGACGATGGTTCGGACACCTGCACGCTGCGCTTCTTCAGCTTTTACCCATCACAGCAACAGGCGTTGGCGGTAGGCAAACGCATTCGGGCTCGCGGTGAAGTCAGGGGTGGCTTTCTGGGCCACCAGATGATGCATCCCAGCGTCAAGTCCGCAGAGGGTGACTTGCCCACGGCGCTGACGCCGGTCTACCCCACCGTCGCGGGTTTGCCGCAAGCCTATCTGCGTCGTGCCGTACAGGGTGGGCTGGCCCGCGCCGAGCTGGCAGATACGGTGCCAGCGGAAAATCTATACAGCACTGGTCTCCCGTCCCCGTGGAACTTGCGCAAAGCGCTGACGTTTTTGCATAACCCGACGCCTGATGTGGCGCTGGCCACGCTGGAGGACCACAGTCATCCGGCCTGGCAGCGGCTCAAGGCAGAGGAGTTGCTGGCACAGCAGCTATCGCAACTGCAGGCCAAACGCGAGCGTGCCGATCTGCGCGCGCCGGTGCTGACGGCTATTCACCAGCAACCTGATGCTGGTTTGCCCCTGCACCGCAAACTGCTGGCGGCGCTGCCTTTTCAACTGACGGCGGCGCAGCGCCGCGTAAGTCAGGAAATTACTCGCGACCTGGCTCGCCCGGTGCCCATGCACCGCCTGCTGCAAGGCGATGTAGGTTCTGGCAAAACCGTGGTGGCGGCGCTGGCGGGGGCGATCTGCATTGACGCTGGCTGGCAATGCGCCTTGATGGCGCCGACTGAAATTCTGGCCCAACAACATTTCTCCAAACTGATCGGCTGGCTTGAGCCGCTGGGGGTCAAAACCGCCTGGCTGACCGGCAGCCAAAAAGCCGCAGAGCGGCGCCAGATGCTGGCTCTGATTGCCAGCGGTGAGGCCTCATTGGTGGTGGGCACGCACGCCATCATTCAAGAAAAAGTGGAGTTCAAAAACCTGGCGTTGGCCGTCATTGATGAGCAGCATCGCTTTGGCGTAGCCCAGCGGCTGGCCTTGCGCGGCAAGCTAAACGACGCCGATCAGGAGCCGCATCTGTTGATGATGACCGCGACCCCCATTCCCCGCACACTGGCCATGAGCTACTACGCGGATCTGGATGTTTCCACTCTTGACGAATTGCCACCCGGGCGCACGCCCGTCATTACCAAGGTAGTGAGCGATGCGCGCCGCGACGAAGTCATCGAGCGCATCCGTGCTCAACTGACGCAAGGTCGGCAGGTCTATTGGGTTTGTCCCCTGATTGAAGAAAGCGAAGCGCTTGATTTGACCAACGCTACCGAGACGCACGGGCAACTGAGCGCGGCTCTGCCGGGTGTCATGGTCGGGCTGCTGCACTCGCGCATGCCAACGAGCGAGAAGAAGGCGGTCATGGCGTTGTTTACCAGTGGCCAGATGGGGGTGCTGGTTAGTACTACGGTGATCGAAGTCGGAGTCGATGTGCCCAACGCTTCTCTGATGGTGATTGAGCATGCTGAGCGCTTTGGCCTGTCGCAGTTACACCAGTTGCGCGGCCGGGTCGGGCGCGGCACGGCAGCTTCCGCCTGTGTGCTGGTGTATTCCACTGGCGATGCACCCCGCCTGGGTGAAACGGCTCGCGAGCGCTTGAGAGCCATGGCCGCCACCACCGACGGCTTTGAGATTGCCCGGCGCGATTTGGAGCTGCGCGGTCCTGGTGAGTTTCTGGGCGCACGCCAGTCGGGTGCAGCATTGCTGCGTTTTGCCGATCTGGTCACCGACACGGCGTTGCTGGAGTGGGCGCGCGGTCTGGCACCGATCATGACCGACCAGCATCCAGATCTGGCAAGCCAGCATATTGCGCGCTGGTTGGGCGGCAAGGCGGAGTACCTGAAGGCCTGAATCGCGAGCACTTTCCCGGTTGCTACGGGCGCCTGTTTGACGGATTTCATCGGTTGCAAAGCACAAAGCCGTATATGCTTGCGCACCATGCTTCGCCTGACTCAAGCGCCCAATCTGGCTATCGCCACGCTGTGGGCTGACGCACTCGCTGTGGAAGGCATCGCCGCCAGTGTGCAGCGCCAGTATCTGGCGGGTGTGGCGGGTGAACTGCCGCCGGATCAATGCTTGCCAGAGGTCTGGATTCATCACCCCGGCCAGGAGACCCGTGCGCGCGAACTGCTGTATCACCTGCAACACGTGCCTCAACAACGCTGGTTGTGTAGCTGTGGTGAGCTGGTGGAAGGCGGCTTCGAGCAGTGTTGGAGTTGCGCCGCGCTGATGCCGCGTTGAGTAGTCGCACACAGGTAGGACAATAGCAGCATGACCCTCACCGAACTTAAATACATTGTGGCGGTTGCACGCGAGCGCCATTTTGGCAAAGCGGCAGACGCCTGTTACGTATCGCAACCAACGCTGTCGGTTGCCGTCAAGAAGCTCGAAGAAGAGCTCGAAGTGAAGCTGTTCGAACGCAGCGCCAGCGAAGTTAGCGTGACGCCCCTGGGTGAAGAAATTGTGCGTCAGGCGCAGGCCGTGCTGGAACAGGCAGCCAGCATCAAGGAGATTGCCAAGCGCGGCAAAGACCCGCTGGGAGGACCGCTCACGCTGGGAGTGATCTACACCATTGGTCCTTATCTGCTACCCGATTTGGTGCGTCAGGTGATTTTGCATACGCCGCAAATGCCGCTGATATTGCAGGAAAACTTCACCGTCAAATTGCTGGAGCTGCTGCGTTCTGGTGAGATCGACTGCGCCATTCTGGCCGAGCCATTTCCGGACGCCGGACTGGCCATGGCACCTCTTTATGACGAGCCCTTTTTGGCTGCCGTGCCGATCCATAACCGGTTGGCGGCGCAGGTCGCGGTGACGACTGAAGAACTCAAGCGCGAGACCATGTTGTTGCTGGGCAGCGGCCACTGTTTTCGTGACCATGTGCTGGAGGTTTGTCCGGAATTTGCTCGGTTTTCCAGCAATGCCGAAGGCATTCGCAAGAGTTTTGAAGGCTCGTCACTGGAAACCATCAAACACATGGTGGCGGCGGGCATGGGTGTTACGCTGGTGCCGCGCCTGAGCATTCCCAAAGAGGCGTTGGCGGTCAAACCGAAGCGCAAGCGCGATGAGGACCCCTACATCAAATATTTGCCGTTCGTGGGTGATCCGCCGACTCGCCGGGTGGTGCTGGCCTGGCGCCGCAGCTTTACCCGCTATGAGGCGATTGCGGCGTTGCGCAACGCCATTTACGCTTGCGAGTTGCCAGGCGTCAGCCGATTGTCTTGAGGGCTGCCTTGTGCCACTTGCCCCGCGCATCGCCCGCTATCTTGATCTCGTTCGCTGGAACCGTCCGGCTGGCTGGTTGTTGCTGTTGTGGCCGACCCTGAGCGCCCTTTGGATCGCTGCAAGCGGTTTTCCGGGTTGGCACTTATTGCTTGTTTTCACGCTGGGCACCATCCTGATGCGCAGCGCCGGTTGTTGCATCAATGACGTTGCCGACCGCGAGTTTGATCGGCACGTCAAGCGCACGGCCGGGCGACCGGTGACCACTGGCGCGGTATCCGTGAAAGAGGCATTGCTGCTGGGCGCTGCGTTGGCGCTTGCTGCCTTCGCGCTGGTGCTGACCACCAACGCCGCCACGGTTGCCTGGTCTTTCGTTGCACTGGCCGTCACCCTGGCCTACCCTTACGCCAAGCGGCTGGTCTCCATGCCGCAAGCGGTGTTGGGGGTCGCCTTCAGCTTTGGCATTCCGATGGCCTTCTCGGCCGTGCAAGGCGGAGATTCGTTCAGTCTGTTCGCTGTGCATGGCGCAGACTCTTTCAGCCTGTCCAGCGTGCAAGCCAGCGTGCCGTGGCTGGCCTGGGTATTGCTGCTGGGTAATCTGTTTTGGGTGTTGGCTTATGACACCGAATACGCCATGGTAGACCGCGATGACGACTTGAGACTTGGCATGAAAACCTCGGCCATTACCTTGGGTCGGCTGGATGTGCCGGTGATCATGCTGTGCTATGCGGTGTACATCATCATTTGGGATGTGGTCCTGACACCCTATGTACAAGGCACACCGTTTTTTGTGGCGGTCACGCTGGCTTTCGGTCAGGTGGCGTGGCATTACACCCTGATTCGCACCCGTTCACGCGACGGATGCTTCAAGGCATTTCGCCTGAATCACTGGCTCGGCTTTACGCTGTTTGCCGGGATCGTGACGAGCTACGCGCTTGGATGAATACCCATTTCAAGCTCAGGTGCTACCAAACTCATCGCCCATCTCCCTGGCTCGCTGGCGAGCCGCATAAATGGCGTTGATCAATTGGGCTTGCGTATCCTCGTCTTCCATTGACGCGATGGCAGCAAAAGTGGTGCCGCCTTTGGAAGTGACGCGCTGGCGCAAAACTTTAGGCGGTTCATCGGTGTGGCGAGCCAGCTCGCCAGCGCCGATGAAGGTGGCCACCGTCAACTGGTGGGCTTGCTCGCGTGTCAAGCCCATCTCGATGCCGGCGGTGATCATGGCTTCCATGAAGTAAAACATGTAGGCTGGGCCGGAACCGGACAAGGCGGTCACCGCGTCGAGTTTTTCTTCAGCGTCCAGCCAGAGAAACTCGCCGGTGCCGGCCACGACCTCAGCGACCCAGCTTCGGTCATCGACAGTCACCGCCGGTCGTGCAAACAGGGCGCTGATGCCTTTGCCAATCAGGGCTGGTGTGTTGGGCATGGCGCGCACCACCCGCTGGGTGCCGAGCCAGTCGGCAATGCTGTCGCTGCGAATGCCGGCCGCCACACTCAAATGCAAGGCTTTTTGGGTGTGTGAGCGAACTTGCAGCGCGGCCTCCTTGAAAGTCTGGGGTTTGACGGCCCAAATCACCATATCTGCCTGGTCCAAAAAGTCACCAGACTGTGCGTGGGCTTGCAGTCCGAAGCTGCTTTTAAGCTTCTCCCGGGCCTCGGAGAGGGGTTCAACCACGTCAATTTGACCGGGCACCATAGCTTGACCGATCAAGCCGCCAATGATGGCGCTGGCCATGTTGCCACCGCCAATGAATGCAATACGTTTGTTCATGAAGTCCTTGAGTTGCCACACCGCGTGGCAGGAAAGCGCAAGTCTAATCAAAGTACGGTTTGTCTGACGGCATGCTCCCAGCGCTTCATAAGTTCATTGGCGCGCTGGCTGTCTAGCTCGGGTAAAAAGCGCCGCTCGGCGCGCCACAAGGCGCTCAGTTCGTCGGTGCTTTTGTAGACGCCGGTGGCCAGACCCGCCAGGTAGGCGGCACCCAGTGCGGTGGTTTCTATGACCGCCGGACGGATCACCGCAATACCCAGCAAATCGGCCTGAAACTGCATCAGCAGATCATTGACGCAGGCGCCACCGTCAACCCGCAGCTCAGACACGCTGGCACCACCCGCCTCAACCGCGTCACGACTCATGGCCTGCAGCAAAGCGGCGCTTTGAAAGGCAATACTCTCCAGTGCTGCCCTGGCGATGTGCGCCACCGTGCTGCCGCGCGTCAGGCCGGTGATGGTGCCGCGGGCATCGGGCTTCCAGTACGGTGCACCCAACCCTGTGAAGGCCGGCACCACCATGACGCCGCCGGCGTCCGGCACGCTTTGAGCTAATGCCTGTACCTCGTGGCTACCCTGGATGGCGTGCAGGCCGTCGCGCAGCCATTGCACCACCGCTCCACCGACAAACACGCTGCCTTCAATGGCAAACTCGGGGTGCGCGGTGGCTTGTGCCGCACTGGTAGTGATCAGCCCGTTATGTGAGGTCTGGAATTTGGGGCCGGTGTGCATCAACATGAAGCAGCCTGTGCCATAAGTGTTTTTGACCATGCCGGCCTTGAAGCAGGCCTGGCCGAACAAAGCGCTTTGCTGGTCACCGGCGACACCACCAATCGGGATGGCGTGCCCAAGCAAGGCAGGGCTAACTTCACCATACAGTGCGCTCGATGGTTTGACGTCGGGCATCATGTTGGCGGGAATGTCCAATGCCTGCAGCAACTCGGGGTCCCACTGGTTGCTATGCACGTTAAACAGCATGGTGCGGGATGCATTGCTGACATCTGTCGCGTGAACCGCGCCACCGGTAAGTTGCCATATCAGCCAGCTATCGACCGTACCGAAAGCCAGCTCTCCGTTTTCTGCCGACTGCCGCGCACCTGCCACGTGATCCAGAATCCACTTGAGCTTGGTGCCGGAAAAGTAGGCATCCACCAACAAGCCGGTCTTGGCCTGAATAGTTGGCGCCAATCCGCGCTCACGCAACTCAATGCAAGCGGGTTCAGCCCGACGATCTTGCCAGACGATCGCGTTCTGAATCGGCAGTCCGGTGCGCCGGTTCCAGACGACGGTAGTTTCACGCTGGTTTGTAATGCCCAGTGCACTGATATCGCTCGCCCGGATGCCGGCTTTGGCCAGAACTTCCTTGGCAGTAGCGAGTTGCGTGCGCCAGATTTCCTGTGGATCGTGTTCGACCCAACCGGGCTTCGGGTAGATTTGCGTCAACTCTTTTTGCGCCATGGCCACCACATGTCCGTCGGCGTCAAAAACAATACTGCGAGAACTGGAAGTGCCCTGATCAAGGGCGAGCAGGTAAGTCATGGTGGAGCCACCTCGTAGCGCACCTGTGCCTCAGCCATCAGCGCCGGAAACGGCTCGGGAGGTTGGGCGTCAGTAAACAAGCGATCAATTTGCGACAACTTGGCGACCTCGACCATGGCCGGGCGCCTGAATTTGCTCACGTCAGCGGCAAGCCACACCTCGCGTGCATGCGCAATGATCGTTTGTGAGACTTTGACCTCACGGTAGTCGTAGTCCCGAAGTGATCCGTCAGTCTCGATGCCGGAAATGCCGATGAGGGCGATGTCCACCTTGAACTGGCGGATGAAATCGACGGCGGCTTCACCAACAATGCCCTGATCGCGGCCCCGCACCACTCCACCCACCACAATCACTTCGCTCCTGGGGTTGGCACTGAGAATGCTGGCCACATTCAGATTATTGGTAATGACCCGCAAACCCGAGTGACGCAGCAGTGCGCGCGCGATGGCCTCGGTGGTGGTGCCGATGTTGATGATCAACGAGCAATCGTTAGGGACCGCAGCCGCCACGGAGCGGGCTATGCGCAACTTGTTTTCGGCGTTCAGGTTTTCACGCTGCCGGTATTCAATGTTCTCCACGGTTGAGCTCGGGACGCGCACTCCGCCATGAAAACGCGTGAGCAAAGCTTCGTCCGCCAACCGCTGAACGTCACGCCGGACCGTTTGCAGTGTGACGCCCAGCTTGTCCGCCAATTGTTCCACCGTGACGGAACCCTGGGCATGTACGACAGCGAGCAAAGTAAGCTGTCTGGGGTTTGGGTTCATGCTGATATTTTTATTAAACTAGTTGGTGACCTGACTGTAAAACGAAAGAAAGAGAAAATAATCAGGGTAAATACCAAGATAAAAGGCGCTGAAACGAACAATAATTCGCGGAATCGAAAATTTGATTCGCTTGCCAACACAAACAAGAAGGTAGTGTGATGCAGTTGACTCTGGAAGGCATCAGCAAGAAGGCTGGAGCGCAGTCGTGGCTGTACGACATGAATATAGCGCCGCTTGGCGGCGCAGTGACTGTGCTGTTGGGAGCAACCCAGGCTGGCAAGACCAGTCTGATGCGCATCATGGCGGGGCTTGACGTTCCCACCACTGGACGGGTGCTGGTGGACGGGAGCAACGTTGTCGGTGTGCCGGTGCGGGAACGCAACGTGGCAATGGTCTATCAGCAATTCATCAATTACCCCTCGCTAAGGGTTTTTGACAACATTGCCTCGCCACTGAAGCTGCGCGGCGAGAAGAAGATTGATCAACGGGTGCGCGAGCTGGCCGAAAAACTTCATATTGAGATGTTTCTGGATCGTTATCCAGCCGAATTGTCTGGCGGCCAACAGCAGCGTGTGGCGTTGGCGCGCGCCTTGGCGAAGGGCGCGCCTCTGATGCTGCTCGATGAGCCATTGGTCAATCTGGACTACAAGTTGCGTGAAGAACTGCGCGACGAACTGAGTGCATTGTTCGCGGCAGGTGACTCAACGGTGATTTATGCCACGACCGAGCCCGGCGAGGCGCTGCTGCTGGGTGGTTACACCGCCGTGCTCGATGCCGGTGAACTGCTGCAATATGGGCCAACTGCAGAGGTGTTTCATAAGCCAAAGTCGCTGCGTGTGGCGCGTGCCTTCAGCGACCCACCGATGAATTTGTTGGCTGCCAGTGTTGGCAATGACGGTGTACAAATTGACAGCGGGCCGATGCTGGCACTGGGATTGCCGACTACGGCAAGCCGCAAACTTACCGTCGGCCTGCGTGCCAGTGCCCTGCGGGTGTCGGCTGGGCCAGGCGATGTTTCCTTGATCGGCAAGGTTGAACTGGCCGAGATCTCGGGTTCGGATACTTTTGTTCACGTTAGCACCCTGGTGGGTGAGTTGGTGGCCCAGCTCACTGGGGTTCATTACTTTGAACTTGGCACTGGTGTTACCTTGTATTTCAATGCCGCACAGGCTTATGTGTTTGATGCGGCGGGGCTGCTGCTGCTGTCGCCGGTGCGCGGCGGAGGACGCTGACATGGCGCGCATAGAACTTGATCTGGCCCATGCCTACAAGAAGGATCCCAAAGTAGAGGCTGACTATGCGCTGTTGCCTTTGAAGATGACCTTTGAAGACGGAGGCGCCTACGCGCTGCTAGGGCCGTCGGGTTGCGGCAAGACCACCATGCTCAACATCATGTCCGGATTGCTCGCGCCGTCTCAGGGCAGTGTTCACTTTGATGGTCGTGACGTCACACGCGCCTCACCGCAGGAGCGCAACATCGCCCAGGTGTTTCAGTTTCCGGTCATCTACGACACCATGACAGTGGCGCAGAACCTGGCTTTTCCGTTGCGCAATCGAAAGGTACCCCAGGATCAAATCAATAAAAGGGTAGGCGAAATTGCCGAGATGCTGGAGATGAGCGGCCAGCTCAATCAGCGGGCGGCCGGGCTGGCGGCCGATGAAAAACAAAAAATATCGCTCGGCCGTGGGCTGGTTCGTCCAGATGTGTCAGCGGTCCTGTTTGATGAACCGCTGACGGTGATTGATCCGCACCTCAAGTGGCAATTGCGCCGCAAGCTCAAACAGATTCACCACGAATTGAAACTGACCCTGATTTACGTGACGCATGATCAGGTCGAAGCCCTGACTTTTGCTGATCAGGTGATGGTCATGACGCGCGGGCGCGCCGTGCAGGTCGGCTCAGCCGCCGATTTGTTTGAGCGACCGAGTCACACTTTCGTCGGGCATTTTATTGGTTCACCCGGCATGAATTTCTTGTCCGGACAGGTCGGTCCGGATGGTTTTCATGTTGGCGGTGTGACCTTGCCCCTGCCTGGCGGGCGCGCGTTGCCCGAAGGAGAAATCAAGTTGGGCGTGCGTCCTGAATACGTCGTGCCGGTTCCGGCAAATACAGATGGAGCCCTACCCATGACCGTGTCGCAAGTTCAGGATGTCGGCACCCACGTCATGCTGAGCGCAACCCTTGCGGGTCATACCTTTAAGGCGCGCCTGTCGTCCGATGCGGCGCAATTTCCGCCTGGCGAGATCGTCTGGTTGAAGGTGATGAGTGACCACACCTGCTTTTACAAGAACGAGGAGATCGTGCCATGAGCACCACCATCAAACCGGTGAACCAGAAGGCCTGGTTCCTGATTCTGCCGGTGCTGCTTTGTGTTGCTTTCTCGGCTATTTTGCCGCTGATGACGGTGGTCAATTATTCGGTACAAGACATCATCTCGCCAGAGCGCAGGGTGTTTGTCGGCACCGAATGGTTTGCCGCTATCATGCGTGACGAAGAGCTGCACGGCGCCTTGTTGCGGCAACTGACATATTCATTTTCGGTTCTCGCTCTGGAGCTGCCGTTGGGTGTACTGCTGGCCCTATCGATGCCGGCCCAGGGCTGGAAGTCTTCAGCAGTTCTGGTGATTGTCTCGCTCTCGCTGCTGATCCCCTGGAATGTGGTAGGCACCATATGGCAGATCTTCGGGCGTACCGACATCGGCTTGATGGGTGCGGCCTTGCAGTGGATGGGAATTGAATACAGCTACACAGGCAACGCAACGCATGCCTGGCTCACCGTTTTGCTGATGGATGTTTGGCACTGGACGCCGTTGGTGGCTCTGTTGGGCTACGCTGGGCTGCGCTCCATCCCAGATGCCTACTACCAGGCCGCCAGCATCGACGGCGCCAGCAAGTTTGCGGTGTTCTGGTATGTGCAGCTCCCCAAAATGAGGGGTGTGCTGATGATCGCGGTGCTGCTGCGCTTCATGGACAGTTTCATGATCTACACCGAGCCGTTTGTGCTGACAGGCGGTGGCCCCGGTAACTCAACCACCTTTCTTTCGCAGTTTTTGACCCTCAAGGCGGTCGGGCAGTTTGACGTCGGGCCGGCGGCTGCCTTCTCATTAATCTATTTCCTGATCATTTTGATGTTGAGTTTCATCCTGTACAACTGGATGCAACGGGTTGGTACCCAGGAAAAAGGGAGTGACCATGAATAAGCCTGGCCTTCAAAAACGAACGCTCTTTCTTTTGCTGTACATCGTTTTTGCGCTGCTGCCGGTGTACTGGATGATCAACATGTCGTTCAAAACGAACGAAGACATCCTTGCCAGTTTCTCCTTGCTGCCACAGCACTTTACCTGGGCCAACTACGAAAAAATTCTGACCGATGCCTCGTGGTATTCAGGCTATATCAACAGCCTGATATATGTCGGCATCAACACGGTCATTTCCATCACAGTGGCTTTGCCGGCGGCCTACGCGTTTTCACGCTACAGCTTTCTGGGCGATAAGCATGTGTTTTTCTGGTTGCTGACCAACCGCATGACGCCACCAGCCGTATTTTTACTGCCCTTTTTTCAACTTTACTCCACCGTTGGTTTGCTTGACACGCACTTGGCGGTCGCTTTGGCACACTTGCTGTTCAACGTACCGCTGGCGGTCTGGATTCTTGAGGGTTTTATGAGCGGTATTCCGCGAGAAATCGATGAAACCGCCTACATCGATGGTTACTCTTTCCCCGGATTTTTTGTCAGGATTTTTCTGCCTCTGATCAAGGCTGGCGTTGGTGTTGCAGCCTTCTTCTGTTTCATGTTCAGTTGGGTCGAACTGTTGCTGGCCCGCACCCTGACCAGTGTCAACGCCAAGCCCATCGTGGCCATCATGACCCGTACCGTGTCGGCCGCTGGCATGGACTGGGCAACCCTTGCTGCTGCCGGCGTGTTGACGATTGTGCCGGGGGCCATTGTGATCTGGTTTGTGCGCAATTACATCGCCAAGGGTTTCGCGATGGGCCGGGTATGAAGACCTTAGGAGAAGTTGATGTTTGAATGGATGGCCTGGACGACACCAGTCGCAGTGTTTTTCAGCTGCATTGCCCTCATGCTGTTTGGCATGACGGTTTGGGAAATCAAGTTTCCCACCGTCATGCGACGCGGCTTTTTGCCCATAGAAACGACGCGGGGTGACCGGCTCTTCATCGGCCTTTTGGCGGCAGCCTATGTCAATCTTGCCTTTGTCGGTGTCAGCGGCAGGTTGCTGGTCTGGATGAGTCTCGAGACGGAGCCGTCGATCTGGATCAGCTTCGTTGTGTCGATGGGCGTATTGGCGCTGATCATGCGCAAAGGATAGCTTTTTGAGGTATCAAGGATCGGCTTGTTGTCCCCTGGAGCCGAAACAGCCTTTGAATCAGGGGTCATACACATACGAGGAGATTGATTATGAAGTTGCGATATAGCGCATTGGCAGTGGCTGTCGCCTGCTGCGCGATGTCCAGTCAAGGTTGGGCCGACGAGGCGGCAGCCAAGAAGTGGATCGACAGTGAGTTTCAGCCGTCCACCTTGTCCAAAGACAAACAGGCCGTCGAAATGAAATGGTTTATCGATGCAGCCAAGAAACTCAAGGCCAAAGGCGTCACCGAGATTAGCGCGGTGTCGGAGACCCTGACGGTGCATGAGTACGAATCCAAAACCCTGGCCAAGGCGTTCGAGGAAATCACCGGTATCAAGGTCAAGCACGACATCATTCAGGAAGGCGACGTGGTCGAGAAGCTGCAGACCTCGATGCAGTCCGGAAAGTCGATCTACGACGGCTGGATTTCCGATTCCGACCTGATCGGTACCCACTACCGCTACGGCAAGATACTCTCGCTGACCGACTACATGAGTGGCAAAGGCAAGGAGTTCACCAACCCGGGTCTGGACCTGAAAGATTTCATCGGCACCAGCTTCACGACGGCGCCCGACAAGAAACTCTATCAGTTGCCGACTCAGCAGTTTGCCAACCTGTATTGGTTCCGCGCCGACTTGTTTGCGCGCCAGGACCTGAAAGACAAGTTCAAGGCCAAATTTGGCTATGACCTGGGTGTGCCGCTGAACTGGAGCGCCTATGAGGACATCGCCGCGTTCTTTAGTGAAGACGTGAAAACAATCGACGGCAAGCCGATCTATGGCCACATGGACTACGGCAAAAAGGATCCGTCGCTGGGTTGGCGCTTTACCGACGCCTGGCTGTCAATGGCCGGTATGGCAGACAAGGGAATTCCGAACGGCTTGCCGGTGGATGAATGGGGTATCCGCGTTGCGGCAGACAATTGCACGCCAGTGGGTGCTTCTGTTTCGCGCGGTGGTGCCACCAATTCACCGGCCGCCGTCTATGCGTTGACCAAGTACGTCGACTGGATGAAGAAATACGCACCCAAGGAGGCCACCGGCATGACCTTCGGCGAAGCCGGGCCGGTGCCGGCACAAGGCCAGATTGCCCAGCAGATCTTCTGGTACACGGCATTTACCGCTGACATGGTCAAACCCGGTTTGCCGGTGGTCAATGCTGACGGCACGCCGAAGTGGCGCATGGCGCCCGGTCCGAACGGCCCATACTGGAAACAAGGCATGCAAAACGGCTACCAGGACGTTGGCTCGTGGACCTTCTTCAAGGATCATGACGCCAACAAGGTGGCGGCTGCCTGGCTCTATGCCCAGTTTGTGACCAGCAAGACGGTATCGCTGAAGAAATCGATTGTCGGGACCACGTTTATTCGTGACAGTGACATCCGCAGCGAGTACTTCACCACCAACGCCCCCAAATACGGCGGCCTGATCGAGTTCTACCGCAGCCCGGCGCGCGTCGCCTGGACGCCGACCGGAACCAATGTGCCAGATTACCCGAAGCTGGCTCAATTGTTCTGGAAGAACGTAGCTGTGGCGGTAACCGGTGAGAAGACACCGCAGGCTGCAATGGACAATCTGGCTGAAGAAATGGACCAAGTGATGGGCCGGCTGGAACGCGCTGGCATGAGCAAGTGTGCACCCAAGCTCAACCCCAAGCAGGATCCTAACAAGTGGCTGAGCGACAAGGGCGCACCCTGGAAGCTTTTGGCTAACGAAAAGCCAAAGGGCGAAACCATTGCCTATGACACGCTGCTGAATGCGTGGAAGAACGGCAAAGTTCGCTAACTCGGCTTTGAGCGACTGACGGCTCAAATGATTGGCCGTGTGGGCTTGTTTCTCACACGGCCATTTTTTGAGTCTGCTTGTGCGTAAAGCGTAGCTGTCAGCAACACTTACAGATATTGAGATCCGCTTTTATGGGTTCCCAACCGCAGCCATTGTCAACCCGTCGCGAACACCTGATCGCGCGCTTGGCCCAGGCGCAACACTACGACATCGCCATCGTCGGCGGTGGGGCTACCGGCCTCGGAGTGGCGCTGGATGCGGCGGCGCGGGGCTTTCGCGTGGTTTTGGTCGAGTCCCATGATTTTGCCAAAGGCACCTCGTCGCGGGCCACCAAGCTGGTCCACGGCGGCGTTCGCTACCTGGCGCAGGGCAATATTGCACTGGTGCGCGAGGCACTGCGGGAACGCACCATCCTCTTGAACAACGCGCCGCACCTGGCTCAGCCTTTGCCGTTTGTGATGCCATCCTACAAGTGGTGGGAGGCCCCTTTTTATGGCGTCGGGCTCAAGATGTACGACGCGCTGGCGGGCAAGGCCGGCTTGGGAGCAACTGAATTTTTGAGTCGTGACGAAACGCTCGCCCTGTTGCCAATGGCGCAACCACAGGGGCTCAAGGGCGGCGTCAAGTATTGGGATGGTCAGTTCAATGATGCGCGGCTGGCGCTCGCACTGGCCCGCACGGCAGCAACCTACGGCGCCCTGCTGGTGAACTATTGCCAGGCACAGGATTTGTTTTACGAAAACGGCAAGATCGCTGGTCTGATTTGCCAGGACACCCAGAGCGGTCAGCAGTACCGCATTCATTCCCGCTGTGTCGTCAATGCCGCCGGCGTCTGGGTCGACGAACTCCGGCAAAAAGACGGGGCCGCCAACAGCGGTGACGGACGGCGCCCCATCAAACCCATGGTGGCACCCAGTCAGGGCGTTCACATCGTGGTGGATCGGGATTTTCTGGGCGGAGACGCTGCCTTGATGGTACCCAAAACGGCTGATGGAAGGGTTCTTTTTGCCGTGCCATGGTTGGGCAAGGTCATCCTGGGCACCACCGATACCCCACGCAATGACTTGGCACGCGAGCCACTACCGTTCAAGGAGGAGCTGGACTTCATTTTGGAAGAATCGGCGCGTTATCTGCGCAATGCACCGGTGCGCGCAGACGTCAAAAGTGTCTGGGTCGGTTTGCGCCCACTGGTCAAGCCACAAGACGATGAAGGTGACAACACCAAGGGATTAAGTCGTGAGCACACGGTTTTGGTCAGCCGCAGCGGGTTGGTGACCGTCACCGGCGGCAAATGGACAACCTACCGCGCCATGGCGGAGGACGTCCTGGCACGATGTGTCGAAAAGTCACTGCTTGAAAAGAGAAGCAGTGGCGCAACCGTTCAGCTGAGGCTGGTAGGAGCTGGTCAACCAGGAATGAAAACCGTCTCAATTTGCCAGCCACCCGGCCTGCATTCGTATGGGGATGAACAGGCACTGGTGATGAGCTTGCCCGGCGCTGATGACGTGCTTTGTGAGGGGCTGACAACTGCCATGGTTCGCTTTGCCGCCCGTTTTGAGTACGCTATTCACGTTGAAGACGTGCTGGCGCGTCGCTCCCGGTTGCTCTTTCTCGATGCCCGCAAGGCCGGTTCGCTGGCTGCCCAGGTTGGTGAAATCCTGCTCCAGGAAACCGGATTCGACCCCCAGATTGGAGAGTTCACAGAGCTGGCGCAACACTATTTGTGCGTGCCCGAATAATTACGCTTGACGGCCGATTAAAAGATTGGCACAATAGCGGGCTTCGCTTGAAAAAGTGTGAAGTGTCTGCCCAACGGACGCAATGTGAGTGGTTCATATTGCAAACGACGGGCCCAAGACTGACTGGAAAATTATGAGTTACTGGCTGAAAAGCTGGGGCTGATGTTTCTGGTGCAAGTTGGGAACAATTGAAATGATCCAAGCTGAATCTCGATTAGAAGTTGCCGACAATACCGGCGCGAAATCCGTTCTGTGCATCAAGGTACTGGGTGGATCCAAGCGTCGCTATGCAAGCGTTGGTGACGTCATCAAAGTAAGTATTAAAGAAGCTGCTCCGCGCGGTCGCGTCAAAAAAGGCGAGATTTACAGCGCGGTAGTGGTTCGCACGGCCAAGGGCATTCGTCGCAGTGACGGCTCTTTGGTTAAATTCGATGGCAACGCGGCAGTTTTGCTGAACGCCAAATTAGAGCCTATCGGCACCCGTATCTTTGGCCCGGTGACGCGAGAGTTGCGCACCGAGAAGTTCATGAAGATCGTGTCCTTGGCTCCTGAAGTTTTGTAAGGACACGTTATGAACAAGATTCGCAAAGGCGACGACATCATCGTGCTTACCGGGCGCGATAAAGGCAAGCGCGGCAAGATTACCCTGCGCAAAGACGACTCCTACGTGCTCGTGGAAGGCGTCAATATCGTCAAGAAACACACCAAACCCAATCCCCTTAAAGGCGCGGTTGGCGGCATCGTGGAGAAGTCCATGCCAATCCATCAGTCCAACGTGGCGATTTTCAACGCCGCCACAGGCAAGGCTGACCGTGTTGGCATCAAGCTGTCTGCTGACGGCAAACGCGTGCGCGTGTACAAGTCCAGCGGCGAAGAAATCAAGGTGGCATAAGCATGGCTCGTCTACAACAACACTATCGCGAAAAAATAGCTCCGGAACTGATGGCCAAGTTTGGCTACTCATCTCCAATGCAGGTTCCGCGTCTCACCAAAATCACTTTAAACATGGGTGTGAGCGAGGCCGTGGCCGACAAGAAGGTCATGGACCACGCGGTCAGCGATCTGACCAAGATTGCCGGTCAAAAACCGGTCGTCACCAAGTCCAAGAAAGCCATTGCCGGCTTCAAGATTCGCGAAGACCAGGCCATTGGCTGCATGGTCACCCTGCGTGGTGTCCAGATGTTCGAGTTTCTCGATCGTTTCGTGACGGTCGCTTTGCCCCGTGTTCGTGACTTCCGCGGTATTTCCGGTCGCGCATTTGATGGCCGCGGCAACTACAACATCGGCGTTAAAGAACAAATCATCTTCCCTGAAATTGAATACGACAAGGTCGATGCCTTGCGCGGTCTCAATATCAGCA
>SESE01000169.1_pt1 | contig 29055 bp, 23 predicted proteins | sample 3171371 | NCBI WGS metagenome assembly SESE01 (sample SAMN06051881, study PRJNA518727) | freshwater metagenome | biome: subpolar coniferous forest; feature: holomictic lake; material: water; isolation source: holomictic Lake 442, 13 m depth | place: Canada: near Kenora, Ontario | collected... | reverse complement strand
TATTTGCTGATGTCCAGTGCTTGGAGGGGGCTTCCCTTTGACTAGCAGCTGGCAATCGGGTCGTTTTTGAGTTCTCGCAACCCGCTCTCCGCGGGTTGCGAGAACTCAAAAACGACCAGAGAGCTAAGTCCGACAGACTGCTAGTGTCCGGAAACCCGCCGCATGCGCCAGATTTACGCGCAAGTGGCTGCCAAAGTGGCGCTTCAGGAAAAGACCATGGCCTTAACCATCTTTTATGGCCAAACGCTTTGCCGCTGGCACAATTTCTGCTACTCTCTTTCGTGTTCTTCACAGGCTTATGCCTGCGTATAGAAAAATGGAGCGTTTGGCACACGCGAATCGAGCTTTTGGCCGTGGCGCGCGCTAACAGAAGATGAGGGGACAGGCATGCTGACAGTCAGCGAACTCAAAAAAAGCTTCGGTCCCATCCAGGCCGTCAAGGGAGTCTCCTTCACCGTCAACAAAGGTGAAGTACTTGGATTCCTTGGACCGAACGGCGCGGGCAAGACCACCACCATGCGGATGATTACCGGGTTCCTGCCGCCTTCCAGCGGGACGGCAAGCCTCTGCGGGCACGACATCCAGGACGATCCGGTCGGCGCCAAGCGCTGCATTGGATACCTGCCTGAAAACGCACCCAGCTATCACGCCATGACCGTCACAGAATTTCTGACCTTCATTGCGAATATCCGCGGCTTTGGCGGCTCCGAGGGGCAGGATCGTGTCGAGTCCGCTATCCAGAAGAGCCGACTCGACTCGGTGCGCCATCAGGCAGTGGAGACGCTTTCCAAGGGGTATCGCCAGCGGACCTGCTTTGCGCAGGCCATCCTGCACGACCCGCCCGTGCTGGTTATGGACGAACCCACGGACGGTCTGGATCCGAACCAGAAGTTCGTGGTGCGCCAGATGATCCGCGACATGGCCGCAGAAAAGGCCATCATCGTCTCGACGCACATCCTGGAAGAAGTCGACGCGGTCTGCACGCGCGCCATCATCATCGCCCGCGGGCAGATCGTGGCCAACGGCACCCCGGCCGAACTCCGGTCCCGCGACCCGCAGGGGCGGCTGGAGGAAGTTTTCCGCAAGCTGACCATGACCGAGGAGGCCCCACGCCATGCTTAATCCAAGCCCTGTATGGACCATTTTTCGCCGCGAGTTTCGCAACTACTTCAACTCGCCGGTGGCGTACGTTTTCCTGGTGGCGTTTCTGCTGCTGGTCAACGTCCTGACCTTTCTCTTCGGCCAGTACTACGAGGGACGACAGGCTGACCTGACGGCGTTCTTCTTCTGGCATCCGTGGGTCTACCTCCTGCTGGTGCCGGCGGCCACCATGGGGTTGTGGGCCGAGGAGCGACGCACCGGCACGATCGAGTTGCTGCTGACACTGCCGGTCACGCTGGGCCAGGCTATTGTCGGGAAATTTCTCGCGGCCTGGGCCTTTATCGGCATTGCGCTGGCGCTGACCTTTCCGATCATCCCCACCACGATCTTCGTGCTGGGCGGGGATCTGGACCTCGGCGTGACCTTCGCCGGATACCTCGGGTCTTTTCTTCTGGCAGGCGCGTGCGTGGCAGTCGGGTCGCTGACCTCCGCCATGACCCGCAGCCAGGTGATCGGATTTGTGCTGGCGCTCTTTGTCTGCCTGGTGTTCAACCTGGCCGGACTCGACCCCCTGACCCGTCTCTTTTCCGGCTGGTGTCCGGCGCTGGCCGATTTCGTGGCGGAGTGCAGTTTCCTGCGCCACTTTGAATCGCTGCGTCGCGGCGTCATTGACCTGGCCGATGTGGCCTACTACGCAGGCGTCATGGTCATCGCACTGACGGCCACACACCTTGTGCTGGGCACCCGCAAAGCAGCCTGAACGATTTTTTGCAATCGGAGGAAATCTGACAATGAAATCCCAGCATCACGGAATCGCCAGCAAGATCGGCACGGGTCTGGCCGGCCTCGCGCTCGTCGCAGTCATTGTGATTGCAGCCAATCTGATCCTTTCCGCGGCACGACTCCGTCTGGATCTGACGAGCGACCGGCAGTTCTCGCTCTCCGACGGTACCCGCCGGATCCTGGACAAGATGGATCGCGAAGTGGTCCTGAAGTTCTACTTCAGCCGTTCAGCCGAAATGCCGATGAACCTGAAAGCCGATGCCCGTCACGTGGCAGACCTGCTGCAGGAGTACCGGCTCGCCAGCCATGGCCGCGTCATTCTGGAGCAATACGATCCCACGCCCGACTCGGATTACGAGGAGTGGGCGCAAAACGAAGGGCTGGAACCGCAAACCATCAACCCCTTCTCGCCACCCGCCTATTTCGGACTGGTCGCCAAGTGCGGCAGCGAGCAGCAGTGCATCCCGTCGCTCTCGGCCATCAAAGACACCAGCCTGGAGTATACGCTCACGCGCCTGATCAGCCGCGTGATCTACCCGCAGAAACCGGTGCTCGGCGTGCTCAGCAGCCTGCCGGTCATGGGCGCGCCCATGAACCAGATGATGATGATGATGCAACCGCCTCGCAACGAAGGTTGGGTGGCGTTTAAGATGCTCAAGGAAGATTACGACGTGCGCACCGTGCCGCCGGAAGCCGAGCAGATTGAGCCGGAGATCAGCACGCTGATCGTGGTGCACCCCAAGAACCTGAGCAACAAGATGCTGTTTGCAATCGACCAGTTCGTGCTGCGCGGCGGTCGGCTCGTGGCCTGTGTGGATCCGCTGAGCAGCGTGGATGGACGCAGCAGCGAAAACGCCAACCCCATGATGCGCATGGGCAACGACACCTCCTCCACCCTGGGCAAGTTATTTGAAGCCTGGGGCATCGGGTTCGACGCCACCAAGGTCATTGCCGACCTGGGCTCCGTGACACAGCTTGCCGGGCAGGGCCGCGTGATCGAAAGCCCGACCTTTCTCTGGCTCAAATCGGACCGCATGAACCGCGAGGACCTCCTTTCGGCGCAGCTCAGCCAGATCATGCTGCCTTTCGCCGGCTCGCTCACCGACAACACCGGCGGCAAGCTTGCGTTCACGCCGCTGCTCTTCTCTTCCAGCGACTCCGCCTGCCCGGTAGACGCCATGGGCGCGCAGTATGCATCCGTCTCCTCCATCCGCACGCAGTTTAAGCCAGACAACCTGAAGCACGTGCTGGCCGCGCGCCTGAAGGGGACCTTCCAGACAGCCTTCCCCGGCGGGCCCGCGGGCGCCGGAACCAACGCCGCGCCCAACCAACTGGTCAAAGGAAACAGCGCCGTACTGATTGTGGCGGACACCGACTTCCTGTGCGACGAAACGTGCGTGCGTGCGGTCTCCATGGGGTTCGGCCTGCAGAGCCTGGAACCCATCAACGACAACCTGACGTTCTTCATCAACGCCGTGGAACAGCTGTCCGGGCGCGAGGAACTCCTGAGCCTGCGGGCACGCGGCTCCTACAGACGGCCGTTCAAGCACGTGGATGAACTTGATTTGCGCGCCATGCGATCCCTGCAAGCACGGGAGGAAGAGCTGTCCAAGAAACTGGAAGCCGCCCGCGCCCAGATCCAGGAACTGCAAAACCAGAAGAAGGGCACACAGAAGCTTCTGCTCTCGCGGGCGCAGCAGGAAGCCGTTGAAAGATTTCGCCAGGACGAGAAGACCTTCCAGCGGCAGCTGAAAGAAGTCCGCAAGGAACTGCGACGCGATATGGAAAACCTGGGCATTGCCGTCAAGACAGTCAACATCGCGGCCATGCCGCTATTCCTGATTATCTTCGGGATCGTCCGCACCGTGGCACGGCGGAAGCGCGTGTAATGGCGATGCAGAAACCAGTAGTCAGAATTCAGGGAGAGCATCCACACACATGAAACCCGGAAAACTATTTGCACTCGTCATCGTGGCTGCCGTGCTGGTGGCACTGGCCCTCTGGACCCAACACCGGCAGCTGGCCGCACCGCCGGCCGACATCGGCCGTAAACTGCTTCCCGCGCTGGCACTGGAGTCGATTGCCCGCGTGGAAATCAGCCGCAGCGGGCCATCCATCACGCTTGTTCGTGGCGATGCCGGCTGGACCGTAACCAACCTTTTCGGCTATCCGGCTGACCTGTCGAAGTTGCAGACCGCGCTGCTGGCGCTGGCCGACTTGAAAATCGGCGAAGTCGCCCGCGGCGTGAACATCGATACCAACGCCACACTGTTGGATCTGCAGGACGCAGCTGGCAAGCCGCTCGCCACGTTGCGTCTGGGCGCAGCCCCGGACATGAGCATGGGCGGTGGCAATCGCTTCCCGCCGCGCCCGCCGCAGGGGCGCCACGTGGCGGTCGCGGGCAACCCCCAGGTCTATCTCGTCAAGGAAGGGCTGGAGGCGTTCGATGGCGAACCCCGCACCTGGGCCAACAGCCAACTGCTCGCCGTGCCGTCCGCCGACATTCAGACCCTTGAACTGGTCGGTTCCACCGGCGCCACAGTCTGCCTTTCACGCGACAGCGGCAGCCTGCAAATGCAGGGGATCAGTACAAATGAGGAGTTCGACGCCAGTAAAGCTTACGACGTGGAATCCGCCTTCAGCTATCTCAACTTCACCGGTGTGGCAGACCCGAAGCTGGACGCCGCACAGACCGGTCTGTCTTCGCCCCGCACGTACCGCATCAAGCTGAAGAACGGCGACTGCTACACCGCCCGCATCGGCGCCGCTGCGGTCAGCGGCGACCGCTATCTACGTTTGGAAGCCACGCTTGCGGCACCGGGAACCAATGCCACCGCGGTGACCGAACACGCCGCACGCAAGGCCGAACTGGAGCAGAAGTTTGCGAACTGGACCTATCTGGTCGCCGCCTCGACGGCCACGCACATGACCTACACCCGTGAGGATCTCATCAAGCCGAAGACGATCGACACCAACAGCACAGCGTCGGCCGAGGCACCTGCCGCACCGTAATTTGCATACGCTGGCGTTCCAGGCCCAATGACTACTGACCAATGACCAATTCTCAGGAGACCCGCATGGATATCCAAACGACAACCCGTCAGATTGCAGACCAAACCAAAGTGCTGGAGCGTCTGCGGCAGGAAGTGAACAAGGTCATCGTCGGGCAGGAACGCCTGATTGACCGCCTGCTGATCGCGCTGCTCACCGGCGGCCATGTGCTGCTGGAAGGCGTACCCGGGCTGGCCAAAACCACTGCCGTGCGCACACTTGCGCAGGCGCTGGGGTTGATGTTCCGCCGGATCTCGTTCACACCGGACCTGCTCCCTGCCGACGTAATCGGCACCATGATCTACAACCCCAAAGAAGGCAGCTTCGCGCCCAAACAGGGGCCTGTCTTCACCAACCTGCTCCTGGCAGATGAAATCAACCGCGCGCCTGCCAAGGTGCAGAGCGCCCTGCTGGAGGCCATGCAGGAGCACCAGGTCACCATCGGCGACCACACCTACCCCCTGCCCGCGCCCTTCCTGGTACTGGCCACCCAGAACCCCATCGAGCAGGAAGGCACCTACCCGCTGCCGGAGGCACAAGTTGATCGCTTCATGCTCAAGTGCATCCTCAAGCATCCGTCGCGCGATGACGAACGCCGCATCATGACCCGGTTCGCCAATCGCCAGACCATCGAGATTACGCCCGTGCTGACCGCCCAGGACGTCGAGGGTCTGCGACTGGTCATGGACCAGATCTACTGCGATGAAAAGGTCGGTGAATACATCCTCGACATTGTCTTTGCCACCCGCGACCCCAAATCCTTCCAGCTTGCCGCCCTGGCCAACCAGATTGAGATCGGTGCCTCCCCGCGCGCCACGCTCTACCTCAACCTCGCGGCACGCGCCAATGCGATGTTGCACGGGCGCGCCTATGCCACGCCACAGGATGTCAAAGAGATTGCCCACGACGTGCTGCGCCACCGCCTCATCCTGACCTACGAGGCCGAGGCCGAAGAGGTAACCAGTGAGAAGATCATTGACCAGATCCTGGCCACGCTCCCGGTGCCGTAACGGCGGCTGCGCCGCCGTTACGGTGTTCAGTGTTCAGTGTTCAGGTTTCAGAATTTGTATGTGCAGACACCCCAAGCAATCACCTGCCAGGCTCCTGACCCCTGAAACCTGAACCCTGCCATGACCCCTGACCCCTGAACCCTGAACCCTGAATTCTTCCCCCCATGCCAGTCGACACACAGGAATTAATGAAGCAGGTTGGCCGGATCCGGATCCTGACCAACCGGCTCATCGATGATCGCCTGTCCGGCGACTATCACTCGGTCTTCAAAGGGCACGGCATCGAGTTCGACGAAGTGCGGCCCTATGTCCCCGGCGACGACATTCGCACCATCGACTGGAATGTCACGGCCCGCACCGGCCACCCGCACATCAAGCGTTTCGCCGAAGAGCGCGAGCTGACCATTCTCTTCCTGATTGACGTTTCCGGCTCGCAAATGTTCGGCTCCGGCTCACGACCCAAGTCCGAACTTGCCGCCGAGATCGCCTGCCTGCTGGCGCTCACCGCGCTGCGCAACCAGGACAAGATCGGCATGATTCTGTTCAGCGATCGGATCGTCAAATCCATACCGCCGCGCAAGGGACGCACGGCCGTCATGCGCCTGGTCCGCGAGATCCTCGCTGCCGAAGAGACCCGGCATGGCACAGACATCGGCGCCGCGCTGCGCTTCCTCAGCAATGTCCAGAAGCGCAAGGCGATTGTCTTTCTGATCTCCGACTATCAGGACCAGGGCTACGAAAAAGAGCTGCGCGTGGCGGCCCGCCGCCATGACCTGATCTCCTGCATCGTGTCCGACCCGCGCGAACAGGAATTGCCCGACGTCGGGTTGATTGAACTGCAGGACCCGGAGACCGGCGAGCTGCTGCTCGTGGACACCGGCTCGCGCCGCGTGCGCGCGTCGTTTGCCGACCGGGCCACACGCGATCGCGACGCCCTGCGAACCACCCTGCGACGCAGCGGCGTGGACCTGCTCGATATCGCTACGGACCGTCCGTATATCGACGATGTGCGCCGCCTGTTCCGCGTCCGGCAGCTGCGCGGCGGGAGGCGAGGATGAGAATCCGTTGCCAGCCGCCTGTTTACACACGCACATCCCAACGCCCATACGGCCAGGTAGGGCGCGGTGCAGTGGCTGCGGCGGGTCCGGCGGCCCCGCCCTACCCCGCTCTGGATGCCAAGCTTGGGGCGCGACAAAGGTTCGGCTGCGTGCTGGCTCTGGCCGTAGCCGCAGGCGTCTCGTCCCTTCTCGCGGCAGACAAACCCGCCGACACCTTCGCCGCTGACCTGTCGCGCGGGCAGGTCGAAATCAAGCTGAGCACCGAGCCCGCGCAGGTGCGCATGGATCGCGACTTTTTCGTCACGCTCCGTGTCAGCGCGCCAGACTACCTGAAGGTGACACTGCCGGACCTGCGTGATCGCTTTCGCGGGTTCAAGGTGGCCGACAACTTTACGCGCGACCCGCTGACGGCCAACGGCATCACGCGCATCGAACAGCGCTGGCGCCTGGTGCCGGACCTGCTGCGCACCTGCCGGCTGGCGCCCTTTGCCGTGCAGGTCGACGATACCCGTACGCGGCCGGTGGGCACCACCTGGTTTGCCACGCGGGCCGTCACGTTTACCTCCGAAGCGGCCGCTGCTCCGGTCAGCGGCGCGCCGGAAGCTTCGCTACGCCCGTTCTGGATCCCCCCGACGCCCCGCACCGTCCTGGGATGGATCGCGCTGGCCATCCTGGTGCTCCTCGCGGGGGTGCTGCTGTTTCGGGGCGCACAGGCACTGGGCCGCAATGTCCGGGAGCGACGCATGAGCCCGCGCGAACGCGCCTATGTCGAACTGGACCGTCTGCTGCGCCGCAATCTGGTCGCCAAGCGTCTGTACAAGGACTTCTACATTGAGCTCACCATGGTTGTACGCCGCTACATCGAGCGCGCGCACCTCATCCACGCCCCGGAGCAGACCACGCAGGAGTTTCTCGCCGCTGCCGCGCACCATCCGCATTTCCAGCCCGCGTCGCTGGCACAGCTCAAGGAGTTTTTGGAATCCGCCGACCTGATCAAGTTTGCCGGTCAGGAAGCCACGCCGCTTCTCGCTGATGAAGCCGTGTCCAGCGCGAAGGGGTATGTCGAGAAGGATGCGGGAGAACAGGCCAGAGATCAGAGGTCAGATGTCAGAGATCAGAAGTCGGAAATCAGTCCGGGGTCAAAACCGTAGAATATCGAACAAGGAACTCCGAATGTCGAAAGGACCGCACATGGAAAGTCTATGTTACCGCCAACCCAGGTGGCCCGGGCCACCTTGCCTGCCACCTAACACCTAACACCTAACACCTAACACCTGCCACCCGCTACCACCCATGTTCCGTTTCGCCACACCTCTTGCCTTTCTGCTGCTCGTGCCATGGGCGCTGGCCGCCTGGCGGCTGTTTCGCCGCGGCGCGCCGGCGGCGATCCTGTTTGCCCCCACGCACCGGCTACCGGAGCGCACGGCCGGCTGGCGCGTCCTGCTGGCGCGCGCGGCACCCGCGCTGTTTCTGGCCGGCACACTGCTGCTGATTATCGCCGCCGCACGGCCGCAGACGCATTTGTCACGCACGCAACAGAACACCAACGCCATTGCCATCGAAATGGTCGTGGATGTTTCCGGTTCCATGCAGGCGCTCGACCTGTCCGAGCAGTCGGCGCTGGGCCTCAACTACAAGTCACGTCTGGATGTGGTCAAGGAGGCCTTCGCCGCGTTCATCCAGCAGCGACCGGACGATTTAATCGGCCTGGTAACCTTCGGCGGATACGCCGCCACGCGCTGTCCGCTGACCGCCGACCACGAAGCGCTGCAGCATGTGTTGAGCGGCGTGGAGATTCCGCGCGACCGCATGGACGACCAGGGGCGTCCGGTTGACCAGGAGGAGATGCTCACGGCGATCGGCGACGCCCTGGCCACCGCCGTGGCGCGTCTCGCCACCGCCGAGCCCAAAACGCGCATCATTGTGCTCCTCACCGACGGCGACTCCAACACCGGCGTGATCACGCCGGAACAGGCGCTGGATGCCGCCCGCAAGACCGGCATGCTCATTTTTACCATCGGGGTGGGCAGCAACGGCAAAGCCCCCTTCCGCATGCGCGACGCCTTTGGCCGCGCGACGATCGGCTACGGCATGGTCTCCTTCAACCCGGAACTTCTCCAGCGTATGGCCACGGAGTCCGGCGGAAAATACTTTGGCGTGCGTGATCATGACGGCATGCAAAAGAGCATGGACAGCATCAACACGCTGGTGACCACGCCGATCAGCCGCAACGTCTACGAACAGTACAATGAACGCTATTCCTGGTTTCTTCTGGCAGGCGCGCTGCTGACTTTGCTTGCCCTGACCCTGCAGATGCAAGCCACACGGAGGTTGCTGTGAAAGAGAAAGAAGTCAGGGGTCTGAATTCAGGAGTCAGGAGTCAGGAGTCAGGAGTCAGCATGAAAAATGCCCGTACAGCCTGTTTACCTCCTATGCTGCATTCTGACTTCTGTCTTCAAATTCCTCTGTTTTCCACGCCACCTCCAATAACCCTGATCCCCGAACCCTGAACCCTGAACCCTGAACACTCCCATGCGCTTTGTCTATCCATGGCTCTTGCTACTGCTCCCGGCGGTTCCGCTGCTGGGCGTGATCTGGTTCTGGATGGTCCGGCAGGGACGCCGCAATCTGGCCCGGCTGGTATCACCGGTCATGCAGCCGCGTCTCATGCCACCACACTCGGAACTGCGCTTTACCCTGCAGTTGGGTCTGGCGCTGGCAGCCCTGAGCCTGCTGGTGGCGTCCGCCGCGCGCCCGCAATGGGGCTCACGCGAGGAACGCGTGGCCACGCGCAGTCGCAACCTCGTGATCGCCATCGACGTTTCCCGCTCCATGCTGGCGCGCGACGTGCACCCCAACCGTTTGGAGCGCGCCCGTGTGGATGTCATGGACCTGATCGGTGAGCTGAAAGGCGACCGCGCCGCGCTGCTGGCTTTTCGCCGTCGCGGTGTGCTGCTCTGCCCCCTGACCACGGACTACGCGTTTCTGAGACAGACGCTGGATGGGCTCTCGATTGACAGCGCCCCGCGCGGTGAAACCGACCTGGCCGACGCCATTCGCAAATCTCTTGATGCCCTGACGCCGGCACAAGACGACCACAACGCCATCCTGCTGATCTCTGACGGCGAGGATCTAGCCGGGGCGGCGCTAACGGCGGCGCAAGAGGCACGGAAACGCGGCGTGCCGATATTCACCGTCGGGATCGGCGATACCGCGGGCGCAACCATTCCGGACGAAACCGGAACCGGCAACCAGTCGTACCGGGGCGAAGTCGTGCACAGTCGCCTCACCGAAGAGACGCTCTCCGCCATTGCGCAGGAATCCGGCGGGCGGTATGTGCCCCTCGGCACAGCTGGCACGGTGCAAACAACGCTCGGTTCAATATTTCGTCAGCACCTGCGCCAGATTACTGCGCGGGAGCAGCAGGAACGTATGGCCCGCCGCCGTATCGAGCGCTATCAATGGTTCCTGATTCCGGCACTCAGCCTGCTGCTGGCCGCCGCCCTGCTCAGCCGCGGGCGGCTTTCGGCCCGTCGGGCCGGCGCCAGCGCGCATCCGCGTGCTGCCGTCATGCCACCCGCACTGCGCACGGCGCTGCCCGTCCTGCTGCTCGCATGGAGCTCGGTACAGGGAGCCACCGCCCCCGCCATGAATGAATCAAGTTCTCTGCCGCCAGCTCTGCCAGCCATCGGCAACACCAACGCCTTGGGCACCGCATCCGGACGTGCCGCCGCCCGCAAGTCACAATCACTGTATCGCCGCGGCAAGTACAAGGAAGCCGCCGAATCCTACGTGGCAGCTGCCCGCAACACCGACCTGGAAGAGTCCCAGACCTACCTGTTCAATGCCGCCCTGGCTCTTCAACACGCCCGCGACGGGCAAGCCGCCATCGCCTTGCTGGAACCGCTGGTGCATGCGCCACGCGCGGGAGACCGGGCCGCCGAGTTGCTCGGCGTAACCGCGCTCCAGGTCGCAGCCGCCACCAACGGCCCGGAAGCGGCGGAAGCCAAGCTGACCGCCGTCGAGCTGGCCGGGTCCGCTTTCCAGCAGGCGCTGCGCAACCAGCCGCAGGAGGTCCGCCGGCAGCGCAATCTTAACCGTGCCGGACAGCAGCTGCCCGCGCTGCGCGAGGACGCCCGCATTGTGCGGCTGCTCCGCCAGCATGCGCAGACACCGCCGGAGCAGCTCATCACTACCCTGCTGCAGGAGCAGCGCGCCCTGATGCGGGAAACACCGCCTGCCTTCACTAACGAAGCCCCGGAGCAGATCCGCCTGCTGGAATCCCTGGCCGAACGACAGGACCGCAACAACGATCTCTGGGTGCCACTCAAGCAGGCCGTACTGCAGTCACCCGCACTGACCAATGCACAGCAGCGCGCGGCTTTTGAGAGCATCGTGGAGGAAACCCGCGACGCCATGAACAACACGGCCGGACAGATGCGGGATCTGAATCCAGAGGCCTGCGCCGGCCTGCCGCGCACGGAGCCGCCAATCTACAGCTTCTGGCGCGGCATGGTGTCGCCTCCGGCGCTGCTGGATGAAGACATCGCGCTGCAAAGCAATGCCCTCGTGCGTGTCTCCAAGCCCATCGTGCCCTACCGCCCGGACCAACCGGAAGCGATGGAACTGACCCGCACATTCCAGCAACGCTTCCCCGCCTGGGCCGACCAGATCGTACAGGCAGCACAAACCGACACCAACGCCCCCACCCTGAAACCCGAGGACCGGGCCGAGATCGAGCGTCTGACGCGCGAGACCCTGCCGCTGCAGCAAAAGCCGACGCCGCCGAACCAGACCCAGGCGCTCGCCAACCTGCTGCGCATCCGCGAACTTCTGCCGAAGCAGAAACAGCCGCAGCAAGATCAGCAACAGCCGAAGCCGCAGCCGCAGGAAGATCCGCAGCAGAAGCCCGAGCCGAAGCCAGAGGACAAACCCGAGCCGCAGAAGCCGCCGGAGGAAAAACCGCCGGAACAGCCGCCCAAAAACGTGCAGGATTTGCTGCAGCGCGCACTCCAGCGTGAAAAAGAGCATGAAGCCGAAAAGCGCAAGCAGATGGACAAGGTTCCCATGCTGCCCAATGAGCGGGACCAGTAGTCCAAGCCGCTAAATATACTTATCTGCCAGAGACACCCGATTCTCTTTGAGTGCTCAGCAAGCACGCCAAGCCAACCTGCTGAAACTGCCGAAACCCATTGAATTGTAGCGCGGAATAAAGGATCATATACGCGCATTCTATACCTGACCGTTTCCACCACGTTGACCCGGTCGGTATTGCCTACTTGGCCCCTAGTTCAGCAGAGGCAATAGAAGACAGTTCAATGAGCGAAAAGAAAGCCATAAAGTTGCCAATCGCCGTCGCTTCACTGCTCCATGGCAAAGCTGTGGAATGGGAACGCCTGGAGTTCAAAGAGGGCTGGAATCCCCTGGCCGTCCTGCACACCATTTGTGCGTTCGCCAATGATTTCCACAATCTGGGCGGTGGCTACATCGTGATCGGAGTTGCCGAGGATGACGGCCGCCCCGTATTGCCGCCAGCGGGCGTCGATACCACAACCGTGAACGCAATCCAGAAGGAAATCCTGCACCTCGGCCATAATGCCATACAGCCCCAATATCACCCCATCGTAGTGCCCGACACTGTGGACGGTAAACATGTCCTGTTGATCTGGGCGCCGGGTGGCGCAACCCGCCCCTATAAGGCCAAACTGGGCCTCGGCAAGGAGTGCAAGGACTGGGGCTATTTCATCCGCAAAGGATCGTCCACCGTTCGCGCCAAAGGACCGGACGAGTCCGAGTTACTCTCGCTGGCAGCGTCCATCCCCTTCGATGACCGGATCAATCAGCGCGCAACTTTGGATGACCTGTCTCGCGATCTGATCGTGTCTTTCCTGAAAGAAGTCGACAGTCCGCTGGCCGGGCCCGCTAGGCAACTCGCCATGCCGAATCTGGGCCAACAGATGAATATCGTGGATGGCCCGAAAGAGGCGCTATTCCCAAAAAACGTCGGGCTGCTCTTTTTCAATCCCGAACCACACCGTTTCTTCCCGGCCACACAAATTGACGTGGTCTGGTTTCCGGAGGGCGCTGGCGGCGACACGTTCACAGAAAAGGTGTTCCGCGGGCCGCTGGCGCGCATGACCCGCGAGGCGCTGGACTATATCCGCCGCAACTACATTTCTGAAACAGTCATCAAACACCCGGATCGGGCGGAGGCCACACGCATCGCAAACTTCCCCTACGCTGCCATCGAAGAGGCCGTGGCCAATGCCGTCTATCACCGCGGATACGATGTGCGTGAGCCCATCGAGGTGCGCATCGGTCGGGACGAGATCGTGGTGTTGAGCTATCCAGGGCCGGACCGCTCCGTGCGTCTGGCCGAACTGCGCAAAGGTCGAGCCACACCTCGTCGGTATCGGAATCGCCGCATCGGCGAATTTCTAAAGGAACTCGACATGACCGAGGGTCGCGCCACCGGCATCCCCAAGATCCTCCAGGCCATGAAGCAAAACGGCTCTCCGGTGCCGGAGTTCGACTTTGACGATGACCACACGTTTTTTCTATGCCGCCTGCCAGTCCATCCCGAAGCGACCATGCCCGAGGGACTGACCTCGCAAGTTGCCATGCAAGTCACCATGCAAGTCACCATACAAGTCGAAAAGCTGCTGCAGGCGATGGATGGCGCACCAAGCCGAAAAGAGCTTCAAGACAAGTTGCAGTTAAAAAATCGAACTCATTTTGTACAAGCGGTTCTGAGCCCTGCACTTGAAGCCGACCTCATCGAACGAACCATCCCCGATAAACCCAACAGCCGCCTCCAGAAATACCGCCTCACGGCCAAGGGCCGTACGCTGCTGTCACAGCTTACCCCAAGTCCCCCGGTCTTACCATGAGCGACCCCTCCAAAAACGCTTTACGCGAACCCAAAGCCTGGCTCGGCCTGACCGACATCCCCACGGATTGCGAGTTCATCCTGGACTATGAAGAGGATGGGGAGACCGGGGGAGTGGGAGATGGGGGGACTGCCAAACCCTCCCGCCACAAAAAACCTTGGCGCTACCGTTGGCCCAACAACAACCCTGCCTTCGCGAAAGAAATCCTGTCGGATCGGCCGTCACAGTGGTATCTGGCCGGCTTTCGTGCAACCTCGCGCCAAGGAGCATCGCAAGTTGATGGCCATAACTGACATACTCGCATTCACTCAGGCCTTGGATCAGGCACGGAACGAGTTATTAGATTTGTCCCTGCGCAACCGCGCACTCGCACTCCGCCCGGCGGCCAAGTCCGCACGAGCGCTCCACATCGTTGACGAGCAAACCGTGCAAGTCTATGAACGCCTTGTTGAAATGTCACGCGCGTTCACATTCAAAACAGCTTCGGAACTACCCTCAGGAACACCACAGGTAGCGGTAGACCAGAAGGCCAGAGTCATCGCGGAGAGCAACAAACGTCATACTGATAGTTACCTCCAGACCGCGCTAACACCAGACGCCTTAGCCAAACGACTCGTGGCATTGGAGCGAGATGCGCGCACCGCCATTGAGGAGCAAGGAACCAATCTGCTGTTCTTGGCCCTCGGCGAGTTGGCATGGTATGAGGACGACAACTCAGATATCGCCCTACATGCGCCTCTGGTGTTCGTGCCTGTGCAACTTGGTCGCGACCCCAAGGCCACATCAGAAGCGCAACGCTTTCAACTCACCATCCGCGAAGGCGAAGAAATCTTCGGCAATGTTTCTCTGGCAGCCCGTCTCAAGCAATCATTTGGAATCGACGTGCCGATGCCAGATATTGAGGAAGACAGTTTTTCGATTGCAACGTACATCGAGACCATCGCCCAGAGGATTAAAGCAATGGTACGTTGGCGCATCGAGCCTAATGGCATCGTTTTGGGTTTCTTCTCGTTTCAAAAATACCTGATGTTCTTGGACCTCAAACAAGAGCGATGGCCCGAAGGTAAAAGTCTGGAAGAACATCCGCTCTTCGGGCCGCTTCTTCTTGACGGCCTGCCCGGCACCACGCCGCCCTTTCAAGATAATGTTGCAATAGACGTGTTGATTTCACCCGAACAACTTGATCATGTTGTCGACGCAGATTCTTCTCAAGCACTCGCGATCGAAAAAGTCCGCCGGGGAGTGAATCTTGTCATTCAGGGGCCACCAGGAACCGGCAAGAGCCAGACCATCACCAACATAATTGCCACGGCTATCCTAGATGGCAAACGCGTACTCTTTGTCGCAGAAAAGAAGGCAGCCTTAGATGTCGTCAAACGCCGCCTCGAACATGAAGGCCTCAATCCAATCTGTTTGGAACTGCACGGGGCAGGTCAGAGCAGCGCGAAAATGCTCTCGTCGGTGATGGATGCTTGGCGCTTAGGCGCCCCGGTATTAAAGGGCAATAGCAAGACAATCATTGAGTTCACACGCAGACGCGAGGCAGTCAACGAGATCCCGCGCACGCTGCACACACCTATTCTTCCGGCTGAACTCACGCCGTATCAAATTATCGGTCATCTGTGCATGTTGCAAGAGAATGGGATTGAAGTCCCCTTAGAAAGTGTCGAAAAATGGTCGCCTGATGATATTGCCAAACGATTCCTGGCCGTAGCAGATTTTGGGGATTCACTCAACACCATCGCCCCTCTCAACGAATCCATCTGGCGTGGCGTTGGCGCTAACAACATTCTGCCCATTGATCTAACTAGCATCGAGCAGTTACTCTCAAAAAATTTAGCAGAGTTACAAGCCTTACGCGAAGCCGCCACAATCCTGGCCCAGTCAATCTCGCAAAGACCTGCTTCAAACCTAAGCGCGCTCAATGACCAACTAATCATCGGCCAGGCTTTGTTGACCGCGCCAGACGAAATGGACCGTGGCGCGATCGCCGAAGCCGTTTGGGATAGTGGACGGGCCGGTCTTACCGAACTACTTAATTGCGGTCAGCAATATTCGGACGCCTTGTCCAAGATTACAGACAAAGTTTCCATATTGGCATTTGACAAAGACTGGACGATTGAACGCGCATCCCTGAACGCAAAAAAAGGCTCTTTCCTTAAATATCTGAATGGCGCATACCGACAAGCGCGCAAGGCGCTTACTGGTGTAACCACCAACTATACCCCGAAAGATGACACCGAGCGCATCGCATTGCTCGACACACTTCTGACCATTTACCGTTGCCGCACCAAACTCGCAACCAACCAAGTGCTGGCGCGCCAAGCTTTCGGTTCTCTTTGGTGCGGGGAAAACACCAACTGGGCATGCACAAGGACCGTTCTTGATTGGGCGGGTGAAATAACTCGTACTGGACTCGGCCAGGACTTTCGTTCACTGGTCGCAGCTGTACCGCCCAAGTGCATGATCATGGCAGCCATCGATCGACTTGTGCCAGCACTCGACGTTTACCTTGTAAGCGCGAAGGCAATTACAGAACACCTCGTGCTTGATTGGTCAGAGGCCTTCGGCATGCCGCGCGACGAAATCCCCTTCGCTGACCTGTCCAAACGCCTTGTGGTGTGGATCGACAAACGGAAGGCACTGCCTGACTGGGCTAGTTTCGTGCGTTCTCGCCGGACAATTTGCGACCTGGGGTTGGGCGCGTTGGTGCAAGAGGTCACAGTTGGGAAACTAGGACCCTCCCAAGTCAAAAACTCCTTCTCGCGGTCACTACATTCCGCTTTAATTCGCAATGCCATACGGGAGCAGCCGGTGCTAGCCAATTTCGAAGGCACCCGGCACAACCGTGCAATTGTTGAGTTCTGCGAATCAGACAAACAACGCATGGATCTGGCTCGTCATCGCGTACTTACCACTCACCATTCCAAGTTGCCAGGTTCCGCGGACCCGATTGGTGCCATTGGCTTTATCCGAGGTGAGGCGGAACGCAAGCGCAATCGCAGAAGCATACGAACTATCCTGCGCCGAGCCGGCAGCCTCGTTCAGGACATCAAACCAGTATTCCTGATGAGTCCCCTATCTGTTGCGCAGTACTTGGAACCCGGTACGGTCGAGTTCGATCTTTTGGTCATTGATGAGGCGAGCCAAGTCAGGCCCGTGGATGCCCTCGGAGCCATCGCCCGAGCAAAACAGGTTGTGGTCGTAGGGGACAGCAAACAATTGCCACCAACAAGTTTCTTCGAACGTCTTTCGTCCGGAGGCGATGAAGACGAGGATCCCGATGCCGTTGACAATACAACCCTGCGACCAGTCGCAGGCAAAACCGCCCCGGTACAGGCCATGGAGAGCATTCTCTCCCTCTGCGTAGCGCGTGGCGCATCCGAGTCTTGCTTGCGCTGGCATTATCGGAGCCGTCATCACTCCCTCATTGCTGTGTCAAACAACGAGTTCTACGACAACAAGCTCTTCATCGTTCCTAGTCCGTTTAAGAGTGGGCATGGTGGTCTCGGCGTCCGCTTTCACGCCGTTGAGGGGTGTTACGACCGTGCACACTCCCGGACAAATCGACAGGAAGCGCGCGTTGTAATCAAGGCGATCCAGATTCATGCAAAAAGAGAACCGACCTTTTCCCTCGGTGTCGCTACGTTCTCGACTGCCCAACGCGACGTAATCCTTGATGAACTAGAATTGGCGCGACACTCCGACCCAGCGTTGGAGTCCTTCATTGCCCGCGATAGCCATGAACCGTTCTTTGTAAAAAACCTTGAAAGCGTTCAAGGCGATGAACGCGATGTAATTTATATTTCCGTGGGATACGGGCGAGATGCCTCGGGCTACATGTCGACCAACTTTGGACCTGTCAACGGCATCCACGGCGCCCGTCGCTTAAACGTTTTGTTTTCTCGCGCGAAATGCCGATGCGAAGTTTTTTCGACCATTACCGATGAGGACATCGACATTCGCGGCGATAATGCCAACCGCGGGGTACTGGCGCTCAAGAGTTACCTTCGGTTCGCCCGCACGGGACTTCTAGACACACCGCGCGTTTCCGGTCGCGAAGAAGATTCCCCTTTTGAGACCTCTGTGCGCCATACCATCGAGGCAATGGGCTACGCTGTCGACGCCCAGGTTGGCCAATCCGGCTTCTTTATCGATTTGGCCGTCATTGACCCCGGTTGTCCCGGACGCTATCTCCTTGGCGTGGAATGCGACGGCGCATCCTACCATTCATCCCGTTTCGCCCGAGAGAGAGACCGCCTCCGACAAGCCGTCCTTGAGTCTCAGGGTTGGAATATTCACCGTATTTGGAGTACCGATTGGTTCAAGCAACCGGAGAACGCGAAAGAAAAACTACGCAGCAAAATTGAAGCCCTACTCGCCAAAACCATTTCGGATGCTGCCACAGCAAAAGCGACCGACGCAACTGTTTCCGCGCCGGACGCCGACATTGTCGAAGGTTCTTCTCGTCTTGGCTTTATACAACAAAGTACGCCATCAACCGCTACCGTTCGCAACCCTGTGACACGAGTTGCACCTGGGGACGACCAGAATGGGTGCCGCATTGGTACGCTTGCTACACCGTACAAACAAGCCGCCGGGGACGCTTCCCTTGGCGCCGATCCGGTCGCGTCCATCACCGCTATTCTGTCGAGGGTGCTCACCTGCGAAGCCCCCATACACAATGACGAAATCGAACGCCGATGCCGCGATTTTTTTGGACTCACACGCATTTCCGGTGCCTTTGAACAACAGGTGGCAACCGCCTTACAATCGCTTATGCGCGCTAAAAACGTCATCCGCAATGGAGACTTCTATTTCCTGCCACAAACGCAGATCGTTCCGCGTAATCGGTCGAAAGCAGCATCTGAGTCGTTACGAAAACCCATGATGATTGCGGCTGAGGAATACGACGAGGCAATCCGTGTTCTTTTGAGCTACTGCCATGGAGCCAACGCTAATGACGTGGCCATCGGCATATCCAAAATGTTTGGATTAAAAACCGCAAGCGCCCAACTGCGAGAATGTACCATGAAGAGCCTTGACCGACTCATTAAACGCGGTGAAGCGCAAACCGACACAGATGGCATTAACCAACTTAACGCAAAGGGGGCTCCATGAACGGCCGCACCATTTGCAAGCTGTTCAACGCAGTGCCATTGCCCAACCGCAACCTTTGCTTCATTTCCGGCAAGACCAACCGTCAGATCAGCGACAAGCCGCCAGCCCAGTATTTCACTCTCTTGATTGAGAAATTCGGGAGAATGGGGCAGGCATCAATATAGCAATTAGCGTCAGCGTGAGCGTGACGCCAACCGCGCCCCAGGGAAACGTGACAGATGAGCCGAAGACCAAATCTGGTGGAGTTGCCAGAGCACACTCAATTTGAACCGCTGATGGCTGACATCCAGCGTTACGCGGTTTCTGACCCCAACCTGCCCAATCGGGAGATTCTACTGGGCCAAGTGGGGTGGCAGGTGTCTCGCTTTATCCAGGACTTGATGCACGATGCCTCCAAGACGGCGTTGCTATTGGAAACGTTGCGTGTGTTACGCGCCGCCGCCGGTCCCGGCAAAAGCACGGCGGAAGAAAAACTGCTGAGTCATCTCCAGCGCGTAGCATGGAACTGTGTGCAATGCTTGGAGGCGGAAGGCGTGACATTGGCGTCATGCCGGACCACCGGCCTGACATCGGCGGACCCGGATTTGCAGCCGCTATGTGACGTTCTCGCGCTCCTGGTGGCCTTCGCAAGGGAGTGTTTCGAGTTTAATCGTCCGCGCGATAATTTTGCCGGACAACGGCGGGCCTTGGCCTTCGACATCCTCGGGGAGGTCGGTGACATCCTGGATCTTCCGGACGTTGTGGAACTGGCCCGGCAGATCATTAAGCAGGGGCGCGCGGATACCGTCGGCGCGCTCTCGTTCCTTGAACAGTACCTCGGGGCGCGCCAAGAGCGACCCGATGATGATTTGAAAACCGCCATTCTGGCATACTCAAAAATGGCCAACCGACGCGGCGCAGCCGTAGCCGCCTTGCACGTTCTGGTCAAGACGGGAACCATCCACGAAATGGAAGCCTGCGACCGGATGGATGACTGGAAAACGAAGCACTGGGGCGGGGGCTGACATATCAGACCACTGTTTATTTCTATGCGCGAATCACCGCTGATAAAAACTCCGTGTTGCCTCCTGTTCAAACCCGAGCCAGAGGTGCCATGAGCCTGCCGCCATATAACAGCATGCCCGGCCCCATCGCCCAACAAGTGATTGCCGCGCTTCGCAAAGAACAGAACCGGAAAATCATTCCATTCGACGCCCTCCGGCTAAGTGCTGCGCATTCCGCGGAGCTGGAACGAGGCGTCATTTCAGAAGCCGACATGTCCAGGTACGATCCGCTGCACGCGGTCTACATTTACGCGCAGAACAAAATCTCCGTTTTGGGAGAACTGCTTCTGGAACTGCCCGCGTGCGCGAAATTCGCAAAAGCGTATGCAAAAGCCGAGGACGAATACCAGCCGTCCGGTCCACCGATAAGTCCGTTGACACAATCGTACTTCTTCAACTGGGCAATGTTCGATTCCTGCGTAGGCCAAGAAACGATCGGCACCGTGGCGATTGACGTCTGCCGTAAGCTGGAAGTGGGTGCGAGCTTAGTACGATTGTTCGAGTGCCTGCAGAATGCCCGGATGGGACTGTATGTGCATGAAGGCGTGACAGGGGGGCAGGTGTTGCTGCGCGAGCTTGTCACGGGAGACCGTTATCGCTGCATTGTGCCGGCCGGCTACATGGGCCAGCCCGGTGAACTCTGGTTTGTCCGCGTCCTTTCCGAGCCATTCGAGACCATGCCCTTGGGCTATTCGCTTGTGTTCAATACACCCTATGTGCTCGGCCGCTTGCGGGACCGGACGCTTGTGCCTGCCGATGTCGGCGAATGGCAGGCGTTCCTGGAGCGGACGATCCCGAAAACCGGCCTTGCCGATACCGGCGCCGCCTATGCCCAACTGATGAAGTACGGGTTGACCGCTAACTACTGGAACGAGTACGTGTTCGAGGCTTACGTAACACATCGTCAGGACATGATTCTGCTGGCCGGTTTTCCGGATGTGTCGGAAAGCCGACCGCATGCGCATGGCAACGAGGTGTAGGTCTTTTCCTGAAGCAGTCGGGCATTCTCACCACGAAGGACACGAAGAACACGAAGTTCAATAAATCCGACAGTTTCGGCTATTTCCAGCGTCCGATGACGTGAATCTTCGTGTTCTTCGAATCTTCGTGATGGAAGCCGCCAAAGTTGCGCTTCAGGAAAAGACCATACCTCTGGCCCCGTTCCGCAAGAGTACCCGATTGACTGTAAAAACAATCACTGCTATTTTGAGATCAACTTCCAACATGTCGAGTACACACCCAGACTGGTGTCGAACAGCCGGCGGCCTGCGACGGGCCGTCCTGGCCGCGGCATGCTTCTGGTCGGCCTGCGCCTGCGCGGAGATTACGCTCAACGTCCAGCCGACCCGTACGCAGATTTACCTGGGTGAAAGCCTGCTGCTCAACGTTACGGTCAACGGCACGGATGATGAACAGCCGCTGCCTGATCTTTCGTCGCTGCAGGCAGATGTGCAGTTCCTTGGATCACAACGCAACAGCCAGCAGTTCATCTCCGTAGTCAACGGACGCATCACGCGATCGGGCACGAAAGCGCGGCTGTTTGCCTTTCAGCTGAAGCCGCGCGCAGCCGGCGTGTTCACCACCGGGCCCGTCAAATATAAAACCGATGGACCAGCCATTACGGGACGGGGACCGGATGTCCAAGTCACCGGCCAGGAACCGCAGGACCGCGTGGTTGCCTGCGTCCAGGCCAGCCGCGCATCTGTGCTGGTGGACGAACCGTTCACGATAACGCTCTCCGTTGCCATAGCCGCGCTCCCCAAACCCAATGAGGCCGTCGAACCTGTCCACCCGAATCTGTTGCCACGCCTGGAGTGTGGTTTCCTCAGCCTGGCAGAAATTCCCGGCTTGCAGATACCCAATCTCCAGCAAACACTCCAGAGTCTCATCTCCAATGATCAACGCAAGCCCGCGTTTCAAATCAATGATTATGTCATGCGGGCGTCCTCGATGTTCGCGGACCCATTCGGCGATTTTGATCCGTTCCAGCCGCGTCCCATCCGGTTTCGCCTGACACCAGCCTCCGTGTTGCGCAACGGCCGCGCCTTCCATGAATATACGCTGACCCTCTCCTACACGCCCAAGCAGGAAGGCGACTATACCTTCGGACCCGTTACGTTCAAAGGGGAAGTCATCACCGGCGCAAATACGCAGAACCAGGCTGTCACACGTCAGATATCCTGCGTAGGACCGGCGGTTACCGTGCGCGTGGTGCCTCCGCCCGAAACCAACCGGCCGGACTGGTTTATCGGATCTGTCGGCACCAACCTGAGCGTGCAGGCGGAACTCGACGCCGCCATCTGCAAGGTCGGCGACCCGCTCACCCTGACACTGGACGTCACCGGCGCGCTCAGCCTCGGCAATATGCGCCCTCCCCAACTGAACCTGCAGCCCGGCTTAAACACCGACTTTCGCATTTATGACGACAACGTCGAAGCCTCCGCCATCCCGGCCGGCAAGCGCTTCCGCTACCGAATCCGACCCATTCGGGAGGGAACCCTTGAACTCCCGCCCATTCAGGTGGCCTGGTTTGATACCGCCAGCCGCACCTACCGTACCGCCCGGACCCAGCCCATCCCGGTGCAGGCACGAGCCAATACGCAGATCATCAGCGAAGGCACCAATGCCTCCACGCACATCACGCGCCTGGCCGTTGAACGCACCACCACCACACCTTCCGCCATCACCGTGGTCCGTGATGGATCACGCGGGCAACCGCTCCTGCCTTCCGGGCTTGTCCTGCTGACCCTGCTCGGCTCCGCCCCCCTCTGCCTGATGCTGGCCTGGTGCGGCCTGCTGCTCTACCAGCATCGCGACAGCCTGTCCGCCGCCCATCGCCGAAACCGCGCGCTGCCGCAGGCGCTGGCAGCCCTGCGCGCCGCCAGCCTGACGCCCTCACCGGATGCCGCCGCCGTCGGGCATCTCATCCGCGATTTCTTGGCCGCGCGCCTGGGCGTGGCAGGTAGCGCCCTGACAGCTGGCGATGTCGTCCCGCTGCTACAGCACAACCGCGTGCCGGACGCCACGGCCACGGCCTGCGGCGCCCTGCTGGCGCGGTTGGACCAGGCGCTCTATCGCCCGGACACAGCCGGGACCGGCCTCGCTGAAATCATCCAGGAATCCCTGACGCTGCTGCCGGAGATTGCCGCCGCGCTCGACCGCCCTCCTGTGCAAAAGGAGGACGCGCCGTGAAAACGACAACGCGCAACGTCCAACGTCCAACGTCCAACGCCCAACGTCCAACGGGAGAAAGAAAGTTATGGCCGAATCGTCGTAACGACCCGCCGTCCGCCATTCGTTCCCGCTTGGACGTTGGGCGTTGGACGTTGGGCGTTGGACGTTGGCTGTTCTTATTCGTTCTGCTTTTTAACTCCGCCTCCCTCCGCGCCGACGACTCCTCCGCCCTTTTCCGCTGGGAGCAGGCCAACGCCCGCATGGCGGCGGCCAGTACGCCCGAGGATTTTCTGGCGGCCGCCAACACCTATAACAAGCTCGCAACCGAAGGCGTTCGCAGTGGTCCGCTCTTCTACAACCTCGGCACCGCGCTGCTGCTCGCGGGCGACAGCGAAAACGCCGTGGCCGCACTGCGCCGGGCCGAGCGCTATCTTGGCAGCACGCCCGAAATCCGCGTGAATCTCCGGCAGGCGTTGGCGCTCCAGGCCGGACAGCCGGACGCGGATCTCCCATGGGATCACATGGTCTTCTTTTGGCATTACGATGAGCCCTTGCGCGTGCGGGCGCTGGTCGCCGGGTGCGGCTGGAGCCTGCTGTGGCTGGCCCTGCTGCTCCGCCTGCTGGCGCGTCCGGCCGGAACGGCGACCGGCGTGACCAGCTACCTGCAATCCTTTGCCAATTCCTGCCTGCTGTTCGGCCTGCTGCTGTTTCTGGTCTTCAGCGGCAGCGCCGCTTTTTCGCTCCTGCAGGAGAAAATGGATGAACGCACCTGGGGCGAACGTACGTTTACATGTAAGACGGTCTCGGAGCAGGCAAAGTGACTCCACAACCCCATAACCCGATTCGAGGAAAGGCCCGCCCAACCATCCGGGTGCCAATCCTCGCAGTGTTCAGCCTCCTCGCTTGCGCCACCTACGCGTCGGCCGGCGAGTTGCTCGCCGCGCGTTATGCCATCAAACCCGAACGCCCCTATGTGGGTCAGCCTTTCGAAATCCGGCTGGAGATCGAGGTCACACCGGGGCTCGAGCTGCAGGACATCCAGGTCGAAGGCCAGCAGTTGGACACGATTGCCAAAATCGGCACCTACCAGGCGGAAGCACGCCGGCAGGTCCGGCGCGGCGATGCCACCGTGGATCTGCTCGCGTTCGCGGCAAGCGGCCGCGCCCTGCAGCCGGCCCGACAGAACCTCCGCAGTGTTTTGCATGCGCAGCTGATCGAACGCTACAGTGTGGGTTTCTTCTCGTCCATGCGTACCACATCAGCCTCGGTGCGCCTGGACCCATTACGCCTCGAGTTCCGCCCCCTGCCGACGGATCATGTGCCAGCTGGCTTTCAAGGAGCGATAGGCTTGTTCAACCTGACCGGCATCATGGACCCGGCACGTGCGGCACCCGGCGACATCGTAACCCTCACCTACACGCTCAACGGTCGCGGCTGGCTGGGTACTGCCCAGCTGATTCTGCCACCGCCAGACCCGAACTTCCGCGTCTATCCGCCTCAGGAAACACAGCGCGATGAGAACGGCATGCTGGCGCTGCGGCAGGTGGTGGTTCCCCTGAATACAAATGCCACCCGCATCGGCGTGGCGCGCTTCCCCTATTTTGACACCGATGCCGGTGTGTATCGCGAAGCCACAGCTGGCCCTTTTACGCTAAGCCTTGCGACGGCGTCCGTCACCAGTTCGGTTCCAGCTGTCAGACCGATACCGTTTGACCCCGGCCCCGTAACTGCGTCCGAAGCCGGCGATGCGGCCGTAGCCGCGACCATGAGCCACGCCCGGCGTCTGATGCCTTTTGCCGCCGTGTTTCTGCTGGCCTTGATCGTCGCAGGCTTGCTGTACGGCTGGCGCCCGCGTCTGGCGATCGCCGCCGGCATTCTCCTGTTTGTCGCCGGCGCTTATCTGTGCCAGCACTGGAGGGGTCAGGCGCAGGCGCGCGGGCGGGCCGTACATGAACTGACATCTGCCCGACTCTGTCCATCCGCCAGTTCCCGCGTCCTCTTCCACATCCCGCCCGGACGGCAAGTGACGCCGCTCGAAGCATCCGAGGCGTGGATGCGCGTCGATTCCGACGGCCAGCGCGGCTGGATCCCCTCCCGCGTCCTGAAGCAATAGGGGCCGCCGCGGAGTTGTTGCCCGGACTACGCGGATGCGGTATGCTACGGCGGTTTTCGACATAAGGAGATACAGTATGAAACAGCTGCTTTTGCTGGTTGGGCTCGTGGCGGTTGTGGCCATAGGCGCAATCATGTATCGCAATGGCCTGATATCCAGGGATGAGCAGGTCAAAGCCGGATGGAGTCAGATCGACACGCAGCTGCAGCGCCGCGCCGACTTGATTCCCAATCTGGTCAGCACCGTCAAGGGATACGCTACGCACGAGAAGGATCTGTTCGAGCACGTCGCCGACGCGCGCAACCGGCTGCTCAGCGCACAGGGCCCGACGGCCAAGGCCGAGGCCAGTGCCGACATGAACAACTGGGTCGGACGCCTGCTGGCGATAGCTGAAAATTACCCGGACTTGAAGGCCAGCGAAAGTTTTGTCCGACTGCAGGACGAACTGGCCGGCACCGAGAACCGCATCGCCGTGGCGCGGACGCGCTACAACGAGGACGTCAAGAACTACAATGCGGCCATCCGCGGTTTTCCGGGCAGCATCTTTGCGCCCGGACTCGCAATGAAGATCGCCGAATACTTCCAGCCCCCTGAAAGCAAGCAGCTGCAGGAACCGCCCAAGGTCCAGTTCTAGCAGCCTGTCGGACTTAGCCTTCCGGCGGCACAAACCAACTGCCGCTCAGGCTGCTCACTCCATGCAAATACCCTTTATGCATCGGCTCAAAGCCGCCGACCGTAGGCGGATCGAAGCGGCGATTCGTGTCGCGGAGCGTGGCACCTCGGGTGAGATCCGCGTGCATGTGCAACCCCGATGCAGTGACGACCCCGTGCGCGACGCCACGCACGTCTTCGAACGCCTGGGCATGACGCGCACCGCGGCGCGCAACAGCGTGCTGATTTTTCTGGCACTGCGCGACCGGCGCTTCGCGGTGATTGGCGATACGGCCATCCATGCCGCGATGGGAGACGCATTCTGGCAAAAGACGGCAGACGCCATGACGCCCCACTTCGTCTGCGGTGAATTTGCCGCCGGGCTCGAAGTCGGTGTGCTGGAGGTCGGTCACGCGCTACAACACCACTTTCCTCACCAACGGGACGATCGGAATGAACTGCCGGACACCATCAGTGAAGGGTGATGCTGCGCGCTGGCGCACTGCGGAACGCGCGAGCCACCTGCTTGTGGTGCTGGCTCTTTGCGTGCTGCTGGTGCCGCGTGCCGCTGTCGCACGGTCTGTGCCACAGCTGACCGGCCGCATCGTCGATCAAGCCGGCCTGCTGGGCGGCGATGCGGCGCGTGTGGAAACTGCGATCCGCGGGCTGGAGCAGGCCACCGGCGGCCAGATGGCGATCCTCACGGTGCCGACGCTGGGGAACGATGCACTGGAACCATTCAGCATGCGCGTGGCAGAGGCGTGGAAGATCGGAGCCAAGGGGCAGGATAACGGGGCCTTGCTGGTGATCGTAAACGACAGCCACGACATCCGGCTGGAAATCGGCTACGGCTGGGAAGGAACGATCAACGACGCCCGTGCGGGTGACATCATCCGCGGACTCAAGCCCTTCTTTCGCGCAAACCGGTTCGGTGACGGCTGCGTCTATGCCGTGGGGCAGGTGCAGGGGTTTGTCACAGGGAAACCACCGGTCGGGATGCCCGTGGCGCCGCGGACGCAACGCGAAGGCAAACTGGTTGTGGGCGGACGCGAGATCAACCCGAACATCATATTCTTTATCTTTTTCGTGATCATCATCGTCATCCGTCTGTGCTCACGAGGTCGTGGCAGCACCTACAGTAGCCACGGGACCAACGGATGGTTTGGCGGCGGATTTTCAAGTGGCGGTGGCGGCGGTGGCTTCTCCGGTGGTGGCGGCTCGTTTGGGGGAGGCGGCGCATCCGGTAGATGGTAAGTTTTACGCTCATCGCCACCCGCGTGGTTTTCCCGCCGAACGTGAGCCATCCATGCCTATCCTGGGAGCGCGGGCATCATTGGTGTTGAGCCACGTACAAATCCAGGAGCCGTCGGATCATTTTTTGGTACTGGGTGTGATGTTCCTTGGCTTCGCGCTTGAAGAAATCAATGCTTTCTTTGCTCAGACCAATCGTTACCTTGACCTGCTCTTCGCGAAAAGCAAGCTCGGCGGGAGCGGGGAGAAAGTCTCGAATGACTTTGATTTCGCCAATGGGGCCGTCAGTGTATGTGATTTTCTTGCTCATAGATTCTCTTGCCCTTTCGCCAGTATCCCGCGCCAAAAATACGGATAACATCTTCGCGATACGTGAACCGGACCGTGAGAATGCCTTCACCCACACGGCCAAAACAGAAAAAACGCGCCTCTTGCTGGCTGTGCGTAACATCTTGCGCAATCACGCGCAAGGGGTCGGCGAATGCGTGCTGCGCAAGACCGAAGGTGACGCCGTGCTTTTCACGGTTCTCCCGATCTTTCACGGCATCCCAATCGAATACACCGTTGACCATGTTTATACCGTAGCAACTTAAGTCGCTATGGGCAATATTATTGTATGGCTATTTATATTTATTATTATCGTCGCCAACGGCCGGGCTCTCCGTTTGCGAACCCGCGTCCGCGCGGGTGAGCAATACGAGAGCAGGCCGTTGTTGGTGCTTCTTTGACGCTGTCATGGTGTTGTGATCTTACAAATGGCTTCCTCTGCCGCGACCCTGACACATGCATTAGAGGCGTGAATCTCCTCTACGGTACTTCGCAAAGGTCCGAGCGCACTCACTGCATGCCGACCGAGGATGGCGAGTCCTTTGACTGCATTTTCCCGGTCTTGCCACGTTCTACGATCATCCCGCAACACTGCGACGAGGGCCTCAACGGCTAGTTTGGCGCCGGTTAAGTTGCTGGCCGAAATCCGTGCCAGAGGCAGTGCAGGACACTGTTCACTTCCCATCATTTTGAGTAGGTCGGGAACACATGATCGGGCATCCGGCCCGATCTTTCCGATCCCGTAGGCTGCCATCACCCGCACATCGAGGCGTGAGTCGCTGAGGGCCCGCCGAAGTTGGGGCATGGCGGAATTCGCTTCTTTCAACTCGCAGATAGCCCGAACGGCCCGCTCTCGCGTTTCGGGATTGTCAGAGTCCAGATGGGGATCGCAGACTCATCCCCTGTTTCTCCGAGTGCTTCAATTACGGTGGCAAGGAGTCCACCGTCTCCTCCTTTATCGGACGAGAGCTGTTTCCTCAGTACAGCCACAGTCTCTTTCCCGCCGATCTTCCCCATCGCAAGAATGATGTTGCGTTCGCGGGCCGAATCGTTGGTCTTTTGGAGCATTTCGGCCAGGTCGCCAACTGTACTTTGTGCGTCTCGTCCCATCCGTCCCAGTAGGATCGCCGCCCGCGCCTTCGGACCCAGCCTGAACAATGCCGGTATGACCATTTCCTTTCCGTTCCTCACGTACTTTGCGAGAACGGGAACCCCAGAGTCTCCGATTCCCTCCAGAACATCAATCCAGTCGACGTCCAGCTTCCGCTGAAGCTCACTGTCGATCAAGTGGACCGCTGGCTCACCAACGGCGATTAGGGATTGCTTCGCCTCCCTCACTGCCCGCGCTTCCTCTGGATCCGAGTCGCGAAACCGCATGTCAACCGCGTCGAGAAGCTGCTTTCGCTCTTTCAGTTCGGAAACCAAGTCAGTTGCCGTCTTGGAACTTGATGCTGATGGTTGCGCTACGGACACACCCGGAAC
>SESE01000168.1_pt1 | contig 29066 bp, 22 predicted proteins | sample 3171371 | NCBI WGS metagenome assembly SESE01 (sample SAMN06051881, study PRJNA518727) | freshwater metagenome | biome: subpolar coniferous forest; feature: holomictic lake; material: water; isolation source: holomictic Lake 442, 13 m depth | place: Canada: near Kenora, Ontario | collected... | reverse complement strand
GGATCGCCGCCTACATGCAGGGGGACCTGGTGCGGGCAGCGGCTCGCTTTGAGGCCTCCCGGTCCCTGGCGAGTGAGCTTAAACTCCTGCAGCCGGAAGGCCGTGCCCTCTTCCGGCTCGGAGATGTGCTGAGAACGCAGGGGCGCTTTGAGGCCGCCCAGGTCCGCTTCGAGCAGGCCCTGCTCATCCTCCAGAAGAACGGGAAGGGCACCCCGGAGAATGTGGCTGAAACACTCGCGGCCTTGGCGGAGTGTGCCGCGCGGCGGGCCAACCTCGTGGCAGCCGAGCGCCGCCTCCAGCAGGCGCGCGCCGTGGCAGGCGATCTGCCCCAGATCTGGCGGGCCCAGGCCTGGGTGGCCAGGGCCCGGGGCGAGGATGCAGAGGCCCGGCGGTGCCTGGCCAAGGCTCTGGAGGACCCCACTCCCAAGGATCCAGAGCATCAAACAGAAGTTCGTGCCCTCATGGCGATATGGAACGGAAAACCTTGACAACAGTTCAAAGAAGTTGAAATTAGAGCCTAGGTTTCCTTTGTTTATCTTTTTTTTATGAGGTGGAGCATGGTCATCAAGCCCAAGCGCGGTAAAACTTTCCAGCAAGTCGTGACCTTCAATTTCGATGAAGAGCACCAGAAAAACCAGTGTGTAAAGCTCCACTTCGAAGCCACTCACTGGGTGATCAAGGACCAAAAAGGGAACACCATCCCAATGCCTTCTGAATTGAAAGGCACCAAGTTCACCTTGGACTTCACCACAGGCTCCCATGCCCTGAAGTCCATGGTGCTCATCATCGATCCTGACCCGGGCAAGTAGCCGGCTTAGCAACCGGCCGTGAAATAGCCCTGTCTCTGCTGCAGGGTGACTGGGGTTCCGTACAAGGTGGAGAGGTGTTCCGTGGTCAGCACCTCAGCCTTGGGCCCATCCAGGAAGACGCGGCCTGCCTTCAGCAGGATCACCCGCTGGATCTCGGGCAGGATCTCCTCGATGTGATGGGTCACGAGGAGAAGCGTCCGACCCTGCTGAGCGATGGCCCGCAGCAGCTCCAGGAAGTGCTGCCGGGCCACCAGGTCCAGGCCCGTGGTGGGCTCGTCCAGGAGCAGGGCCCGGGGGGCCGGCGCCAGGGCCCGGGCAATGAGGATGCGCCGGGCCTCACCCGTGGACAGGACCTCAATGCGCTGGTCAGCCAGGTGACCGGCTGCAACCAGGGCCAGCGCCTGCTCGGCGCGCTCCCGCATGAGAGGCGTGACGTGCTGATGGGAGAAGCTGCCCTGGCTGGCGAAGAAGCCCGACAGGACCACTTCGGCGCCGGTCCTGCGGCCACCACCACTGCCGGTGAGGAAGGACTGGTGGAGATCTGCGGAAACGATGCCCAGCTGGGCGCGCAGCTCGAAGACATCCCAGCGGTCCCGGCCCAGGATCTGGATGGGCGCCGGTTCCCCGGCGCGGTGGACCGGGTAGTCCTGGCGGGCGATGGCGCGGATGAGCGAGGATTTGCCGCAGCCGTTGGGACCGAGGATGGCGGTGTGCTCCCCTTCCTGGAGCTCGAAGGTCAGGTCATCGAGGACCACTCGGCCCCCCCGGCACACCCGGGCGCCCCGCAGCGCCAGCAGCGGCAAAGTGGGCTCCGTGGGAACGGGCGGCAGCGCAGTGGCCAGGTGAGCGGGGTCGGACGGGGACATCCTCCGACAGTGGCACAGTCCGTGGCCACCCGGGAGCGGGCATCCACGGGTTTTCGGTAGGCGCAGAGGCTGCTCCAAATCGCTTCTTTTTTTTGCAAGACCGGTCTAGGCTGGTGCCCATTCTCACTCATAGGGAGGTCACCATGCCCACCAAGACCAAGAAGGCTACGAAGGCCCCAGTCGCAGCGGCAAAGAAGGCACCGAAGAAGGCCCCAGCCAAGGCCACCGCAACCAAGGCGAAGAAGGTGGCCAACCCCGGCACGATCAAGGTCACTGGCTAGGGCCTGCACCCCTCGCCAGGGCCGCACAAGCGCGCAGCCCTGGCGAGGCTTGCTGGCAACTCGCTAGGCCCTACTCCAGGCGCTTGGCTCGCTCCGCCAGCAGCTTCCCTTCTGCGGCCAGGTTCCGGTTGAGGACCATGGCTTCCGTGCCATCCTTCCGGGCCTCCAGTGCCTTGGCGCTCCGCTTGGCCGGAGGCAGGCTTTCGGCCTCGAGGAGGCTCAAGGCCCCCCGTAGGGCGACGGCCTCGCCCCACTTCGGCCGGGCCTTCAGGGTGGGTGCCAGCCAGGCGCGGCCTTTGGCAATGGTCCCCGCCGGATCCTGGCCAGCGGAGCGCTCCCATTCCCCGCGGGACCGGCAGAGACGGGCCAGGGACAGTCGGGTTTCCAGGGATTCTGGAGCCAACTCCAGGGCGCGCTCGAAGGGCTGCGCTGCGTCCTCAAAATTCTTTTTCACCGCACGCCGAGCCAGGGCTTTCCCCTGGGCCGCGGCCGCCCTCAGTTCGCCCAGGGCCTGCAGCGTCTCCCGATCCCTGGCATCCAGGGCCAAGGCCTTCACGAGGAAGGCTTCGCCACGCTGGAGCAGAGGCGCAGGATCGGCCCCAGCCTGCGCCCCCTCCAGACGAACCGCGAACACCCGACCGAGGTTGACCAAGGCGCCTTTGTTGTTCGGGGCAGCCAGCAGGGCTTTTTGCAGGGTGGCCTCGGCTTCACTGACGCTCTGCCCTGAACCGGGGCCCCGCTGGTGGCGTGCCTTCCAGATCAGCAGGTCACCCAGGTTGATGTAGGCGTTCATCTGCTTCGGCGCCACCGCGATGGCCCGGCGGTAGGCCTCCTGGGCCTGAGCCAGCAGGGGGAGGGGATCGCCACCAGTTTCCCAGATGTACTGGGCCAGGTGCCGCTGGGCGAAGCCAACCCCGTTGTGCAGCTGGGGATTCCCAGGGTTGATGGCGATGCCTTGGCGGGTAGCCTCCACGGAGCGGAGGAAGTCAGGACCCGGATCCTCGTTGCGATCCTGCTTACGCAGCGCGAGATCCGTGAGCACCTTGCCCTGCACGAAGTACGGCACGAAGTGCTTGGGATTGAGGGCATGTGCTTGCTCCAGCACCTTGAGCGCGGCTTGCAGATCAGCATCGGGATTCGCGGCCTGGGGCTGGGTCGCCCGTTGCTCGAGGCAGGTGCCAAGGTTGATCCACGCCGGGAGCAGCCGGGGTTCCATCCGCGTGGCCCGTTCGTAGGCGGCGATGGCCCCGTTCAGATGCGCCAGCGGATCCTGCCCATGCTGATTCTCGAAATCAGACCAGGTCTGGTGGATCAAGCCGATGTGATTCTCCACCACGTAGTCCCGCTTCTCCGGCGACAGGGATTCGAGCGCCTGGAGTCCTCGGCCAAGCTGTTCCGAAGGATCAAGGTCCTGTTCCTGGCGAGCATTGCCCCACTGGTAGTAGGCCTTCCCCAACTCAGCCCAGGCAGCGGCCCGGGTGGGGCCACTGTCCACGGCCTTGCGGGCCGAGGCAACCGCCTGCTGCACCAGATCATCAGCGCTCTCGCCAAGGCTGGTCCGGAAATCTGCGAGATGCCCCAGCAGGGCCGCCTGCAGGATGAGCGAAGGGACGTGGTCCGCCTGGGCCGTCAGGGCCGTCTGCACCGCAGCCATGCCCCGCTCGAAGGCGGGCTCGACTCGGCCCTGGCCGTACTTCTCCATGATCAGGACGTTCAGTTCCAGCTCCGCGAGGGCAGCATGCACAGCCGGGGCGCTGCGGCCGCTGGCAGCGGCGATGGCGAGATCCCGGCGTCCGGTTGCAAAATCCGCCAGCGCCTCTTCCCGCTGACCCTGGTTCCACCGCTTCCAGGCGCGGGCCTGGATCAGCGTGCCCCGCAGCAGCGGCGCCTCATAGAACCAGGGCTGCTCGTCGCCCAGGGTCTTCAGGCGGGCCAGGGCATCCTCCAAGCGCCCCTCGCAGAAGGCCATGAGGGCTTCCAGGTAGGCCGGAGAAGGCGCATCGGAGCCTCGGGCCTGGCGCAGGAAGGCCAGGGCGGGAGCGCGCAGGGCGGTTTCGATCTCCTTGCGGCGGACCTCCCGCTGCTCAGTGGTAGGAATGCGCTCGGCCTCGAGCAGCTTCACCTGGTACTGCCGGGCCAGGGCTGTGGCCAGGGCATAGGCCACTCTGGGTTCGCGGAAGCCAGCATCCCAGGCCATCTGCAGGTGTTCCCGGGCCTTCTCGCCATCCTCCAGCGTGAGGTGGCCGCGGCCCAGGGCATAGTTGCCGGGACCGTTGGCCAGGGCGCCCGCCTGCCGCATGTCCTCCTGCAGCCTAGCCATGTGGGCCTTCACGGCCATCAGGTCCGGCCGGATATCGTGCAGGGGCGACAGGGCGGAATAGCGGGCCATGGACTCGATGTCCGCCAGCGATTCCGTGAACTGCTGGGCCAGCCGTTCCCGACGGCCCGCATCCCGGCGGGCCTTGATGGACGACCCCACGGCCACGAGCACCAACAGCAGCGCTATAGTGCCGATGCTCGTCAGTTCCTTGTGCTTCTGGAGCCAGCGCTGGGCTTGGTACCAGGCGCCCGTGGAGCGGGCCTGGACGGGCTCTCCAGCAAGGAAGCGATCCAGATCCTCAGCGAGGGCCCGGGCCGAATCGTAGCGGGCGGAGCGCTCCTTTTCGAGGCACTTGAGGGTAATGGCCTCCACATCCTGGGGAATGTCCAGGCGGAGGTTCCGCATGGGCTGCACGTCCGCGGAAGGAATGGCGCTGAGAATCTCCAGGGGATTGGAGCCACCAATGGCGTGGCGGCCGGTGAGCACTTGATAGAGGGTGGCCCCCAGGCTGTACACATCGCTGCGGCGATCCAGCAGAGAGACCTCGCCCCGGGCCTGCTCGGGCGACATGTAAGCGGGGGTGCCCAGCAGAGAACCTGGCTCGGTGGCCTCCTGGTTGCGCTCCCGGGCCAGGCCGAAATCCATGACGAAGGTCTTGAGGGAGCCGTCTTCCGCGCGCTCCACCATGATGTTCGACGGCTTCAGATCCCGGTGGATGATCCCGACCCGATGGGCTTCGTGGACGCCCCATGCGGCGTCCCGCAGCACAATCACCTTCTGTTCGAGGGAGAGCTCCGGGGCCGCCGCATCCAGAGAGGACCCGGCGATGTGCTGCATGGTGATGAAGACCCGGCCCTGGACTTCGCCCACTTCGAAGACCTTGCAGACATTGCCGTGATCCACCTGGGCCTGGGCCCGGGCCTCTGCCATGAAGCGCTGCAGGTGATAGTCGTCATCGTCCATGCGGAGGAACTTGATGGCCACCTCACGGCCCAGCTTCCGATCCCGGCACAGAAACACCCGGCCCATGCCGCCCTGCCCCAGGAACCGCAGGTATTCGTAGCGGTCCCAGTCCTGCACTGGGAAGGAGGGTTCCTTGCCATCCCGGGGTGTCCCCCAGCTGCTGGTAGTTATGGAATCTTTCCCTGCGCCCGGGAGAGGTGCCGTCAGCGAGTGCTCCGACACGGAAGGCGGGTTTTTCTTGTCTTCCATGCCCTCAACTCCCGCGCAGTTCGGCCATGCCCGGTTGACCTCGAAACGATAGCGTATCCAGCGCGAGGCTAGCATGGCCAGGGCCTGGACACCGGATCGCCGGTGCAGGATGGCTCGCCTGCCACTCCTCGCCCATGCCGCCCGCGCCGAGCGGGGAGAGAATTTCGTAGGGGCCGAGGTGAGTGCCTGGAGTCAGGGTCATCTCGCCACCTTCTTCGGGGTGGGCAGACCGGGAACGCCCTCGGCGATCATCAGGCTGAACATGCGCTCCGTCTCCGAGAGCACCAGCCGCCGGCCGTCGGGGGAGAGCCCCAGGGACTCGGTGATCCACTCGTTGTCAAACCCGGCCAGGGGCCGCCGGGTGGCGCGGGTGTCCTTTCCGGGGGCGAAGTCCTGGATGAAGACGCCGTCTACGCCCTGCTCGTTCTGGCCTGTGAAGATGATGTGGCGGCCATCCGGCGTCCAGCGGCCCCGTCCCAGGGTCACCACGGTCTGCCGGATTCCTTCCACGGTGGTGTGGAAGCCCGTGTCGGAGCCGTCCTCCACCCGCGCCACGTGGATGTCCACCAGGAGGGGGCTCAGCCGCGTCTGGTAGAGCACGTATTGGCCATCGGGAGAGACGTCGGGGATGGTGATGCCGGGGCGGGAGAGGATGACCTTGGCTTCGGTCCCGTCGGGTCGGATCTTCCAGATGCCGGGGTGCCTGGCGTTGCCGGAGGCGTAGACGATCCAGCGGCCGTCGGGCGTTTCCGTGGGGTTCTCCGCATCGCTGCCGTCGTGGGTGAGCTGGCGGGCGCCGCTGCCATCGGGGTTGGCCACCCAGATCTCGAAGGCCCCGGAGCGGTTGGAGCTCCAGAGCAGCCGCTTGCCGTTGGGGGAGTAGCAGGGATCCCAGTCTTCGGCCGCGTCGTCCGTCAGGCTCTTCACCACGCCCATGCGGGTGGAGACCGCCCACAGGTCCAGGTTGCCCGAGCGGTTGGAGGAGAACACCACCCAGTCCCCGTCCGGGGAGAAGGACGGCTGGCGGTCGCTAATGTTTCCCTTGGTGAGCCAGCGGGGGGTTGTCTTCTTGTCCACGGGGTATTCGCGCAGGCTCTGGCGCCCGGAGATCCCGTCGAACACCACCCGCCCGCTGGGGAGCAGGTCGAGGCAGGACGGGGCCACAGGGGCCCAGAAGAGGGGTGTGGTGGCCCCGTTGCTGAGGCTCTGCCGGTAGGCCTTGCCGGGGCTGGTGCCCACGCCGTTGCCGGTGACCGACTCCGCCTGGAAGTAGATCACTTCATCGGCGGACAGCCAGGCGGCCGTGGAGATGGCACCGAACTTGGAGGCGGATGGGTATTCCTTGAGCAGTCCGTCTTTCACTCGGACCGTGTAGAGCTTGCGGGTCTGGCCGCCGGCGGAGGTGAGGCCCGTGGTGAGCAGGATCGTGCTGCCGTCCGCGCTCCAGCGGGGCCCGGCCATGATGGATTCCGAGCGGACTGTGGTCAGGGCCTTCTCGTTACCGCCGCTGGGATCGATGAGGGAGAGCGTCGTGGCCATGTTGCCCGCCTCGGCGGCGGGGCGGAGGAAGGCGATGCGGGTGCCGTCGGGGGACCAGTCGCCATAGGTGGCGCCGTCCACCACCTTGCGGAGATCTGTGCCCAGGACGGACATGCGGTAGAGGGCGGTCTGGCTGCCTTCGGTGCGAATGAAGAGCAGCGAGGCACCATCCGAGGAAAAGCGCGGGTAATAGTCGGGTCCCAACGAGAGTGCCACCTCGCCGCCGCCCTGGAGCTGCTTGAGCCAGATGCGGGAGGTGCCGTCCCGATTCGAGCAGAAGGCCACGGTCTTGCCATCAGGGCTGGCGGCAGGGGCGCTGTCCCGCCCGCTGTAGGTCAGGGTCCGCAGCGCCACGGGGGCGGTTCCCTGGGACGATGACACCCCCAGACTGCCCCGCAGGTTCCAGCCGGCCAAGCCCATGCCCGCCATCAGGGTCGCCCCCAGGGCAGCCCAGAAGCGGGTGGTCCGCTGGTTCTGCGGCGCAAAGGGTGTCCCGAGGGGAGCCTGAGACTCCGGGGCGGACAGGTTCTCCAGGGCGAAGGCCACATCGTGGGCATCCCGGAAGCGCCGGGTCGGATCCTTCTCCAGGCAATGGTCGATGATGCGTCGCAGCGCCATGGGGATGGGCCGGCTGGTGCCGATCAGTTCGAGAGGATCGTCCCGGAGGATGGCGGCCATGGTGTCGCTGGCCGTCCCGCGCGCGAAGGCCCGCTTGCCCGTGAGCATCTCGAACAGCACCGCGCCGAAGCTGAAGAGGTCACTGCGGGCATCCACGGCTTCGCCCCGCACCTGCTCTGGAGACATGTAGCCGAGCGTGCCGAGGATTATGCCCTTCTCGGTGTGGTGGTCCGCCTGGATGGCCGCCGTCGGCAGGACCGAATCCGAGCCCACGCCCATGCCCGGCAGCTGCTTGGCCAGGCCGAAGTCCAGGATCTTGAGCCGACCTTCCTTGGTGATCCACAGGTTGTCGGGCTTGAGGTCGCGGTGGACGACGCCCTTCTCGTGCGCGGCCGCCAACCCTTGCGCCATCTGGATTGCCGCCTCCATGGCCTTCTTGGGCGTGAGAGGTCCGCTCTCCAACCGGGTGCGCAGGGACTCGCCTTCCAACAACTCCATCGCCACATAAGCGATGCCATCCATGTTGCCAATGTCGAAAATGCCCGTGATGTTCGGGTGGTTCAGCGCCGCCACGGCCTTGGCTTCGCGCTCGAAGCGGGCGAGAGACTCCGGGTTGTTCGCCAGATGCTCCGGCAGCACCTTCACCGCTACGAAGCGATCCAGCCGCGTGTCCTTCGCCTTCCACACCTCGCCCATGCCGCCCGCGCCGAGCGGCGCGAGGATCTCGTAGGGGCCGAGGCGGGTGCCGGGAGTGAGGGTCATCGCACCGGCCCCAGGTACTTGTCCAGCCAGGCCAGGGATTCTTTTACCATCTCGGTGCGTGGGATGAAGTGGTCGGTCTCGTAGACCTTCAGGAGCTTCTTGTCCTGCGGCGTGCCTAGCAGGTCGAACATCGGCTTCACGCTCGCCTCGAAGGGGAATCTGGTGTCGAAGCGCCCGTTCAGCATCAGGGTCGGTACCGTGACCCGCCGCACATAATTGGCCGTAAGCACCTCGGGCCTAGCGGCAGGGTCCAGGCCACCCACGAGGAGCAGGTTGACCTTGATCCGCGGCTCGACCGCCGAAAAAATCGGATTGTTCATGGCTCCCCAGCTAACACCGAAATAGGCGACCCGGCTGTGGTCGAGGTCCGGTCGTATATCCAGGTAGTCCAACGTTCTACGGAAGTCTTTTACGACCCGGGTGAAATACTCTGTGTACTGGTGGGTAGGGGCGCCGTCGAGCCAATCGGGGACCGGGTCACTGCCTCGCTCGAAGGTGCCGAAGTACATCGGGTACACCGCGGCTCGGCCCGATTTCAGGATGGGTGTGAGGTAGCGGTCGAATTCGTAGTACTTGTCGAGCTCTGCACTGGACCGGATGGACTGGGAACTGGACCCCGGGAAGTAGACCACCGTCTGGTAGGGCGGTCGTCCCCGACTAGGCAGGAAGAGGTGGATCATCATGCGCGGGCCGTCGTAGGCCGCCCGGAACGTAGTGGTCTCATGCACCCACTCCGGGCTGGAGGTGTCCCGCTTCTCCACCCGCGCATCGAGCTCCGACTTATCGTAGTTGAACTGCTCACGGTAGGCCTGGAACACAGGATCCGGGGCGGGCTTCAGCTTCCGGAAATCCGGATAATCCGTGTCAGGTTTCACCGCCTCGAAGACCTTGGCGGGGGTGCGAGCCTCATCCAGCAGCTTCATGCATCGAAACCCGTTCTTGGGGGAGCGGTCCAGGGGCGAGGCTTGGCTGAGGTTGCCTGCCATGTAGGGGATGTCGTTCCAGGCGCCACCTCGGATCAACCGACCCTCCCGAGTCTGGTTCCAGCACCACTCCCGGGCATTGCCCGCCATGTCCGAGGCGCCGAAGGCTGATAGAGCGGGGTGGCTCGCCACCGAATCCAGGCCTTCGCCCCGGAAATTATTCAGGGTGGTGGCCCATTTGGCCGGTACGAGGTCGGGCTCGTAGGCGGCTTCCCAGTGGGCCGAGGTCGCCAGCCGTTTACCGGCCCAGGCCACATAGGCCGCGGCCTCGTACCAGCTGATACCCGTAACCGGGTGGCGCTCGCGCCCCTTGGGGAAGTCCCCCGCCTGCCAGGTGGCTGGCCCCGGCCGACCTGTCTCGTCCAGGAAGATGGATAGGCATGCGGGCCAGCCCTTCCTTCCGTCCGGCGAGGTGAGGAGATCTTTCCAATAGGTCGGATTGCCGTATCCACCCGCGTCCACGAAGCCCTTGAACGCCTCGTTCGTCACCTCGGTTGCATCGATGAGGTAGTCGGGCAAGTCCTTCACGCCGCAGACTCGTAGCATGCCCGGGGGGAGTTGCCCCACGGGATCCAGCACGCGCCGACAGCGATCGGGCTTCTGCTCCTGATTGAAGAAGCTGCGCTTGCTGAACCAGAACGCCGCCTGAACCAGCTCATAGCCGGGTTTCTCGAAGCGGACCAGGAAGAGCCCACCGGGAAGGCGCTGGGGCTTGAGCGGCGTGGTGCCTAGGGCCTGCCAGGGCAGCTCTGGCGCCTCGAAGGGTCGGATGCTGACTGTGGCACCGGCTGGCTCGCTTTCGAACGCCACCGAAGAGGTCACCCGGGCCATCAGCTCGGCCAGCTTCGAATCGCCGGGGACCGACCGCTCGGCTTCCACCAGGACCGCGTAGACCTCCCGGGTATTGCGGGAGGTGGCATCGTTGAGGACTTGTTCCGCCTTGGGCAGCAGCACCTCCTTGGCGTATCGGATGCGACGCTGGTGCTGGAGGAACCACCCGCCAAGCAGCAGGATCAGGGCAACCCCGGCGAGCAGCGTGTTCCGCAGGCGGGAGGAGAGCCTCGGAGGTCGTGTCTCGGCAGACTGCACTAGTCCCTGAAGGGCTTCCGCCACCTCAGCCGCGCTGGCGCAGCGTTTGGCGATGTCCTTCTCCAGCAGCTTGTGGAGGATGGTCTTCAGGCCGCCGGGGAGGCCCAGCCCCTTCGCTTCGCGGGGCTCCTCGTGCAGGATCGCCGAGAGTGTATCCGCGGCGGATTCGCCGGTGAAGGCACGCTGTCCCGAGAGCAGCTCAAAGAGCACGATGCCGAAGGAGAACAGGTCGGACCGGGCATCCACGCGCTGGCCCCGCACCTGCTCGGGCGACATGTAGCCCATGGTACCGAGGATCTGGCCGTCCTGGGTGGCATAGCCCTGGCCGGGCGCCATGGCCTGGGTCGGCAGGAAGGACTGGGAATCCTGGCCGAGCGCGCGGGTCTGAGTGGCGAGGCCGAAATCGAGGATCTTGAGGTGGCCGTCCTGGGTGATCCACAGGTTCTCGGGCTTGAGATCCCGGTGGACCAGCCCCTTCTCGTGGGCCGCGGCCAAGCCGTGCGCAAGCTGGATGGCCAACCCCACCACTTCGCGCCAGGGCATGGGCCCTCGTCCGATCCGCTGCCGGAGCGATTCGCCCTCGAGCAGTTCCATCACGAGATAAGCCAGGTTGCTTTCATGACCGACGTCATGAATCGCGAGAATGTTTGGATGGTTCAACGCCGCCACGGCCTTGGCCTCCCGCTCGAAGCGGGCCAGGGATTCGGGATGCTTCGCCAGGTGTTCCGGCAGCACCTTCACGGCCACCATGCGATCCAGCCGCGTGTCCTTGGCCTTCCACACCTCGCCCATGCCGCCGGAGCCGATCTGGCCCACGATTTCGTAGGGTCCGAGGCGGGATCCTGGCTGTAGAGACATGGTTCCTTCGAGTGCCTAATATCATAGTCCAAGCATGGAAAGACAAGTTGGTATACCGTGGCAGTCCAGGATTTTCCAGATCCTCGGCCCGCCGCTGAAATCGAGGTCTCGTGAAGACTTTGGTGCTACACATTCCCGGTCGACCTCCCATCCCTTTGGAGGGCGAGGCGCAGTGCTGGACCTTGGGGCGTTCTTCCCTCAACGATGTGGCCATCCCCGATGCGAGCCTGAGCCGACACCACGCCCGGATCACCATGAAGGAGGGGATTGCCTACCTGGAGGATCTGGGCTCCCTGAATGGGACCTCGTTGAACGGTGAGCGCATCTCAGTGCCCCATCCTTTACACGAGGATGACGAGATCCTGCTGGGACAGGTCCCCATGCGGCTGGGACAGCCCTCTCAGGGGCCTCGGGTGCGCATCGGGGGCGAAGGGGAGGGCCTGGCCACCGCGCAATCCCTGGTGCTCCCTCTCGACCGTCTCCGGGCCACGCCGACCCGCAGTGAAGCCCCGGAAACAGTTCGCCTGCGGGAGGTGATCCGGGAGATCCAGGCCCTCTCCCTCGAACTGTTGGAGGACAGCCCACCCGAGCACCTGCTATCGCATCTGCTGGACCGCCTCTGGACCCTGCTGAAGCCCTGGCGGGCGGCCGTGCTGATCCAAGACCCGAAAGCGGGCCTCCAGACGGTCGCCTCCCGGGGCTCCGAAGGAAACCAGTCCATCCTGCTGGCGCGCAGCCTCGTGGAGGCGGCCATCCAGCGGAAGGAGTCCGTGCTCTTTAACCAGTTGGGCGATAACCAGGGGCTGGCGTCGCCCTCCCTCATGCGCAGCGGCATCACCTCGGCCATGGTCACGCCACTGGAACACCAGGGCGTGGTGAAGGGTCTGCTCTACCTGGATTCCCGCCCGCCACGCCCGGCCTTCACCGAAGAGGATTTGCGCCTGGCCAGTACCCTGGCCCATCTGGCCACCGCCAAACTGGAACAGGGCCGCATGCGGGAAGAGGCCATGGCCCGGAAGAAGGTGGATCAGGAACTGGATCTGGCTCGCCACATCCAGCAGGGCCTCCTGCCCGGCTTTCCTCCCGAGATCGAGGGGTTCGAGGTCCACGGCAATAACCTGCCCAGCCGCCAGGTCTCAGGCGACCTCTTTGGCTGGTGGCAGCGCGGCGATGGCCGCTGGCTCTTTTGTCTGGCGGATGTGAGCGGCAAGGGCCTGGGCCCCGGCCTGCTGATGGCCTCTCTGCAGGCCACGCTCGAAGCCTGGACCGAACGGGACCTTTCCACGGGGGAGCTGGCCTTCCAGTTGTCCCGCGTGCTGGCTCGCCACACGGATGGACGACGCTTCGTCACCGCCTTCCTCGCCCTGCTGGATCCGCGCACCGGCGAACTCACCTACACCAACGCGGGCCACAACCCAGCGCTGTTCGTTCGTCCGGACGGCGCCTTCCAGATCCTGGAAGCCCAGGGACTGCCGCTGGCCATGCTGCCGGGGCAGCCCTATGAAGAAGCCACCCTGCACCTGCAACCGGGGGAGCTGCTGGTGCTCTACACCGATGGCATCACCGAGGCCGCCGATCCGGCCGCTGCCGAGTTCGGGCTGGAGGCTCTGACCTCGCTGCTCGTCCCCCACCGGCGGGAGTCCCTCGCCGCCCTGGATGCCCTGCTTCTCGATGAACTGGACCGCTTCACCCAGGGCGCCCCCTACCTGGATGACCGCACCCTGCTGATGCTGCGCCGGACCTGAACCCGCCTCAGGCACTACTTCATAAAGTGCAGGAGGGGGTTGAAGACCTTGAGCACCGATCCGCCCAGCGATGGATTGAGGGTGGCGATAAGCAGAAGCAGCGGCACCAGTACGAAGCGCAGCCCGTTCTCCACCAGACCCAGGCTGAGCTGAACACGGTCAGGCTCGGTACCTTCCATCAGGCAGAGCAGGGGATTGCGTTCCATCTGGAGGATCCTCATGGCCACCCAGCCCGCCATGATCAGGAGAACTGCACCGAGCCCAGTCAGCACCTCGGCTTTGGGTTGGAAGTCGAAGGCGGCCACGGCGAGCATCAGCAGAAGCATGGACCCCAGGGAACCGACCAGCATATAGCGGGCCACCAGGAAGGCCTGCCGGATGAAGCTAATGGCCCGCAGGGCGTAGAAGAGATGAATCTCCTCCTGGTGTGCCACTGCCTCCGCGGGATGCTGGTCGCAAACAGCGTGGAGGCCCTCCCCGCAGGCGCTCAGACCTTCCGCCACCTTGCAGCGGAACTGCCACCGGGCAAAGTCGCTCGCCGCCCGCTTGCCCCGTGGCACCGAGGACTCTGCCTGAACAAGGGCCGCCAGGCAGGCACCGTATTTCGGCTCACAGGCGGTGATCCAGGCCTTCTGATTGTCGAGAATCTGCCGGCCCCGCAGACCAGAGCGGTGGGTCTTGAGGCCCCGACCCAGGGCCCGCATGGCATTCCAACTCATCAGCCGACCCGCTTCCGCGAAGGCAGCGCGGTAGGGGGAGTAATCCAGTTCCTCCAGAATCCGGTTCAGTTCCTGCCAGCCCCTGTGCAACTGCAGGAGCAGGAGGCAGGCCGCCGCAAACAGGCAGCCGCCCACCACCACCACCAGGGTCGTGATGCCCTTCGCCTCCATGAGTGGGCGGAGCAGGCCCCCGGGCAAGGCAAGCTGGAAGGCCAGGAGGCCGCCCACCACCAGGAGCATCCACCTCTTGAGGTGTAGGCCCCGGAAGGGCGCCAGGCGGACGCCAGGGATACTGGCCAGCCCGAAGGGGGCGGGCCAGAAGGACCCCTGTTCCTGGCGCCGGATATCGAACCAGGTCCGCATCAGCAGGGCCAGGCCTGCCGACAGCAACACCAAGGTTGGGATGAGGGAGACGCCCTGCCCCGGCGAGGTAAAGCGGAGGTAGCCGGGTATGAACTCCAGGAAGTGGTGCCGGCCCCACAAGCCCACGGTGAGCGCTGGCAGCATCACCAGGAGCAGGAGCGGAAGCGTGGCGGCAGGGCCCCACCGGCCCCAGAGTGCACGCCCAGTGCCGATGAGTAGGCCCAGCCAGGTCACCAGACTGATCCACAGGAACAGATCGCCCCAGGGGGCCCCCCGCAGGATCACCAGCGGCAGGAGGTAGACCACCCCCACCAGCGAAGCAGTGGCAAGGAGGAGCAAGGCCCCTGCGGCAAGGTCGCGATAGGGGCGCAGACCCGGTTCCTGTCCCGGAACTCCCGCCACCTCCAGCAGACGCCTGAGGAAGATCCAGCCGGAAGCACCCCCCAGCAGCACCAGGAGAATGCTCAGCTGCCGGAGCCGGGAGTGTACGAAGAGCATCAGGTCGGGACTGATCCGGGCCCCTTCCAGAAAGAGTGGCTCAACACTGGTGTTCCAGCTGGGTTTCCCGCTCCCAGTGGTGATCTCCAGCCCGCCATGGCGGATGGGCCAGATGCTGCCGCCCTTCGCCACAGAGACGAAGCCCTGTTTCCCCCAGAACTGCCGCTCGGGGTGGTCGGCCTTGCGTGGATCCAGGGCCAGGAGGGTGCCGTAGTAGGTGGCATACTCCCCTTCCGAGGTGAACCGGACGGATGATTCCAGCTCCTTCTTCATGAGGGAGGTGATGCGCATGGCGTCCGTCAGGGGATAGCCGCCGAACAGCACCAGGCCATCCATGGCGCCACTGAAGTTGGGGTGCGCAAAGAGGGCATGGTTGCCGCTGGTCGTGAAGAGGGTGCAACTGGGGTGATAGGCCCGGATCCGCTCGGCCAGGAAGATGAGGTCTTCGGGATCCGAGGCGCTGATCCCGATATGGGTATAGCCCCGCCGGGCCAGGCTGAGAACGGTTCCCGCCAGGGTCAGTTCCGTATTGCGGACCGTATCTGCCGCGTATTGGGGCACCGTATCCAGCACCCGCAGGGTGTCGTCCTGGGATGGCCACAGCAGGGTGGACTTCAGCACCAGTTCACCACTCCCGCCGCCCTGTGCGAGGCCATGCTCCATGGCCCGGCGCTCGGCCCGCAGGCGGGACAGTCCCATGGGGAAGAGGATCCGGGTCTCAGCACCACCACTGCCAGCGCTGTAGACCGTGTTGGACTCGGTGAAGAGGGCAACTTTCGTTGGGTCCAGGATCAGCTTCGGGGGGGTGACCCCCGAGGCAGACATCACCATGGGCCACCCAGCCTGCTGGCCGTACCAGTTCAGCAGTTCCTCCTTCGACGTACCGGTGAGGTTGCAGACCCACTCCGAGATCCAGAGCCGGGGAGCAGGCACGCCCCCAGCGGTAGCCCGGAGCGTCTGGGCGGCCGACCGGCCGAGGGTCGTGGTGCCCTGGACCCGCACCCCGGCAGCAGTGGGCTCCTTGAGGTGCTCCTGCAGCGCCGCTCCCAGGGAGGCGAGGCTGCCGGAGAACTGCGGGCCGATCACGGTGACCGGGGCTCCAGCGCCCGTCTTCGTCACCCGTTCCGCCAACCGGAAAGCCTCGCGCATGGCTGAGCGGTTGAGGCCCAGGGACTGGCTTTCCCCCACGATGAACAGGGCGTGATAGGCCGGGGGGCCGCCTTGCGGATCGCTGGGTTGGCGCGTCCGGGCGAACCAGATGAGGCCCGGACTGGAGTCGGCGTAGCCCGATGAGACCCCCGGTCCAGCATCTTCACTGCCCTTGGCCTCCCAGGGCAGAAAGAAGGCACGGGGCAGGAAGCCGGAATCGCCGAAGGCCCGCTGCACGGCATTGAGCCGCAGATCGAACCAGAACGCCATGTGGGTGCGCTGGGGATCGGGCAGGGTGAGGATGGTGGCACTGAAGGTTGGCGCCCCGCCCTGGGGCCGTTCCGCGAGGCACTGGTCCAGAAGCGCCTCTGCTGCCTGGAGCTTCTGGACCCGCTTTATCTCGATGACCGCCTTGGTCGCACTGACGGCCTGGTTGCCATCCTTGCCCTCCCTGGAGCCGATGCCAAGGCCGGGCACCAAGGCCAGCAGGGTGGTGAAACCAACGCCCAGCGTGAGGGGAGAAAAGACCTTGCTCATGAGGCGCTCCTTCCGTTCCTGACAGCCGTCCGGAATGCCCTGCGCCAGGGAGTGGTCAGCGCGTCACAGTGGAGGCTTCGCCATCCTCGTGGAGCAGGCGATCCAGGTCGTCCCAGGAAAAGCTGAAGCGGCCCTGGACGCCCCAATCGGGGCCCCAGGAGTTGATGGCCCAGACCCGCTTCTTCTCCACATCCACCCCCAGCAATTCGAAGGCGTGACCCCCGCGCATGGTGCCCTTCACCTTGACCAGTCCGTTCGCATCGGGCTTATCGAAACCTGAATACCAATTCAGGCCCACTTCCACTGGGCCGAGGGTCGACAGCGCCTTGAGGACATCGTCCAGGCCGAAGCACCAGTGGTAGCCCTGCACGAAGCCCAGGTCGCGGAGGGCTTTCATCGCCCCGAGCACCGTCGAGCCATTGTCGCTCGGCGGCCAGACGCCCTTGATGGTGTCGATATGGGTTGCCCGGCTGTAGATCTTCTTGGCCAGAGCCTCGGTATACCTGACCCCCTTGTTCCGATAGGGCTCAGTGCAGATCACACCAACAGCGCCATTGCCTGTACAGGAGCCCAGCTCCCCCTGGTTGAAGGCCTGGAGGGTCCGCTTCCAGGTCCGAGTCTGGAGGGCAGCACCCGCCAGCAGCGGCACGCGGAAGTTCTTGCTGCGCTCATCAAAGTGGATGTGGCGCCCCAGGCGACCCCCATGCAGCGAAGGGTGTTCTATGATTTCAGCGATGCGGTGGGGGCCGGGGGACTTGGGCATGATGCGCCTCCGAAAGGGTTGGGGTGGGTTGGCGGGTGAGTCCAGGAATCGGGGCAGGCGGGGGGCCCGTGGTCCCAGCAGAGATCAGGCAAGCAGGCGATTAGCCAAGGGCAAGGCGTTGAGTCTGGGCGCGCCCCCCAGGCCGTGTTTCTTGAGGAGCCTGCCCAGGCTCCGTCGCTCTTTGCCCGCGAACCGCGCCGCAAGGCTGATGTTGCCCCCAGCTCGATCCAGTAGGTCTGCGAGGTAGCCGCGCTCAAAAGACTCCAGGGCCCTGGCCTTGGCCCGGTTGTAACTGAGCTCCCCGACCAGGGAATCCGGCAGTCCGGGCGCCAGCGGGCGCAGGTCCTTGGGAGGCTCGATGCGCATTGTCCGCCCTTCCGAAAGCAGGTATTCCCGGTACAGCAGATTCTCCAGTTCGCGAATGTTGCCGGGCCAGTGGTAGCGGTTCATCCAGGCCAGGGAATCCGGATGGAGGACCTTCTCGCCCATGTTGAAACGCTTGTCACAAGCGTCCAGAAACCAGGCGGCCAGACGTTCCACATCCCCGCTCCGGTCTCGGAGGGGGGCCAGTTCGAGGTAGAGGATTCTCAACCGGTAGAGCAGGTCCGCACGAAAGGCACCACGCTCGGCCACCAGGGCAAGGCTCACGTTGCTGGCCGCCAGGATGCGGACATTGCCTTGTTCCAGCTGCCGCGCCCCCAGGGGCCGGAACTCCTGATCCTGCAGAAAGCGGAGCAGCGTCACCTGTCCCTTCGGTGAGAGGGCATCGATTTCATCGAGGAAGAGGGTGCCCCCTTCCGCGAGGGTCACCAGACCCGGCTGATTCTCTTTGGCATCCGTGAAGGCACCCTTCCGGTGGCCGAACAGTTCGCTTTCAATCAGTGCATCCGGGATGCCCCCACAGTTGACCGGGATGAAGGGCCGGTCCTTCCGGGCGCTCTGATAGTGAATGGCCCGGGCTGCCAACTCCTTGCCGGTTCCCGTTTCGCCCTCGATGAGCACGGGCGCATCGCAGGCCGCCATCTTGCCGAGGAGCCGCAGCAGAGCATGGAAAGCGGGGGACTGTCCGACCAACTCAAATCCTTCAGGCAGGGTTCGCTCCCAATGGGCCGGGTGACCGTCATGGGGAGGGTTGAGGGCAATATAGACTGCCCAGATAAATCCACAAGATGAATTCAATGAAAATTTTGTAAAATAGACGCATCCAACGTTCATACTCCGTAGCCTAGATCCATAAAGACCGCGGCTCTCTGCGGTTCAATGCCCCAGGACGCTCCCCGTGTCGTCGACCTGGGTTCATTTCGACCCGGGGTGGGTCAAATGATGGAAATATATGAATTATTTATAGTTGTATATTATTGATTCAAGTTGACTGGGTCATTGACCTTTATTTGTTGGTCTTTGCTGTAATTTTCCAATTCATGGATTGACTACTCCTTAACTTGTGCGAGCTTGGTTGGCGCAGTGCTTGCCAACTGGATCCCGAATCTGTACCGCCGGTGTCCGATGCCCCGCCTCTCCCCCATCCAGGATCCAAAGGTCATATGCGAAAGCATCCTGCACTACCTTTCCCAGCATCCCGAGGCTGCCGACAGCCTGGAAGGGATCGCCTCCTGGTGGTTGCCCCCCTCGAATCAGAGCATCCATGCCGATGTGGTCCAGGCGGCCCTGACCTTGCTGGTCAAGGAACAGCGCATCGCCCTTATCGAACTGGCGGACGGCCGCACCCTCTACCAAAGCGTGACCAAAACCCCTGCCCCACGACCCGCCTGAAGGCGGTTCATTTCTAGGAGACGACCATGAGCACGATTCTCGAGGACGCCCTCACCTTCACCCTTGGCAACGAGGGGGGCTACAGCAACCACCCCTCCGATCCCGGTGGTGCCACCAACTTCGGCATCATCCAGCGGGTGCTGGATACCTGGAACGGTGCCCACCCCGAGGAGGCCTTTCCTGGCGATGTCAAGGATCTCACCCAGGCCCAGGCGGAAGCCATCTACCGCGCCGACTACTGGCGCTGGGATGAGATCGCCAGCCCCGCACTGGCCATCAAGCTCTTCGATATCGGTGTGAACTGCGGCACCGGAACCGCCATCAAGCTCCTGCAGCGGGCGGTGAACACCCTGGTGAAGCCACCGATCTCGGTGGATGGCAAACTTGGCCCCGCCACCCTCCGCGCCGTCAATGCCCAGGCAGCAGAAGCCATGCTGCAGGCGCTCTGCCGGGTTCAGGGGGAGTACTACCAGGCCATCGTCGATCGCAATGCCAGTCAGGCCGTCTTCCTGAAGGGCTGGATGAACCGCGCTGAGCGCGTGCCGGAGGCCACCCATGTCGTTTGACTGGAAAGCAGTTGTCAAAAGCATCGCCCCCACCATCGGCACTGCCCTCGGGGGGCCCCTCGGGGGTGTCGCCGGACTGGCGCTGTCCAAGGCCCTGGGAGTCAGCGATGACTCGGCCAAGGACGAGACGGCCATGGCCGCCGCGATCCAGGGCGCCAACCCCGATCAACTGTTGGCCCTGAAGAAGGCTGATCAAGACTTCGCCCTCCAGATGCAGCAGCTGGGTTTCAAAAACATCGAGGCTCTGGAGGCCATTGCGGCCGGTGATCGGGCCAGCGCCCGGGACCGCGAAATCAAGACCGGCGACTGGACCCCCAAGGTCCTGGGCATCGCGATCACCATCGGTTTCTTCGGGTTGCTATCCTGGCTGCTCAACAAGGAGCCCCCGGAGAAATCCCGGGACATCCTCAACATCATGATGGGCAGCCTCGGCTCCGCCTGGATCGGCGTGGTGAGCTACTACTTCGGCTCGAGCGTGGGCTCGGCCCGGAAAACCGAGCTCATGACCGCCAAGAAGTGAGGCAGGTTTGACACGCCCCCTGCCCACGCCGCCGGACTGGTCGGGGCATACCCCGCAGACCCTGGTCCCGGTGGATCCCCAGCCCATGACGGACTGGTTCCATCCGGCCCAACTGGCGGCGACGGCGGTGCAGGTTCTCGTCTCTTCGGTGCTGGGACAGCAGGCAGACCACCGGATCATGGAGGCGCTGACCGCGGGCCCGGAGGAGGGTGAACAGCCTCCGGACTACGGCGCCCACCCCACCTGCACCATCGACTACCTGGCCGATACGGGCGATGGCTGGGATGCCACCTATACCCTTGCCTACCACTTGGCCCAGCCAGTCCTGGCGGTGGCAGCGGCGGGTGGCGGCAGGGAACTGTTGGCCCGGGGCCAGGTGCTGATTTTTGGCGGGGATGAGGTCTACCCCGTGGCGGGGCGGGCCGAGTATGAACGACGCCTGGTGGCGCCCTTTGAAACAGCCATGGCCCTAAGCCCAGGCGGGGCGTCGGCTCCGGATGTCTATGCGATTCCCGGCAACCACGACTGGTACGACAGCCTGGTCGCCTTCACCCGGCTGTTCATCGGCAAGCGCTGGTTCGCTGCCTGGCGCAGCCGCCAGACCCGGAGCTATTTTGCCCTGCCACTGCCGCACGGCTGGTGGCTGATGGGCGTGGATGTCCAGCTGGATTCGGATCTGGATATCGCCCAGGTCGACTACTTCGAGCGGGTCGCGAAGCACCTCCAGGAGGGGGACCGCATCATCCTCTGCCTGCCCGAACCCCACTGGATCTACGAGCAGGAGCGCGCCACTGGCCACTGGGACCGAGCGCCCTGGGAACGGCCCCAAGCCCCCACAGACGGTGCTACCGCCTGCCGCTCGAATCTGGACTACCTGGAACAAAAGCTGTTCCGGAATCAGGTCGCGGTGATGCTGGCCGGCGATCTCCACCACTACCGCCGCCACGCCCACCCAGACGGCCGGCAGAAGATCGTGGCCGGTGGGGGAGGGGCCTTCCTGCACGCCACCCACCCCTGGTCCGAGACCCCCTTGGTGGCCGACGGCTCTGAGCTCAAGGCTGTCTGGCCAAGCCCTACCGAATCCAGGTCCCTCATCTGGAACAACCTGAAGTTTCCGTTCCTCCATTGGCGTTTGGGTCTGCTCATCGGTCTCTGCTACCTGCTGATCAATTGGACGCTGCAGGTGGATCTCTCCGGTTTCGGGATCCGTGAGATCGGGTGCGCCCTCCAAACGGCACTCCTGGAAGCCTTGCTGCGCCCTGGGGGCGCCTTCCTCATGTTGGGGCTGCTGGGCGCCTTCATCCTGTTCGCGGCCCCTGAGCGCAAGAGGTTCCGCCGGATCGCGGGCCTCATCCACGGGCTTGGGCACCTCGCGCTCTGCTTCCTTCTCGGCTGGGGCGTCACCCGTCTCACCGTCGGTGGCTGGCACCTGCCCTTCCAGACCTCGTGCCAACTGTTACTGGGCGGGCTCCTGGTCTTCCTGGGCGGGGCGCTGTTCGGGACGCTGCTCTTTGGGTGCTACCTAGCGGTCTCGCTGAACGTCTTCAAGTACCACTGGACCGAAGGCTCCAGTGGTCTCGCCAGTCCGGACTGGAAGTGCTTCCTGCGCCTGCGCATCGACGAGGACGGGGCCTTGACGATCTTCCCGATCGGCTTCCGGCGCACGCCCCGCCGCTGGAAACCCGGCGGCTCCGACCCGACCAAGCCCCGCCTGGAACCGGATGACCCCGAGTTCACGGGTGCCGAACTCATCGAGCCCCCCATCAGGATTCCGGGACGGAGGCGGCCATGACCGCGTTGCCTGAGGTCGTCATCCCCTTCACCGCCGGTGACGGTCGGGGCCTGCACCTGCGGAGGGTGGGCTCCGCCAACGAGGCTCCCCGGGGCCCCGTGCTGCTCGTCCATGGGGCCGGGGTGCGCTCGAACATTTTCCGGGCTCCGGTGCGCGAGAACTTGGTCCAGCGCCTGGTGGCCGAGGGCTACGATGTCTGGCTGGAAGACTGGCGGGCCAGCATCGATCTGCCGCCCTGCGACTGGACGCTGGATCAGGCGGCGGTCCACGACCACCCCATGGCTGTGCAGAAAGTCGTCGAACTGACTGGCCGCTCGCGGGTCAAGGCCATCATCCACTGCCAGGGGTCCACCAGCTTCGCCATGGCGGCCATCGCCGGTCTGGTGCCCGCGGTGGACACCATCGTCACCAACGCGGTCTCGCTCTGTCCGGTCATCCCATCCTTTTCCCGGTTCAAGCTCGCGGTCACTTTGCCCATGGTCCACCAGATCATGGACAGCCTGAATCCTCAGTGGGGCGAGTATGCGCCCGACTGGAAAGCCAAACTCATCCGGGCCGTCGCGGTCTCCACCCACTTTGAACCCGAAAACGCCGTCAGTAAGTTGGTGAGCTTCACGTACGGGTCGGGTCATCCCGCCCTTTGGCGCCACGAGAACCTGAACACGGCGACCCTGGACTGGCTGCGGCATGAGTTCGCCCGAGTGCCTCTCACCTTCTTCGAGCAGATCCGAACCTGTGTGCGGGCGGGCCACCTGGTGAGCGTGGACGGCCATCCGGACCTCCCAACCGATTTCGCCGCCGCCCCCCTGCGCACCGAAGCGCGCTGGACCTTCCTGGCGGGTGCGCTGAACCGCTGCTTCCTGCCCGCCAGCCAGGTCCGGGCCCACGCCCACTTCGAGGCCCGCCAGCCCGGTCGCCACCGACTTCACCTGTTCCCGACCTACAGCCACCTGGACATCTTCATGGGCCAGGATGCCAGCACGGAGGTCTTCCCCGTCATCCTCTCGGCCCTCGCGGCCCCGAACTGAGGCATTCCCATGGGCATCCCCTCCCGCGTCCTCGATGCCACCGGCCGCCATGCGCTGGTGGATGGCATCCCCTTCCAGCTGCCTGTGCTCTGCGAAGAAAGCCCCGCCCTCTTCGCGGTGTTTCCCATTAACGCCGAGAAGGCCAAAGCCCTGCTCCCCGGCAACGAGATTCATCCCCTTCGTCTCTGGAACCAGGGATTGCTGGTGGTTTCGGTCATGGACTACCGCAAGACGAGCATTGGAAAGTATATCGAGTTCAGCATGGGCATCGCCTGCACCCGGGGCCGCAATCCCGCGCCCAGGCTGCTTCCGGCCCTCCTTCCCTGGTTCTTCAACGCGGGCCAGTTCGTGGTGGAGCTGCCGGTGAGCACCGAAATCTCAACCAAGGGCGGGAAGGGCATCTGGGGCATGCCCAAGCACCAGGGCAGCCTGGACTACCAGATCACGGACCAGGCCGTGAGCAGCCAGTACGATCTGGAGGGCCAGCTGGGCATCCGCATCACGATCCAGCGGCCGGGCCGGGCCTGGCTGCCGCTTTCGGTGGCGGCTTCCAACTACTGCGCCTACCGAGGCATGATCTGGAAGTCGAACCTGCACTTCAAGGCGAAGGCGAGCCTTTCGATGTTCAAGAAGGGCAGCGCCGAACTGCTTCTCGGCGACCATCCGCGCCTGGCCCCGCTGCGGGCCCTGGAGATCGGGAAGGAGGCCCTCTTCGCCGCCTTCATTCCCTCGGCCCAGGGCGTTCTGGATGATCACGTGGAGGGTTGGTTTTATTCCGAGCCGAATCCCATCACCACCCGTCCCGAAGGCTTCGAAAGCGTGGTCAACCTGGGGCTGGGCCAAGACTGGCCGCCGGCTCCGACTGCCAATGGAAGGAGTCCCCAGTGAAGCGTCCCTGGTGCATCGCCGCCAATCTGGGCCTGCTGCTGGGCTGCGTCTCCATCTACATGGGCGTGGGCTGGTTCATGTGGGTCATGTCCTTCCCCTCGGCACCCCTCCTCACGCCGGACAACATGGCCGTGGTGATGCTCCCCCAGGTGGCCGCAGCCACCCGCCTGTTTACCTTCCTGGTGACGCTGATGGGACTCGGCGAAGCCCTGCTCGTCTGGCAGCTGTGGCACACGCCCTTCCGGCTCTGGGCCATCCTCGCCCTGGTCCTGCTGGTGGCGGCCACCGGCGTGCATGTCACCTACCTGAAGCCGATCAACGATGAGCTGGCCAGCCACGCCCCCACCCTGGCCCGCCTGCAGGCACTGCTGATTCCCTGGATCCACTACAACCGCATCAAGGTGCTGCTCTGGAACCTCGAATGGCTGAACCTGGCGGTGGTGCTGGTGCGCCAGAGCGCGGTCTATTTTGCTCTGAAGCCAGCCTGATGCCCTCCCGCGGCCTGCGCGTCAGCCTGTTCACCATCGCTGCCCTCACCGTGGCGAGCGGGACTGTCCAACTGCTGCAACCCGGGGTTGTCCTGGGCCTAGTCGGCGGGCCGGACAGCCCAGGCGCCCGCCACTTTTTCGGCATCATCGGCCTGTTCATGGTCCTGTTCGGGGGGCTGGCTGGCCAGGCACTCCGGGCTCCTGAGCATCAGCAGTCGCTCCCGCTGCGCTGGGCGGGCCTCCAGAAGCTGGGGGCCTCCGCGGCGGTGGGTCTGGGTTTCCAGCACGGCCTGTTCGGCCCGCTCGCTCTGCTGGTGGCCGGCTTTGACCTGCTTTCTGCACTGCTGTTCCTGCTCTACCTGCGACAGCTTGCCCGGAGCCTGCCGTGACCCGCTGCCACTTCGCTGCCGCGCCCGCCGAGGCAGGCCCCCGTCGGGCCCTGCTGCTGGCGGGCGGGGGCATGCGGGTGGCCTGGCAGGCCGGCGTGCTCCTGGCCCTGGAGGAAGCGGGCCTGCGCTTCCGGCATTTCGATGGCGCCTCGGGCGGCACGCTCAATCTGGCCATGCTCCTCTCCGGCCTGTCGCCCGCCGAGATGGCGCAGCGCTGGCGCGCATTGGACCTCAAGGACTTCATTTCTCTGCTGCCCCTGGAGGACTACCTCAAGGGTGCCTGGCCTGCCATGGGTGATGCGGACGGCGTGCGGGACAAGGTGTTCCCGGGCCTTGGCATCGACTTCGACCGGCTCCGCGCTTGCGAAAATGTCAGCGCCACGTTCAATGTGTGCAACTTCACCCGGAAGACCCTGGAGGCCATCGACCACCCGGCCCTGGAACCGGCGCTGCTCGTGGCCGCCATGTCCCTGCCCGCGTTCATGCCCGCCGTGCAGTGGAAGGGCATGACCTACACCGATGCGGTGTGGATCAAGGATACGAATCTGTGGGAAGCGGTGAAGCGTGGCGCCGAGGAGCTCTGGCTGCTCTGGTGCATCGGCAATACGCCCACCTACCGGGACGGAGCCTTCCCCCAGTACGTCCACATGATCGAGATGAGTGCCAACGGTGCCCTCTTCGAAGAACTGGACCGCATCCGCGATCTGAATGCTCGCATCCAGCGCGGTGACTCGCCCTTCGGGCAGCGCCAGCCCATCCAACTGCACGTCATCAAGCCCAGCCAAGCCCTGCCCCTGGATCCGGACTTCTACCTGGGCCGGGTCCGCGCCGAAAGCCTCATTGCCCTGGGCCACCAGGCCGCCACGGACTACCTGAACAGCCTCAGCCCAGAAGGGCTTCCCCTCACCCCGGAGGTCACCGCCATGCTCGATGCCGCACCTGGACTGTCCTTTCGCGAAACCATGTCGGGCCCTTTCAGTCTTGGCGCCACGGATCCCGAGGCTGGCACCGCGGGCAGCGCGCCGGTACTGACCATGCATGCCACCATCTTCATCCAGGAGCTGGACCGGTTCCTGTCCGATCCCACCCACCTGGGCAGCCTCAGCGGCACCATCGACTACCCACCTTTCGGCGCGCCCATCGACGCCCATCACGGCGTCTTCCGGCTCTTCTCGCCCACGACTGAGCCGAACACCAAATACATGGTGTACGAGTTGGCCTTTGAGCGGGACGGCGAGCCCTTCTACCTGGCCGGACACAAGGTGGTGCGCCAGGACGCGGGCTTCGATCTCTGGAAGGACACCACGACCCTGCTCACCAAGCTCCACCGGGGCGCCGATGCCAACGGGGAGGTCATTGGCGCTGGCATTCTCAGGCTGGGCGTCAGCGAACTGATCCGGCTGCTGGGCACCGTGGAGGTGCCCAACGCCGGGCCCGCCCAGCGGGCAGAGGCCGTGGCCCGCTTCGGCAACTTCTTCCTGGGCGAGCTCTGGGACACATACGGCAGACACCTGAGGTGACCATGGAATGGGATGTGCTCGTCGTCGGCAGCGGCTTCGGCGGAGCCATTGTTGGCAGCCGCCTGGCTGAAAAGGGCGCCAGGGTACTGATGCTGGAGCGGGGCCGGTGGTGGGACAAGGCCGAGCGGCCCGGTCGCAGCGCCTATCCCCGTGGCATCGGAGATCCGTGGCTCTGGAACCAGTCGGCCCCCGAGCGTGAAAACGGCTGGATCGACTTCCGCACCTTCCAGCACATGAGCGTCATCCAGGGTGCCGCCGTGGGCGGCGGCTCCCTGATTTACGCCAATATCAGCACCGAGGCGCCCCGCGCTGCCTTCGACGACGGTTGGCCGACCGAGCTGACCTACGAGGAGCTGAAGCCCCACTACGATCGGGTGGCGGCGTTCATGAATGTCATGCCCATTCCGGCGGGGCAGTGGACTGAGCGGATGCGGTTCATGCAACAGGCCGCCGCCGCCATCGGTGAAGCGGCGCGGTTCCAGCCGCTGGAGTTGGCGGTCTCCTTCGACCCCCAGTGGCGCTACGCTGCGGACGGCTCCACCGAACTGGTGGAGGCCTCCAAGCGCTTCGTCAACGCCCAGGGTGTGGAGCAGGGCACCTGCGTCCACCTCGGCAACTGCGATATCGGCTGCGAAGCGGATGCCAAGAACACCCTGGACCGCAACTACATTCCCATGGGCATCCGCCATGGCATGGAGGTGCGCCCCCTCCACCTCGTGCACAGCATCGAGCCCTTGGCCGGCGGTGGCTACAGCGTCCACTTCAACCGCATCCAGGACGGGCAGCTGATCCGGGGCGAGGCGCAGGCCCGCCGGGTGGTGGTCGCCGCCGGTTCCCTGGGCTCGACGGAGCTCCTGCTGCGCTGTCGCGATGAGCACCGCACTCTGGGTCGCCTTAGCCCCCGGCTGGGTGAGGGCTGGTGCAGCAATGGCGACTTCCTCACCCCAGCCTTCTATCCCAACCGCAGCCCCCTCCACCCCAGCCGGGGACCGACCATTTCGAGCGCCATCTCCTTTCTGGACGGCAGCCAAGGTGAGCGGTTCTGGATTGAGGATGGGGGCTTCCCGAACCTGCTGGCGGACCAGGCCCGGGAGCTGGCTCAGGGCCGAGTGGGCAACCTGCGGGCCAAGCTGCTGGTGGAGGTGCTGCAGCGCCTGCTCCGGGCCCACCCCGAGCCCTTCCCCCATGTCATGCCCTGGTTCGCCCAGGGCATGGACCGGGCCGAAGGCGTGCTGGCGCTTCGCCGCCGCTTCTGGCTGTTCGGGCAGCGGCGCCTGCACCTGGACTGGGCACTGCCCAGCGGCAAGCCCGTGGTGGATGCCATCATCGCCATGCACAAGCGCCTGACCAGAGCCACCGGCGGGACCTTCCACGCACCCCTGAACTGGGATGTGGCCCATCACTTGGTCACGCCCCACCCGCTGGGTGGCTGCCCCATGGGCAACGGCCCTACGGATGGGGTGGTGGACCATGCCGGTCAGGTGTTCGGGCATGAAGGGCTGTTCGTAGCCGATGGCGCCATCATCCCCCGGGCCCTGGGCGTCAATCCCAGCCGCACCATTGGCGCCCTCGCCGAGCGGGTGGCCACGCTGATGTAGGCCTCCCCTCCGGTGCCTGCAAGGACCGGCCCCGGACCCCTCCCAGCTGCGGCTGTCCTGGCCCAAGCGGAGGGTGCAGCCACTGGGTGCTGCGCCGGCTGCGGCCTCTACGGAACGCGCTCAGCCACCAGCACCAGATCCGAGGAGGTGGGGGCCCAGGGCTCGCCGGTCATGGTGCCGAGCACTTCCCGAACGCGGAAGCCGGTTGCATCGAGCAGGGCCTCCAGCTCCGCCCGGCGCCAGCCCCGCAGCTCGACATCGTGGGCAGCGGCCAGTTCCAGGGGGTTCGCCGTACCGGGGCGATAGCGCAGGGTGGCGGGAGTGAAGGTGATCCGGCCGCCGCCGTGATGGGTCATCAGGCGCAGGAACACGGTGTCTTCGCCTTCCTCGATTCCAGGCCTCAGCACGGTGGGGAAAGTCCGCTCGCCACGGTCAAGGATGCGGTCGTAGTTGAGCACCTGGATGAGGAAAGGCGCGCCGGGCAGCAGGCAGCTGGCGAGCCCGGAACAACAAACGCGGACTTCGGCTTCCGTGCAGAGGTGCGGCAGGGTATTGCCCACACAGATGGCGCCGCCCTGCCCCGCGGCCAGGTGGGATAGATCGGTCAGGCTGGCCTGCACATAGCAGCCGTCAGGATCGGCCTCGCGGGCTGCCGCGAGCTGGGCAGCCGAGGCATCGACGCCCGTGGTCGCGAACCCCAGTGTCTTCAGGAAGCGGGTGTGCTCCCCACTGCCGCAGCCGAGATCCAGCACCTGCCGGGAAGGTGCACCCTCCAGCACCCGTTGCAGCAGGGGCGCCTCGCGCTGCAGCCGCTCGGGCCAGGCGATCAGGCTGCGGTAATCGATGCGACCGTAGGCGTCAGGTTCCGGTTTGTTCATGCTTCGAGTGTAGTCCTGCCACTAGACTGCCTGGAGACCGCCCTGGCGTTCCCTGGGCTTCGCCGTTGCCTGTACTTCATTCTGCTCGTCACCGGGCTCTCGGCTGGCGACTCGGCCACCCCCCCGCGGGCTATTCAGCGGGAGTTGCTGCTGATTCCCACGCGCCCTGAGGTCATCCAGCCCTGCCTGCTCTTCACGGAGCCCCCTGTCCCCAAGGTCGTGGCGCTCATGTTCCCCGGTGGGGCGGGCGTGCAAAACCTGCGAAACCGCACCGTCGAGCAGGTGCTTGGGCCCAAGGGGAACTTCCTGGGGCGCAGCACAGAGCGCTTCCTGAGCCCCGAACTCGCCGTGGCCATCCTGGACTGCCCCTCGGACCGCTCCAGCGGCATGGACGACACCTGCAGGATCAGCGATGAGCATGCGGCGGAGGTGAGGGGGCTGATCAACCAGCTGCGCCGCCGTTTTCCGGACGTTCGCAGCTTCCTCGTTCTTCCATGACTTCGCGAGAAAGCACT
>SESE01000166.1_pt1 | contig 29247 bp, 27 predicted proteins | sample 3171371 | NCBI WGS metagenome assembly SESE01 (sample SAMN06051881, study PRJNA518727) | freshwater metagenome | biome: subpolar coniferous forest; feature: holomictic lake; material: water; isolation source: holomictic Lake 442, 13 m depth | place: Canada: near Kenora, Ontario | collected... | reverse complement strand
GAGGGTGTCTCCCTTCTGGACCAAGTGGGTCCGGCATCCCTCTGGAACATTCAGCTCCTTGGGATAGTCCCACCTGGAGGAGTGGGTTTCTACCTTGATGGGACTGGTCCCAGCGGGGTCCTGGGCCCGGAGCACGCTTGCACCAGTAGCTAGGGACGTGAGCAGGCAAGGTGTCACCAGGAGGGTGAACAACCGGCCAGCATGCAATCGATTGGGATGGTTCATCAAGACCCCCCAGAGGGAAGTAGGTATCGGAGATTATAGGTCTTCGACTCGGATCATATCTGAAAATAATGATAAGCGGTTGCGGACTTCATCCTGGCTGATCTGCTCCAGGCGCTCAGTGGAGAACTGTTCCACCGTGAAACTGGCCATGACGGAACCCACTAGGGTCGCGTGCTTGAGTGCGGTGGTGTCGGTTCGCTCGACGGAGGCTAGGTAGCCCAGGAAGCCTCCGGCAAAGGTATCTCCCGCCCCTGTCGGGTCGAAAACGCTCTCGAGGGGGTAGGCCGGCGCAGCGAAGATGCCCCCAGGGGTGAACAGCAGCACGCCATATTCCCCCCGCTTGACGACAAGAATCCCTGGGCCGAGGGCCTGGATTTTCCGGTAGGCCTTGATCAGGCTGTGTTCCTGGGTAAGTTCCCGCACCTCGGCATCGTTCACCAGGAGGATATCCACCTCTTTGAGCACCGTCAGCAGGGCCGGTTGGGCCCCCCTGATCCAGTAGTTCATGGTGTCCAGGGCGATCCACTTCGGGCGGATGGACATCTGCCGGACCACATCCAACTGGAGCACTGGATCGATGTTCCCCAGGAAGAGGTAGGGGGAATTTCGAAAGGCCGCCGGGAGGTCAGGGCGAAAATCTGCGAAGACGTTCAGGTCAGTCGCGAGGGTTTTCGCCTCATTCAGGTCGTAGCCATAAGAGCCCTTCCAGTGGAAACTCAGGCCCTCGACCCGGGCGAGCCCAGTCAGATCGATCGGGCGTTGGTCGAAGACCCTCATCTGCTCGGGGCCAAAGTCCTCGCCCACAACGGCAACGATCCTGACCGGATGGAAGCGGCTGGCGCTGAGTGAAAAGTAGGTGGCTGATCCACCGAGGACATGCTCCCGGTGCCCGAATGGGGTTTCGAGATCATCGAAGGCCACACTTCCGACTGCCAACAGACTCATGGTCATGACTCCCTCAATTGCAACCCGCCTCAAGGCTGGGTTGGTGATGGACCAAAGTAGAGTAGCCAGGCCTGGGTGCCGCCCATCGGAACCGGGGCCTGAGCGTAGCGCGCCACCATCGGCGCTTGGCCTGTGGTCAGCATCCCGATCAGGCCTTCGTGGAGGTTCGGATCAGGCCCGAGGACAACCTGAAGACTGCGCCAACCCAGAACAATTCCATCGCCCAGGCGGTCCTTGAGGCGGTCCATGGCATCAGAGAGTGAATGCCCGCGCAGATCAAGAGATGCGTCCACCTCGAGGGCCATGCCCGCAGCCAGTTGAAACCGCAGGGGAGCGGGTGGCTGGGATTGGGGTTTGGATTCGGGCGCCAGGTCATTACCGACAGGGGGAATGGACTGCCGCAGGTCCTGGTGGACTGGAAGCGGAGCTGGAATGGCTGCCGATAGGGGGGCCGGGGTATTCGCCAAATCTTGGATCCCCCTCGGCATGGGCTTGAGGCCCTTCCACTCCTTCACTGCTTCGTGGAATGTCTCTGGCATCACGGGTTCCTGGACCAGTCCCGGATCTGCAGTGACTGGCCTGGGGGACGGTCCGGCCTTCTGGGCTGGACTCGGTTTCAATCCCATGGCAGAGAGAAAGACAGCGTCCTCGTCTTCCATCCGGCCAGGGCCGCTGGTCTTGGGGACGGGTTTGGGCTTAGGCGCCGGGGCAGGCGGCTCCGGGCTGAGTTGCTGCTTCAGTTTGGCCAGATCCTGCTTCCACGCCATGTACCATCCCCATCCCGTCCAGAGTAGGGCATCGAGCCCTTCCCCCATAGTCCGCCGTTGCAATCCCACACCCCTTCGAGGCAAAACACCGCAGGCCATGGCCCCAGTCAACCGGCACTTGTTCCTGTTAATTCAAGGAATGGGGCCCATCGCCATAATCTGGCACAGCCTTCGCTCGTATCCACTGAGTCCACATAGGAGGCCCCATGCGCCCCGTTGCTTTGCTGATCGCGCTTCCCTTGATTCTGGCCCCTGGCCCCACCCTCATGGCTCAGGCTTCTCATATGGGGTTCAGCCTGAACCTTTTGGCTCCCACGGGCGAGTTCGCCGACAGCACGTACCCCGCCTACTACAGCTTCTCCAGAGGCCGCCTGATCCCAGCCCAAAAGGAGTCCTATGATGTGGGGCTCGGAGGCAGCCTCACATTCAGCTTCCCCATGGACCGGAATTTCGCCGTCAGATTGAATTTTACCGGATCTGCCACAAATGGCGCCAATCGGGCACCAGGTGAAGACACCATCAACCTCAGGCACTCCTTGTTCAGTGTGGGCGGGGACCTTCAGCTTTTTCCGCAGGGCACGGCCTTCCGGCATCGAGGGCTTTACTTCGTGGCCGGCCTGTCCGCGGATTTCGAGCGGTTTGACCGTAGCTTCGGCGATCCCAACTACGATTCCACCGATACAACGCATAAGGGCCGGTTGGGGGCCACTGGAGGCATTGGACACAGCTTCGGGTTTGACTCCGGTCGCCGGTTCACGCTGGAAGCCACCTTCCACAAGACCATCACCGGGAATGATGTCAGCGCCGGCAACCCCCCCAGCACTGACTTTGTGAAGCTTGGCTTCGGGTTCGTGTTCTGACGGCCTCAGCAATATCAAGCGGCCCCGCGAGGGGCCGCCCTGGGGAGAGCGTGCCGTTAGTCAGCCCTTCTTGACGGCAGGCTTCTTTTTGGCCTTGGGTTTGGCGGGTTCACTCTCTTCTTCCTTGCCCAGCAAGCCGTTCACGAGGCGGGTCACATCTTTGTTGGTGGGATCAAGCCTCTGGAGTCGGCGGGCGTAGGCCAAGCGCTCTGGGCGGGGCCTGGCATCATCGGCCTTCACCTGTTCGCATTTCTCCGCGACGTAGCGGGTGGTGCCGCCAGCTTCTGTGAACTCGTCCTTCTCTTTTGCGAAAAAGGCCTGCCAGTCAGAGTTGGTCTTGGTAGTGGTCTCTTTGGCCTGGCGGAGGCGCACCAGGATTGCATCAATGTCTTTCAAGGCGCGTTCGCTGTGCGCAATGGCGGCCTTTTGCTCATCCAAGAAGATCCTCAGTTGTTGGCGCAGCTTTACCTGATCCTGGGTGAGGCCAGGGGCCTCGTCCAGTTCCTGGAGGCGGGGAATCTGCTTGGCAAGGCTCTCCTGGAATTCGCCCAGTTTGAGTTCGTGCTCCAGGCGCGTTTTAGCCAGCAGGGGTTCGGCCGTATTGAGGTTTTCTTCGGCCGCCGACTGGGCTTTCTGGAGGTGGATCAGGGCATCCTCCCAACTTCCTTCGGATACACAGGCTCGGGCAGCAAGTCCCCGGAGGGCGACCAGGGCATACATGTCGTTGTAGTCCGAAGGGTTTACCGTAAGGCCCTCACGGCCCAGGAGGGCTTCAACCCCCTTTCGAACAGAAGTTGCGTCGCCCCGCTCGATCTGGAGTTCCCAGGGTCCCCTGACCTCCTTGAATCGGTCCGTAAGACTCTGGGCGCCTAGGCTTGCTGCGAGGGTGCAAGCGAGCAGAAATCCGAAGCGGGTCATGGTCGCTCCCATCAATTGAATTTGGCGTGAGGTGCCGCTATTTCTTCTTTGCACTGCTTTTCTTGGCGGGCTTGGCCTCTTTGGGGAAAGGATCCTGGCCCGCCTTCAGATTCTCCACCGCCTTGAGGGCACCGGGATTGCCGGGGTCGAGCACCAGTAGGCGATTGAGAAAGGCTACCTGAGCCTGGGGATTGCCCAGCTTGGTGATGTTCTCAGGGGCGCGTAGGACCGCATCCACCCAGTTCTTCCTGCCGACGATCTTCACCCTTTTTAGGACCTGGTCTGTATTGAACTTGGTGATTTCTTCGTTCTGGCCAACCAGGACCACCTTGGCTTTAGCGACGGCTTCATCGGCGGCCGTGATCATGCTTTCGACCTCCTTGCGATTGTCCGCGAGCATTTTGGTGACTTTGGGTGCGTTGGCAAGGTTCTGGCGATGGACGGGCAGGGCAGCAAGGATCTGGTCCAGTTCCTGCTGATCCTGGGGGACCCTGGCAACCCGCAGCTTCAATTCCGTCGCGCCCTTTGCATCCAACTTCTTCTGCTTGGCGTTCACTGCAGAAACCTCGTCCTGCAGGGCCTTAAGGCTCGCCTGGAGCTCGAGTTGGCGAGGGGTGTTTTTGGCAACGTAATCACCGGATTCCTGGGCCACCGTCTTCCACTGGGAAGCGATGGGCGCCTGGGCCTTCTCCAGATCGGCCAGGGTGCCGCGAGCTTCCAGGGCTCGCTTCTCCTGGATTTCGAGAGCCTTTTCCCAAAGGCCAGCCTCGGAGGCGACATTCGACCAGAGGCGGTAGAGGGATGCCAGGCCCTGGGCGTTATCAAGGCTCTGCCCAATGGCTTGGGCCGAGGTGGCATTGAAAGGGGGGCGCTCGGCAGGGACCAGGGACTTGACCTTCTCCAGGGCCTCCTGGGTCTTCAGACCCTTCAGCAACTGGTTCACGCCTGGGAGTTCGGCATTGAATCGCTGAGCTAGATCCAGGTTCGGAGAGGACTGGGCCACCAGGGCTACCGCGGGAAGAAGCAGACAAATCAACAAACGCATGGGCGCTCCGGCAAAGTTCAGGTTCTAGGGTAGCGAAAAGACCGGGACCGCGTGTTCTTCCTGTCGAAATTTAGCCCGAATCAGGTCTCGCCCCTCTTCTCTTCCAGTGCCAACCACTCCAATTCCAAGATCTCCAACTCGGCCTGGCTGGACGCTCTATCTTTCAGTGCAAGATGGCCCGGACTGTCGGACCGCAGGAAGGCGGATGGGTCTGCCAGTTCCGCATCCAAGGTCCCCAAGCGTTCATGAAGTTCGGTGAGACAGCGCTCGACTTCCAGGAGTCGCCGCTGCTCTTTTTGCGACAGGCCTGGTTTCCTTGGCTTGGCCACCTCTGGCCCTGACCCGGAACGGGCAGGCAGCACCTTCATCGGTGCCATTGCTGCAGCGCGGGCATCCCGAAGGCTGCGCACAGTGGATGGCGGGCCCTCATAGAGTTCCCAGCGCGGGCTGCCCTGCTCGCTCCAGGCCAGGGTATGCGTGGTCACCTGATCGAGGAAGAACCGATCGTGGCTTACCAGAAGCAGGGTGCCGCTGAAGCCGAGCAGGGCTTCTTCGAGGTTCTGCAGGGTCGGAATGTCGAGATCATTGGTGGGCTCGTCCAGCACCAGGAGGTCGGTGGGGCCAAGCATGGCCTTGGCCAAGAGCAGGCGATTGCGTTCCCCGCCACTCAGGGTTGAGGCGGGACGGGCCTGCTCTTCAACGGGAAAGCCGAAGCGCGTGAGGTAGACATGGGCAAGTACGGTCCCGGCCCCCGTTTCGACCAGGGATGCACGATCGGCAAGATTCTCAAGGATGCTGCGGGAGGTCTCCAGTTCACCCCGCCCCTGGGAGATGGTGGTGATCGCGAGTTTCGGATGTCGCACCACCTCACCGTTGCAGGGTTCCAGGTCGCCAAGTAGCAGATTGAGCAGGGTGGACTTACCGCAGCCATTGGGTCCCAGAAGAGCGATGCGCATCCCCCGCTGCAGACTCAAGTCCAGGCACCCCATCAGCTCATCCCCACCGGGATAGGCGAACTGGAGGCTCTCCGTCCGGAGCAAGGCATCGCTGCGATTACCCCCCGTGGCGAAGGCGAGGCCCTGCCGGGTCGCCAGGCGGGTACGGTCCTCCACGGAGTCTTTCAGATCCAACACATCCTGGATGCGCAGCTTGGACTTCCGGGTGCGGGCCTTGGCGCCGCGGCGCAGCCAGGCCATCTCCCGGCGCAGTCGGTTCTGCATGTGTTCGGTCAGGCGCGCTTCTCGGAATTCCCGATCGGATTTTTCAAGCAGGTAGTCGCTATAGCCACCCTCATAGCTGCGGAGTTTGCCATCCTCAAGCTCCAGCATCCTAGTCACCACGCCATCCAGGAGGTGCCGGTCATGGGTGATGAGCAGCAGGGCGCCCTCATAGGCTTGCAGCCAAGCTTCGAGCTTCTCCACCTGATCCGGATCAAGATGGTTGGTGGGTTCGTCCAGCACGAGGACATCCGGTTCCTTGAGCCAGGCCTGCGCCAAGGCCACCCGCTTTCGCCATCCCCCTGACAGGGCTTCCACCTCTGCATCCAGGTCGGTCAGGCCCCAGGTGGTGGCTGCCGCCTTCAGGCGCGGAGCCAGATCCCAACCCCAGCGCTCCAGTTGGTGTTCAACAGAATGCAATTCCTCATGAAGTCGGACCTCAGCGGGGGCTGAAGCGCCATGGAGTTCCTCGTGGATCTGCAGATGCCTGTTCAGCAGGGCGCTGTGATCAGCCAGGGCTGCTTCCAGGGCCTGTCGAATGGTGGCACCAGGGGTGAAATGTGGCTCCTGGCTCAGACGTGCGATGCGCAGGCCCTGGGTGACCACCACATCGCCCGCATCCGGAACCTCATCGTTGGAGAGCAGTCGGAACAGGGTACTCTTGCCAGTTCCATTGCGACCGATGAGGCCTACTTTTTCCCCCTGAAAGAGACCGAGGCTCAATCCGTCTAGAATAGCTGTCGCGCCATATCGTTTCGTGACATTGATCAAACTCAGCGCGATAGACGGCAAGAAAGGCTCCTGGGACCTTTCAGAATCCCACGGAAGCGGCGATCCTTGCCCCCAAAGAATGCCGAGGTAGAGATGTCCCTACAGGAAGAACTCCAGATGTCCAAGTTGCCTGCCCCTGGCGTGCAACTCATGCTCCAGCTGATGCTGACCCGGGAGGCTGTGGTCCGTGTTCAGGAGCGCCTCTTCGAGGCCCATGGACTAACGATCCAGCAATACAATGTGCTGCGAATCGTCCGAGGAGGACCCACCAAGGGCCATCCGATCTATGAGATTGAACGGCGCATGATCTACCGCTTCGCCAATGTGACCCGCTTGGTGGATCGCCTGGAACTCCAGGGACTGTTGAAGCGGGTGGCGGATGCCAAGGATCGCCGGGTGAGCCGAGTGGTCATCACACCCAAGGGCCGGCGGCTGATGGAGCGCCTGGATGATCCGGTGCAGGCGATGGCCACGCGCATGACGAGCTGTTGGGGCGAGGAGGAATGCCTGGCCCTCGCCATGCGCCTGGAATTGCTGCGCGAACACTGTTCCCAGCAGGAAGGGCTTCAGGACGGGTTGGCCGGCGCCATCAGCTGATCCAGCAGTGCGAAGGCCTCGACTTCATCCATCACTGCTTCGAGCCTGAGCCACCGCCCTGCGCCCAGGTCCATCCAGAGGAGCCGGAGAGAGGGGGCCCACCATCCCTGCCGGAGGGTGCGCGCGCCTGCCAGGGAGTGTGCACCCAGGAGCTGAGCCTGACTGGGTCGGGTCACGGCCTGGACTCGCCAGGGGCCGCCTCGGAGGGTGCGGACCTGCAGCCCGCCACGCAGTTGCTCCCAGCGACCCCCGGGCAGCCGGAGTTGCAGGCCTCCGGGACCGCTGATCCCCTCCCCCTCGATGGTCAGCCCCTTACCCCAGGGCTGGCTCCATTCCTTTTCTGGCACCCACTGGACCCTTGCAAAGGCCGTAGCAGCTCCCTCCCAACCCACGCTGCCCAGATCGGCAAGATCCGTATCACCAAGTTTGATGCGGAAGGCTGAGGCTGGGGCTTGGTCGAAGGTCGGATCGAGAGGAATCCAGCGGCTCCCCAGCTGGATCTCCACCCAGAAATGAAGTCCCAGCCGATCGCCGAGGGCAACCCATCCAGTGACACCTCGGGCCGGTACTCCCAGGCGCCGCAACAGCGCCACCGCAAGCACTCCATGTTCGGTGCAGTCCCCCCGCGGGTGGTGGCAGACCTCTAGCGCCGAGGCGAAGCCCACCGAGAAGTCCTTCTCTGTGATCCATTCGAAGACGAAGGTGTTCACCCTTTGAGCCAGTGCCCAGCGGGACAACCCCGAGGGGAGGGACATGCGGTGAATAAGACCTTCAAAGGCGGGATTCTGAAACGGAACCAGGGGGCTGGGATTCAGGTAGCGGGACTCTCCGGCACCCGGAGCCCCGGTCACGGGAGGTTGGGCCGCTTCAGCCAGCGTGGGTAAAGCCGCTCGGCGCAGGCGCCACCGTCCGTGGGGTAGCCGTGCCTGCTGAGCATCCTCGGGGAGCTTCGGGAGCCCGCCTTTCCCCCAGATGGTTAGATCCAGAATCCAGGGCAGGAAAGGGTGGGAAGGGAGCGCTTGCAGGGTTCGTTCGAACAGGCTCTCTACTCCCTTCTTCGCCGGAGCAGGAGCCGGGAGTTCCGCGCGCTGGGTGAGAACCTCGAGCCCTCCAAGTTGAGTCCGATGGCGAAGTTCTCCTGCGCTGGGAGAGATCCAGACCTCGACCGGAACCGTCAAGGTGCCTTGATGCTCTTCTCCTGTAAAGCGGACGGCGTCTGGGAACCCGGGTAGCGGAGCAGCGCCTCGGAACGCCAAGCGAAGGGTGTTCCATTGCTGGACAGGGAACGAGAAGGTGGTGGCCTGAACAACGCCTCGGGTACGGGCGGCTTCCTTTAAACGGTCTTCCAGATCCTCGGGCCAGAGCAGGGCCCCTTCAGGAACTTCTTTGCGGAGGGCAGGACCATTGGCAGGATGCAGGGCAAGCACCGTTGGCTCCCGGGGAGACCAGTTCGCCATGCCCTCGAATGGCTCGGAGGAGAGGTCCAGGCGCCAGGTAAAGGTCAGGTCTCCGTTGGGCAGCTTCCGGGTGGCCTGACGGATCTCTTGGCGAAGTTCCAGGCCCATCCGCGACAGGACCAACCATTCGCGGGAAAGGAGCTCCGGGACACCTCCAGCCAACTTGAAATCTAGGACGGAACCCCCGACCTCCAGGCCTCCCAGCCATTGGCGATAGGTCCGGGAGTGGCTGTCCTGCCCGAACAGGACCAGGCCCGACAGCACCAGCACAAGAAGGGGGGATGCGCGCATTCCCCCAGTCTAGCGGTGCGTTCTCGCAATCAGTCGGCCTTGCCGAGAGCTCGGTGGATGCGGATCATGTGCTGCTGCCTGCTTGCCTGGGCCAAGGCCTGCAATTCCGCGGCTTTGGTCCTCTGTTCTGGGGTGAGCAGAGCCTGGACTTCGCCCCGGACGGCGCGCCGGGAAAGCATCAGGTCGAACTGGGCAGCGGAGGCCTTTTCATGCAGGCTACGGAGCTGAGCATCAGTGGTGGTGGCGTCCGCCAGCGCACCCCTGAGCGCCATCCGGGTCTGCTTGAGGGTTTCCATCCGGAGCACCATGGCCGGCCTGCTTTTTACTCTGAGGGCCCTAATGCTGGCCTGCTGGGCCTCTGACAACTTCAGGAACCCGGCGATGTGTTCGGCGCGGGCGCCACGGGTTGGCCCTTGCTGGGCAGACAAGGGAAGTGCCGTCAGCACTAGAATCATGGCGGACAAGAACAAGGATTTCATGGGTGTCTCCAGGGAGGGGGGCTAGGAGCGTCTTCCCTTTAGACCCAGTCCAGGCGGCGGGGTTGAATGCGGGCAGACTGGAAGCGTGATTCGCACCCACGATGCCATTGTCCTTAAAGCCGTGCCCTTCGCTGAGGGCGGGGCTGTTGTGTCTTTTCTTTCCGAACACGGAGAGCGGCTGTGCGGCCTGGCGAAGGGGGTAAAGAAGCCGACAGCGAAATGGGTTGCGGCCTTCGAACCCCTGGGCATGGTGAGGGTTAGCTTTTTTGGTAAGGAGCAAATCGAACTCAAGCGGGTGACCCGTTGCGAGCTGAGCTTCAGCCCCCTCACCCTGGGGCACTTGGCCTCAAGCCTGGTGATGGCCTGCCTGGCGGATCTCTTTGACCGGGTGGCCCGAGAAGGCGTGGAAGACGACCGCCTCTACCGTCTGCTCAGCGCCTGCGGCCGGGCCCTTAAGGCCGACCCAGACAATGCCCTCGGTATCCTCGCCTACGCGGAACACTGGCTATTGCACTGTATGGGGTTGCTGCCCCATCCCCGCGCCTGCAACCGGTGCGGCAACGATTCCGCCCCCCTCGTCCTGCTCAGCCCAGAGGAGGGCTGGTGCTGCGCCGCCTGCACTCCGGTGGACCCTTCTGAGGCGTTGCCCCCCGGTAGCCGGGAGCACCTCCGGCGCCTCAGGACCGAGGGTGCCGATCATGCCCCCTGGTTGGACTCTGCCGACCCCGCAATTCTGGCAGTTACCGCACTCCTTCGGGGCAGGCTGCTCCAGGAGTTGGGTGGTGGGCTGAGGAGTTACGACGTCCTCTGGCGAACCTTATGAAGACTTCTCGACACTGATTCTTGCCTCCAGCGCTCAGTCGGCCGATGGGATTCCATGACCGAGGTAAGCGAAATGGGGCTGGGCAGTGCTGCATGGCAACAGGTGACAGGATCCAGGCTCTTTCCCGAGTTGCTGGTGCTGCCCTGTCTCGGAGCCGTGGCGTACCTATTGTTCCGTCATGGTGGAGCCCTCAAGCCCCTGGAGGGGGCCGTCCTGATCATGGCCACGGCGGGACTCCTTACGCTTGCCCTCCACTGGTGGGAATGGCATTGGGGCATGGCCCGGGACGGATCCACGCAGGACTGGGTCCAGCGAATTCTCGCTGGGGAGCGGAGCCTGCTCGCACCTTCTCCGACCCTGCTCCAGGAAGAGCGTCCAGTGGTGGCAGCCTTGAACCTAGTCCTTGGCGACACCAGGGAGGTACTGGTTGAACGCGCAGCCCTAAAGCGGGCTATGGCCCGTGAGTGGCGAGAACTGGACACGGTCCTGGCGGCAATCCAACGCCACCACGGCTCGGAGTTGGAGGCCCGTCGTCAGAGTGGCAATCAACTTGAGGCCCTGGGGCGGGAACTCAAAACGAACCTTGAGGACACCCTGGGGTTGGACGCAATCGAACTGAACCATCGGCTGAGGGCCGACCATTTCCGCCTTCATGGCCAGTCCTTTCGGTCCACACTGGAACAGGTGGGCGCGGGCCTCGAACACTTCGAGAACTTGCTCGAAGAGCTTCAGGACTCCTTCCCCCGCCTGCGTCGCGAGGAGGATGCCCTGGGGCGGCTGGCGGATGCAGGACTTCGCCAGGGGGCTCGACTGGAATTGGCCGCGAAGGGCCTGGTGGCGCATACGCCTCAGCTTGTAGATGAAACCAAGGCTCGGCTCGAGTGGCTCGGGAGGTTTCGGCATTCCGCTGATGAAGTGCGGGACAAGACCGAAGCCCTTGCCCGCCGCATCGAAGGCTTCCGGTTGGATGTCCAGGCCCGCATGCGCTCCTTTGGAGAAGCCCATGGGTCTATGCAGAGGCTGAATCACATTGCCCAACAGACAGGCCTGCTGTCGGTCAATGCCGCCATCCTCGCCCAGCAGGGTGGAGGCAGTGCGGGAATGACGGTGATTGGCGAGCGGCTCCGCACGCTGGCTGATCAGACTGCCGAGGGGGCCTCCGTGATGCAGCGGACCCTGAACCAGTACCAGCAGGGCATGGAGCAGGAAACCGCTGGCCTTTGGGATATCCAGGAAGTGGCAGAAGCCCTCCTTCTGGACATCCGCGAGTTACTGCGGACAGCCGTCCACCTGGACTTGCAAGGCCATGAACTGGAGCGGGCCCTGGAAACGCATTCAGGTCACGTGGATCAGGTTCGACAGTCCTCCGAGCGGGCGGTGCTTTCCCTCCATGAAATTGGCGCCCGGGCGCTGGAGCAGGAATCCGCCCACAGCCGACAGTGGGGGGTGGAAGCCAAACTTGCGTCGGAGCGAGAGCGACTTTCCAGTGCAAGGAAACGGCTTGTAGAGGTTGGCGAGGAATTGGCCCAAATCAGCCAGCAGAACATTGATGAGATCTGGGGCATTCTTGCGAGGCATCAGGAGCTCCGGAGAACCGAGTCCTACCGCCAGATCACAGCTGGGAGCCTGTCCCTTCAACTGGCTATGGGGAAGGAATCCGATTCGGACTGGAATCGCATTGCCTGGACCCGGGCCCAGCGTCGCCCACGCCTTGCAGAGGTTCTGGATAGGCTGCCGCCCCGGGGTCGTCGCGATTCAGATGGAGTGGTGCAACTTCTGCTCTTGGGATGGGACGCGCTGGATGCTCCGGAGCCCTCTGCCCTGGAATCCTGGAGTTGTGACGACACGGGACGCATCTGGGACCTCTGCTTCCTGGAGCCGCTCAGGACCGAAAGCCACCGTCTCTCGATGCTGGAATGCCTTCGGGGCAGTGCCCTCCTGGGCTGTTTCCCAGGACTAGACCTGCGCGTTTCCCCCAATGGAGTTCAAATTAGGCTGCCTTTTCCCTATCCCGGGCTGCCGAGATTCCTGGCCGGACTTCAGTTGGAACTCCCTCTGGAACCGGGGTTCTGGGGGGACCCCTTCCGTATGACTGAGTCCCTCCCCCCCGCTGTCCAGCTATTGATCTGGGTTGGGCCAGGGGCGGACCGGGCCAAGCAGCTTGTAAACCTCCGCCTCATCCACGCCGAGGTAAATGACGACCCCAATTACGGGATCTTACTGCCCTGGCTCCCTTACGAGGGCCACCGTCCTTTTTGCCCATGGCAGGTGGATTCACAGGACGTGGACATGTCCTGCGAACCTGCCGGGGTGCGTTGCCTTGGACTGGGTGCTGATCCAGCCGTGCTGGACTCTGTGCGGGCATTACTGTTCTGCTCAGGCACGCCCGAGGATCGCAGTGGGCTGGCGCTCTGTGCTATCGGCGTCAGCCACCCCCATCCAGAGGCCCTTCTGCTCAGGCTGTTCGAGGAGGGTGCAGGCCTGGCGGGGGCTTTCCACCCGGACCTGGTCCCTTTCCAGATGCGGATGCGGGAAGAAGTGCTCGGGGGCTCCACAGGGGACCCATACCGCGCTTCGTGGGCCCTCCTGGAGGAACTGCAGCGGTCCGGGTGGCTGATGCCATTGCCTCCCGCCTGACGGGGCACGAGGGGACCATACCTGCTCGCCCCGCTCGCTGAGGTGCTACCGTGAACGGGTGGATCAGGGCGTCGCTGTTCGCAAGGGCAGAGGAAAGTCCGGGCTCCGCAGGGTACTGGGCCTGGTAACACCAGGGCGGGGCGACCCGACGGAAAGTGCAACAGAAAACAAACCGCCGATGGCCGCGCAAGCGGATCAGGCAAGGGCGAAACGGTGGGGTAAGAGCCCACCGCCGGACTGGCAACAGGACGGGCACGGCAAACCCCCCAGGGAGCAAGACCAAATAGGCCGGCGCACCGCGCAAGCGGCGAGGGTTGACCCGACCGAGCCGGCGGGTAGGTCGCACGAGGTGGTTGGCGACATCCATCCCAGAGGAATGACGCTCCACGACAGAACCCGGCTTACCGATCCACCACGGCCCCCGCACGGGGGCCGCGCTTATATTGGGGGGGATAGGATCGGCCAGGTGCTCAAATGATGGTGTGATGCCGCTGTTTATGGAAGGGGGCTCCAGAAAGCGCTCATTCAGACCCGGTTGGTTCTGGCTCAGCGCCTAGGCTGTGATGTGGCGTGCGCTTCCACCGCCCCTGGTACCGCCAGTCAGCAAGCCTACATGCCCTGCGGGTTCGGCGCTGCCTATCCCAAGGTGGAGATGGCCAGGGGATGAATCGCCGAGCGGCGCATGGTTCCATGGAGCATGCGCCGCCCTTCACCCCAGACTGCCGCCTTGCTCGTAACGGCCCTGGCCTTCCATGTGGATATGCTCCTCTATTACCTCTTGGTGCCTCTGCTTCCGCGCTATGCCCGAGAACTGGATCTGAACCCCATGAAGGTGGGCATCCTGTTTGGAAGCTATGCGGTGGCGCTGCTGCTGGCGACCTTCCCTGTGGCTGTCCTGACCGACCGGTATGGTCGCAAGGCGCCCATGCTTTGGGGGCTGGCCGGCTTGGCCGTGACCACTCTGGTATTTGCTGTCTCGAAGCAGTATTGGCTGCTCGTGGTGGCCCGGTTCCTTCAAGGAATTGCCGGTGCCGCCACCTGGCTTCCAGGTATGGCCTTGCTGGCAGACCACTTTCCTGCGGAGTCCCGGGGACGGGCCATGGGCACGGCTTTCGCCGCCGCGAACCTCGGTGTGCTCATCGGTCCACCCCTTTCCGGTCTGCTCGATCAGCACATCGGTCCTTCCGCCCCCTTCCTGCTTGGCGCTGGGCTTGTGGCCCTGGATGCGGCCGGGCGCGCTTTCCTGTTGCCGGAGGTCGAACCAGACCGAGGACCGCGGCTGCCCTTTCGGCAGTTGATGGCCAACCCGGTGATCCGGCTCTTCGCAGGGGCCATGGCTCTTGGGTCAGGACTCTGGGCCCTGCTTGAATCCACCCTGCCACTGGATCTGGACCAACGGTTCGGGTTGACTCCATCGGGCATCGGGCTCTGCTTCGCGGCCGCCGCCTTGGCCCACACCTTTACCTCGCCCTTGATGGGCCAACTCTCGGACCGGGTTGGCCGGGTGAAAGTGCTTCGCGTGGGTCTGGTGCTCTCCCTGCTGCTATTGCCTCTGCCGGTGCTCCTGCCGAAGCCATGGATGGTAGTGGTGGCGATGATGGGGTTGGGCAGCACGGCCAGTTTCATCATGAGTCCCTGTAGTCCCGCGGTCGCAGATCAGGTGGAACTTCAGGGCAGTCAGAGCTACGCCTCCGCATTCTCGATCCTCAACCTGGCCTACTCCGTGGGCCTCATGGTGGGTCCGCTGGTGGGTGGTTTCCTGGTGCAGGCTCTGGGACTCCCCTCGGCCCTGGGCTTATGTGGACTGGGCTTCGGGGGTTATCTTTTGGCAGCCCGGAAGATCACCATTTGACAGCCCGGTAGATCCAACGCTCGGCCATGGCCTCCCAGGGACTTCCATCCAGACCGCCGTATCCCGTGACCTTGCCAAATCCCGCCTCGGTCAGGCACTGGCGAACTTCGGTATCGGTGGGGACCCAGATGTCATGCCGGAAGCGTTGACCTTGGCAGCGCCGCTCGGTGCGGATTCGCCGTCCAGATGAATCCCAGGTGACCCGTTCCTGATAATCCGCCTCCGGGAACGCCACCCAGCGACCCACCACCTCGGCGACTGTGGTGCAGAGAGCGTCCCGGCCAACCAAGTCCAGCAGCAGGACACCCTTCGGCCGGAGCACCCGGGCGAATTCCTGCAACTGGAGGAGATTCTCTTCTTCGCTGGCGAAGTAGCCCCAGCTCGTGTATGCGCAGAAGACGCCATCTGCGCTGGAGGAGCGAAAGGGCAGGGCGCGGAGATCCAGTCGGACCAGAGGGGCAGGGTTTTCGACCTGATGACGCCTCAGGTTGAGGGGACTCCGATCTCCTCCACAGACCTCGTAGCCGCGGGCCAGCAGGTAAGGATTGAGCCGACCCCAGCCGCAGGGGAGGTCCAGAACGTGGCTGCCAGGAGGCAGTGCCAACAGATCAGCGAGTGAGGGACCCTCGATGGAGGCTTCCGCCTCCTTGTCCTCGTAGATCTTGAAGTAGGCGGGATGGTTGAAGTCCCCGATGAACCAGTCCATGGGGCAAGTGTGGCAGGAGTGCATCCGTCCGCCCCGACAGAGCAGCGGCTCCCGAAGGAGCCGCTAACTGACCGAGGTAGAAAAGAACCATTAGGCCTCTTCACCGTCGGCCTTGACCAGCTTGATGGCGGGTGCCGGTGGGGGCGCCTCTGCGTCGCCACCCCAGACATACCTTGTACCGCGCTTCTGACCGCTCTTGGAGATGAGTTGGGCCTCCTCCAGTTCGGTAAATAGGCGCCGCAGGGTGGCGGGTGCCCAGTCACATTCCTTGAGGCCGAGGGCGCCCTGGGCTTCGAAGCTGCTGAGGGAGCCCTTGCCCTTCAAGGCCACCATGAGCTTGTTCTTTAGGTCCTCGAGTTCGGGCTTGGAGCGGCGGGTGCTGGGCTTCACCTCTTCAGCGGGTGCGGCCTTAGTGGTTCTGGGGGCGGCCACAGGGGCCAGGTCGGCATCTGCTAGCTCCGTCTTGACGAGGCCGCCATCCAGATAGAGATCACCCCGCTCCCGACGGAACAGGACAACAATGGAGCCAGGGGCCATGCCTTCCTGCTGGAGGGCTTGGATGACCCGGTCACCGATCCTGCTCTTCTGGTCCGAACTCAGGGTGGGGGATTCAATAACAACAATGGCCATACACACTCCAGATTAAATGAGGGACCATTATAATAATTCCTTTTTCGGCATTTGTAAAATATGTTTTTAGTTAGGACCAGTTCGGCTTCCCAGTGAGGAGTTCATGCGCAAACCCAAAATCGAGCGACCTGAAGAGCAGAAGCGCTTCGAAAGCTTTCTGCGATCCCGTCAGCTGAAACTGACGGGTGAACGCTTGGAACTGGTCGAGGAGGTCTTCGGTCAGTCCCATCATTTTGACGCCGATCAGCTCCATATGGCCTTGAAGCAGAAAGGGAAGGCCATCAGCCGGGCCACGGTCTACCGTACCCTGGATCTGCTCGTGCAATGCGGACTGGTGCGCAAGAGCAGCTTCGGCGACCAGCACGCCCACTATGAGGCGGTGCACAGTGACGAGCACCACGATCACCTCATCTGCCTTAACTGCGATGCCATCATCGAATTCTTTCGACCGGACCTAGAGGTCCTTCAGGAACAGATCTGTCGCGGCTTCGGCTTCAAGCCCATGCACCATAGCCACCAAATTTTCGGTCTCTGCAAGGCCTGCCAGGGCAAGGAGACCGACCACTCGGCCTTGGCCCACCGCCTGAGTCAGCTGAATACCTAACCGACCGCCGGATCACGCAGTGCCCTGCGGGGCAGGGCACGCAGTGAGGATCCGGCGAGGAGGTTATGCCACGGGACCGCCGGATCGCCCCCGGGATGGCCCACCACCCGGTGAAGCGGTTAGTCTTTGCCATGGCCAAACTCTCAATTCAGGACCTCCAGCGCCTTCCGAAGACGGACCTCCATGTCCATCTCGATGGCAGTCTGCGCATTCCAACCATTCTTGAACTGGCGGACCTGCAGCAAGTGAAGTTGCCTGCGGACTCCGTGGACGGGTTGCGCCCCTTCGTCGAAGTGGGGGAGGACTGCAGGTCTCTGGTGGACTACCTGCGCGCTTTCGATGTGACCCTTTCGGTCATGCAGACCTATGACAGCCTGGTCCGCACGGCCTTCGAACTGGCGGAAGACTCGGCCCTAGAGAATGTCCGTTATCTTGAGGTGCGCTACAGTCCCATCCTCCATCAGCAGAACGGACTTACCCTCCACGCCATTGTCCAGGCTGTGCTGGAGGGCCTGCGCCAAGCCGAGCGGAAATACAATATCAAGACCGGTGTCATCCTCTGCGGCATGCGTCATATCTCCCCCGATATTTCTCAGCGACTAGCAGATCTCACCGTGGCCTTCAAAAACAAGGGTGTGGTGGGCTTTGATCTGGCGGGTGCCGAAGAGAACTTCCCGGCCAAGCGCCACAAGGACGCCTTCGGCCGGGTTCTTCAGAACAACATCAACTGCACCCTGCACGCCGGGGAGGCCTATGGTCCAGAGAGCATCCATCAGGCCATCCACCTGTGCGGTGCACATCGCATCGGCCATGGCGTGCGGCTGATCGAGGACGGGGACCTGCTGAACTACGTGAATGACCACCGCATTCCCCTGGAATGTTGTCCCTCAAGCAATGTGCAGACCAAGGCCGTGAAGAAAATGGCCGACCATCCGATCCGCCTGTTCTATGACATGGGTTTGCGGGTCACTGTAAATACGGACAACCGCATGGTCACAAACACATCGGTGAGCAGGGAATTCCAGGTCATCCACGAGGAGCTGGGCTTCAACCTGGAAGAGATCAAGGAAGTGATCATCATGGGTTTCAAGAGTGCCTTCCTGCCCTACGCCCTAAAGCGGGCCCTGCTGGCGGAAGTGGTTCATGAGTTGAAGGCCTTCAAGCCTGGCAGTCTGGAAAGTAAGCGAGAACAGCTCTGATATCCTGATTTCTGAGGTCAGGACCCATGCTGGATCGCTTTGCCACCTTTCTCGACCGTCACACCAGAGTCCTTCTCACCACCCATGAGAACCCCGATGGGGATGGGATCGGGGCCGCAGTGGCCCTGGCTGCCCACCTGAAGTCAGGCGGCAAGGAGGCCCGCATCGTGGTCTCGCCTGCCCTGCCCGAGAACCTCCGCTTCCTTGACCCGGAAGGCTGGATTGAGGCTTTTGATCCGACCGGAGTGCACCAGGAACTGGGGTTGTGGCCGGATGCCTGGCTGCTGATCGATGCTTCCGAGCCTCAGCGGATGGGGCCTCTCCTGCCCCTCTTTGAAAGCACCGGCGCCACTCGTGCCTGTCTTGACCACCATCTGAAGGACGCACCAAGGGGCTTCGATGCGGAGTTTGTCGATCCCACAGCCAGTGCCAGCGCTGAGCTTGTTTACGACCTCGTGCGTCCCCGCATCGGTGGAGACCTCCCCCAGGTGATGGCCCAGGCGCTGTATGCCGGACTGGTGAGCGACACGGGCAACTTCCGCCACTCCAACAGCACACCCAAGGTTCATCACGCGGCCGCGGACCTGATCGCCCAGGGGATCCAGCCGGCACGCATCTTCAACGCCCTCTACCAGACGGCGACGCCCGCCAAACTCAGACTCTTTGGTCGTGCCATGGGCGCTCTGCAGCTGCGGGACGGTGGTCGCTTCGCCTATGTATCGGTGACTGCAGCTGATCTCGCAGAGTGTGGGGCCACCTATGAGGACCTGGATGACCTCGTAGAGGAACCCCGTCGGCTGATGGGGGTGGAAGTAGCGGCCCTATTCTCTGAAGCCGCTGATGGTCGCGCCAAGGTCAGCCTGAGGTCCCGGGAGCGAGTTGATGTGAACTCGGTCTGCCGCCAGTTTGGGGGCGGTGGTCACCGGTTGGCCTCAGGTGCCAAGGTCGCCCAGACGCTCGAATCCTTCATCGCTCAGATCGAGGCAGCGGTTCTTACTCAGATCGCCCGCGATGTCGTCTAGATTTTTAGATAGACAATAGAGGGTTGCTGTAATTGACACCCGGCTTCAGACTTCTTGTTCCTCTCGGCCGGCATCCAAAGCCATGGCACCATCGACCTCCCGGACCCCCATGTCGCCCAAAGAACCCAGCAGCGCCCCGAAACTCGAACTTTTCTGCAAACTCCAGGCAGAGAAGGTGCCGTTCATAGCCAAGGCCAATGTGCCATCGCTTTTTGGGAAATTCACGGTGTATGGCTTCCTGGAGCACGCCACGGGCAAGGAGCACCTTGCCATCGTGTGTGGAGAGATCGATGCCCGCTGCCGAATTCCGGTGAGGATCCACTCCGAGTGCTGGACTGGGGATGTTCTCGGTAGTCTCAAATGCGACTGTCGTCAGCAGTTGGAGGAGGGACTTCGGCACGTGGGTGAACATGGTGGCATGGTCCTCTACCTCCGCCAGGAGGGTCGTGGCATCGGCCTCCTGAACAAGCTCAAGGCCTACGCCCTGCAAGAACAGGGTTTGGATACGGTGGAAGCCAACCATTCCCTGGGTTTCCCGGACGATCTGCGCACCTATGACTGTGCTGTGGAAATGCTCAAGTTCTTTGGCATCACGCAGGTCAAGTTGCTTACCAACAACCCACGGAAGATCGGGGCACTGAAATCTGCCGGCATCGAAGTCGAGCGTGAGCGCCACCAACTGGCGTCCAACCCGCACAACCTCCGCTACCTTAAGACCAAGGCCCGAAAAAGCGGGCACATGCTGAATTTCGAGGAAGAGGCGCTGTGATTTTTCAGCCGTAAACCAAAATGCCAATTCCTGTTTCAGACCAGACGATCTACGACATCTCCCATGTCATCCAGCTATCGGTGGCACCGGTCTTCCTGCTGACTTCTATCGGGACCATTCTGGGTGTGCTCTCCGCGAGGCTGGCCAGGATTGTCGATAGAGCGCGGGCGCTGAACGACAGGCTGGATACCACGCCTCCTGACCGCATCGATGCCATTCGCGCCGAGATGAGCAACCTTGCTAGGCGGCGGCGGATGGTGAACCGGGCCATCACCGCCGGTACCACCTCGGCGCTGCTGGTCTGCGTGAGCATTGCCACCGTCTTCCTGGGTGCAGTGCTGAAGGCCAATGTCGCTGTGACGGTGGCCGTGCTCTTCATCCTCGCGATGGCGGCTTTTGTCGCCGCACTGGTTTCCTTCCTGCGAGAGGTCCTCCTCGCCGTGAAGAGTCTCCACTTGGCATGACAAAGGGACCACCCAGTCAGGCGGGGGATCCTTGGCTAGTTCCGATGATTGGGCCGATGATGACTAGAGGCTCTTGATCGCCGCGATTTCCTGAGGATTCAGGAACCGCCATGCACCGGGCTTAAGCAGTGGATCAGCGAGGGGTCCGAACTGCACCCGCCGCAGCTTGCTGACGGGATGGCCAACGGCGGCAAACATGCGCCGGATCTGCTGGTTCTTGCCTTCAGTGAGAGTCACCTTCAGCCAAGGATTGTCGCCTTTTTCTGCGATCTCGATGTGGCAGGGCTTCAAGCGGCGTCCACTGAGGAGGAACCCCTCCTGGAATTCCTTGAGCAACTCGGGCCGAGGGTTGCGGTGCACCTTAACTAGATAGACCTTGGGGATCTCGTGCTCAGGGCCCATGAGCACCTGGGCCAAGGCCCCATCGTTGGTCATAAGCAGGAGTCCTTCTGAATTGAAGTCCAGACGCCCCACCGGATAGAGGCGACTTGGCACACCCTTCAGAAGGGCCATCACCGTGGGTCGGCCCTGGTCATCCTTGACCGTGGTGACATAGCCCTTGGGCTTGTTCATGAGAATGTAGACCGGAGCCTCCCGCTGGATTTCGACCAGATCGACGGTGATTTCATCTCGGCGAGGATCGGCACAGGTACCCAGTTCCGTGATGGTCTTCCCATTCACTTGTACCCGGCCATCGAGGATGATCTGCTCACAGGCCCGGCGACTGGCGATGCCGGCGGCAGCAAGGATTTTCTGCAGACGATCCTGGCCGGATCCTTTGGGGCGTGGGCCTGAATGGTTGTTGGGTCGGGCCTTGGGGGTGGTCCCCAGGGGGGCTCGGGCCCTGACTGGTCCGCCCGAGCGTTCTGAAGGTTGGCGTGGGGCCCGCACATCAGGACGGGTGGCGGGTCTGCGGGCTGGACGGTCTGCGGGGTGGGTCGTGGTCCGCCGCGTTGGACGGTCTTCAGCAAGGGGTTCGGTTCGGCGGGCGGTGCGGTCATCAAAACTTGCTGTGGGCCTGCGTCTTGGGCGTTCCGAAGGACCGGTGGAGGACCTTTCCTGCGAACGGCGAGCGGGGCGCTCCGCCGAGGGGCTGGATGCGGCCTTCCTGGCGGCGGGCGCAACGCTCGGCCCCTTCGGGGTGAACTTTCTCATGGCGGCTCCTTCGGCGTCTCCCGACGCGGAAACAGAAGTCTAACACTCTCAGGCTGCTGGGGTCCGTGTGGCACGCATGAAGTAATGAATTCCTGAGGCCAGTACCAGGATAGCGACCACCCAGTACATCTCCGGCAGGAAGGGGTCCATCCATGGCCGATAGCCAAGGGCATTGAAAAAGAGGCCCAGCGAAACTGCGATCAACTGCATGGCTGTGCTGAGCTTCCCCAGAAAGCTCGGCTGGAATTTGCGGTCGTTCAGGCGGTCCACCGATGCGAAGGCGTAGAAGGAAATCACCAGGTCCCGGGTGATGGCCAGGATCGCTACCCAAACCGGAATGGGGGCAATCATGCCATGGGTGCGCCAGGCCATCAGAACAAAGGCCGTGGTCATCAGTAATTTATCTGCCGCTGGGTCGAGCACCGCGCCCAGATCTGAGCTCTGATCAAAGGTCCTCGCAATGTAACCGTCCAAGAGATCGGTGAGGCTCGCGGCACCAAAAAGGGCAAAGGCTTGCCAGTGGTGCCCGTACCAGACCGCGATGGCGAAGAATGGGACAGCCAGGATCCGGAGCAAGGTAAGGGCATTGGGCAGGGTGAGGGAATTGGAGGGGTTCATCTATCATCAGTTTAGACGGAGATCACATCCTTTAAACGCGGCCTTGTAGCACCCCTAGGCTGAGCTACACTAAAAGCTGGAATTGCGACAATGACTCAAAATCCACCAATCCCTCTAAGTCTTCTCCAACCTGGGGATCAGGGTGAAGTGGTCCTGGTTCAGGCACAGGGACCCGTGCGACAGAGGCTCCTGGAAATGGGCTTCATCCGGGGAGCCCGTCTGCGGGTGGAGAAGTTGGCGCCGCTTGGGGACCCTATGGAACTGGTGATCAAGGGCTACCACCTGTCCCTCAGGCGGGAGGAAAGCTCTTGTATTCTTGTTCATAGAGTCACCTGATGGCCCTGACCATTGCCCTCGCGGGCAATCCCAACTGCGGGAAGACCACTCTCTTCAACGCGCTGACTGGCGCCCGGCACCATGTGGGCAACTGGCCTGGTGTCACCGTGGAGCGTCGCAGCGGGACCTTTGAACATGATGGCACGCAGGTGGAGGTGGTTGATCTCCCCGGCACCTACTCCTTGGCTGCACGCAGCGAGGACGAGCGGGTTACCGCTCAGGTCCTGGCCTCCCCTGAAGTGGACTTGGTCCTGAATGTGCTCGATGCCTCCAACCTGGAGCGCAATCTCTATCTCAGCACCCAGCTCCTGGAGCTAGGCAAGCCCGTCGCCTTTGTCCTGAATATGGTGGACGATGCCGAGAATCGGGGCGTCCGAATCGACTTGCCGGTCCTTGAAACGCTGCTCGGAGGGCCGGTCATCCCCACCGTGGGCAACCGGGATCAGGGCATTGCGGAATTGAAAACGATCCTGGCGGCCATGGCCCGGGGTGAGTCCAGCCGATGTCGTCTGATAACGGTGGACTATGGCCACGATATTGAAGGCGAGCTGCTGAAGCTTCAGGAGGAAATTTGCCGGGATGAGCAACTGGAAGCGGCCATGCCCTCACGCTGGTTGGCGCTGCAATTATTGGAAAACAACGCTGAGGCCAAGCGACGGGTGAAGGAAAGCCACGCCAGCGAAGCCATCCGACAGCAGCTGTCCAAGAGCTTCGCCTTTCTGGAACCCCATTTGGGTGCGGATGGAGCCACACTGGTTGCAGAGCGCCGCTACGGCTTCGCCCACGGTCTGGTGAAGGAAGTGGCCAGTGAACCCGATGATCGCCGGACACCCACGTCCCGCCTGGATGCGGTCCTCACAAACCGGGTTCTTGGCATTCCGATCTTCCTGGCGGTGCTGATGCTGGTCTACTCGCTGTCCTTTATCCTGGGGAAAATTCCTCAGGACTGGATCGCGGAGGGGTTCAAGGCGCTGTCGGGCTACGCTGGATCCCGTCTGCCGCAGGGCGAACTCACCAGCTTGCTGGTGGATGGTGTCATCCCTGGTGTGAGCGCCGTGATTGTTTTCGTGCCCATCATCATGATCTTGATGGGCTGCATCGCGTTTCTGGAAGATACCGGCTATATGGCACGAGCGGCCTTCATCATGGACCGGGTCATGCATGTGATGGGCCTCCACGGAAAGAGCTTCATCCCACTCATCATGGGCAGTGGCTGTAATGTGCCCGCCATCCAGGCCGCTCGTACCATTGAAAGCCGCCAGGACCGACTCATTACCATGCTGGTGACACCGCTGGTGAGTTGCTCGGCTCGGTTGCAGGTCTATGTCGTCATTGCAGGGACCTTTTTTACGCCTTTTAAGGCTGCCCTTGCCATCATCGCCATGCACTTCCTGGGTCTAGGACTTGCGGTGCTCATGGGACGCGTGCTCCGAAGCACCCTCTTCTCGGGCCCCAGCGCTCCCTTCGTGATGGAACTGCCCCCCTACCGCCTGCCCGTGCTCAGGGCGACCCTCATCCATATGTGGGAGAAGGGCTCGGTGTTCCTTACTCGCGCAGGCACGACCATCTTCGCCGGGGCCACCCTGGTGTGGTTCCTGTCTCGCTATCCCGGCATCTCGAATCGGCAGTGGACGCTCGAATACCAGCAACAGCGCCAGTCTGTGACGGCCCTGAACCTGCCTTTGGCCCAAGCGGAAGAGCGCCTCAAGGCCCTTCAACTTGCGCATGAAAGCCGGATCGTCAATACCAGCCTGGCCGCGCAACTGGGGCAGAAGGTGGAACCAGTTCTGCGCCCCATCCTGGACCCAGATCGCAAGCGCCCAGAGGCCTGGAAGGATGTCATTGCCCTGACTGCCGGGTTTGTTGCCAAAGAGATCGTGGTCTCGACCATGGCCGTCATCCATCAGGCCAGCGAGGAGTCCAAGGCGGGGGAGCGCCTCAGTCCGCTGCAGGTGGCGCTGCGCGAGGGTTCGGGTCTGACGCCCTTGACGGCCCTTGCCTTCATGGTCTTCACCTTGATCTACACGCCCTGTCTCGGCACCATCGCCATGATCCGCCGGGAAGCCGGAAGTTGGGGCTGGGCGGCCTTCACCGTTGGTTACGGTCTCGTGCTTGCCTGGGGGATGGCTTGGCTTACCGTCACTGTGGGGCGAATGCTGGGTTTCTCATGAGGCGCCCATGACCATTCAATTCCTTCTGGTTACCTGCGCCGCAGGCCTTGCCACCCTCTACTTCCTTAGAGGGGCGGTTCTGGAATTTCGCGGCGACCCCCACGCAGATCGGGCCACCTGCGGAAAGTGCGCCGCTGGTGGCTGCCCAACAGCCCAAGCAAATGCCGATCCAGCGTTCCTTGGCTCGGGCTCCAGGGGCAGTGACCACGGGAATACTCGGGTTTACTGAACCCTTCCAATTCCGTCCTAGCCCTCAAGAGACTAGAAAAAAGATAACTGGAACAGTAAGCAGACTGAACAGGGTGGACAGAAAGACGCCCTGGGCCGCCAGATCCGTGTCACCGCCATAGCGTTCGGCCATCACACTGCAAACAATGGCAACCGGCATGGATGCGACCAGGACCACCACCATGCGGGGGACTTCCGGCAGGTGAAAGCCAGCCTTCGCGAGTGCCATGCCGACGGCGACCGTCACAAGGGGTGCAATGAGGAGACGGGCAAGCACCACCCCCCAAAGCGATGGCGGCAGTTTGCGAATTGCGAGTGGAACCGCTCCCAGTTGAGCACCGATGGCAAGCAGGGAAAGGGGGATGGTGAGGCTGCCGATCATGGCGAGGGCGTCCACCACGGCGGTGCCAGTGATTCCCGCCAGGGAGGACGGAGGTGCATGGAGGTTCCCCAGATTGCGAAGCGTCGGGAACAGCAGGGCTAGGAGGATCCCGCCGGCAGTTGCCCAGAGGCCGATATTCGTCGTGAGATTGCGGATGGCCTGGGACATCTTGCCGTGCAGAATCCAGACTCCGATGGACCAGAGCGCGAGTTGGGCCCCCACATTGCAAAGCAGGACGACGCGGATGCCCGCGCTGCCATAGAGGGCCTCAGCGATGGGCAGTGGCAAAAAGACCCAGTTGGGGCTGGTGATAAGGAAGAGGACTGTGTTGCGGTGGGCCTTTCCTCCGAAAAGGGGCGACACCCCTAGAGCCACAAGGTAGGCGATGAGCACGAGGGGAAGGGGGAGCAACGGCAGTATCCAGTCCTGTCTCAGGACTGTTGCATCCACCGTTCGCAGCATCTGGGTGAACACTAACGCGGGGAAGGCCGCATCCACAACGATCCGGCTCAGGATTGAACCGGCTTCCTGGCTCAGGTAGCCGCGCCGTCGCGCCAGCCAGCCGGCGAGGATCACCAGGAACATGCCTGCAATTTTGATGAGCACCACGCGGGATTCGGTCATATGCCGAAGGGTAGTGCCTCCAACTCAGAGTTCCAAGCAGATCTAGTCAGGTGGTGCCGCTCGCAGCAGTCGGGATCTGGCTGAATGCACCAAAGAATTGGGGTGGCGATTCCACTACCACTGTCGACGGTCATGGTCCCCTGGATTAGGTAGGTCTATCCGTGAAACCTGTGCTGCGTCCAAATCGTGAAATAGGATCGACACGATTCCGTCTCAGCGAGGGTTCGGAGTCATGCGTAGATGTGCCAGCGTTGCCCCTGGATCCCTTTCACAAGGTCACTGAGGACGGTATCCAGGGCCTTGTCCTCTTCGATGAACGGGAGGTGTTCCAGAAGCATGTTGAAGAAGCCTCTGGCTTCGGGAGCTAGGCGGTTCACAGCATGAGTTCCTTCCCGCATTCGTAAGGCCAGGGCCTGAACCGTAGCTAGCAACATGGCCGCCGCCACCTGTTCTGTGAGTTCCAGGACTCGGAGGCAGTCCCTAGCCGCAATGGTCCCCATACTCACCTTGTCCTGGTTGTGGCACTCGGTTGAGCGGGAGAAGACCGAAGCTGGCATGGTCAGCTTCAGGGCTTCTGCGGTCCAAGCACTGGAGCCGATCTGCACGGCCTTCAGGCCATGGTTGATGACTGCCCTAGGGCCAACTGCACCCGAAAGGTTTTGCGGTAGCCCATTGTTGAAGCGTGTGTCGACCATCAGGGCCAGTTGACGATCCATGAGGTCAGCCAGGTTGGCGACAGCGGTCTTCATGGCATCCATGGCAAAAGCCACATGACCACCGTAGAAATGGCCACCGTGCAGCAATAGTTGGCGCTCCCCATCAAACAGCGGATTATCATTTGCGCTGTTTAGCTCGTTTTCCAAATCCCGACGAATCCAGGGGAGGGCATCCCGAAGCACACCGATGACATGGGGGGCACAGCGAATGGAGTAACGATCCTGAAGGCGAATGGACTCTTCTGTCTGGGGCGCTCCTCCGAGGTCTTCATAGATCCAGCCAGCGGCTTCCGCCTGGCCGATATGTGGTTTCAGTTCGAACAGGCGGGGATGAAAGTGCTCGCGATTGCTGCGGATTCCGGCTCCGGCGAGAGCTGTGAGCCGACAGCAGAGGCGACTGAGGTAATTCGCTCGATCAAAGGCAAGACAGGCGAGGCCCGTCATGACCGCGGTGCCATTCATGATCGCGAGCCCTTCTTTTGGGGCGAGCACCAGGGGGGAAAGGCCAGCCTGTGCCAGGGCTTCCTTCGCGGGCAGGATCCCATCTCTGTAGGTAACCTCCCGCTCTCCGATAAGGGTGGCCCCGATGTAGGAAAGGGGGGTAAGGTCCCCACTGGCGCCCACTGAACCCTCTGCAGGGATTCTGGGCAGGATCCGATGATTGATTAAGGCCGAAATGGCGCTGAGAAGATCCCAGCGGACCGCGGAATACCCTTGGCTAAGGGAATTGAGTCGTGCCGTCATGACCGCGAGGACCTGGGGTGCATCCAGAAAAGCACCGAGTCCACAGCCATGAAACCGCGTCAGGTGAATCGGCAACTCTGCTACCAATTCGGGCGGGATGAGGACCGTGCAGTTCTCGCCATAGCCCGTATTCACGCCGTAAACATCGATGCCCTGGGCAAGCAGTCTATTCAGGAAAGCAGCGCTTGCCTCGACCCGTTCTCGGAAAGAGGGATCTGAGGACAGTTCAACAGGCCGCTCCCCAAGGGCTACAGCTACCAGGTCTTCTATGCTCATTCGTGTTGAGCCGACCAACAATGGATTTGCCGCGGCCGGGTGGTTGGGGGTGGAGGATTGAGACATGCTTATTTCACCAATTGCCAGAATCGAAAAAGCTCATTGCCTCCAGGCCGGAGGGCCAGAACCTATAGAGCGTGGATGGGAAACTGCAGGCAAAGAGATTTACCTGGAAACCGAAAAGCAAATCAGTCCCGTCGTCTTTCGGTCGGTCAGCCTATTGTATTGGAATAGGAGCTTTCCTTCCTTTGAATCGTGACTCACCGCCGAAGGCAATGGGCCATGCCGGGGGAAACTCCCTTGTCAATCTCCGGGCTCTGCAAAGAGCGAGGCCAGGGACTGAGGGGTAAGCTTGCCACTTTCATTGTACGGAAGCTCAGTCACGATACGCCAGCACTTCGGGATGGCAACGGCTTCGAACCGGGTCAGCAGGAACTGCCGGAAGGTCCACCCCAGTGACCGCCACTCCTGGGGGGTAAGGTGGGGCCTGTCCTCAGCCAGAACAATGACTGCACCTAGCAATGCACGAGGTCCATCCAGCCGAGTTACGGCGGCCTGTGAGATCCAGGGATGGGCCTCAAGTTCTGCTTCAAGTTCTGGAAGTGATACGCGCTTTTCCTCGAGTTTGACGATCCGGTCAAGACGTCCGAGGAGGCGAAAACATCCGTCTGAGAGTGGTTCGCCGGCATCCTCCATGCGCACAGGGACTGATCCGGCGCGAAAGGAATTGACCAGCAGGGCTCCATCCGAGTCGAATGCCAGCGTGATATCAGGGAAGGGTTTCCAATTCGCAGAGTGGGGTTCCTCAGACTGAACCCGCCAGGCAATACCCCCGGTCTCTGTGCTGCCAAAGATCTCCAGCACCCCGGTCGGGGCCCATTTTAACCAACCCCTCGCATCCGAGGCCTTCATGGGCCCCCCGGAGGAAAACACGGCTGAGGCAACGGGGAAAAAAGTGTCCAGGTTTAGCAGGCCAGGCAGGCGTGCAAGAAGGGCTGGGCTAGAGACCAGACTCGCCACCTTGAAGCGAGTGATGAGGGAGCGAAACTGATTCGGGTCTACACACTGATCGATGATGAACGGACGTCCCGAGGCCAGAGGCCAGAGGATTCGAAAGAGGCAGCCATAGATGTGTTGATGGGGGACGGTACCCAACACGGGGCCGGAATGAAGGTGTCTGCCAAAGGTCTTTTCTAGGATCTCGACCTCTGCATCGAGTTGGGACAGGCGCTTGCTTATGCACTTGGATTCTCCCGAACTTCCAGAGGTCCAGAACTCAATGGTCGAGTCTTCGAGGGAGACCGGCTGAGGAAATGCCTCGCCAGGTTCGGGAATCCGGTGCCAGATTGGTCCCGACCTTGCCAAGTCCTTGGTCTTGAGTTCCTGGGTAGAGGGGTCTTGGTCCGTGAGGACACCTACGATTTCAGGGAGAAGGCGTCTCTGGGTAGCTGGAAGATGATTTGGAGGGATGACGATGGTGCAACCCGCTCGCAACAACCCGAAGAACCCGATTGCGAATCCCCAGGCATCTTGGGAGGCTAGGAGCCAGCGGCCCCTCCCGGTGGTTTCAACAAGGGCGGCAACCGCCGCAACGCTTCGACCAAACTGGTCAAACCGAAAAACCTGATCCCCGGCGATGGCAACAGGATGATCAGAGGCTCGCTGTCCTTCAAAGAGGTGGGCAAGCCTTGATGGCCCCATCTGCGACTCCTAGGTTTT
>SESE01000165.1_pt1 | contig 29267 bp, 31 predicted proteins | sample 3171371 | NCBI WGS metagenome assembly SESE01 (sample SAMN06051881, study PRJNA518727) | freshwater metagenome | biome: subpolar coniferous forest; feature: holomictic lake; material: water; isolation source: holomictic Lake 442, 13 m depth | place: Canada: near Kenora, Ontario | collected... | reverse complement strand
CGAATTAAAGTTGGTAAAGAGCCTCATGGTTTAACCATTTGGCCCCAACCAGGGCGTTATTCCTTAGGCCACACAGGGATTATGCGTTAATCCCCGACCCCTGATGTTTAGTGAGGGCGGCGGCGACGCTGACTTGAGTTAGGACGCGGGCGCTTATTGCCACCGCTGCGTACTGACTTTTCAACGATTGGCACGATGTATGGAACACCTGATGGCTCCTGTGCGCCAGTAATCTTCATAAGTTCAGTGCTCAATGGAGTTACACCAACAAACTTTGGAGTTACTCCTGCGCGAGATGTTAAACCACCGATGGATTTTTGCTGCTTGGTCGTTGCGATTGTTACAACAGTTCCGGCCTCACCTGCACGTGCAGTACGACCTGCACGGTGAAGATAATCCTTATGATCTGTTGGTGCATCAACGTGAACAACTAAAGAGATTCCATCAACGTGAATTCCGCGTGCAGCAACATCTGTTGCAACGAGAGCAGCGTTAGCTGACTCTTTGAATAATGCGAGTGTGCGAGTACGCACTGCTTGTGATTTTCCACCATGTAGAGCGCCAACTGCAACACCAGCGTGAGCGAGCTTGTCAGCTAAACGATCGGCACCACGCTGAGTCTTAACAAACATAATCGTCTTACCATTACGGGCAGCGATTTGATTTGTAATGTCATCTTTATCGCCTGGATTCATAACCAGAACGAAGTGCTCCATCGTTGAAACTGATGCACGGTCATTTTGTAGTGAGTGAGTCTTAGGGTTCTTCAAGTATTGACGAACTAATGAATCAACACCACGGTCAAGAGTTGCAGAGAACAACAGACGCTGTCCATCGAGCTTTGCTTGATCCAAGATCTCTTTAACAACCGGCAAGAAGCCCATGTCTGCCATTTGATCGGCCTCATCTAGAACCGTTATCTCTAACTGATCTAGTTGAACTTCGCCCTTATTAAGCAAGTCAATTAAACGGCCAGGAGTTGCAACCAAGATTGCTGTTCCGCGGCGCATTGCAGTGATCTGCTTTGCATATGACATTCCACCGGCAACAACAACTGATTCATGACCAATTGAGCGAGCTAGAGGCATTAAAACTTCATCGATCTGCTGGGCTAGTTCACGCGTAGGCGTAAGTACAAGCGCAAGTGGCTTATGTGGCTTAGCAACGCGGCCATTTAAGTTATTAAGTAGCGCTAAACCAAAGGCAAGCGTCTTACCTGAACCAGTCTGTCCGCGACCCAAAATATCGTGGCCGGCTAGTGCGTCTGGCAACGTTGCAATTTGGATTGGGAATGGATGCATGATTCCCTGCTTAGCAAGGGCGTTAACAAGCGGTGCTGCAATTCCTAAGTCGCTGAAAGTCGTTGTGATTTCAGTTAATGGAGTTGCATCAATCAAGTTTGCATCGGCTAAATTAGTTGAGATGTAATTATCATCTGCACCGAAATCGACAGCGGCATTGGTGTGAGTCTTTGATGAATGCTTGAAATCATCACGGGCATATGCCGGTGAATCATTGCGGCGATCGCGGACTGGGCGCTCTGCACGGAAGTTAGCTGCACGAGTATCAGGTGCTTCAGAACGCTTCTTCGGACGAGTTGGATCAAATTTTTCTACTTTACGCGGAATGAAATTAGGGCGACCATCATCGGTTCGCGAAAATTTAGCTACTGCAGCATCGCGGCGATTAGTTGGACGGGTATCTGATTTCTTATAATCGGTTTTCTTAAACTCTTTCTTTTCGTACTCAGGCTTTTTATTTTCAGGCTTGACGTACTCTTTTTTCTTGTATTCAGACTTCTTAAAATCTGGCTTCTTATCAACTGGACGCTTAGCGCGTTCAGTGCGCTCTGCAACAAACTTCTTTGCTCGGCTCTCTGGCTTTTGCGAAAGTTCAATACGGGCTTTGCGCTCTTCCGGTGCCTCAATTGGGCGTGGACGTGAAGCGGTCTTTTCTTGGAAGCGTTGTGCGCGAAGCTTTGAACGATCAGTTAAACGAACCTCTTTTTTAGAGACCGTTGCTGGATCGGCGTCGGAGTAACGACGTGTAGTTGCAGGCTTAGCTGAAGCGCCTTTGCGTGCATTCTTTTGTGCCGTTGTATGGCGAGCCTTAGGGTCAACTGCCTTAAATTCGGCAGCCTTCTTAGTGCGCTTAGGTTTTCCGACAGATGCTGCGCGACGGGCTTTTCCGGGCGCTGAAGTACGTGGCTGTAGAGACATAGAAATGCATACCAATCGAGACGACAAGCGCGTCTCGGGTGTGACTGGCGCTTATATGGGCCGTCAGGGTCGTGATAAGACTCGCAAGTAGCGCTGCATGTGCCGCGCTTAAGGGAAGTTCTTTGATGCGGTTGCATCAACGTCGGCAATTCTACCGTGGATTATTGCTTGTCTTTACCATCGGCTTCTTTAGCTAATTCCTCAAGATTTGGGCGCGGAATACGTGGAACATCGCCTTTTGAAAGACGGCGCCATAAATAAATTGATACGGCAGCAAAAAATGGCCACTCAAATGTGTAAACCCAAGCCCGCCAATTCCCACTTTGCGCGCGGCCGAATTCAAACCAACCTGCCCATAAACAAAAAGGAACCACTACAAATAATGAAATATTTAGAACTCTCTTTTGCTTGTCTGAAAGAGCTGGAGGCGGGGAATCGCTACTGACCCAAGCTGGGGCTTTAAACTCGTCGTTATTTTCCATTTTCCGCCGCAATTTCTGCATCCATGTCTTGTGATTTTTTCTCTTCAGACTTAATCCAATGATAAACCGCAAATGACATCCAAATAGCATCAATGATCATTGCCCCAGCCCACATAAATGAGCCGCCAATACGTTGATCATTAAGAGTGTACATATTGTCGTAAATTGAGCCAGGCGCAGTGTAAATAAAGAAGCCGGTCAGCGTTTCTGGCACCATCATAAGAAATAGAGCGATAACTGACATTGCTGGACTTATGCGGCGATTGGTTAAATTTCGATCCAGCAAATTAAAGTAAAAGAAATATGGAAGCAACAAATAAAGCGGCACTTCAACGTAAGTATGCGCCCAAGCGTTATCCATAATGAATTTATGTGGCACCGGCAGATGCACACCGATCATTAGCGCTGCATATGTAAACCAGCTGACCATGGGATGGGTTAAGGCTACGAAAATGCGATTAGTAGGACGAAAGCTCTGTGGAGTTCCAAGAACAAGGAGGGGGCCAGCGATCATCATCAACGTGATGTGCTGGAGCATATGGAGCGTGAAGTAATCCATTGCCCTGGCACCAATCGGGCTCACAATTACCGATAGCGCCATAAAGATTCCTGTGAAAAAGTAAAGCTTTTGTCGCAGGCTTACAGCCCCTTTGGGTTGACGTATATAGATGTATGTGAGCAATAGAAGAGGAATGAGTACCTCTGGGGATAACTCCCATGAGCTCCACACGCTGACGTCGTGATGATGCATATCCATAGTGGATGAAGGGTAGCCCTCAATGCAAGTAAAGGGCTTTGGAAATTACGCGCAAATACAGTTCACTTTTTCCTCATGAGAGTCTACCCTCGGGTGATTGGGCTCACTAAAGAATGGGCCTGTACTTCAGATACATGATTTCCCTAACGGGGAGGGGACCCAATGAATAAACGGATTTTGGCTGTGCTTGGAACAGTGATCCTTGGCGCTGGAGTTATTGCTGCCGTAGGAACATATGTTGCAAATGCAAAACCTGATTCACGTGTATTGGCGGCGACAGCTGCGGGCACGATGGATACACCACAAGGTAATTTGCCGCACGCAACGTTAGCGATTTCGGTCTACCCCGATAGTTTGGCTGGCACCCACGGTAAAAATGGTGGCGCTCACCCTGACTATGTCACGTATGGTCCCGTTACAAATTATGAAGTTCCTGCACACTCAGTAATCACTATGACCGTTACTAATTACGACAGCGGTGGAAGTTTAAATAATGATTACTTCTCACATGTTCGCGGAACTATCGACGGCACAGCGACGCTTAATGGTGAGACTTTCTCGCATATTTCAAAGGATGCCGTCGGACATACATTTACGATTCACGGTTTAGCAGTTGGGCAAGATGAATTTTTCGTAAGCGTTCCAATGAAAGCTGTTGACGACGCAGATGTTCCTGACACTGGTTACACAACTAAACCGATGGTGACCACATTTACATTTATCACTGGCGGTCCAGGTGACTATGTCTGGAACTGCGAATATCCATGCGGAGACGGAACAATTGCAAACTTTGGACATGCCATGTCCACGATGGGCTATATGTCCGGCCACTTTACCGTGAAGGGATAACGCGCCATGTCAGATGTAATGATTCCAAAAACTCCACAATGGTGGAAAAAGCCTGATGTGAAGAAGACGGCAATTCTGTGGGTAATTTGTACCGCAGTGATCGGTTTTGTGGGCGTAGCTTTCCATGTTCGAAGCATGGTGCGCCCAGCTTCAGAGACGATGGCCAGCGTTATTAATTTAATGCGCATCTTCACGTGGGCTGCGGCGCCAGTCGCCGGTCTTGTCGCTGCGATGTGTATTACGGTTTTAACCTCCGAACGACACTATGGCGATAACCCACCCGCAGAGGCTGACCACGAGATTAGAAACTCTCCACGAACTGTCGCTGCCTGGGTCACTATTTCAGGCATTCTCTGCCTGTTTGCTTTAGTCGTAGGCATGATTGTTCTGCAAAAAGATTCGCAGGCCGTACTCGATAAGAACGCTATTCAAGTCAACGTTACTGGTCAGCAATGGGTCTGGAACTTTGATTATGCAAATGGTGCTCGTAGCCAAGATCTCTATCTTCCAGTTAACAAACCCGTTGTATTTCATGTAACGAGTGTTGATGTAATGCACTCATTCTGGATTGTGCAAATGGGAATCAAAATTAATGCAAACCCAGGTTACATAACCGAGACTGCAGTAACTCCGGACAAGATAGGCGTCTTCGATATTCGTTGCGCCGAACTGTGCGGAATTTTGCACTCATATATGCAAACGAAAGTACATGTTGTAAGTCAGGCAGATTATGACGCATGGCTTGCAAGCCAGGCAGCTACGGAGGCGAAAGCATAATGACTACTTTAATTAACAAGCCGGTATCAGCTCCAGGCAAATCAATAATCGAAAGACTTAACCTCTTTACTGCCCTCGCCCTTGGCGCAATCAGTGCATTTGTTGTTTGGCGACTTGCTCTGCAATTCTTGCCACAAGATGTCGATGGAGTAAGAATCCTGACGCGCGAAGATAAAATTACTTTGCTATCAATGATTGCCTGGTTTGTTGGTTTCATGGCTGGAATTGGTGCTCTCGTTGGCCCATTCCGTTGGCTTATGGGTAAAGATTTATCGCATGATGAAAATATGTTCCTTGCTGGAAAAGATATGGGAGCTAAGCGCTATTTCCGCTACACCACTGACCACAAAGTTGTTGGAATTCAATACCTAGTTATTACTACACTGATTTTCTTCCTCGGTGGATCGATGGCAATGCTTATCCGCACCAACTTGGGTCATGCCGGTGGTGGATGGTTACATCCTCAGGCTTATAACTCAATCGTTGGAACACATGGAATTTTAATGATCGTTGGAACAATCATTATGATCACTGGACCTTTCGGTAACTTCATCATGCCAATCATGATTGGTGCACGAGATATGGCGTTCCCTCGCTTAAATGCACTTAGTTTTTGGCTCATCGTTGCCGCTGCAGTCCCGCTGATTTGGGGACAATTTATCGGTGGAATTTCAACTGGTTGGGTGGCTTACAACCCGCTAGCTAGCCAAGCTCCATTGGGTATGGATGGCTACATCATGTTTATCTGTATCTTTGCAATTTCAACGATGGTTGCAGGTGCAAATATCACCACAACCGTTGTTCGCATGCGCGCAAAGGGCATGACATGGAACCGCACACCGATCTTTATTTACGGAACTGTGGCATCGGTAGCACTTGCCTTGCCAGCGTTTCCGGTTTTCTTCCTATCTCAGATCCTGTCGGCATTTGATCGTGCCCTCGGAACGACTTTTTACAATACAGCTGGCGGCGGAAGCGGTTGGCTATATGAAAACTTGTTCTGGATTATGGGTCACCCTGAAGTTTATGTAATTCTTATTCCAGCAGTTGGAGCGCTAATGGAGATGGCACCTGTATTTACACGGCGCCCACTCTTTAGTTTCAATGTTGCAGTCATGGGAATTGCCGGCATATCAGGCTTGTCAGCTCTCGTATGGGCACACCATATGTATATGGCAGGTTGGGCACCACTTCTAAACGCACCATTCATGATCACAACTGAGCTAATTTCCATTCCAACTGGAATGTTGTTCTTGGTTTTGGTTGGAACTCTATGGCGCGGACGCTTATGGATGACGATGCCGTTGATGTCAATATTTGCGTTGCTATGGAACTTCATGATTGGCGGAGTCACTGGAATTTATCTTTCAGACGTTCCTGCCGATGCTTTCTTGCATGGTTCTATGTATGTAACTGCCCACTTCCACTACACATTGATGGGTGCAGGTTTAACTGGCGCTCTAGCTTCACTCGTGTACTGGTTCCCTAAGATGACCGGAAGAATGTTCGATAAGAAACTGAGTTGGATCTCCTTCTGGATGGTTCAAATCGGTTTCAACGTTGCATTTATTGGAATGTTCATGGTCGGCCTAGCTGGTCAGCCACGTCGCGTCGAGGCGTATGCGCCAACATTTAATACTGGCAACTTAGTAACCACTATCGGTGCTTACACAATTATGGCGGGCATGTTGGTTCTTCTTCATGGCGTTATCTCGTCTTGGCGTAATGGAGTAATTGCTCCAATGAATCCTTGGCAAGCTAAGACTTTGGAATGGACGGTTCCATTTCCAATTCCTCTAGAGAATTTCGACGTACTTCCAACAGTTTCATCTGATCCTTACGGTTACGGAAAGGCAAAGTCATGAGCGTCGAGACACATGCACATCACGAACATCCAGATGTAGTCGGAAGTCGCAATCGTCTTGGAGTCATCCTTCTCCTCGTTGCTGATATCGCTTTCGCGCTAAGTATGGTCTTTGTGTACTTCTACTTACGCGGACAGAATGTAAACGATATGTGGCTACCAGCGGCAACGGCAGATCACCCAGCAATTAAGCCTCTGTCGGCAGCTCCTGGTTGGACAGTCACGGCAATTGCGGCCTTTGGAATGCTCTCACATTTCTATGCCCTTCAAGGTGCGCGAGCTAAGAATCAAACTCAGTTAAAACTTGGTTCACTTGTTGCATTCGTAGCATCATTGGTTGCAATTGTTTACCAATTCAACACAATTTCAAGCGCACCATTTACTTTCTCAGATGGCGCATATGTTTCTTGTTTCTATATGTTCGCAATTTTGAACTTTGTACACATTCTGCTCACGGTCTTTATCTCCCTCGGAAATTGGAATCGCGCGCGCTTGGGTATATATGTTTCAGACCACTGGCATGTAGATATTGTGCGCGTTTGGTGGGTCTGGATGGTTGTGTCATCATTACTTGGTGCCTTTGCCCTCAGTTATCCATAAAAAAAGCTCTAACTGGATCAGCCTCTACATCGCCTTAGGCGTTGTTTGGGGCTGTTCCTTTATCTTCATTAAGTTGGGTCTTGAGTTCTTAACACCAATTGGTGTCGCCTTTGGGCGGGTGTCGATGGGCGCTCTCACTCTTGTTTTTTGGGCCAAGTTTAAGAAGATTGACCTACCAAGAGATAAAAAAATCTGGCTACACCTCTGGGTTGTCTCTCTGCTACTAAATGTTATTCCGGGAGTTCTATTTGCTTTTGCCGAAACAAAAGTCACATCGATTTTAGCTGGAATCATTAATGCAGTTACGCCGCTAATGACCCTGCTTGCAATCATGGTGGCCTTTCGTGAAGAGAAGCCAAAGAGTTTTCAAGTGATCGGATTAATGCTCGGCTTCGTCGGAGTGCTAACAGTTCTCGGTGTCTGGCAAGGGTTAGGTGAGAATCCATTGAGCGCAGTACTCGCGCTTTTGTTGGCCGTTACATGTTATGGATTTTCATTTCCATATTCGCGTAAATTTGTTTTACCGAGAAAACTAAAGCCTGAAGCAATGGCAGCGGTACAGGTCTCAACGGGTGCAATAACTTTGTTGCCTTTCTATTTGATGGATGGAATAGCTAAAGACGAGTACCGTCCTGGCCCAGTGCTCGCCATGATTGCATTAGGCGTCTTTGGAAGTGGTTTTGCCTACATATGGAACTTTAAAATTATGGAGGCCGTGGGAAGTGCAATCGCCAGCACCGTTACGTATGTAACACCGGTAGTTGCCGTGATTGTTGGAATCATTTTCCTCGGTGAAAAAGTCGCTTGGTATGAGCCTGTCGGTGCGGCAATCGTTCTACTTGGTGCGGCTATTGGACAGCAACGAATAAAACTTTTTAATCGATCGTAAAGCCAGCTTTGATTGGGCCAAGGTCAATGCCTGCGGCCGTATGGTCACTTTCTTCACCGCGTGAGAGCTGTGCGGCATGAGCTTTATTGTGCCAACGCTCTTCGATCTTGCCATATTTCCATAGCAGCAGTGCCACAGTCCAAACCACCGCAAATGCACCAACAATGAAGTATCCGGCACTATTTAAATTAAAAGCTAGAGCGTAATCCCAGAAACCACCAGTGAGGTTTAGCTGTCGCGCAAATACTTGTAACAGTTCAAGCCCACCAACAAATAAAGCAACCGAGACCGATAGGCCAGTAATAATTATGTTGTAATAAACTTTTCGCACGGGCTTTGAAAAAGCCCAACCATATGCGAAGTTCATGAACGAGCCATCGATAGTGTCTAGCAAACTCATTCCACCTGCGAAGAACAGCGGTAGAGAGATTATTGCCCACCACGGTAAACCAGCGATAACCGAAGAGCCAGCAAGGACTAGTAATCCAATTTCAGTTGCAGTATCAAAACCTAAACCAAATAAAATACCTAGAGGATACATTTTCCAAGAAGCATCGATGCGGCGAGCAATTGGACCAAAGAAACGCATCAGTAATCCACGCGAGTTGAGATGCTTTTCCAACTCTTCTTCATTGTAAGTTCCCTTGCGCATCTGAATGAAGACTTTGACGATCGATAGCAAAATAACTAAATTCAATATCGCGATTAACATTAAGAAAGTTCCGCTTATGGTCGTGCCAATCAAACCTGTGTAGTGGTGCAAACTTGAATTGTTGTCGTTGAGTTGCGAGCCGAGAGCTTTGATTCCAAAATTTAGAAGTATCGCCAGTACGAAAACGACCGATGAGTGACCGAGAGAAAAGAAGAAGCCAACGGCTAGGGGACGCTTTCCCTCAGACATTAACTTTCTCGTCGTATTATCGATTGCACTGATGTGATCGGCATCGAAGGCATGGCGCATTCCTAGCGTGTAGGCAAGGGCGGCGGTGCCCCAACCAAAGAGGGAGCCATCGCTGAGTTTGTAGTTGCCACTGGTGGCCTTCCACATCAAAAGGGCTCCTGAGACGTGGAGAAAGAGGATAAACCCGAACATTGCCCCCATACGGCGCCATTCAGCGGGCTCAAGGCGCGCACTGAGCGGCAGGGCGGGCTTAACTACAACGTTCATACCGCCCCTTTCTACATGCAAACGATTTGCATGTAGAAAGCGTAAGGCAGAGCCATGGGCCTGTCTATTTGAAATCCTTAAAACCACCTCCAATTGGTCATTGCTGGGGTGTTAGCCCGCTTCAGATCGGAGCAAAAGTTCGCTTTGTGAGGATTACTAATCCGTCCCCTTCAAAAGCTTTAACGTATAGAGTCGCGTAAAGAGTTTGCACAGGAGAGGTGGACTGCGTGAGCGAAGATGATGACATGGAAGAAATCATCACAGAGGAGATGCTCTGGGATCGAATTCCTGAGGTCGATGGCGAAGAGCGTGCCAGTACTTATTACGAACTCAGCGCCAGAATCTATGCCCGCGGACAGTATGACGAAGCTCTAGCACTTGCTGAAACTGCACGAGATATTTACTCAACGTTAGGCGCAAGTGCGCCAAGTGAAGGTTTGGCTCAAGCCTATTCAGCTATTGGTTACAACCTCAATCAGTTAAAACGCATGGATGAAGCGGCCAGTGCGATGAGTAAAGCCGTTGAAATTTTGCGTGAGAATAAATCCCCCATCGCCCTTGAACTCGCCTGCACATTAGGGGAGTGGTGGTACACCTCGAAACAATATGACAAAGTTGTATTAACAATGGGCGAATGCGCCCAAGAGCATTTAGTAGATGGCAATGAAATCGGTGCAGCAAATGATCTGCACTTGATTGGTTGTGCCGAGCGCGAGTTAAAGCACTATGAAAAAGCTATCGATGCCTTTAAAGAGGCACGTGTTTTATTTAAGCGCAATAAAGAGGTTATTCATGTAGCACGGTGCGACCAGAAGATGGCTTCCTGCCTTATTGAATTAAATGAAGGCGAACTCGCCCTTGAAACTGCACGAAAAGCTATCGATGTCTTTGAAACTGGCCACGATCACCGACGCGAAACCTTCGCGCTCTTTGAGTTAGGCAAAGCTCAAATTTTGCTTGAGAAATTCGATGATGGTTTAGCAACTCTTGAGCAAGTCTTATCTGTAGTGAGTGAAGATGAACCTAAGGATTTCGAATTCATTATCGACGTTGAGTCGCGCATTGCAAAAATTATTCGCATGCAGGGGCGAATTGAAGAGGCCGATGAGATTGAGCGTCGCTTGAAGTCGGTACAAGAGGCGCTAGAGGACGAGCCGCAAGTTTGATTTCTCGCTTAAAAAACCTGCCAGAGATACGTATAACCATGGTTTGTCTGGGCAATATCTGTCGTTCACCCATGGCGGCGGCAGTTCTTGCTAACCGCACTGCTGACTGGAGTTCACCCACAATAATTGTTGATAGCTCCGGAACCGGGGCTTGGCACGTTGGTCAAGGCGCACATCCAACATCTCAACGAGTTTGGGAAAATGCCGGCTATACATACTCACATTCAGCGCGGCAGTTTCAAGCAAGTGATTTCTATACAACGGATCTGATTTTAGTCATGGATTCTAATAATTTCGTCAAGGTAAGTAATTTGGCCGAGAATCAAGCTTCTCGCGAGAAAATATTCTACTTACGTAGCTTTGACAAATCACTCTCGTCAATCGATCCAAAATCCGAACGGTTTGCAGAGTTAGAAGTACCAGATCCGTACAACCAAACGATCGAAGCCTATGAAGAAACCCTGATTATGATTGAGCGCGCAATAGATGGTTTATTGCAAGATTTACTTGGGTAAATGTTGCAACGCCCAGTGGTACATCGCAATTGCACCTGCAGCTGATGCATTCATCGAACGCGTAGATCCATACTGATTTATCTCGTACAAAACTTCGCAGACAGCAATGCCTTCATCCGACATTCCCGCTCCTTCTTGACCAAATAAGAGCACGCAACTCTCTGGCAGCTGCGCACCTTCTAACTGTTTAGAGCCGGGAACGTTATCAATTCCAATGATGGGTAGATTATTTTCTTTACACCACACCGCAAAATCTTCAACGGTTGGATGGTGATGAACGGTTAAATATCTATCGGTCACCATCGCACCGCGTTTGTTCCAGTCTCGTTTTCCGACGATATGAACCCCGGCGACATTAAAGGCGTTAGCTGTACGCACAACCGAGCCGATATTGAGGTCATGCTGCCAATTTTCGATGGCAATCTGCAGTTTGTGTCGCTTGGTATCCAAATCGGCAACAATCGCCTCAACGCTCCAATAACGGTAATGGTCTAAGACATTTCGTCGATCACCATTCAGCAATAACTCAGGATCAAATTGATTGCCCTCTGGCCAAGGTTTCTCATGCGGGCCAACGCCAATTACCGGGAAAAATTCACCCGGACCTATAGTGGCTGGAGTTGTTGGCGATGACATGTATGCACTCTAAACTGTATGCATGACCACTATCAATACGGCACTTCTCATCATTCATATTCTCTGCGTACTTGCAATTCTGGCGTTATTGCTGCTCCAGTGGAATAAGAATCCACGCAAACTAAATCCAGGAATCTTGCATGCAGGTATGACGGCTCTTATTGCCGGTCTTGCAATGGTTGGAATGTATTCGAGCGTTCACCCCAATGAAATTCTCAATCACACAAAGTACGGGATAAAGCTTTTGGTACTTCTGACCATTCTTATAGGTCTTACCCTGACAAATACTCTTATTGCAACACTTTGGCACTAATTAAAAAAATGCATAGACGGATTGTCATTTTTCTTCTTGTACTTGCAACTGCTCTCGGTATTGCCCCTGCGAATGCCTTCTTAGGCCCTGCATCAATCCCCGCAGCATTTAACCAACTCTTAAAAGTTCATGCACTTTCTAATCCCGCCATGATTTTAATCGATGAAACCACGGGCGAAATTGTTTATGAAAGAAACGCTTCTTCTCAACGCAAACCAGCATCTGTCATGAAAATATTATCTGGGGCGGCAATACTTGAGTATTTAGATCCACAGAGTAGTTTTGAAACCAAGGCGTATTTAGGTAAGGACCCTAAAGTTCTTATTATCCAAGGCTCACTTGACCCTTGGACGAGCACTAACAACGTAGTGGCAAAGAAAATGCACCGAACATCGCTACCAGTTTTAGCTTCTAAATCTATGAGTGCACTCAAGAGCGCAAACCACGGCTCACTACGAAATATTAAAGTGGAATATTCTCAGTTATATACGCAAGACGTAGTGAATTTGAAAGCCTACTGGGCTAAGCGTGGATTCAAGCCAGCGATTAAAGCCGTTAGTAATGAGGCACTTACTCCCGCTGAAGGTGAATCGGTGTTTAGTTCCAAATCCCCGACAATTGCAGAGATTCTAGATTTCACTCTTCTATGGAGCGATAATTTATTAGCTGAACGCTTAGCCCGTCTTGCATCAAAGGCGGCAGGGCATGGTGCAACCGATAAAGGCATTGCACTTACTTTTAATGAGCTTTTACATAGTTTTAACATAGATACTTCAAAATTGATTATTGCCGATGGAAGTGGTTTATCGAAGAAAAATCGCGTTACAGCGCAAATCATTGGGCAACTATTGTTGAAGGTGCGAAGAGAGGAGAGGTTTTCTCTTCTCTATGCTTCACTCCCCGTCAGTGGTGTTTCAGGCACACTCAAAGATCGCTTTCTCACAACTGCGCCTAATGCCGTTGGTTTAGTGCATGCAAAAACCGGCACACTTAGTGGAGATGTAACTTTGGCTGGTTTCGTTGAATCTCGAGATCGCGAGTACGTCTTTGTAACACTGGCAGATGAGATTGCACACGGCACAGTGGCAGAAGATAAAGCGCGCGCAGCTATTGATCGAATGCTGGGTCGCATTGCAGCCCCAAATATAAATGCAGAAATTTCTAGTGGTTCTACGACCCCTTAATTAATATCAACGAAATTAATCGTCTCCCTCTTCATCGTCCCCATTATTTTCATGACTATCATCCCCACCTTTTGTAGGTAACGTTCCAATCGATGGATTCTTGATCGTTGACGTTGCAGGAGTGATGACTGGCGAAACGTTCTGTGTTGAAACCGACGTTACTACCGGCGCTGTTCTCTCTTTTGAAGAAGAAACTACAGAGGTAGAGACTTGAGTTGATGGCGAAGTATTGGTTGCATCGGGCTGAGCAGATGTGGAGCTCTGGACGACGGGAGCGAGAGCTGTAGCGGCACTTGCCGGACTCTGGTCGGCAGTCTGACCAAATACGGCTCCGGCACCAATAATCGTTGCAGTGATGATGAGTGCAAGGGCAGGGAGTTTTTTTGAAACTCTGCGAGGCGTTGCGGCACTGTCAGCATCTGCGATTTCGATCCATTCGGGCTTCTCTGGAGGTGTCATTTGAAGCTCCTTTCGTTAATCGAAAAGTAGCGGTTAACTCTGTGAAAAAACTGTGAACCATGCCCCAAGATGCTGAGTAATCTAGGCAAGTGAATAACACTGCGCGTGGATATTTAGACTTGATGAAGCTTCGAGTCGTTGAGCTACTTTTAGTTTCAACTTTGCCCGCCATGGTCCTAGCGGCGAGGGGTCTACCATCTTTTTCCCTCGTTGCCACAACAATTCTTGCCGGCACATTATCTGCTGGCAGTGCTAACGCTTTTAATATGGTGATTGAGAGTGAGACTGACAAGCTAATGGCGCGCACTGCAAAACGCCCGATTGTTACCGGACTTATTAGTAAAACGAATGCAACTGTTTTCGCAACTCTCATTGGAATTTTGTCGCTCATCATTTTTTGGATTTTTACCACACCTCTTGCAACCCTGCTCTCTTTTATTGCAATAGTTTTCTATGTCCTGGTTTATACCGTTGGCTTAAAGCGCCGCACTCCACAAAATATTGTCTGGGGTGGAGCCGCTGGATGTATGCCAGTTTTTATAGGTTGGGCTGCAGTTACAGATTCACTTTCGATGACCGCATTGGCATTTTTTATGGTGATCTTTTTTTGGACTCCGCCACACTTCTGGGCACTTGCGATTAAATATAAAGATGATTATTCGGCAGCTGGAATTCCAATGCTTCCTGTTGTTGCAACAAAGGCAAATGTGCATCGCCAGATGTGGTTCCACACTATTTTAATGATTGCATCATCGATTTGGTTGGTTATTTCAGCAAACCTACCGACATGGTCACTCGTAATAACAGTTTTACTTGGCTTGGTATTTGCGCGCGAACTTGTTGCGCTCAAAGAGAGCTCGCCCGACTATGGCAAAACAGCCGGGAAAATTTTCCAGTGGTCAATCACTTATTTGAGTTTATTATCTGTTGTGCTCGTCGCAGCTCAATTAATGGCTTGAACTAAATCCTTAATGAGATCGCTTGAATGTTCCAGACCAACTGATAGCCGCAACACTGAAGGCGTAATCCCCATTGCAGCTTGTACTTCAGGCCCTAAGCGTCGGTGCGTGGATGATGCTGGATGAGTGATGAGCGATTTGCTGTCACCCAAATTATTTGAGATATCAATAATCCGAAGCCGATTCATGAAGGCAAAAACAGCCTCTTGATCGGCCTTAAACTCAATTCCAACGGTTGTTCCGCCGCCACTCATCTGCTTCATTGCTAGTGCATGGTCAGGGTGAGATTTAAGTCCAGGGAATCGCACCGATTTAATTTCTGAACGCGTTTCTAAGAATTCGGCGATGGCTTGAGCATTTTCCACCATGCGCTCAACGCGCATCTGCATAGTCTCAAGTGATTTAACAAGCACCCACGCGTTGAAAGGACTCAATGAGGGTCCAGTATGGCGCGTAAAAGGCATCAGCTTCTCATGAATGTATTCGGCCGAACCAAGAACTGCGCCAGCTAGTACACGGCCTTGGCCATCGATGTGTTTGGTTGCTGAATACATCACAACATCGGCACCAAGTTGCAGCGGTTTTTGTAAAACCGGGGAGGCCATTACGTTGTCTACAATTACGGTGGCGCCAACTTTATGCGCTAAATCGCTCACCATGGCAATATCAACAATCTCCATCAGTGGATTGCTTGGTGTTTCAATAAAAACTACTTTAGTTGGCTTGCTCAAAGCTTTAGCCCAAGCGGCCGGATCATTTCCTTTAACTAATTCAAAAGTTACGCCCCACTTGGGTAAAAACTCGGTAATGACTACGTGGCATGAAGAGAACATGGCTGCAGATGCAACAACATGATCGCCTTGCTCAACTAAGCAGGCAATGGATGAAAACATCGCTGACATTCCAGAGCCCGTTGCTAAGCAGAAGTCGGCACCTTCAATTGCTGCCAATCGCTGTTCAAACATTGCAACAGTTGGATTGTGGAAACGACTATATAAAAAGTGATCGGTTTCATCGGCGAAGGAATCAAAAGCTTCCTCTGCACTGGAGTACGTAAAACCGCTATTTAAATAGAGCGCTTCTGAAGTTTCACCAAAACCTGAACGCGCCAGCCCTGCCCGGACTGCATGCGTTTGTGGGTGAACATCCCACTGTGGTGCTTCTCGTTCATTGCGCGGGCGGTAACCCCATGGTGTACTCACGGGATAATTGTGACAGAGTTAGCCCTATGTCTAACACCGCAATATCAGTTACAGATTTAAGTAAGAAATATGGCGACCGCATGGCCGTATCCCACGCAACATTTGAAGTCCCTCTAGGCACCATCTGCGGCTTCGTTGGGCCAAATGGTTCGGGCAAAACAACGACAATGCGAATGCTGTTGGGCTTGATTACTCCAACGGGTGGCACTGGCGAAATTTTAGGCCAATCCATTCAGCACCCTGAAAAGTACTTGCCACGCGTGGGAGCCATGATTGAGGGCCCAGCTTTTTATCCCGCGCTCAGCGGTAGCGAGAATCTAAAATATTTAGCAACCCTCGGAGGATTTTCAACCGACCGTGTCCAGAGCTTGCTCGAGCAAGTCGGTCTAGGTGATCGCGCTAAGTCAAAGTACAAGACGTATTCATTAGGAATGAAACAGCGCTTGGGAATTGCAGCGGCCTTGCTCCCACAGCCAAAACTTTTAATGCTCGATGAACCAACGAATGGTTTAGATCCCGAAGGTATTCAAGAAGTTCGTGCACTGTTGCGCTCGCTGGCAAATGATGGAACTTCCGTATTTGTTTCGTCTCACCTTCTCTCTGAACTCGAATTGATTAGCGATTATTTAGTCATGCTGCGCCAAGGCGAAGTTGTTTTTACCGGCAAGATGACGGACTTAATGCTCAATCAACAGCCCGTAATTATCGCCAAAGGTGCACATGATGCAGATCTATCGGTTCTGCTTAGAATTGCTGAAACTGCGGGACATCACGCAATAATTCGCGATGGTGCGGTTCATGTTGAGGGACCAGCTGCCTGGGCGGTTGAATTCAATCGTGCCGCCTTTGACGCTGGAATAACTCTCTCACAGCTAACACCGCAGCTTCCAAACCTTGAAGAAACCTTCTTTGAAATGACAGGTGAAAAATAATGTGGAACGTTGCATTTGCAGAACTCAGAAAGCTACGCCGGCCAACGCTTTTTCTCGGCACCATGGGAGCAGTAGTTTTCTTTAGCGGGCTATTTTCAGCGCTTTTATTTTTACTGATTGACTCTCCTGACGGGAACTCCGATCGTGGCCGAACAGTTAGTCGACAAGTGCTAGGACTTGCATCGGGTGGAGTACGGGGATTTAGCAGCGTCGGTGGCTTTCTTGGAATAATTGCACTCTGTGTCTTTGCCGCGCAAACTTCTCAGGAGTATACGTATGGCACTTTGCGTAACTTATTGGTACGCCAACCCGGCCGTTTGCGAGTGTTAGCAGGAAAATTCATAGCCATGAAACTCTTTGCACTTGTGATGATTGTTCTCTCTGCCATCGTTAGCATTTCAATCTCGATGTTGCTGGCCCCTCGAGCTAAAGTCTCAACTGATCTCTGGTTTGGTAGCGATGGTCGACACGCGCTATTTACGACTTTCATCAATGTGGTTATCTCTGTCATTGGCTTTGGCGCGATTGGAATGGTGTTAGGCCTGCTTCTTCGCTCGCCGATCAGCGCAATCTCCTTAGGCGTTCTCTGGCTTTTGATTGTGGAGAATCTTTTAATCGCAGTTAAAGCTTCATTGCAGAACTGGTTGCCCGGAGCTCAACTAGAGGCGATAGCATCCGGTGGACGCCCGAGGGGTTTAGGTACTGGGATTGAATACTCACACGCGCTTCTAGTTGGTGGGATATATGTAGCAGTTGGCACCATCATCGCATCGTTGCTCTTTGTTCGTCGTGATGTATCTAATTGAGGACACCAGCACTTAATACCCGCCTTTTCTAAGGTTACTGAATTATTCTTGACCCCTTCCCCCGGAGGTCCTCATTTGAGAAAAAACAGAGCGATTTCATTTGCTCTCATTGCTGCACTGACGCTGACAACAGCGCCGGCTCTAGCAAAGACCCCTAAACCCACCCTTGCTCAAATTGCTGCAGCTAAAAAAATTGAAGAAGATAAGAAAAAAGCGGCCGATGCTCAAGCCGCAAAATTGGCTGCGGCAAATCAAAATTTGCGAGCGTTAACTGCCAAAGCTAATACTGCAGCAGCACTCTATTTAAAAGCACAGAAAGAGCTAGCCATTGCAGTAGCTGCATCGCGGGCTGCCGCACAATACGCCCTTGAAACCGAAGCTGCCGTTGTTGAGGCACATCGAGTAATTGGACAACTTGCAACGAATGCGTACATCATGGGTGGGAGCATGAGCGATATTCAACCTTTACTTAGCGCTAACGGCCCGCAAGAGCTGATGGATCAACTCAGCACTTTAAGTACGCTGGGATCAAAAAATACGATTGCACTTGAGCGATTCAAAGCCGCCGAGGTTATTGCGAAGGCCGCAAAGCAGGCCGCTGATGATGCAAAAGCTGCGCAGCAGGTTGCCACCAATAAAGTTGCTGCCGCTAAGAAAACCGCCGATGATGCAAAAGCTGCGCAAGCAATCGAAGTTGCTAAATTACAAAAGCTTCAAGATCAACTCATGGCAGAGTTATTAAGTGCTCGAAAAGTCCGCGTAACTCTTGAACAGCAGCGGCAACTTGCTCTACTAGAGGAAGCTAAAGCTAATCAGGCCGAGATAACTCCTGGACAATCAAAGATTTGGCCAGACCGTGGATTTAAAGGCCGATCAACAATTAGAACTACTGAAGCCCAACGCCTTAAGGCCGTTAGTTATGCCAAGACCCAAGTCCTAGCGCGCAAGCCATACGTGTGGGGCGCGCAAGGACCAAATAGTTTTGACTGCTCCGGTCTTGTTTTTGCGGCCTATAGATCTGCAGGATTAGTTTGGCCAAATTGGGATCGCCTAAACGCCGCGCTGTATTCGACGTACACCATGCATGTTTCACTCAGCGCTCTCGTTCCTGGAGATCTTTTGTTCTACTCATATGATGGAAGCATCTCATCGATTCACCATATTTCAATTTATGCGGGAAATGGCATGATGTGGGAAGCTAATTCGAAAAAAGTAGGCTTGATTTACTCAAGTATTTACAGTGTTAAAGGGCTTATGCCATTTGGTGGGCGGGTCTAGTCTGAGCACATGAGCTCTAGCGCACCGGCAGTCCGAAGCGCCGTGCGGTCGTGGTTAGAAAAGTTTGAGGCTGGCGACTTAATTATTGTTGCGGTATCAGGTGGCGCCGACTCATTAGCACTTGCTGCGGCGCTTTCACTCGAAGCGCCAAAGTTAGCGATTAAAATTCATGCAGTAACGATTGATCACCAACTTCAATCGGAGTCTGCAAAGCAAGCAGCTAACGTTGTTGCCCAGATGCAAACACTCGGTATCGACACAACTGTCGAGAAAGTAACAGTTACGATCACAGAAGGTATAGAGGCGTCGGCACGAAAAGCTCGATATGCCGCACTCGACGCGGCAGGTGAAAAATTAAATGCGGCAGGAATTTTCTTAGGACATACGCGCGATGATCAAGCTGAAACTGTTTTACTCGGGTTGGCTAGAGGCTCGGGTACGCGTTCGCTATCTGGCATGGCTGTACGAAGTGGTAAATACATTCGCCCACTACTTGCAATTACTCGTTCGCAAACAGAGAGTATGTGTGAAGAGTTGGCGCTAAAAATCTGGTTTGATCCACACAATCAAGATTCTCAATTTGCTCGTGTTCGTGTGCGCAGCGAGGCGCTACCGGTATTAGAAAAAACTATTGGTCCAGGAATTTCCGAGGCGCTTTCGCGAAGTGCTGAACTATTGCGCGATGATGCCGATGCCCTAGATGCCTGGGCTGAGCGGGAAATACGAGAGTTAGATTTGTCAGATTTAGAGTGCGAACATCTAGCCAGCCTCCCGCGGGCTATCCGTAGTCGAATCATCCGAACGGCGATTTATGCCGCGGGAGCACCATCAGGGTCGATTTCAGCCGATCACGTGGGCTCAATTGAGGCGTTAATCACCTCATGGAGCGGACAAGGGGCGGCCCACCTGCCAGGTGGTGTGAAGGTTGAGCGTTTTTCGGGCAGACTTTCGCTCTTACGTAACTGACCTAGAGGGAGCCTTCGTGGATTTAGCTGGAGTAGAAAACGACATCGAACGCGTTGTCGTTACCGAAAAAGAGTTGCAAGCAAAAATTAAAACATTGGCTGCCCAGATTGATAAAGATTATGAAGGCAAGGACCTGTTATTAATTGGTGTCTTAAAAGGCGCAGTAATGGCAGTGGCCGATCTCTCACGCGCTATGCAACGCCATGTTGATATGGATTGGATGGCAGTTTCTTCATACGGCTCAGGTACAAAATCTAGTGGAGTGGTTAGAATTCTAAAAGATTTAGATCGCGATATTACTGGGCGAAATGTTTTGATCGTTGAGGATATTGTTGACTCAGGATTAACACTCTCGTGGCTGAAAGCAAACCTCGAGTCTCGTGGAGCGGGAAGCGTAGAAATACTCTCCATTTTACGCAAACCTGAATCTGCCAAAGTTAAAGTCGACGTTAAGTATGTCGGTTTTGAAATTCCACCAGATTTTGTTGTCGGTTACGGTCTCGATTTTGATGAAAAATATCGCAACCTTCCATTTATCGCTGTGCTTGCTAAGCACATGTATTCATAATTCCCCGAAGAAAGAAGAGAACTAAAAGATGTCTGAAGCCAAGAAGCCAGTAGAAAAACCGGCGAAGAAGAGCCCGCTCAAAAAAAGTTTTGCGGGAAGTTCAACTCCAAAGAAACCGGTTACTCGCGCGGGTCGAATTTTTCGCGGACCACTCTTTTGGATTCTAATTGCAATTTTTGTGGTCTCGATTTTTGGTCAAATTACTTCTGCCGCAAATCGTTACACACAGATTGAAACTTCGCAGGCGTTGGATGCCATTTCGCAGTCCAAAGTTGAATCAGCCGAGATCGTTGATAAAGATCAAAAGATTCGACTAGTTTTGAAATCTGGTGAAACTATTAAGGGTGCGACAAAAGTTGAATCTTCATATGTCGCTCGACAAGAGCCAACGATTGTTGATGCGCTCACCTCAAACCCACCGACTAAAGGGTGGAACGTCCGTGTTCCTTCGCAATCTCTGCTTGTCTCATTTTTGTTCTCGATTATCCCCTTCCTCTTAATTGGCTTCCTTTTCTTCTGGATGATGAGCCAGGCCCAAGGCGGAAATAAGGTTTTCCAATTCGGCAAATCTCGTGCAAAACTTCAGAACAACGATGTTCCTAAGACGACCTTTAAAGACGTTGCTGGCGCTGATGAGGCGATAGCTGAACTCGAAGAGATAAAAGATTTTCTAGCTAACCCCGATAAGTACGGCGTACTAGGTGCCAAAATTCCTAAAGGCGTCTTGCTCTTTGGCCCTCCAGGAACTGGAAAGACCCTTCTTGCCCGCGCAGTCGCCGGCGAAGCTGGAGTCCCATTTTATTCGATCTCCGGATCAGATTTCGTTGAAATGTTCGTCGGAGTTGGTGCTGCACGTGTACGCGATCTCTTTACTCAAGCCAAAGCAAATGCACCGGCAATTGTTTTCGTCGATGAAATTGATGCAGTCGGTCGCCAACGTGGTACTGGAATGGGTGGCGGACACGATGAGCGCGAGCAGACTCTCAACCAACTATTAGTTGAAATGGATGGCTTTGAAGAAAATACAAAAGTTATTCTTATCGCCGCAACTAACCGTCCCGATGTTCTAGATCCAGCGCTGCTTCGCCCTGGACGCTTTGATCGCCAAATTGCCGTTGACCGTCCTGATTTAAAGGGACGCGAAGCGATTCTGGCAGTTCATGCAAAAAATAAACCATTGGGCTCAGATGTTAAGTTAATTGATTACGCGCGCAGAACTCCTGGTTTTACTGGAGCCGATCTTGCGAACGTTCTCAACGAAGCCGCGCTCTTGACCGCCCGCGAAGAGAAGAAAGTAATTTCAGATAAAGAACTCGATGAGGCAATCGATCGGGTGATGGCAGGACCGCAACGCAAGTCACGCATCATGAGTGATGATGAGCGACGCGTAACGGCCTATCACGAGGCTGGTCACGCACTAGTTGCGCACGCCCTCCCACACACTGACCCAGTTCATAAAATTACAATCATGCCGCGAGGCCGCGCCCTTGGTTACACCATGATTCTTCCTGATGAGGATCGGTATTCGATTACTCGCAATCAGTTGCTCGATCAGTTGGCTTACTCTCTCGGAGGGCGCGCAGCTGAGGAGTTAATTTTCCATGATCCATCAACAGGTGCATCTAACGACATTGAAAAGGCAACATCACTGGCTCGCGCAATGGTTACTCAGTATGGAATGACTGAAGCTATTGGCGCCATTAAGTTGGGTGCAAATGCTGATGCGCCATTTATGGGACGCGATTACGGCCACCAACGTGATTATTCGGAGAGTATTGCTGGGTTAGTCGATAGCGAAATCCGAAAGCTAATTGAAAATGCGCATCAAGAGGCCTTTGACATCTTAGTAGCAAATCGAAAGATTCTAGATGAGATGGTCCTAGAGCTTCTCGATAAAGAAACCCTTAACAAGGAAGAGATTGAGGTAATCTTTAAAAAAGTTAAATCAGTTACTTCAAGACCGGCTTGGACTGGTTCAATTACGCGCATCCCTTCAGATCAACCCCCTGTTGAAGTTCCAGCGCGCGCAGTGGTTGAAGCGCCAGAAGTAAAAAAACCAGTACGCCGCAAGAAGGCACCAAGTGACGATCAATAAGGTTTCCGTTAGCGATGGCCGCGCATCGGCTCCTTATGATCAAGCGCGCGCCGAACGTGCAATTCGTGAACTCTTATTTGCTCTAGGTGAAGATCCAGATCGCGAGGGTTTAGTAGAAACTCCAGCCCGTGTTGCACGTGCAATGAAAGAGAATTTTGGTGGGCTTTGGCAGTCACCGGAAGATGTATTAACAACTACTTTTGATATCGGACATGAAGAGTTAGTCATTGTTCGAGACATAGAAGTATTTTCACACTGCGAACACCACTTAACGCCTTTTCATGGGGTTGCACACATTGGATATATTCCAAGCGGGAAAATTACTGGTCTTTCTAAGTTGGCGCGCCTAGTTGATGTCTATGCAAAACGTCCTCAAGTGCAAGAGCGTCTAACGACACAGATTGCCGATGCTTTAGTTGAAATTCTTAATCCACTTGGTGTCATTGTCATTATCGACTGCGAACATTTATGTATGTCGATGCGCGGAGTAAAGAAATCACATGCGCGAACAACCACTAGTGCCGTTCGAGGCGTTTTACTAAATGCCGCCACACGCGCAGAAGCAATCAGCCTTATTACACATCGGTAAAAACCATGTTAGTTATGGGTATTCTCAACATCACGCCAGATTCTTTTGCCGACGGCGGACGCTATAACACTCTCGAAGGTGCAATTCGACATGCACGCGAGATGATTGCTGAGGGCGTGGATATCATCGACATAGGTGGTGAATCAACACGTCCGGGAGCCGAACGCGTGAGTGAAAGCGAAGAGCTTTCACGAGTAATTCCAGTTATAACTGCACTCGCCAACGACGGTGTAAAAATCAGTATTGACACCATGCGGGCAAGCACCGCACAAGTGGCGATCGAGTCGGGTGCTCACATCATTAATGATGTCAGTGGTGGTTTATCTGATTCGAAGATGCTGGCAACGGCTTCCCGGCTTAAAACACCATACATTGCGATGCACTGGCGAGGACAATCTAAAGATATGAACCGAATGGCCGTCTATAAGGATGTTGTGCGTGATGTTATCTCCGAACTTCAGGAGAGAATCGATGCCGCACTTGATGCCGGAATTGTTAAAGAGAATTTAATAATCGATCCAGGTATTGGCTTTGCTAAAGATGCCAACCACAACTGGGAGATTATTGATCACGTGGGGGAGTTTGTAGCCCTTGGTTATCCAGTATTAATCGGTGGATCACGCAAACGCTTCTTAGGTGGTAACACACCCGATGAGCGTGAAGAGGCGAGCATTGCCCTTACTAAACGCCTCTCCACAACGGGTATTTGGGGAGTTAGAGTGCACTCTGTGAAACCGCATAAAGATGTGTTGCCGCTATGAGCGATCAAATTGTACTTAAGGGTATTCATGGTTTCGGATATCACGGAGTGTTTGAACACGAGCGAGCTAACGGACAGGATTTTTTTATCGATTTGATTTTGGCAATTAATTTGAAGGCCGCATCGGTAAGTGATGCCCTCGATGACACTGTTAGTTACGCCGACATCACCGACTTAGTTGTGGTTGAGATTACGACTAATCCAGTGTCGCTGATTGAAAGGCTCGCAGGACGCATCGCCGAAAAAATTCTAAACACTTATATGAAGATAGATTCAGTAACGGTTACAGTACATAAGCCTCAAGCGCCGGTATCTGCAAAAGTTCAAGATATTGCGGTGCAGATTACTCGCTCGCGATGAGGGCGGTAGTGGCACTCGGCGCCAACGTTGGAAACCCAACTGAGAATTTAGATATTGCACTTGCACTTTTGCGGGAAGCAACGCAAGTAATTGCCGTCTCTTCGTATTACACAACTGCACCTATTGGCGGTCCGGTCCAACCCGATTATGTAAACGCCGTCGCCATAATTGAAAGCGAACTTCCAGCCATAGATTTGCTCGCACTTTTACATGGAATCGAAAAGAGCATGGGGCGCGAACGCCTTGTTCATTGGGGTCCACGAACTATAGATTTAGATTTGATTCAATATGGCGCACTGCTGAGCAAGAGTGCCGAGTTAGAACTGCCTCATCCCCGTGCCCACGAGCGCCGATTTGTTTTAGAGCCCTGGTTTGAGATTGACCCGGATGCAGTTCTGCTTACACATGGCCGAATAGATCAACTTTTGGCGCAATTGCCCACTAGCCCGTAAACTTTCAACTACCTCGCCCGGTACCTGAAAGGACTGGAGCCACATGAGCGTATTAGTGCCAACGATGGGCGCCCTTCACAAGGGCCACCAAGCGCTGATTAAGCGTGCGCGCACCTTGAGCAAAGAGGTTGTAGTTAGTATTTTTATTAATCCACTGCAGTTTGAAAACGCTGAAGACATTGCAAAATATCCTCGCAGCCCTGAACATGATATACAAATCGCCACTATTGCCGGTGCAACAGAAATCTGGATGCCGGACTTCGACGAAATTTATCCAGGAGAGATTACAAAGTTAAAAGCATCTCCCATTGGCGAACTCTATGAAGGTGCTTCGCGTCCAGGTCACTTCGATGGCGTAGTTACCGTTATTAGTAGGCTGTTTGAAATCGTTAAACCTGAAGCTGCAGTCTTTGGTGAAAAGGATTTTCAACAGCTACAGATTATTCGCGCGATGAAAAATAACGTCGAAATTATTGGGGTTCCGACGGTTCGTGAATTCGATGGCCTTGCATTTTCCTCTCGTAATATCCGCTTAAGCGAAGCGGGTCGAGTTAGTGCAAATGTGATTTACCGTGCAATGGCTGCAGCTCGGTTAGCTCCGACTGTCGCGATTGCTCAGGAGATTATCGATACAACGCTTTCAACGGATGCGGGTTTTAAACGCGATTACGCAGTAATTATTAATGAGGATGATTTCTCAATTGCAACCGACGTTACAAAGAGCAAACGCGCACTCATCGCTGGATGGATTGATGGCGTGCGCCTTATAGATAACATGCGAATGGGTGCCTAATGCTGCTAACAATCGATGTAGGAAATACAAATACCGTCCTTGGAATTTTCGACGGCGATGACTTAGTTCGTTCGTGGAGAGTCAAGACCGATCCACGAAGCACGGCCGATGAACTGTGGTTGCAATACCGCTCACTTGTTGAGGATTACACAGTCAGTGGCTTATCAATCTGTTCAACTGTGCCAGCAACGCTTCGCGAACTGCGCAGCATGATCAATGATTACTTTGCCGATGTACGTACAACAATTGTTGAACCAGGCATTAAGACCGGCGTACCTCTATTAGTCGATAACCCTAAGGAAATCGGTGCCGATCGAATCGTAAATACATTGGCAGCGCACACTCTATTTGGTGGTCCAGCGATAGTTGTTGACTTTGGTACGTCAACGAATTTGGATGTTGTTTCTCCCAAGGGGGAGTTCTTAGGCGGCGCCCTTGCCCCAGGTATTGAGATTTCAGTTGATGCACTGGCTGCTCGAGCTGCGCAGTTGCGCAAAGTCGAGCTAGTTAGACCTAAAAATGTCATTGGGAAAAATACTGTTGAGGCGCTTCAGTCGGGCACAATTTTCGGTTTCGCTGGACAGGTCGATGGCTTGGTTGATCGCATCACTGCCGAGTTGGCCGAGACTTATTCAGGCACGCCAAAAGTTATTGCAACGGGCGGTTTAGCTCCGTTGATTATTGGGGTCTCAGAAACAATTACTGATCATGAACCAGATTTAACGCTGATTGGGCTTCGCTTAATTCACGAACGAAATGCTTGAACCGTTAGACTCCACCCCATTATGAGCAATGAAACCGCACCCATCGAAGAGGATTTGCCTGAGCAGCTGAGAATTCGACGCGAAAAGCGGGCCGCCCTCATTGAAAGCGGAGTGGAGCCATATCCAGTCGCGGTGCCACGTACTAAGTCATTACTAGAAGTACGTCAGCAACATTCAGGTTTAGAAATCGATGTTGCAACTGGCGCAATTGAAAGTCTTACTGGTCGCATAATTTTCAAGCGCGATACCGGCAAACTCTGTTTTGCAACACTTCGCGAAGGTGATGGCACTGAGCTTCAAGCAATGTTTTCGCTAGATAAAGTCGGTCAAGAATCTATTGACTCTTGGAAATCCGATATTGATTTAGGTGACATTGTTTCGGTCACTGGCGAGATTATTACTTCTAAGCGAGGCGAACTTTCAATTCTGGCCTCTTCATGGAAGTTAGCGTCTAAGTCATTGCGACCTTTGCCTAATGATCACAAGCCGATGTCTGAGGAAACCCGCGTCCGTATGCGTTACGTTGATTTAATTGTTCGACCAGAGGCGCGCGTGAATGCACGGTTGCGCCCAGCAGTTATGAGTTCTTTACGTGACACTTTTGCGAAAGATAATTTCATTGAAGTTGAAACCCCAATGCTGCAAGTTATGCATGGCGGTGCGACTGCCCGACCATTTAAATCTTTTTCAAATGCCTACGATATGGATCTCTACTTACGGATTGCCCCAGAGCTATTTTTAAAGCGTTGCGTTGTTGGCGGCATTGAACGCGTTTTTGAAATAAACCGTAACTTTCGCAATGAAGGCGCGGATTCATCGCACTCACCTGAGTTTGCAATGATCGAGAGTTATCAGGCATATGGCGATTGGAAATCAATCGCCGAGCTGACTCGCAGGCTTGTCCAAAACGCAGCGATGGCAGTAGCCGGTTCCCACATCGTCACACATCACGATGGACGCCAAGCTGATTTAGGCGGCAATTGGCGTGAAATCTCCTTATACGATGCTATTTCCGAGGGCGTTGGACAGAGCGTAACTGCCCTAACTCCAATTGCTGAGCTCAAAACTATTGCAACAAAACTAGGCATAAAGATGGACCCTAAGTGGATTACAGGCAAATTGGCCGAAGAAATCTTCGAGCACGTAGCTAAAGATCAGTTGATTGCACCGACATTCGTTATGGGTTTCCCAGTTGATACTTCGCCGCTTGTACGTGCACACCGCGAACTACCTGGTGTTGCCGAAAAATGGGATTTATATATCGATGGTTTTGAATTAGCAACGGGCTACTCTGAATTAATTGATCCAGTTATTCAGCGCGAGCGTTTAGTTGAACAATCATCTCTTGGTGCCAATGGTGATCTCGAGGCGATGCAAGTTGATGAAGATTTCCTACGCGCGATGGAGTTTGGAATGCCTCCTATGGGTGGAATGGGAATGGGTGTGGATCGTTTACTAATGGCACTTACTGGCCTTGGTATCCGTGAAACAATTTTGTTCCCTCTTGTTAAACCCGAGGCAGATTAATAATGCTCGTTATTCGACCTGCTAAAACTAAAGATGTAAAATCAATCCGCAATCTTGTGGATTCGTATGCCGCCCCTGGCCAAATGCTTTCGAAAGAAACTGTGACACTGTATGAAAGTGTTCAAGAGTTTATCGTTGCTGAAAAAGATGGAGTTCTCGTTGGTTGCGGCGCACTTCATATTCTTTGGGAGGATTTAGCTGAAGTTCGAACCGTCGCAGTGAAAGAGGATTTACATAAGCAGGGAATCGGTCACCAAATTCTGGAGGCAATCATTGCGCGTGCCCGCGAAGTTGGCGTAGAGAAAATTTTCTGTCTCACTTTCCAAACGCAGTTCTTTGGCCGCCACGGTTTTGAAGTTATCGAGGGCACTCCAGTGGATCAATCGGTCTATGCCGAGCTTTTGCGCTCCTACGATGCCGGTATCGCCGAATTCTTGGATTTAGAGTCGGCCAAGCCAAATACCCTGGGAAATACCAGAATGTTGAAGATCCTGGCCTAGATAGTGGGCTAATCGGGGCATAAAAGCCCCACCCCTAGGGTTGTAAGTGTCGAGCCCTATCCACCTCGCGGCCCTGCGCCACTAGGTATTAGGCTTAATGAATCGAATAAGAAGGAGTACGCCAATGTTTGAGCGCTTTACAGACCGAGCCCGTCGTGTGGTTGTGCTGGCCCAAGAAGAGGCCCGCATGCTTAACCACAACTACATCGGTACCGAGCACATTCTGCTTGGGCTCATCCATGAAGGCGAAGGCGTCGCTGCTAAGGCACTTGAATCCCTAGGCATCTCCCTTGAAGGCGTTCGCGCGCAGGTTGAAGAGATCATCGGACAAGGTCAGCAAGCACCAAGTGGCCACATTCCATTTACTCCACGCGCGAAGAAAGTTCTAGAGCTCTCACTTCGTGAAGCGCTGCAACTTGGCCATAACTACATTGGCACCGAACATATTTTGCTTGGCCTTATCCGCGAAGGTGAAGGCGTTGCCGCACAAGTACTTGTAAAACTTGGCGCCGATTTGAATCGCGTACGTCAGCAAGTAATTCAACTGCTCTCGGGTTACCAAGGTAAAGAGGCCGTTGCACAAGGTGGACCTGCAGAGGGCACACCATCTACATCATTAGTTCTCGATCAATTCGGTCGCAACCTTACTCAAGCCGCCCGTGAAGGAAAGCTAGATCCAGTAATCGGTCGCGAAAACGAAATTGAACGCGTCATGCAAGTTCTATCACGCCGTACTAAAAATAATCCAGTTTTAATTGGTGAGCCAGGCGTTGGTAAAACTGCCGTCGTCGAAGGTCTTGCCCAAGCGATTTATAAGAACGATGTTCCAGAGACTTTA
>SESE01000162.1_pt1 | contig 29530 bp, 29 predicted proteins | sample 3171371 | NCBI WGS metagenome assembly SESE01 (sample SAMN06051881, study PRJNA518727) | freshwater metagenome | biome: subpolar coniferous forest; feature: holomictic lake; material: water; isolation source: holomictic Lake 442, 13 m depth | place: Canada: near Kenora, Ontario | collected... | reverse complement strand
TCGGGGCGCTGGTTCCCGCACCGTGGGATGCAACTGTTCGCATCGTTTGAGCGCCAGAACAAGAGCGGCACGCAGATCGTGGGTGCCGGCTTCCTGACCCAGGCGCTCCAGCTCGCCGCTCCGGTTAACTTCCAGACCGACACTTTCGAAGTCGGTGCGGCCTGGTCTGGCAAGGGTGGCTCGTTACGAATTTCCGCCGCGGACTCGAAGTTCCGCAACGACGACCCGTTGCTGACCTTCCAGAACCCGTACCTGTCGCTGGTTGAGAACCTCGCCAGTGTGCCCAATGGCGCCGTTTCGCGTCCGCCGGAGAATGAAGCCCGCAGCGTCAACATTACTGGCAGCATCACGCTGCCGTTGAACTCGTCGGTATCGTTCGCGACCGGCTTTAGCACTATCAAGCAGTCAGCCGCGCTAGTGCCGGTCACCTCGCAGCCTGACGCATTGCCGCCGGCGGAAGGCTTCGATGGCGACGTGCGGCTGCAGCATTACGCGCTGACGCTGGGCTCGCGGCCCTGGTCCCGCCTGCACCTGCACGGCCGCATCGCCTATGACGAGCGCGGCGACTACGGCAATGCGATGGCGCTGACGCAGTACCTCACCGATCTGGTAGCAGGCCCGACGGTCACGACACCGCGCTTTGATTTCGTGCGAGTTCGCGTTGACGGCGGCGCAGACGTGCGCCTGTCCAAGTACACCTCGATCGGTGTCGGTGGCGACCGCGTCGAGATCAACCGCACCCAGCAGTTGGTGCGTCACACCGAGGACGGCCGTACGTACGGTAAGGTCAAGTGGGCGCCGGGCGCGGGTTTTGCGCTGACGCTGAAGGGCGGCGCTGCGCACCGCGATGCACGCGGCATAGATCTGACGTACCTGCCGGTGGGCCAGAACCCGCTGGTGAGCATGTTCAACCTGTCCAACCGCGACCGCGAGTTCGGCGATCTGGACATGGTCTGGAGCCCGAACGAGAAGTTGTCGATCACCCTGCAGGGCTCGCTCAACAACGATAAGTACGGCCGCTCCGTGATGGGTCTGCTGGAGGGACGTGAACAGCGCGGCGCGGGCAGCATCACCTGGTCGCCCAACGAGAAGCTGTCTCTATATATCGACGGCGGCTATCAGAGCCGTGAAACGCTCCAGGCCGGGGCCTATAGCACGGCATCAGCCTCCTGGGAGGCGAAGATCAATGACAAGTTCCGCAACATCGGCGGCGGCTTGAAGTACAGCGCCGAGCGCTGGGAATACGCCATCGACGTCGCTCACGCCACGTCGGTTGGTGAAACCAGCTCCGGTCTGGTGGGCGGACTGGCGCCGTTCCCGGAGCTCAACGCGCGTTACGACAACGCACGCGTAACGGTTGGCTACACCGCGACCGAGCGGCTGGGCGTCCGCCTCCGCTACGTCTATCAGAAGTACTCCTCGCTGGACTGGGCGCTGGATGGCGTAGGTCCCGCGACCGTGCCGAACCTGCTGGCGATGGGCTATGGGCCTGATCACTACAACGCCAGCGTTCTTGGGTTAAGCTTCACCTACAAGTACGGAACACTCGCTTCACCCTGAACGGACTCATCCATGGATAGCGCTCCCCGGGTTTCAGATGGTCCAACACCAGCAGAACTCGGGGGGCCTGGCGTCGCGGCCGCACTGAAGCGCGCGTTCCTCGCCACCCGACCCAAGTTTTTTACCGCGTCGGTGCTGCCAGTACTGGTTGGTACCGCTTGGGCCGGCGCCGCCGAGCACGCGTTCAATGGTCGTACCCTCATCCTTGCGCTCGTCGCCACGGTGCTCGCGCAGGCAGCGACTAACGTCTATAACGACGTCAGCGACGACCTCAACGGCACGGATCCTGGTAATACCGCTCATATCTATCCATATACCGGCGGCTCGCGCTTCATTCAGAACGGCGTTCTCAGTCGTGCGCAGATGTTCCGTCTCGCGGTCGTGCTTGCCGTGCTCACGCTTGCGTTCGGTGGCTGGCTGACGCTGCTGCGTGGCAGCGGCGTGCTGATGCTGGGCTTGGTTGGTGTCGCGTTGGGGCTGTTCTATTCACACCCCGCCGTACAACTGTCCGGTCGTGGCAGCGGCGAACTCGCCTGCGCCATCGGACTTGGCGCGCTGCCTGTCGCGGGTGCTGCCTGGCTGCAGGCCGATCAGGTGGCGCCGGGCGTCTGGTTGCTCGCCACCATCGTCTCGGTCTGGGTGTGCCTGATACTGCTAATCAACGAGATCCCTGACACCGTCGCTGATGCCGCTGCCGGTAAGCGTACGCTCGCGGTGCGGCTCGGCGAGGGCGGAACGCGTGCGCTTTATCGCGCCTTGACGCTGCTGGCGCTCGCGGCCGGCGTCTTGTTGCTGCTGCGGCGCGACGTACCTGCCTGGACAGGACTGCCGATGTTGCTGCTTGCGTTCGCTGGCTTCAAGGCCGCGGCGGGGATCTCGCTCGAGCCTACGCGTCGAGCGCAGCTGACCCGATCGATCGAGATGACGCTCGCCATCCACGCGGCGGGCTGCCTGCTGCTGGTGACCGCGGTGCTGCTGCGCTAGCGGGTCAGTCGAGCGCGCGCGCCACTGCGGCGAAGAACGCGCTGTCCTCCACCACGTGCGCGTCTGAGGGCTTTGGCCTGGCACACAGCGCGATAATCGCCAACCGCCTGCGTGGATGCAGGTAGATGCGCTGGCCAAAAATACCCATCGCCAGAAAAGCGCCGTCGTGCACGCCGTCGGCGACCTCCGGTAGCCACCACTGATAGCCGTAGTCGCGACGCTCACCGTTGGCCGCGATGCGAGTCGTGGCTTGCTCGAACCAGCCTTCGCGCACGACGCGTGTCGTGCCGATGCAGCCGTCCTCGAGCACGAAGCGGGCGAAGCGCGCGTAGTCGCGCAGCGTTGCCGACAGGCCGCTGCCGCCGATGGCGGCACCGTCCGGGGACTCGAGCCACCAGCGAGCGTCGTCCTGCATGCCAGCGGGTGACCACACGCGCTCATGCAGGTAGCGCGCCAGCGGCGCTCCGATCGCTGCTTCCAGCGCAGCGCCGGCCAGGAACGTCTCGCCGGTGTTGTAGTTGAAAACGCTGCCCGGAGTGCGTACGCGCGGCAGCTCGCTCATCATTCGCAACAGGCTGTCGGGGTGGCCTGCGATCTGTAGCTCCAGGAACTGCCGCCGCTGCGAGGCAGGGTCAGTATAGGTTTCGTCCCAGCCCACCCCGGAGGTCATCTCCAGCACCTGCCGTAGCGAGACCTCGCGGTAGGCGCTATGGGCAAGCGCCGGCAGATAGCGGCTGATCGGCGCCTCGAGACTGCCGAGCAGGCCGTCCTGCAAGGCAACGCCGTAGAGCGTGGAGCAGACTGACTTTGCGAGCGAGAAGGACGCGAAGCGGTCGTCTGGCGCGAGCCCGAGCTCATAGTCTTCGCGAACGATGGCGCCGTCCTTGAGCACGAGCAGGCCGGCGATCCGGTTGTAGGCGAGGTAGTCGACCAGGTCATAGCGGCGATTGGCGCGAACGACTTCCACAGACTGCAGTTGCCGGCTGGCGACGGGTAGCTTCGAGCTCACCGCGCTGCGTGCCACGGTGGCCGCCGGGAACAGGGTATCGGCGGTTTTCAGTGTCGCCATCAGCCGATCTGGAGTCAGAGACCCTGCGTACAGGTCGCGGATCAGGGTGCTGCGGGAGGCGTAGGCAGGCGTCGTCATGGGAGGGAATGGTACCCGACCATTCCGTGGCCGCGCGGTACCGGTTGCCGCACGCGGGTCGGGTCCGTAGCATGGCCTTGCCAGCGCAGGGAGCCGCGCTGGGGCGCCGCACCGTCGCCGGATCGCAGGACACGACACCTTAAGATGCAGTCACCCGACCTTCAGCGGCCCGATTTGGCGCGAATCTCATGCGTCTTCGTCAGCTATGCGCACGAGGACAAGATGCGCGCGGTGAGCGTGATTCGGGCGCTGGAGCAGGCCGGCTACGAGGTGTGGTGGGACGGCCTGATCGTTGCCGGTACGCTATTCGCCAGTTCTACCGAACAGGCCCTGGAGGCCGCTAGTGCCGTCGTCGTGCTGTGGTCGCGCGACTCGGTGCTCTCGCATTGGGTCCGCGACGAGGCCACGATTGGCCGTGACCGTGGCCGGCTCGTGCCGGTGTCCCTCGATGGCTCCGATCCGCCGCTCGGGTTCCGTCAGTTTCTGTTTACCGACCTGTCGAAGTGGCACGGCCAGGCGGATGCCGATGAGATACGCGCCGTTGTGCAGGCAGTGCGCGCCGTCCACGCGCAAGCGCCGAACTGGGTGCCACCGCTGCCGCGCCCACTCGCCGTCCGCACTACGCGCCGAGGCGTGCTGTTGGCCACGGCCGGTGTTGCTACGCTCGTGCTTGGCGGCGGCGGCTGGCTTGCCTGGAGGAAAGGCTTGGCAGGCGATCCGACCGCTGCGGCTAATGGCGTCGCGGTGCTGCCCTTTGAAAACTTAAGCGGGGACCCTGCCAAGTCCTATTTCTCCGACGGACTCACCGCCGAGATGCGCGCAGCGCTGGCGCACGATCGCCGCCTGCGCGTAATTGCGCAGGTGTCCTCGGAGGCCTTCCGCGAGGCGAAGACCGGGGCGGTTGCGATAGCCAAAGCGCTGGGCGTCGCGTACCTGCTCGACGGCAATGTTCGTCTGTCCGGCAAGACATTTCGCATCGCGGCCGAGCTCATCGATGGCCACACGGGGTTCACCCGCTGGGAGCAGACCTTCGATCGCGCCATTGACGACATTTTCGCCGTGCAGAGCGAAATTGCACGCTCGGTGACCATCGCGTTGAACGCCGAGATGGCCAACCCCGGCCAGGACAGCGCGCCGGTTCTGTCGGGGCGCACCACCAATGTCGAGGCGTTTGATGCGTACCTGCGCGGCCGCGCAGCCTATGACCTGTCCGAAGGCGAAAGTTCCGATCGCCAGGCTCTGGCCGAGTTCGATGCGGCGATCGCCGCCGACTCGCGCTTTGCCGCAGCGCATGCGGCGCGCGCGCGGTCGCTGCTGGTGATTGCCAATCAGTACGCGGACGCCAGTCACAACGCTGCTCTGTACGAAGCGGCCCTGACCTCGGCCCATACGGCGACGGCGCTCGCGCCGGATCTCGCGGATGCGCAATCGACGCTGGCGTTCGTTCTTTTCCAGGGCCGCCTTGATGTCGCTGGCGCACGCGCGCCGTATGAGAAGTCGCGTCAGCTCGGTGGCGGTGACGCCACCGTGCTCGGCCGATTCGCGCTGTACAGTGCGCTGACTGGGCGCGCGAGCGAGGCTGCGCCTGCGATGGCGCGGGCCGTGGAGCTTGATCCACTGAACCCGCTAGTGCATCGCGCGATGGCAAGCGTGCTGTATGCCGCGCACCGCTACGCCGACATGATCGCGCACCTTGAGCGCGCGCTGGCACTGCGGCCTAAGCTCTCCGGCGCGCAGGCAGCGCTGGGCAACGCCTTGTTCATGCTCGGGCGCCTGCCGCAGGCGCGCGACGCGTATCTGGCCGAGCCGCATCGGATGCTGCGGCTGCCGGGCTTGGCGATCGTCGAGAAGAAGCTCGGTCACGAGGTGGCGGCGCAGGAGGCACTGCAGCGGCTCGTTGCCGAGTTGGGCGACAGCGCCCTGTACCAGCAGGCCGAGGTCCGCGCTCAGTGGGGCGAGCGCGATGCCGCGGTGGCACTGCTCTGGCGCGCCCGCGCGCTGGGCGATTCCGGGCTCATCTACGTACGCACCGACCCATTTCTGGCGCCACTTCAGTTGCTGCCGGAGTTCGGTAAATTGCTTCGACAACTGGGTTTCGACTAGGCTGAATTGCCCACACCGGGCAGGGGAGACAACGTAATGAAGAATCCGATCACGGTGATGCTGATTCTCGCGGGTGCTCTGGCGCTCGCCGGTTGTGGTGAGAAGGCGGCGGCGCCGGCGCCGGCGCCTGCGGCCGAGGCCCCGGCAGCAGTCGCGGCCCCGGCAGCACCAGCTGCCGATGCGACCGCACCGGCTGCCGCCGATGCGGCGAAGCCCGCTTCGCAGGGTGGTGGCGAGAAGCTCTGACAGCGTCGGAGCGAGTCCGCCGTGTCGGCTGCTGCCGGCACGGCGGAGTTTGCCGAGTCTCGCCTACCGATCCGCCTGCAGCACGTCGTCTATCCAGTCGACATAGGCGGCGACACGCGTATAGACGCCGGGCTTGGCGTCACCGTTACAAGACGCCGCGCCCCAGCTGACGATACCGGCCACCTGGGCGGGGTGGCCAAACACGGCCGGTCCCCCGCTGTCGCCCAGGCAGGTCTTGCGAGCCGGCGCGCCGGCGCAGATAACGTTCGCGTTCAATTTTGCAGGATCGACCTGCAGCTCACTGCGGCAGCGTTCTTCGCGTTCGATCGCAAGATCGACCTGCAGCAGCACCGCTGAGGGAACGACGCCTGGCAGTGGATATGTCTTGCCCCAGCCGGTCACGGTCACCGAGGTGCCCTCCAGGATCGGTATCGGACTGCGATGGATCCTGACCGGCTTGATGCTCATCGGCTCGAGCGCCTTTGGCGAGTCGTCCGGCGCAATGTGCAGCAGTGCGATGTCATCGTGATACATATCCTGCACGCGCCACTTCGGGTGCACGACGGCGCAGTCGATCCGGAATGTCCTGCCGTCGTCCCGCGACAGGTCCTGCGCGCCCAGTCGGATCCGAAAGCTCGGGAAGACGAGGTTCGCCCGTACGCAGTCTGCCAGCGACACCTTGTTGTCGTGCGAGACAGTCACCGCGCTGCGATAGTCCTCGAAGGAGGGCCTTAGAACGGCTTCATAATGCTGTTCGTCGACGAGGATGCAGTGGGCTGCGGTCAGCACCCAGTTGGGTGCGATCAGCGACCCTCCACACAGGTGCTGAAGCTGCCATTTTTCGCGGCGCTCCCCTGGCATCTTTTGCAGATGTTGCGCCCAGCGCTCCTCGCTGATGGTGCGGTACAACTCAGCCTGCCACGTGGCATCGCCGTGGCGGGTCGGCACACCGCCAAACGAACGTCCATCCGCGTCCGCCGCCGGTGCAGGAGCGTTGCCGTCGACGGCTGGCGCAAGTGGCTCGATCGTTGGAATCGGCGAGGGCGAGCGCAGCCACGGCTCATCGTCTGGCGTTACCGTGTCGGCGCTGACGGCCCAGCCTGCTGGCGACGGATTTTCGGCGGCGGCCGCCTGTGCGTAGCAGACGCTCGTGCCACCCAGTGCGGCGACGCACAGAAAGGCGCAGCGCGCGGCGCGCGAAGTTATCGTGACGGGCATGCAGGCTCCTCTGGCAGGCGATGGGTTGTCTTGTCGGCGGCCGCCTCATTCCACGTCGATATCGACGAAGCTCTCGCTATGGCGGCCGCCCAGCGAATGCACCAGAAAGCCGACCTGATAGCGTCCTGACGGGACCGGATCGCGCTTGACCTTCAGATCATCGAGATCGTCAATGTGCATCACGTGTCCGTCAGGTACCGCCAGTGCCGACTTGCCCGCCGCATCGATGACCTCGTACATGGGTCGCAGGTCGTCACCGACGTCGACGTCTATCTCGCGTGGCCCGTGACGGGTGTACTCGACCGCGTAGATGAAGTCGCCGGTCACCTCCTCTTCCTTGAAATCAAGAACGAAGCCCAGCGTCACGTCGAGCCACTGCGTCGTGCCGTTAACGCGTAGCTGCGCTGGAACTTCTGCCCAGTAGACGTCCTCTTCGTCGCCGTCGCTGAGCTCTTCAAAGCTGGTGATCGGGGCGATGAACTCCTCGTTGGCATCGGAGATCGTGAACCACTCACCATCCCAGTCCTCCTTGAGGTCGCCCTTCGAATCAAGATCGACCGGGATTGAGCCAATGATGACCCGCCTGCCATAGTCGAGCATGGACAGCACGAAGCTTGCGTCCTCAATGTCGTCGCCGTGTGCCTGTGAAGTGATCTTGATCTCGCTGCCATGCGACACCATCCGCCCGCTCGCCTGTAGTGGATCTATCGCGGGCTTCGGCCGGTTGCGCTCGGCGTCGCTGGCGGGCAGGGCCGTGTAGTCGAGCAAGAAGGGATACCAGGGATTGATCTGGGCGAAATCTGTCTCGTTGTACGAGGTCTTGCCGCGGACCGCGAGGGTGGCTTGGTCTGGCGGAAAGAAAATGGATAAGCCGTTTGCATGCGGTCGCGCCTCGCCGTGGATGCTGTAGACGATCGCCTGTTTCACTGCGGCGATTACGCTGTCAGCGGCCGCTGTCGCGGCCTTGTCCTGTGCGCGCTGTTTGAGATTTTCGGCGACATGCACCAGGTCGTAGACTTCAGATCCGAGCCGCGGCTCGCTGCCCGGGGCGGCCGTGCGGCCGTATTCCTCGGCGTCGTTGCGTGCATGCGCGAGATGAATCCAGGCATCGTGGCCGCCGCGTGTGAGTAGGGCGTTGGCTCCGCTGCCTAGTGCCGCGGTGGCCTTGTCGATCGATGCAACCTTGTCCAGATCGATGACGGACAGCGTGAGTGCCCTGGCCTTTTGTTGTCGTTCGTGATGCGCGGACTTCGCGAAGGAATCCCGGTACGTGTCGACGATGACCCGGCCGAGCGCGGCGCCGTCCATTTGTGGCGAGCGTTCAACCGCGCTCAGCACCGCGGCGTAGTCCCAGCCGGCGGAGGGTTCTATTTCTTCGGACGCCACCATGTAGCGCGCGAATGGAGCCAGCGTTCGCGCCACCTCCAGGTTCGCCATTACGCAGGCGTCGAAGCCAATCAGCTCGAATCGACCGGCCGCCTTCGTCACGCCCTTGAGTATGTTCGCTACCTCGCTGATGCCGAGACTGTCGCTGTCGTTGGATTCGGCGACGGCGAGTCCCGCCCAGGCCATGCCATGGTCGCCGAAGATCACGCCGTAGTGCTCGGCGGGGAAGTCGCTCGTTACCCGCGTGAGGAAGCGGCCCAGCGTCGACGGATCGCCCATGTCGAGAGCGCCCCAGTCATCAAGTTCGACGAGCTTGCCCTGCTGAACCTGCAGCAGCTTGGCGCCGGTCCAGTTGGGAATGTTCAGCACCGGTGCGTTCGTATAGAGCCCATCGCCCTGGGCATTGCGTGCCGCCAGCACGATCAGGTTGACGGTCGCGGAGCTGCCGACGCGGGCCATGTCGGCCAGGTTCTGCATCATCGGGCGTTCGAGATCGTTGTCGGCGTCGAGGTAGACCATCAGCGTCCAGCGCGCCTTGGCGGCGGGCTCGGCCGTGGCCGTGACGCTCACCAGTAGCAGCAGCCCGAGCAGGGCCGCAAGCCTGCGTAATCGCCTCATGACTCGTTCCTCCAGAGTCGGTCTGATCGAGGAAATCTTCTCCCCGTGCGTCGCGCCGGCCAGCGACCGCTGCGCTGAGTGTACCCGGCCAGCGCGGAGATGCCGCGGCCGCTGTGGCATGCTGTCGCGGCCCGGCCGGCCCGGGCGATTTGAACGGATACCGCATGGCCCGCACGCCCACTGACTTTGACGAAGAGTTCTTCGAGCGCTATTACGGCGATCCGGCCACGCGGGTGGCCGACAGTGGCGACGCCGAGCGTGTCGTTGGCCTCATTGCCGGGATCGTGCAGTACCTAGAACTGCCGGTGCGTCGCATCCTCGACGCCGGTTGCGGCACGGGTCTGTTGCGCGAGCCGCTCGAGCGTCTGTTCCCGAAGGCGCGCTACGAGGGTCTGGAGATCAGCCCGTTCCTGTGCCGCCGGCACGGCTGGCGGCAAGGGTCTCTGGCCGATTACGAGGCCACCCGGCCGTACGACCTGGTCGTGTGCCACGACGTCATGCAGTACCTCGATGATGCGGCCGCCGCCCGGGCGATCCGTAACCTTGCCAAACTCAGCCACGGGGCGATGTATTTCAGCGTGCTGACCAAGCGCGACTGGCGGCATGCGGCTGATCAGTCCCGGACGGACCGGACCGTGCAGCTGCGGCAGGTCGACTGGTACCGGCGTCGCCTGCGGCGCGGCTTTCGCCATGTCGCTGCCGGCGTCCACCTGTCCCGGCAGCTGCAGCCGATCCTCTGGGAGCTCGAGGAGCCCTGGAAGTAACCCGGGCGCACGCCGGACTCCCGGCCTGACGCGCGAGACGTTACAATCCCGCGGCGCACCCGGCGCACCCGTCCACAACGCTACCCAGGGGGATCCGCATGCTCTTCTCCTCGAACTTCGCGGGCCGTAAGGCCAGCCTCGTCCTCGTGACGGCCGTCGTCGTCACTCTCGCCGGCTGCAGCGGAGGCGATGAGTCGGCGCCGCTGATCAGGACGTCGATCAAGGTCCAGTCGATCACCCAGCAGGGCAACTGCGAGGACGTGAACGTCAAGGTCGTCCCGGTTTCGATCCTGCCGGACGCGCCGAAGATGTCGAACTCGAAGGAGTTCGTGACCCCCGTCAAGCTGACCAAGGGCGCCGACGGCGTTTCCTGCGCCGGCGAAGCGGCGACCATCCCGATGGCGCCTGGCAAGTGGAAGTTCACCGCGAGCCTGCCGTCCGAGATCGCCAGTTGCGAGCGTGATGTCGCTCTGACCGGCTCGGCGGTGGCGTTCAAGGATGCCGAGAACACCTGCTCCTGAGCCTGTTTGGAGGAGGCCGACCCGCGGGGTCGGCCTCCTTTCGAAGCATCAGTGGCGCCCGTGAAAGGGCAACAAAAGAACGAACGATCGTGCTAAATTGGCAGACATGGCCAAGGGAGCACGCACTCGAGCCACGATCCTGCGGGCCGCGGTGGAAACTGCGAGTCTGGGGGGCTTCGTTGGCTTAAATCTGCAGCCGCTGGCTGATCGCGTTGGCATGACCAAGAGCGGTCTGTACGCCCATTTCGGTTCGAAAGAGGCGCTGCAGCTGGCGACCCTTGAGTACGCCACCGAACTGTTCCAATCGACCGTCGTGCTGCCCGCCAAGACCGAGGCCGCCGGGTTGCCGCGCCTGGCGGGTATCTACGAGCGCTGGCTGGGGTGGCCGGCCAACGCCGGGCTGTCCGGGCAGTGCCCGTTCTTCGCCGCGGTGGTCGAGTTCGACGACGGCGAAGGCCCGCTACGCGAGCGACTTACCCGCTTGTTTCGCGATTTTCGCGGCGTGATCGAGCAGCTTGCCGCCTCCGCGATGCGTCACGGCCACTTGCCCGGGAGCACCGACGTCGCGCAGTTTGCCCACGAGTTGCTGGCGCTGCGCTACGCCCACCATTGGGCGGCGGGCTTCATGCGTGAGCCGGCGGCTCTGCAGCGCGCGCGGACGGGTTTCGCGCGACTCACCGCGAGCGTGGATCAGCGGCCGTAATAGACCGTAAAGCTCGCCCGATCGAGCTTGTTCGCGTTCAGCATGAAGCCGACCATCGCGGCGGTGGAGGCGGGATCTGCGCCAAGCTTGTCGACTTTGAGCGCATACAGCGTGAACACGTAGCGATGTGGCTTGTCGCCGAGCGGCGGGCACGGGCCGCCGAAGCCGGCCTTGCCGAAGTCGGTGTTGGTCTGTACGGCGCCCTTGGGTGCCTTGGCGCCGGCCGGGTCACCGGCGTTGGCGGCCAGCGAGGTTGCCGTGGCGGGGATGTCGAACATCACCCAGTGCCACCAGCCGCCGCCGGTCGGTGCATCCGGATCGTAGACGGTCAGCGCGAAGCTCTTGGTGCCGGCAGGCGCGCCGGCCCACGCCAGCGCGGGCGAAATATTGCTGCCGCTACAGCCGAAACCGTTGAACACGTGGCGGCTTTCGAAGCGACCCCCAGGCGTGAGCTCGGTGCTGGATAGCGAGAAGTCGGCGGCCACGCCGACGGTGGGCAGAACGCCGAGCAGGGTCAGGGCGAGGCTGGCAAGACGCATCATCGGTCTCTCCAAGGTCGGCATGGCGGCCATTCGAGTCTAACAGTCCACCGTGTGAGCGGGTGTCCTGCGATTGAGCGATAATGTCTGCCTGTCAGGGGGCTGCATCGACGTGCATTTGTTCGCTAGGTTGTTGCCGCTGATCGCGCTCCTGACGCTCCTGACCGGCTGCGGCGAACGCCATTGGTCGATTCCGCACGCCCCGATCCTGGGCTGGCAGCGACCGGCGATTGCGTCGCATCTGCCGCTGCGTATCGCGCCGGATCTGGTCATCAAGCGAGTCCGCTTCGGGCTGATCGATATCGGCGCCGACGGCGAGGAGCATTTCACGGCCACTCAGGATTTGCCGCCCGATGACGGTCAGGCTTTTGGTTGGGTACTCGAGGTCGAAACGACCCGACCCTCCATCCGCTGGCAGGAACACTTGCGCCTGCCACACGAGCCGGCCGACTGGGGTGATGCCGCGTCCGATCCCGATGTGCTGCTGTCGCGTGACGGTGCCAGCGCAATGGCGCAGGGTGAGGATCTGGTCGAGGACGGCGAGCTGTCGCGGTTCTATTGGTCGCTGGCCGCGGGCGACCCTTCGGGAGACTACGAACTGGACCTCGCCATTGAGGGGCGTCCGATCGCGCACTTTGTATTCAAGGTTCCCGCGTCCGTGAAAGAAAAGGCGATCCTCGTTGAGAACGGCGCGGCGCCATCGTCGCGCCTCGTCGCCCACCTTGTGCCGGGAACGCCCGGCAGCGGAGTCATGCTATGGAGATGAAGAGGGTCAGTGCCGGCGACCTGCGGGCAATCGGCTACGACGAGTCCAACCGCCTGCTGCGCGTGGAACTCGGTAACGGCAGGCTGGTGGAATACTCGGGCGTCTCGGCTGAGACGTGGCGGCGGCTTTCGTCCGCAGGTTCGATGTGGAGCTTCTTTCGCGACAACATCGAAGAAAACTACTCCGAGCGCCAGGTTCGCTGAGGCGCTTCATGCGACGCATGCTTTCACCACGGCGCCTGGTGCCGATCGCCATTTCCGCGGTGATCGTCGTGCTTGCGCTGCGCTTTCTGACCAGCGCAACCCACGGCCTGCACGTCGCCGACGTGATGCGCGCGCTGCAGGCGATACCGTTGACCGAGGTCGCGATCGGCGCGCTGCTGGTCATCGTCCTGTATAGCGCGCTGGCCACCTACGAAACGATCATCGCGCGCTACGTCGGCGGCCCTGTCAGTAGCCGCCGTGCGGCGATGGGTGGCGTGCTCGCCGCCTCGATCGGTCATGCGTTGGGCCTGGGGACCGTGTCTGGAGGCGCGATCCGTTATCGCGTCTATGCTGCGGCCGGCCTCAGGCCTCTGGGCGTCGGCAAGATGGTCCTGCTCGCCGCCATTCCCTATCCGGCCGGTCTCGGCCTGCTGCTGTCGGTGTCGCTACTGGTACAGAGTGAGGCCGCCGCCCCGATCCTGCACACGACCACTGAGCTTGCTCGTGGCATCGGTCTTGCGCTGCTCGTGCTGCACGTCGCCTACGTGACGCTGGTGTTGAAGCGCCGTGAGCCACTGTCCTTCGGTCGCTACCTCGTCACGCTGCCGCCACCGAACCTGACTGGCGTGCAGTACTGCGTCGGCATCATCGAGGTCTGCGCGGCCGCGAGCATCCTGTACGTGCTGTTGCCGGCGCAGGCCGGCTTGCCCTTCAGCGTGTTTATCGGCGTCTACGTGCTCAGCATCCTCGCGGGTCTTGCCAGCAGCGTGCCGGCCGGCTTTGGCGTGTTCGACGCGACGCTAATCGGGTTGTTGCCGCACGCGCCGCAGGCCGAGCTCTGGGCGGCCGTCATCGTCTACCGGGTGCTGCTCGAGCTGCTGCCGCTGGTGACGGCTTCGCTGGTATTCGCCGCCTACGAGATCTGGTGGCGGCTACCGTCACAGCGTGCGCGGGTGGCAGAGATCCGGCTGGCGCAACGCCAGCGCGACGACTGACGCCTTTAGGGCGCGCTGTCCTCATGTGGTGCGCCCACGTTCGGCACGATCGTAATTCGCAGCCGCCCGCCCGGTGCCGCCCCGAGCCAGGCTCCGCGCGCGGCTTGTGAGGCGTCCTCGGCCGTCGTGGCGGCGGGCAGCACCCGCGGCGCGAGCAGTGAGGCTGGCGTGTAGACGACCAGGTAACGCTCGTGTCCCTGCGCCGGATCAACACCGAGCGTCAGGCGATAGGCCGGGGCGTACGCCTGTTCGAAGACCGGCAGGTCGAAGCGCAGCGACTCAAGCTCGGTCTGGCGCGACACCAGGAAATCGTCGGTCAGCAGCGCTGCGACCGGATACAGCACGCGCGCGTGCAGTGGCTCGAGCCCGCCCTGCAGCAAGCTGCGGATTTCAATCAGATACGGCCGCTCCGCGTCCGGCAGCCGAAAGGCCCGGTAGGCACTACGCCCGGATTTGAATTCGAACAGCGGGCCGCCCGCCTCGATCGCTGTTTCCACGCTGCCGGCCGCGGGCAGCGACTCGTAGTGGAACTGTGCGGGGTCGGTCGGTGGCCGGGCGGCGGCTGCGACCAACGGCAGCGCACACGCGAGCGCCGCGAGGCCGCAGAAATGGAGAGGGCGGAGCCTGAATGACATCCGCCAAGGCTAGCACGGAGGCGGCGCCCAACCCGCCGTCGCGTACCATGAGGCCCCTGCCGAGCCGGCGAGATCCCCTCAACCCATGTCTGACGACGCACCCCGCGCTGAGATTCGCGACTTCCAGGTGCTTTCGCCGTGGGGGCCGCGCGCCGATCCCTATTACTGGCTGCGCGACGACGAGCGCGATGAGCCCGCCGTGCTGGCCTACCTGCAGGCCGAAAACGACTACCGGGCGCGCCAGCTGGCACACGTGCAGCCGCTGGAGGAGCGCCTGTATCAGGAGATGGTCGGCCGTCTGCGCCAGGACGATGCAACCGTGCCGGTGCTGTCGAACGCTTACTGGTACTCCAGTCGCTACGAGCCTGGCCGGGAGTACGCCCTGCACGTGCGCCGCCTGACGCCGGACGCCGCGGAGGAGCTGCTGGTCGATGGCAACCTGGAAGCTGCCGGCCATGATTTTTACGAACTGGGAAACCTCGAGGTCAGTCCCGACAATCGCACCCTGGCACTGGCCGAGGACACCCGCGGCCGCCGGCAGTACACGCTGCGCTTTCGTGACCTCAGCAGCGGCTGTGATTACCCGGAACGGATCGAGAACGTCGAGCCCGATCTTGCCTGGGCGGACGATGGCCAGTCGTTGCTTTATGTTGCGAAGGATCCCGAGACGCTGCTTGGCTATCGCGTCTTTCGGCATGTGCTCGGCACGCCGCCAGACGCCGACACGCTGGTATACGAGGAGGCCGATCGCGCGTACTACATGGGCGTCGAGCGCAGCAAGAGCGGCCACTACGTGTATATCGTGCTGCAGAGCACGGTATCCAGCGAATATCACTACGCCCGTACTGATGATCCGGCGTTGCTCTTTCGCATCGCTCTGCCGCGTGAGCGCGACCACGAGTACCAGCTGGACGACGTCGGCGAGCGGTTCGTGATCCGCAGCAATCACTGCGCGCCGAACTTTCGTATCGCCTCGGCGCCGATCGACGCGGTCGCCGACCGGATGCTGTGGCGCGACGAGGTCGCGCATCGGGCGGAAGCATTCATCGGCGGCTTCGAGGTGTTTCGCGACTTCCTGGTCATTGCAGAGCGCGCCGAGGGCTTGCGCAAGATCCGCGTGCGTGCGTGGGACGGTTCGCGCGATTTTCTGCTCGATGCCGCGGAGCCCGCCTACACGATGTCGCTGGGCGACAACGAGGAAATCGCCAGCCACGTGCTGCGCTACGTCTACTCGTCGCTGACCACGCCGCGCACCACTTACGACTACGACATGCGCAGCGGCGAGCGAGTGCTGTTGAAGCGAGATCCGGTCGAGGGACACTTCGACTCGGCGCATTATGCGACCGAGTTCGTGCAGGCGCCGACGCGTGACGGGAAGCGGGTGCCGGTGTCGCTGCTCTATCGGCGCGGCTGTGAGCGCAACGGCACCGCGCCGCTCTATCAGTACGCGTACGGCTCTTATGGCCACTCGATGGACCCGTCGTTTCGTTCCAGCGTCCTGTCGCTGGTCGACCGTGGCTTCGTGTTTGCGCTCGCACACGTGCGCGGCGGGCAGGAGCTCGGGCGGCTCTGGTATGACGATGGCCGCATGCTCGCCAAGCGCCATACTTTCGAGGACTTCATCGACGTCACTCGCCATCTGGTCAGCGAGCGTTACGTGGACCCGGCTCGCGTCTGCGCCGCCGGCGGCAGTGCCGGCGGTCTGCTGGTGGGAGCCGTCGCGAACCTCGCCCCTGGCGAGTACCGCGCGATGGTCGCGGACGTTCCCTTCGTCGATATCGTCACGACGATGCTCGATGACGACATCCCGCTGACCACCAACGAGTACGACGAATGGGGCAACCCCGCCGCCGATCGTCAGGTGTACGAATACATGCTGTCCTACAGCCCCTATGACAATGTCAGCGAGCAGGCCTATCCGGCGATGCTGGTGACGACGGCCCTGCACGACAGCCAGGTGCAGTACTGGGAGCCCGCCAAGTGGGTCGCGCTGTTGCGCGCGCGGCGCACCAACGATGCGCTGCTCGTGCTGCGCACGGACTTCGATACAGGCCACGGCGGTAAGCCCGGGCGCTTCCAGCGCTATAGGGAGACCGCGCAGGAATACGCTTTCGTGTTGGACCAGACCGGACTTGCCGCGAGTGAACCCAGCCACGAAGAGTCGCGCTAAAGCGCGACTGCGTTGCCGGTGGATGCGCGGCTCGCGCTGGACGCCGCGAGCCTCACCAGATGCACACGCTGCGGCGTTAGGTGCTTGCCTTGGCAAACTCCACGTGCGAGAGCGGCAACCGCCGCGCACGCACGCCGGTCAGCGCATACAGCGCATTGGTCACCGCCGCCGCCAGCGGCGGCGTGCCCGGTTCGCCGACGCCGGTGGGCGCGTCGGTCGAAGGAACGATGTGCACCTCGACGCGCGGCATCTCGGTGAGCCGGACCGGGATGTAGTCGCCAAAGTTCGACTGCTGTACCTGCCCGTCCACGAACGTGATCTCACCATGCAGGGCGGCCGATAGCGCGAAGCAGACCGCGCCCTCGACCTGGTAGGCCACCTGGCCCGGGTTGACCACCAGCCCGCAGTGGATGGCGGCGACGACGCGGTGTACGCGTGGCTTGCCGTCGACCAGCGATACTTCGGCCACTTCGGCGACGACACTGCCGAACGAAGCATGCACCGCGATGCCACGGGCGTGACCGCTCGGCAGCGGTGTGCCCCAGCCGGCCTTCTCGGCGGCGAGCTTGAGCACGGCCAGATGGCGCGGCTGGTCGGCCAGTAGCGCAAGCCGGTAGGCGAGTGGATCCTGGCCTGCGGCAGCGGCACATTCGTCGACGAAGCTCTCGACGGCGAAGCTTGTGTGCGTGTGGCCGACCGAGCGCCACCACAGGACCGGCACCGGCTGGATCGCATCGTGTACCGCGACGCGCACGTTCGGGATGGCATAGCTCAGGTCCGAGGCGCCTTCGTGCTGGGTCGCCTCGATGCCGGTCTTCGGGTTGACCATCATGGCGTGGAAGGGCGTGCCGCGGGTCAGCGACTGTACGACCTGTGTGTGGCTCCAGCTGGCCGGCAAGCCATCGGCGGCCAGCACTGCGGTGAGGCGATTGTGGGCCTGCGGGCGGTAGTACCCGCCGTGCAGGTCATCCTCGCGGGTCCACATGGTCATCACTGGCTGCGGATAGCCCTTGGCGACGGCGACGGCTTCGCGTACCCAGTCGCTAGCCGGGTTGGCGCGCCGACCAAAGCCGCCGCCCAACAAAGTCGTATGCAGGCGCACCTGCTCAGGCGCCAGGCCCGCGACCGCGGCGGCCGCGGCGCGGTCGACGGTCTGGAACTGGGTGCCGGTATAGACATCGCAGCCGTCGGCAGAGAACGCCACGACGCAGTTGAGTGGCTCCATGGGCGCGTGCGCGAGGTATGGCGTTGCGTAGTCGGCCTCCAGCGCGTGACCGGTGGCGGTCGCGGAGGCGGCGCCGCGCTCGTAGACGACGACGCCGGGCGTGCGCGCGCGCGCGGCATAGTCCGCGGCGATCCGGTCGCTGGAAAGCTCGGCGCCTGCGCCGGCCTGCCACTCGACGCGTAGCGCGGCGCGTCCCTGGGTTGCAGCCCAGGTGTTGGTCGCAATCACGGCGACGCCGCTCGGTACCTCGCGCACCTCCAGCACGCCGCGCACCGCACGGGCGGCCTTCGCGTCGTAACGCAGCGGCGTTGCGCCGAAGGTGGACGGTCGCGCGACCACCGCATAGACCATGCCTGGCAGGCGTACGTCGAGGCCAAAGCCAGCGCTGCCGTTGACCTTGGCGGGGGTGTCGACGCGCGGCACGGCCTTGCCGATCAGTCGCCATTCGCTGGCGGGTTTGGGCTTCGCGTCGGTCGGCGCGGGCAGCGTGGCGGCGCGGGCGGCGAGGGCGCCATAGCCCAGCTGCCGGCCACTGGCGGCGTGCACCACGGCGCCGTTCGCTGCATGCAGTTCGCCTGCGGGCACGCCGAGCTCGGTGGCGGCGGCGGCGATCAGCAGGCTGCGCGCGCTGGCGCCTACGTTGCGCAGCACCTCGAAGCTGCCTGCGATGCTGGAGCTGCCGCCGGTGAATTGCATCGGCGCGAAGGTCGCGTTGTAGACCGCAGCGACCGGTGCCGCCTCGACCGTGACGTGCTCGAGGCCGACTTCGAGTTCGTCTGCAAGGATCTGCGCAAAGCCGGTGTGGACGCCCTGGCCCATCTCGGATTTCGGTACCAACAGTGTGACTTTGCCGTTGGTCGCGATACGCACGTAGGCGTTGACGGCAGTGTCAGCGGCGACGCTGGCGGTCGCGGCCCGCGTGCGCACTGGCAGCGCGAGCCCAATCAGCAGGCCGCCGGCGGCGGTGCCGGCGGTCTTCAGGAACGTTCGGCGTGAGGCGTACATGGCGCTCTTCCCTCAGGACTCAGCGGCGCGGTGGATCGCCAGGCGGATGCGGTTGTAGGTGCCGCAGCGGCACAGGTTGCCGTTCATGCCGCTGTCGATGTCCGCGTCGCTCGGCTTCGGATGGCTGCGTAGCAGCGCGACGGCCGACATGATCTGGCCTGATTGGCAGTAACCGCACTGGGGTACGTCCTCGGCGATCCACGCGGCCTGGACCTTCTTGCCCAGTGCACTTTCGGCGATTCCCTCGATCGTCGTGATCTTGCGACCGGCGACTGCCGACAGCGGCGTCACGCAGGCGCGCGTCGCCTCGCCGTCCAGATGCACCGTGCAGGCGCCGCACAGCGCCGCGCCGCAGCCGAACTTCGTGCCGGTCAGGCCCACCAGGTCGCGCAGTGCCCATAGCAGCGGCATCTCAGGGGAGGCATCCACCTCATGCGTGTGGCCGTTGATGTCGAGTTTCATGCGCTGACTCCGGGTTCGGGGCACCGAGGGTAGCGCGCCCGGCGAGCAACGTCATGCGCAGTTGTGTTCTATCGCCGCTGGAAGACCAGCCGTAGCTGTGACGCCCGCGCTGTCCCGACCACACGGAGCCTTGTGTCCAGTGCAACTCGCCGTCGGTTACGGTCGGGGTGGCCGCGCAGCCTTCGCGGCTGCCACGAGCCGTCCTGCGGTTGGATCATCGTGCGCAGTGGCGCTACCAGCCGGCCGGCGGGCTCGCGGCGAGCAAGTGGACGAGCACCCGCGTTACCACGGCGAGCGCCGCAAGCGCGGCCCCCCACTTCAGCAACGCGGGCCAAAATTCCGCTGTCGCTGGGGCCGGCGCGTCCAGGCAGGCCTGACGGCGTAGGGCGGCCTCGACGAAGGTCCGTGCCCGTTCGATCGAGGCAGGACGATGGAGGAAGCGATAGATACGCCCGCTAGACAACTGCGTTGACAGTGCCCGTTCGTCAGCGCGCGAGCCGACCGCGATCAGGCTGAGTTCCGGGAACTGCTCGGACAATCGATCTACGACCAATGGCGCGCTCTGGCCCAGAACCTCGCTGTCCAGCACCAGCACGGCGGTGTGCTCCTGCAGTAGCAGGTCGGCGAGCGCCAGCGGCGTGGCGATAATCATCACGCTGCGTTCGGGCGTGGCCAGACGCAAGGCTTCCCCCAGTGCTGGGTCCTCGGTGACGACCGCGATAGAGCGGCGCGCAGCGCCGGAGGGCGCCGCCGACGGCGCCGGCTCGCGCGCCTGCTGTTTGACGGGCGCCCAAGAGCGACGCGTGCGCATGACTGGATGTCCTTTCCAGGGCGGTCCAGAGCCGCCCGGCTGCCTCGTGGGACCCCCGGCTGTGCCGGGCGCTGCCCCCCGGCAAGCATCGTTCTGCAACGGCCGCGTTGCGAACGGGAGACAGTTAACGGTTGTGCGTTCCGACCCCGTGACGCACGTCAAAAATTTGAGGCCCCACGCCAGCTTAGGCCCCGACCGGACTCGCCCGGCGTCGCCGGCTGTGGCGCTGACGCATCACGTAACCCATTGATATTGAATAATTTTATCACCGCCGCGGAACGTCAAGACGCTCGACAGGCGGGCCGAGCCGGTGCAGGATCGTCGTCGACGGGAATCGAGCCGCACAGACGTGCTCGGTCACATAACAAGAGACGGACGGGGGCTGAGAGTATGGCGTACCAGATCAAGGTGAAGTCACGTCTGCCGGCGCTGATGCGCGGGCAACTCGAGACGCTGCTTTTCTTCAACGCGCGCCAGCACCGCAAGCGCGAGGAGATCGCCGCGACTATCGCGCGCTATGGCTTGCCTGAGTTGGTCGACGACCGCGGCTGGTTGCGGGTGCAGGTGGCGGGCAATCCGGACGTGCAGACGCTCTACGCGGTGCACGAGGAGGACGGCCGCGCCCGCCCGGTTGGCGTCATCGTCTATCTGCGCGACGGCCAGGACTTGATCACCGTGCTGCATGTCGGTGTCGCCGACGATTACGGCGCGGGGGGGCGCTATGCGTCGGAGCGCGTGCTGCAGCAACTGATGCAGCACATCCGTCAGGTCGCGCGGCGCACCGCCGGGATCAGCCACGTTGCAGTCGCCTATAGGGCGAGCAGGCTGCGAACAGCGACCGCCTGAATCTGGGCCGCGGCGGCCGAGCGTGTAGAATGGAGTTCTATTTTTTCTCGCCGCTGGAGTCATCCATGACCCTCTCCCGTCTGCCGCTGCTGCTGGTGCTGTGCACTCTGGGCCTGTCGCCTGCAATCAGTCGTGCCGCTTCGAAGGAAGTCCTCGACGCGAAGGTGCGCGAGGCGGTTCAGGAGCTCTACAAGACCTCGTCCGCTGCCAAGGAACTTGCCGGCCGCGGGCAGGCGATGCTGGTTTTTCCGGAGGTCTACAAGGCGGGTCTGCTGATCGGTGGCGAGTTCGGTGAGGGCGCGCTGCTCGAGGGCGGCCACACCGCCGGTTACTACAACATCGCCTCCGGTTCGATCGGCCTGCAGGCCGGCGTGCAGCGCAAGAGCGTGGTCATCATCTTCATGACCGCTGACTCACTGCGGCGCTTTCACGACGTCAACGGCTGGAAGGCCGGTGTAGATGGCTCGGTCGCCGTCGCGAGCCTGGGCGCCGCTGGCCAGCTGGACACCGAGACCGTGCAGAAGCCGATAGTCGGCTTCGTCTATTCGAACAAGGGTCTGATGTACAACCTGACCCTGGAAGGCTCGAAGATCACGCGTATCAAGAAGTGACGCGCGGTGCGGTAGCGGTCAGCTCTTCGGGTTGCCGCTGCCGTTAGCGTGCTGGGCCGAGGCGCTGGCCATGCCGCCGGTCAGCGCCAGGCGCATCGCCGCCTCGACCGGCATGTCCACCGGCTCGACGGCATTCTTCGGCAGGTAAAGCGTCACGCCCCCGAGCATGTAGCTGAGCGGGAAGTACACCGCGACCAGATCCACGCCACCGGCCTGCTTTTCCAGCTCCGGCAGGTCGTCGCGGGTGATGAAGCCGAGCATCCGCGCTTCGCCGACGCGGTACACCACGACGCTCTGCAGGTCGCGCTTGTTCTCACCGGAGGGCAGCAGTCGCGTCACGTCGCGCACCGCCCCGTAGACGGTCTTCACCAGCGGGATGCGGCCGAGGAATTCCTCCCACACCGAGATCGCGCGCCGCACGATGTAGGCGTTGACCAGCGAGCCGACGATGAACAGCACCAGCAGGCCCATCAGGATGCCCATGCCCGGGCGGTACTGGTCTGCCGGCACGAAGGCGCGGATCATGCCGCGCATCAGCGACTCGGCGGCGTTTGCCAGCCACCAGACCGTATACAGCGTCAGCCCGATCGGCAGTACGGCCGCGAGGCCTTTCATCAGAATGTTGGTCAGCGCTTTCATGGGGTGCTCGCGCAGCGGCTAGGGGTCAGACCCGGCTTAGTGTGACACGCGCCGGGTGGCAACAGCGTGACTGGGCGCTTGCCCTGCCGTCAGTGGGTCTGGCCGCAGCGTTCGCCGAGGGCGCTGGCGAGCGCTGCGACCGGCCGCAGCATGCCGCTGTCGGCATCCCAGACGTAGTAGCGCGTCACCAGTTCGTTGCGATCGCGGCCCGTCACCGTCAGCAGCCGACTGTCGCGCCGAAAAACCAGTGGACCGCGTGTGCTGCACGCGGTCCCGCCCGGCAACTCTGCCAGTGCAGGCGGAAACGACACCCGACCGGTCACGGCGTCTACCAGCGCAATGCCCTCGCAGCCCGGGCCACAGCCGATGCGCTGCAGCACCACGCGCCCGGCGAAGTTCGGTGGCAGCGTCAGCGCGGCTGCCAGCTGTGATTCGTGCTCGCTGCGCGGCTCGCCGGCCAGCAGCGTGGCGGCATGCGGCCCGCTGAACGCGGCGGCGGGATACTCGGAGAACTTTGGCGCCGCCAGCTCCGCCTCGTCGATCACCTCACCATCGGCCCGACCCAGGAGATGGTCCAGCTCCCGTGTGGTGGCGTCGTCCAGGTGCCAGTCGGTCAGGTCGATACCGCCGAGCGGGCCTGAGCCGGAGGCGATCGCGCGCAATCCATGCGAGGAACAGTCGTGGGGTTCGCGCGTCGACCGGCTGCACGACACGAATTCGGTATGCGCGCCATACACCTGCGGCGCGCCGGGTTCGGCGGGCGCCGCAAAAAGCCAATAGCGGCCCGGTGGAACGTCGATCGTATAGGTGGCCTGCCCCGCGCTGGTCGCGACCGAGTACAGGTGCGCGCGAGTCAGTGACCAGGCATAGACGGTAAGTGCCGGCGCCGCGCCTGCCGGCGCCGCCAGTCGGCCGCTGAGCGGCGCGGCCGTCGCCGTCAGCGGTAGCGCTAACAGCAGGGCGGCGGCAAGGCGCGGGAAGGAGGCGAGCATCGGCGGTGTCCGGCGGCGTGGGCAGCTCGACTATGGCAGCGCCGCCGGTCAGGTCAAGTTGCGCGGCGCGGAAATCGCGTAACATTGTTGCGCGTGACTCTGGTGGAGACTCCCTTGCCCCTGACCCTCGACACTGCCACTCCGGCCGACATCCCGGCGCTACTGACGCTGATCGGCGAGCTGGCGGAGTTCGAGCGCCTGGCGCAGGAGGTGGTTGTCACTGAAGCGAGCTTGCAGGAGGCGCTTTTCTGCGCAAAGCCCGCTGTCGAGACCGTCATCGCGCGCGTCGACGGCGAGGTCGCAGGCTTTGCGCTGTTCTTCCACAACTTCTCGACTTTCCTCGGTCGGTCCGGGCTGTACATCGAGGATCTGTACGTGCGTCCTGCGCTGCGTGGCCAGGGCATCGGCCGCAGCCTGCTGGCGCACATCGCGCGACTCGCGGCCGCCCGCGGCTGTGGCCGTATGGAATGGTCGGTACTCAACTGGAACCGCCGTGCTATCGGGTTTTACGAATCGCTCGGCGCGCGGCCGGTCAACGACTGGACCGTGTACCGACTCGATCGTGCGGCGATTGATTTGCTGCAGGCGCCGCGCTCAGACGCCTGACGCTGACTGCTCCGTGCCGCAGTGACGCGGCCCTATGGAGGATGCTGATGTCACGAACACTCATGCTTCTGCTGCTCTGTGCCTTGTTGTGCAGCGCGCCGCTGGCGCTTGCCGAGTCATCTACGGCAGAGCTCAACGCGGATGCGCTGATCGCGCGTCAGGCTACCGGTGACGCATCCCTGCTCGTGCTCGATGTGCGCAGCGCGGCAAATTTCGCCGCCGGGCACGTGCCTGGTGCGATTAACGTTCCCTATGCCACGCTCGAGGGGCAGCTGGCTGCGCTGCCGCAGCTGAAGGACCACGACCTTGTCGTTTACTGCACCACCGGCAAGCTCGCGGCCCTTGCGCTCGAGCTGCTCTCGAGTCATGGCTACACGCGCCTGCAGCACCTCAGCGGTGACATGGAAGGATGGCGCGCGGCGGCGCGCCCGATCGAACAGTCGTCGCCCGTGGAGGCGACCGTCGCGCCGCGCTGAGCCAAAAAGGCTCAGTGATAGAGGGAAATCGCCGCGCTCAGTGACGCGCTAACCTCTGCACGCAGCTCCGCGGGGGCGAGTACCTCAACCTCGGCGCCGTAGCGCAGTATGTCCATGCGCAGCTCGGCCCCGTGCCGGAACGGCAGCTGCAGCAGCACGCCACCATCGGGAAGTCGTTCCAGCTGCTGCTGCGGGTGCCACTCCTCGTCCGCGACCCAGCGCGCCACGTTCGCACTAAAACGCAGCACTGCAGTCGCGTTGGCCTCACCATCGAAAATTCCGTAGCCGCTGCAAAGGCGTGCGTCCAGCGTCTTCGAGTCCACGACATGCGACGGCACCGGCGTGACCTCTGCCTGCGTAATGCGATCCACCGCGAATACGCGTAGCTCCCGGCCGACGTGGCACCAGGCCGCGAGGTACCAGTTGCTGCGATAGAATGTCAGTCGCTGCGGTGATACTACCCGCTCAGTATCGCCATCCTCACTTCGGCTGCGACTACGATAGACGATGTTCAGCCTGCGCTGCGTGTCCAGCGCCGTGAATAGCGTGCTCAACCGTTGTTTGTCGATGTGCCGCCGCTGCGGTAGCTGCACGCGCACTCTGCTGCTGGCGCCATGGCCGTTGCTGCTGCCGTTCCCGTTGCCGTTACCGTTGCCGTTGCCGTTACCGTTACCGTTGCTGCTGCCGTTGCTGTTGCCGTTGCCGTTGCCCTCGCGGCTTTTGATGAGTTGCTTGGCGCGGTTGCGCAGCGCCGACGTCTCTTCGCGAATCAGGCCCGGCGCTAGCTGGTCGAGAATGTCGTACTCCGTGACTAACGCTGACAGCTCATTGAAGTCGTAGGCCAGCCCTACGACCGGATGAACGGCCTTGGCCTCATGCCCGATCCGGTAGCCGCGCTGCTCCCGATCGAACTCGACCGGCACGAGCAGTTCTTCGCGCAGGAAGCGCACCAGGCGCTTGACGGTTGCGCTCGAGGCGTCGAGAGAGGCGCATAAACTCCCCAGCGAGTGCGGCTCACTGGACGCTGTCAGCAGTCGGTATATTTTTTCTACGCGTTCGTATCGGGCCATTACACAGTCCTTGTGTTCTTCTATAAAGCGCCGCGCGGGCCGAATATACAGCGTGTCCTACAGAGCTGATAAATATAGTAGCAACCCGCCACCGCTTGCCTACAGAATCAGATCAATCCGTGATCCTGATTTGTGGTTGCGTCCGGAGCGGGTCTTAAATACCTAAAAAATGCTGCAAGAACTACCTGTTTTTAGGGCGTTTCTCCTGCTGAAAAATTTCCGGCGTCAATCGCGGATGCAAAGCATGATCTTTCCGATGTGTGCGCTCGACTCCATCAGGCGGTGAGCTGCCGCTGCGTCCGCCAGCGGAAAGGTCGCGTGTATGACCGGTGCGCAGCGGCCGGCATTGAGAACCGGCCACACCCGCTCGCGCAGCGCCTCGGCGATGGCGCCTTTTTCGGCCGCCGAGCGCGGCCGCATTGTCGAGCCGGTGATCACCAGTCGGCGCTGCATGACCCTGGACAGGTCGAACTGCTCGACTTTCGCGCCGTGCATCACGGCGACCTGCACCAGCCGACCGTCCATCGCCAGGCAGCTCAGGTTCGACGCGAAATACGGCGCGCCGACGATGTCGAGAATGACGTTTAGACCCGCGCCACCGGTGAGTTCGCCTATACGATCGGCGAAGTTTTCCTTGCGGTAGTTGATGGCTTCGACCGCGCCGAGCGCGACGCACGCGGCGCACTTCTCGTCGCTACCTGCGGTTGCATAGACACGCGCGCCAAATTCCCGTGCAAGCTGGATCGCCGTCACGCCTATTCCGCTTGTACCGCCGTGTACCAGCACCGACTCGCCGCGCGCCAGCCGGCCGTGGATAAAGAGGTTTGCCCACACCGTAAAGTAAGTCTCAGGAAGCGCCGCAGCCCGCAGCGCGTCGAAACCCATTGGCCACGGCAGGCACTGCACGGCGGGCGCGACGCAGTATTCGGCATAGCCGCCACCGTTGGTCAGCGCAGCCACCTGCTCGCCGAGTTGCAGCTGCGTAACTGCCGCGCCCACGGCAACGACCGTACCTGCGACCTCCAGCCCGATCAGTCGGCTGGCATCCGGCGGAGGGGGGTAGCGACCTTCGCGCTGCAGCACGTCCGGGCGGTTGACGCCGGCGGCGGCAACCTCGATCAGCACCTCATGGGCGCGCGGCACCGGCACCGGACCGGTCGTGATGCGCAGTACCTCGGGGCCGCCGGGGGACACCGCTTCAATGTGGCGCATCAGGGTAGGAATGGCAGCGGGAGGTGACACGGGCGTCTCCTGGGTCGGCGGGTGGGGGAAGTCGCGATGCTACGCCGGATCGATCGAGCTGGTGCACGCGGCGGTGAATGGCGCGATCGCCTCGCGCCAGTGCCGCAGCTTCATCGCGGCCGGCAAGCTGGCATGCGCGGGGCTCGTGGAGGGCAGTTCCACCTGCTGCAGTGCTCGCTGCCGGCTGGTCAGTGACGGGAGCACGTGGCGGCGATAAAGCGCCGCGGCGGTGCGGCCGTTGAAGCAGACTCGCTGCAGCTGCGGCTGGCCGGCGTAGAAGCCGGCGAAGTCGTTAACCTCGACGCTGTCGCGCTCGATCGCAGCGTCGAGGCTGCCTAGCCGTCGCGCGGCGGCACAGACGTCCCACAGCGCGATGCCGGCATGCTCCAGGCGCGCAATGCGCTCTTCATACGGCAACTCGGGTCCGGCACCGGCCAGCGCACCGAGGATTGTCCAGAACGCGTTTCTCGGCTGCGCGTAGTACTGGTGGTAACGCAGCGATTGGGCGCCGGGCAGTGAGCCGAGAATCAGTACGCGCGCGCCGCTCGCAGCGACTGGCTGAAAACCGTGGTGGATCATCGTGCCGCCACACTAGCGCAGGCTGGACGGCAGTTCGGCAAAGTCGTCGGTGCGGCCGAGCATGCTTAGCGCAAGTGCGAGTTCTGCAACCGGAGGAACGAGTCGGCGCGTGTCTAGATCGAGCCAGCCGCCGGTGCTGTCGATGCGCGCCGCTAGCTGCTCGTCGTCGCGCCAGAACTCGTTGCGCAGCCGAAAGCGGCTGCCGTCGAGCGCGAGCCCCGATAGCGTGAGCGTGCCGCGCAGCCGCTCCAGCAGGCCGACCTCGCGATGGTAGCGAACCTCGTCGATCATGATCACGGGCCCGAATCGACGCCGGTTGAACTCGGCGGCAGGAAATCCCTGCGTAGCGAAGTAGGACAGGCGCACGTCCACCGCCTTCTCCAGGTAGGCGGTATTGCGCATGTGGCCGTTCATGTCCATGTCCTGCCAGCCGATAAGCAGTTCGATCGCATAGCTCATCGTGCGCTCAGCTCTCATAGACCCAGTGTCCACCCACCATCGTGCGCTCGGCGTGAATTTCAGTCAGGCGCTCTGCCGCCGTGTTGAGGGGATCGGCGCTCCAGGCGACGAGGTCGGCCAGCTGGCCGACCTCGAGCTTTCCTTTGCTGCTCTCTTCGAACGACGCGTAGGCGCCGTTTGTCGTGCCGCAGGTCAGCGCCTCTTCGGCGCTGATCCTCTGGTTCGGACCCCAGACATGGCCGTCGGCGCCGGCACGGCCAACCTGCGAGCACATCCACAGCATCGGCTCGTGGGGACTCGCCGTGTAGTCGGACGAGGAGGGTGGCCTTAGACCGGCGTCGATGAAGTCGCGCATCGCGAACATGCGCGCGACGCGCGCCTCGCCATAAAAATGCAGCTTCTCGGCATGGAAGTACACGTAGCCGGCAAAGGGCACTGGGATCGCGCCGACCGCGCGCATGCGGCGGACGAGCTCCGGCGTGATCACGGTGCAGTGTTCGAACCTGAAGCGCGGGTCGCGCCGCGGTGATTCCTGCTGCAGGCGCTCGTAGACTGACAGCGCGCTGTCGATAGCGACTTCGCCGTTGGCGTGTATGCCGACCTGCCAGCCCGCAAGATGCGCCTTGCGCGCCTGTGCGTAAAGATCCTCCGGCGTCGTCACGCGGATGCCGCGATAGTCGCCGAGGCCGATGTAAGGCTCCGCCAGCAAGGCGGTGCGCTCCGAAATCGAACCGTCGGCGAATAACTTCACGGCACCCAGGCGTACCCAATCGTCGCCGAAGCCCGTATGGAGGCCGGCGGCCAGGAAATGATCGAGTTCGGCAATCTCGATGTGCTCGTAGAAGCGGGTGTGCAACTCGCCTGCGTCGCGTGCGTCCTGGCAGCCCTGTAGCAGTGCCGCCGAGCCCTGTGCCTCGCAGACGGAGGTGACGCCGGCGCGTGCTAGCCGCGCGGAGATCAACGCGGTGCCGCGCCGGTATTGGTCACGGGTCGGTGTGGTGGTCGCCAATGCCTGCATGGCCCCGGCTGCAGCGTCGGCGACCCGCCCGTCGAGCCGACCGCTGGCGTCATGAAAGTACTCGCCACCGGCGGGGTTCGGAGTCGAGTCCTCCACGCGCGCCAGCGCGAACGCCGCGGAGTTCGCGAACAGGGTGTGGCCGCCACGGTGCTGCACCAGCAGCGGATGATGTGGTGCGGCCGCATCGAGGTCGGCGCGCGTCAGCGGCCGCGGCGTCTTGGTGTCGTCGTACAGCGAGCCCACGATCCATTGGCCAGGCGGCGTGCTCGCTGCGCGTGCGCGCAGGGCCTGTTGGATCGCTTCGATCGATGGCATGTCGCACTGCACTTGCAGCAGTAGCTCGATGCCGCTGGCGCCGGGGTGCGCATGCGCGTCGTTGAATCCCGGCGTGACGCGCCGCCGCCCCAGGTCGACGCGGCGGGTGCCCGGTGCCGCGAGCGCCAGCATATCGGCGTCGGATCCGGTCGCAAGGATGCGCCCGCCGGCAATCGCAAGCGCGGTGACTGGACGCTCGCCGTGCACGCCCGTCCACAGCAGGCCGTTGTGCAGCACCATGTCCGGCTGCGGACGCCAGCGTCCGAAGGCGGCCGTGCTCGCACCCAGACCTGCGACCAGAAAACCACGTCGTGTCAGCTGTTGCATCCTCATACCCTACAGGAACGCCACGGGCCGGGACCGTGGCAGTGTTTGCTCAACCCGCGGCCGGTGCTGCGGGAGGTTCGTATTCTTGTAGTCCCACCACGAGGAAACCGGGCCCGCCGTGGACGCCGAGGGCGACGCCGCAGGGCACGAGCCAGCCGCGCTCGATCGAGGGATGTGCGTGCAGCAGCGTGTCCAGCAGCTCCTGCCCGGCCGCGGGCGCGTCACCGTGGCCGACGATCAGGCGGTAGCGGCGGTCGGTGCGCACGCGCCGGCCGACGAAGCGGCCGAA
>SESE01000159.1_pt1 | contig 29708 bp, 26 predicted proteins | sample 3171371 | NCBI WGS metagenome assembly SESE01 (sample SAMN06051881, study PRJNA518727) | freshwater metagenome | biome: subpolar coniferous forest; feature: holomictic lake; material: water; isolation source: holomictic Lake 442, 13 m depth | place: Canada: near Kenora, Ontario | collected... | reverse complement strand
GGCCTCCGAAGGGCCTCCTGAGGGGGTCTCAGCGGTCGCACCGTGATTGCCTAGGGCCTCGGCCTGGCAGGTGGGGCAGTGGCCCTGGCAGTCGGTCCCACAGGCCGTCCCGGGCCGGGTGCCCTGCGGCGTTGCTGGGTGAGGTAAGGCCATGGCCCATGATCCCATAGGGGCCGGCCCAGTAGACCCCGGCTCTGGGTCCATTAGAAAAATGATGAGTTCATAGATTCCGGATGAATCTAATAGATTTTTCAGAAAGTTAGGGACTGGTCGGCCCCGCTATCTGGTGCCAGATTGGTGGGCAGAGGTCTCACTTGCGTAAGACAACATCAGCCGATATCACTCCGCTCGCTTCCCAGCACATCGTCGCTCCGGCCGGGGTCTCCCCCTACGATGCGGGCGATCGGGCGGCGGGGATGATTGATCCCTGGGCCGAAGGGATGATGGATGAGCCCTGGAAGTCAGAGGCCCCCACCGGCGAGGCGGAGGGGCCTGCTCAGGGCTGAAGGGTGTTGCCGCTAGGACCCTTCAGGCCCTGCCAGGGCCAAGCTCGACCGCCGTTGCAGCCACTGGGCCAGGAAGGTCAGGGCTACCCCCGCCACTGCCGCTGCGAGCCAGAAGACCCGCACCCGGGAGAAGTCGTAGGCCTGGACGGCGCCCGTCAGGCGGCCCTGGCCGATAAGCCAGCCGCTCACCATGTCCTGGAGCCCAGCCCCCACATAGCTGGCGATGCCCACCACCCCGAGGGCCGTGCCGGCAGCGGCCTTGGGCACGCTGTCCACCGCCATCAGGCCCCCCAGGATGCAGACCAGGGAGCCGATGGCCAAGCCGAAGCCCACCATGGCGGCCACATCCAGGAGCTTGGGGCCGTGGGGCAGTCCCAGCATCAGCAGCAGCGACGCAGCGTTCAGGGCCCCGAAGATCAATGCAGGCCTCGCCCGATCCCCCCCGAAGAAGGCATCTGAGAGCCAGCCCGAGGCCACGGTGCCCAGCACCCCAAACACCGAGCTGATGCCCACCAGGCCGCCGGCCTCCACCAGGGAGTAGCCCTTGGCGTGGTGGAAGTAGAAGATGCCCCAGCTGTTCACGGCATAGCGGGTGATGTACATGCAGGCGCTGGCCAGGGCGATGCACCACACCAGGGGGTTGCGCAGCACCTGGGCCTGGGTGGGAGTGAGGCCGCCGGTGCGGGGGGTGGGGTCCAGGGGGGCGATGTCATCGGCCGGGCGATCCCGGAACAGGAGGAGGATGAGCAGGACGCCAAAGGCGCCCACGGCCGCGCTGCCGACGAAGCCCCCGCGCCAGCCCCAGGCTGCCACCACCAGGGAGGTCAGCACGAAGGTGAGGCCCTCGCCGATGTTGTGGGCGGCGCTCCAGAGGCCGTAAAAGGTGCCCCGCTGCCTGGGCTCGAACCAGCGGGTGAGGCCCACCACGCAGGCGGGGGCGCCCATGGACTGGAACCAGCCGTTGAGGCCCCACACGGCGGCAAAGAGGGCGAAGCCCAGCCACCCGCCCGCAGCCCCCAGGAAGAGGTTAAGGAGCGCCGAGCCCGCCAGGCCCAGGGCCAGCATCTTGCGGAGGCTCAGGCGGTCCGCCAGCACCCCGTTGGTGAACTTGCCCACGGCATTGGCGTAGAAGAGGGCCGAGCCTGCCAGCCCAATCTGGGCGGGCGTGAGGATGTGTTCCGCCACCAGCGGTGCCTTCACCACGGAGAGGCTCAGGCGGCACACATAGTAGAGGCCATAGCCAAAGGTGGCCCCCGCCAGCACCAGCCACTGGCGCGCGGAGATCTCCCGCCAGGCGAAGCCCTTCATTGGGGGTCTCTGGCAGGGAGGGAAGGGGGCTGAATGAAGAGGGCCAGGGGCATGCTCCATCGAACCATAGCTTCGATACTTATGGCTAAGCCTGAGACCGCCCTAATCAGCCGTGGATGGGACTTCATGTTCGAAAAGGAATTGCCGATACTTAGGTATTGTTCCCCATGGAGTGCCTCGGTGACCGCCCTGATTGATCGAAGAGACGCTCGCCGCATCATCGTCGGGCCCGACTTCGGGGTCTCTTTCACATTGATGGGGCATGCCTTCGGTGAGGTGCGGATCGCCAATCTCAGCACCGAGGGCTGCTTTGCCGTCATCGGGAAGCGAGAGGCTGGGCTCTTTAAGCGGGGGGCCGTACTGGAGAATCTCCTGTTGCTTCACCCCGACCTCCCCAAGACCCCCATCACCGCAGAGGTTTGCCATGTTCTCGGCCGATCTGGCACCGGGTCCTTGGAGATGGTTGGCATCGGTATCCACTTCCTGAATTTGGACGATCCCTCCCGGAAGCTCCTGGACGCCTGGGTGGATGCCTCCATGGAGGGGCTGTAGGGCGGAAAGGGCCGAGTCAGCCGGGCCGCCACTGCTTCTCGGCTTACCTTCGCTGGGGGGCGAGGTGAATCCATCAGCGACTCGAACTGGCGCGTGGCTGGCCACGGGGCCGGACGGTTCCGACGCCCCACTGGGGCGTCTCCACCTGGCCCCTACCTGGCCGCCACTGCTTCTCGGCAGTTCGAGTCTGCCTCTTTTTCAGCCACCAATGAAACAGGGGCCCGGGGGCCCCTGTTTCATTGGTGGCTGGAGGCAGACTCGAACTGCCGACCTGCGGATTATGAGACCGCTGCTCTAACCGACTGAGCTACCCAGCCATGAAGGGGTAGTCTAGCGGGGGTGCGGTTCTTCGTCTATCGCAGATCGTTGACCAGCACCACGATGAGCCGTTTGGGGCCGTGGACGCCGTAGGCGAGGGTCTGCTCGATGTCGGCGGTCTTGCTGGGGCCGCTGATCAGAAGCGCGTTGGGTGGCAGGCTCTCGCCCCAGCCCAGGTTGGTGATGGCTGACCAGAGGGAGTCCTGGATGGTGGAGGCCCGCAGGAGGGCGATGTGGATGGGGGGTACCAGGGACATGAGTCGGGGCTCATCGGGCCCGGGCATGAGGAGGATGCCACCGGTCTCGGCGATGCCACCGACGGTGCTGGTGAACCCGGCGTCCACCTCGGTGAAGAGCTGGGTCTTGAAGTCCTCCACGGGGCGGTCGTAGGGCAGGAGGGTGGCCTCGCCATCCCAGGCGGTGGCCAGGGCAGCCCCATCATCGCTGCCGGGGCCATAGAGCAGGTTCAGGATGCCCTCTTGGTCGCAGAAGTCCTGCACCACGGAGGGCCAGTCGCTGGGGCTGGCCTCCAGGAACTCGGTGCGCACGGTCTCCATCCCCTTGCGGAGGCGGACCACCCGCTCGGCGGCGGGCCAGTGGCGGCGCTCCATGACAGCGGTGTCCGTCGAGGGCGGGGGACCGCCGGGGGTGGCGGCGCGCAGGCGGCCCAGGATGTTGTTGCGTGCCTCAGTCATGGGTGCCTCTCTCGGCCCGCATGCGCTCGCTGAGCGAGCGTCGGGCTGGTACGGGTTTGGTGCGGGAACGGGTCCAGTCGCGGATGAGCGGCGCCCCGGAGGGCAGGGCCCAGCCGAAGCGCGTGGCGAACCAGGTGGCGAGCCGGTACAGGCCGGGGCGCTTGCTCACGCCCGCCCAGAGGCGCCAGGCCAGGTCTTCGGTGCCGGTGCGCCCGGTGCCCTTGCCCGTGACGGCCGAGGCCGGGTCCTGGTGGGTGGCCTCCCGGCGCAGGCGCACCAGGATCTCCGGGATGGGGATCTCCACCGGACAGACCTCACCGCAGGCGCCGCAGAGGCTGCTGCCGTGGAGCAGGTCGTGGCGGACGCCGACGCCTTCCATCTGGGGGGTGAGGATCTTCCCGATGGGGCCGGGGTAGGTGGCCTCGTAGGCATGGCCGCCCACCCGGGTGTAGACGGGGCAATGGTTCATGCAGGCCCCGCAGCGGATGCAGCGCAGGGTGGCCTGCAGCTGGGGATCCCCGTAGATGCGGGAGCGGCCGTTGTCGAGGATGACCAGGTGGACAGCCTGGGGGCCGTCCTTTTCGCCCTCGCCCCGGGGGCCGCTGATGAGGTTGAAGTAGGTGCTCACGGCCTGGCCCGTGGCGGAGCGGGTGAGGATGGCATAGAGCGGGGCCACGTCCTCGAGGCGCGCCACCACCTTCTCCAGGCCCATGATTGCGATGTGGAGGGGCGGCACGTGGGTGCTCATTCGCCCATTGCCTTCGTTCTCCACCAGGCAAAGGGTTCCGGTCTTGGCCACGGCGAAGTTCACGCCGGAGATGCCGGCATCGGCCTCCAGGAACTTCTGGCGCAGGACCTTGCGGGCCATGGCCGTGAGCTCGTCCACATCCTCGGTGTACTTCGCGTCCTTGATCTTCTGGCTGAACTGCCGGGCGATCTGGTCTTTGTTCTTGTGGATGGCCGGCATGATGATGTGGCTGGGCGTCTCCCCGTCGAGCTGAATGATGTACTCGCCCAGGTCGGACTCCAGGGCCTCAATGCCGTTCTGCTCGAGGAAGGCATTGAGGTGCATCTCCTCGGAGACCATGCTCTTGCCTTTGACCAGGCGGGTGGCGCCATTGGCCTGGAGGATGCCCAGGATGATCTGGTTGGCCTCCTCGCAGGTCTCGGCCCAGTGGACCTGGATGCCATTGAGGGTGCAGGTGGCCTCCAGCTGCACCAGCAGGGTCGGGAGGTTCAGCAGGCTGCGGGAGCGGATGGCCGTGCTCAGGTGGCGCAGCTCCTGCAGGTCCTCGGGGTCCGGGAACTGGGCCTTGCGCTTGGCCATGAGGCCGTCCATGGCCCGGCGGAAGTTGGCGCGAAGCTGGGGGTCCAGCAGCGCCTTGGCTGCCGATTCCCGGAAGAGAATATCGGTCTCAGCGTGCATGGGTGCGCTCCCAGAGGAATTCCGCAATGTGCTGGACCTTGAGGGGGCTCCCCTTGTGGTCCAGCGCACCCTTCACGTTGAGGAGGCAGCCGCCATCGGTGGAAAGGACCACGGAGGCGCCCGTTGCCTCGGCGTCGGCAGCCTTGTCGCAGACCATGGCGCCGGAGATCTCGGGCTGGCGCACCGCGAAGGTGCCGCCGAAGCCGCAGCACTCATGCTCCCGGGCGAGGGGGGCCAGCTCGACCTTGTTCAGCTGGGCGAGGAGGGCCTGGGGCTCGCCCTTCAGGCCCAGGTCCCGCACGGCGTGACAGGAGCTGTGCCAGGTGACCTTGACGGGTTCGCCCAGGTCCGCCAGCTGCACCTGCAGGACATCCACCAGGAACTGCGTGAGCTCATAGACCCGGCCGCTGAAGGCCCTTACTTCGGCTTCGTCGGGCTGGCCGTGGAAGAGCTCCGGGTAGTGGTTCTTCATCATCCCGGCGCAGCTGCCCGAGGGCAGGATCACCGGCAGGTCTTCGGGGAACAGGGCCACCTGGGTGCGGGCCACGTCCCGGGCCTCCTCCCAGTAGCCGCAGTTGAAGGCGGGCTGGCCGCAGCAGGTCTGGCCTTCGGGGAAGATGACCTGCACTCCCGCCTGGCGCAGGAGCTGGATGCCGGCCATGCCGGCGTCCGGAAAGAAGAGGTCCACCAGGCAGGTGGCGTAGAAGTAGGCTCTGGGCGGGCGGGCGGGGGTCACTGGCCGCCTTCGGGCCGGGTGGTCTCTTCCAGCAGGTACAGGAAGCTCCGGTAGACCTGGCCGGTGGAGCGGGTCATGCCCACCTCACAGGTGCGGCTGCTGGCGAAGTAGCCATCGAAGGACTGGGTCTTGACCTCCCGGGCCTCGTGCTTGGTGGCGGAGGCCGTCAGCTCCGGGTGGGTGAAGCCGCGGTCGCCGGCAAAGCCGCAGCAGCCAGCGTCCCGGGGCACCACCACCTTGTCGGCACAGGCCTTGGCCACGCCTTCCAGCTGAGGCAGCAGGTTCATCTTGGTGACGGAACACACGGGATGCAGGGCCACCGAGCCGACCTTGCGGCGCACCTGCAGGCGGGGCAGCAGGACATCGTAGGCGAAAGCGGTGCTGTCGATGATCTTGAGCTTGTCGAACTTGGCCTGGTTGTCATCCGTCAGGTAGGCCCGGCTGCTGAGCACGCCGTAGGTGCAGGGGCTGGTGTCCATGACCACCGGCAGGCGACCCTGCTGGCTCCACTCCCAGAACTTCTCAATGGCATGGTTGATGGTGTAGCGGTGAGCCTCATCGAAGCCCTTGGAGCTGAAGGGCACGCCGCAGCAGGTGCCTTCCACATCGAAGGGGATGTGCACCGGGGTGCCGGCCCGGTCGGCGAGCTTGACCAGGGCCTCCACCAGGCTCAGCTCCGTGGGCTCGCCGGGCAGGTGGCCCATCATGCGGGAGATGCAGGCGGGGAAGTAGATGGCGGCGGCGCCTTCCAGGTTGGTGGAGGGCAGGGGGGCTTTGGCGGCCTTGGGCATCTCCGGGCTCCACAGGTGCGAGGAGCCGAAGGTCTTCAGGGCGCGGGTGATGAAGGGCATGGCGCTGGCCCCAAAGAGGGCCTGGACCGTGTGGCCGGCCCGGAGGGCCAGGCGCATCACGGGCTCCACGCTGGCGAAGTTGCGGGCCACGGAGAGGGCGAGCTTTTGGGCTCGGCGGCTGTGGCTGGCCCGGCGGAAGCGCTTGGTCAGCTGCCCGGTGTCGATGCCCACGGGACAGGCGGTGGCGCAGAGGCCATCCGCGGCGCAGGTCTCCAGGGCCATGTAGGGGAAGGCCTCCTGGAGGCTGGCGAGCAGGGCTGGGTTCTCCCGGCAGGCTTCCAGGCGGGCGATCTCCCGGCGCACCACAATGCGCTGGCGAGGGGTCAAGGTCAGCTCCCGGCTGGGGCACTTGGGCTCGCAGTAGCCGCACTCGATGCACTTATCGACTTCCTCTTCCACGCCGGGCATGGGCTTGAGGTCGGCCAGGTGGCCCTTGGGGTCGTCGTTGATGATCACGCCTGGGTTGAGGAGGGACCAGGGATCCACCAGGGCCTTGAGCTTGGCCATGACGGCCTTGGCCTCGGGGCCCCACTCGGCCTCCACGAAGGGGGCCATGTTGCGGCCCGTGCCGTGCTCGGCCTTGAGGGCACCGTCGTACTTCCGCACCACCAGCTCCACCACATCGTCGATGAAGCGCTCGTAGCGCTCCACGGCGGCCTGGTCGTTGAAGGACTGGGTGATGACGAAGTGGAGGTTGCCGTCCTTGGCGTGGCCGAAGATGATGGCCTCGTCATAGCCGTGCCGGGCGAAGAGCTTGGTGAGATCCACGGCGGCGTCCGCCAGGCTCTCGATGGGGAAGGCCACGTCCTCGATGAGCACCGTGGTGCCCCGCTTGCGGACCGCGCCCACGGAGGGGAAGGTGCCCGAGCGGATCTTCCACATCATGGCCTGCTCGATGGGATCGTGGGTGAAGTGGGCCGGCTCCAGCAGCTGGAGGCCCGAAGCCGTCGACAGGGCCTGCCGCTCCAGGTCGGCGCGGACGGACTCCTCGCGGCCGTGGAACTCCACCAGCAGGGCGGCGGCGCCGTCCGCCAGGGTCTTGAAGCTGGCGGGCACGCCGGGCTGGTTCTCCACGGACCGGAGCGACGCCCGATCCAGCAGCTCCAGGGCAGCGGCCCCGGCATCCCGCAGGGGGATGATGGCGGCGCAGGCGGCGTGGAGGTCGGGGAAGAGCAGGAAGCCCGTGACCTTCACCGGCAGGTCAGGCACCGTGTTCAGCACGGCCTCGGCGATGAAGGCCAGGGTGCCTTCGGAGCCCACCAGGAGGTTGCGGAAGATGTCGACGGGCCGGTCGAAGTCCATGAAGGCGTTGAGGGAATAGCCCGTGGTGTTCTTGGTCTTGTACTTGGACCGGATGCGCTCAGCCAGGGCTGGATTGCCCAGTAGCTCAGCCTTCATGGCCAGCAGGCCCTCGGTGAGTGCGGGCTCGGCGGCCCGGAACTGGGCATCTGCATCCGGTGCCCCGCTGTCGATGACCGTGCCGGAGGGCAGGACGAAGGTGAGGGATTCCAGGGTGTGGTAGGCGTTCTGGACGACGCCGCAGCACATGCCGCTGCTGTTGTTGGAGAGGATGCCGCCCACGGTGCAGGTGTTGATGGAGGCTGGATCCGGGCCCATCTTCGAGCGGTAGGGCCGGAGGGCATGGTTCACGTGGGCGCCGATGACGCCGGGCTGCACCCGCACCTGGGCCCCGTTCTCGAGCACCTTGATGGTGCGCCAGTTGCGGGCGACCTCCACCAGGATGCCATCAGAGATGGCCTGGCCCGAGAGGCTGCTGCCGGCGGCCCGGAAGGTCATGGGGACCTTCAGGTCGTGGCTCAGCCGGAAGAGGGCCTGGACCTCCTGGATACTGCTCGCGAAGACCACGGCCTTGGGGATGAGCCGGTAGAAGCTGGCGTCAGCCGCGAAGGCGATGAGGTCCACAGGCCGGTCGAGGACACGCTCCTGGCCGACGATGGCGGCGAGAGAGTCCCGGAGGGAGAGGGTGGTGATGGTGCTCATGGAGGCTCCTCTGGACAGGCCTAATGAAAAGGTCCCGCCGACGATGGGGCTGTCGGCGGGACCTTTCTAACTCAGGTAACCGCCTCAGCTACTTCTTGGCCGGGGCAGGGGCTACGGGTGCGGCAGGGGCAGCAGGCACCGCAGGGGCGACCACGGCGGGAGCCGGGGCAGCGGCAACGGGGGCCGGCGGCGGAACCTGGGGCATCCAGTTGGCGGGGAGGACCCGGGCGTACAGGAAGATGACCACGCCCACCATGGAGGCCAGCGCAATGCTGTGCCAGAACACGTAGCGGAGGATGGTGCCTTCCTCGCCCTGCTGGTTGGTGGCCACGGAGGCGACCACAAGGCTCTGGGCGTCGATCATCTTGCCCATGACGCCGCCGGTGGTGTTGGCTGCGGCAGTGAGGATGGGGTTGAGGCCCAGCTGCTCGGCGGTGATCTTCTGCAGGCCACCGAAGAGCACGTTCGAGGACGTGTCACTGCCCGTGAGGGCCACACCCAACCAGCCCAGCATGGCGCTGAAGAAGGGGAAGAGCACGCCCGTGCTGGCGAAGGCCAGACCCATGGTGGCGTCCAGGCCCGCCGCCTTGGACACGAAGCCCAGGGCCAGCATGGCGGCGATGGTGAGCAGGGAGATCTTCACGCGGCTGACCGTGCGACCCCAGATCTTGACGAGCTCCAGGGGACCGAAGCCGGCCACGAGGCCACTGAGGATGCCCGCCAGCATGAGGCTGGTGCCGGTGAGGGAGAGCCAGTTGAAGGTCCAGACGGCGGCTTCAGGGGAGGCCTTGGCGACCACGGGGGGAGCCTTGATGACCATCTTGTGGAGGCCGGGCATCTCGAAGGTCTTGACGGAGACGCCATTGAGGAAGTTGGGCTGACCCTTGGGGCCGCCGTTCAGGAAGGTCTTGACCTGAGGGGTGCCCCAGGCGAACACGAAGAGGGACAGGAAGATCCAGGGCAGCCAGGCCTTGAAGACCTTGTTGCCGTCCGCTGCAACATGGGCTCCAGCAGCTTCCGCACGCTCGTGCTCGTAGCGCCAGATGGTCTTGGGCTGCCAGACCTTCAGGAACAGGACAGTGGCGGCCATGGAGATGATGGCGCCGATGATGTCCACCAGCCAGGGGCCGTGGTAGTTGCTGACGGCGAACTGGGCAATGGCGAAGCTACCACCCGACACGAGGCAGGCGGGCCAGACTTCCAGCATGGCCTTGCGACCAGCCATGGTCCAAACGATCCAGAAGGGGACGATCAGGGAGAAGATGGGCAGGATGCGGCCAGCGGCGGCGCTGAGCAGGTCCAGGGGCAGACCCGTGACGCCGGCGAGGGCGATGAGCGGGCTACCCAGGGCGCCGTAGGCGACGGGGGCGGTGTTGCCGATGAGGGCCAGGCCGGCGGCCTGGAGGGGGCGGAAGCCGAGGCCGATGAGCATGGCCGCAGAGATCGCAACGGGCGTGCCGAAGCCGGCAGCGCCTTCAATGAAGGCACCGAAGCTGAAGGCGATGAGGAGGGCCTGGATGCGGCGATCCGCCGCGAGGCCTGCGATGGAGTGCTTGACCACCTCGAAGTCACCTGACTTCACCGTGATGTCGTAGATGAAGATGGCGTTGAGGACGATCCACCCGATGGGGAGGAGGCCGAAGAGGGCACCGTGGACGGCGGCCATGCCAGCCATGCCGGCGGGCATCTTGTAGACCAGGATGGCCACAGCCAGACAGGTCACGAGGCCCAGGATGGCCGAGTAGTGGGCCTTCACGTGCTTGGCCAGGAGGCCCAGCAGCACGAAGACCGGCAGGGCGGCCACCAGCGCGGAAAGGAAGATATTCCCCATGACTGGGGAATAAACTTGGGTCCAAGGGGTCATGGCACCTCCGATAAGAAAAAGGGGGGGAAGGAAAAGGAAAGACTTGGAATGATCGAATGACCTGGGCGAAGATTACAATAGGTAGGGTGGTCAGACCACCATACCACCAGTGCCTTTGATCACAGTTTGAATCTGTCCCCATACACAAGGGAGAGTTTGGAACATGGATCTGACTCCGATTCGTACGAAGCGCCTCTATGAAGAGATCGTGGAGCAGATCCGTCTGCTGATTGCGGACGGGAAGCTGAAGCCAGGGGACAAACTCCTGGCTGAGCGGGAGTTGGCGGACCGCTTTCAGGTCAGCCGGGCTTCGGTTCGGGAAGCGATCCGCACTCTGGAGATGCTGGGCGTCATCGACATCCGGCCGGGGGAGGGCACCTACATCCGGGAAACCGAAACCGATGACATCATCAGGCCCCTGGCCATGTTCCTGGCCGTGGAGCGGAGTTCGGTCATCGACATGTTCGAGATGCGCCGGATCTTCGAGACAGCCACTGCCAGCCTGGCGGCGCAGCGGGCCACCGACCAGGAGATCCTGGAGATCGAGACGACCCTGGAGGACATGAAGGAGCGTCTCAATCTGCAGGACCCGGAGAAGGGGGAGGAGTTCGATGCGGCCTTCCACTTCGCCATTGCCGAGGCCACCCACAACACCCTGCTGGCCAAGCTCTTCAAGACCGTCTCCGAGGACTTCTCCAAGGCCAACTCCGCGGCCCGCCGGCGCCTCTACCTTGACAACGTCAAGAACCCCCAGCGGATCATCGACCAGCACTCGAACATCCTGAAGGCCATCCAGGCCCGGTCCCCCAAGGGTGCCGCCGAAGCCATGCGGGTCCACCTCAAGTTCGCCGAGGGCGAGTTGAGGAAGTGGATCGTCTGATAAGTATTCAGTGGCGTTTTTTCAGTTATCACAAGAAAAATCGCCTACGGCGATTTTTCTAATTGGTGGCCCCGGTGGGGTTCGAACCCACGACCAAGCGGTTATGAGCCGCCAGCTCTGACCGCTGAGCTACAGGGCCGGGGTCAGTGTAGCAAGGCGCCCTGAGGGATCGGTCACAGCCCGCCCAGGCAGCGTCCCCCAAGGGAGAAGTCGAGGAGGTGCAGCAGGCGGTCCGCCAGGGTCACGAGATCGCGGGCCTCCAGCAGGAACTGCCGTTCGGCTGGCTCGAAGTCCATGGCCATGGCCAGGGTGTTCAGGCGTCCCGCCTCCTCCAGAGGGAGCTCCAGAAGCTCTGCCATCTGCGCCTGGAAGCCCTCGGCCTCGGCATAGGCCTGGAGGGAGGCCATCAGTCGTCTGCGGTGAGGACCGGGCCAGAGCTGGCTGCCATCGAAGGGCAGCACCTCGGTCCTGACCTGCCGGAAGGGTTTCCCGGGGACCTCGCCGAGGAGGCTCACGGTCTCCTTGCCCTGGACCAGCAGGTTCCACCGGCCGCCCGTGAGGGGCTCCGCCCGCACGATCTCCGCCAAGCAGGCTACATCGTAGGTGGGGGCGGCTTCGCCCAGGCTGCCAGACTCCGGTGTTTCCCGCATCAGGGCCACCACCAGGTGGTTGTGGCCGTTGAGCACCTCGATGGTCATTTCCCGGTAGCGGGCCTCGAACACATGGAGGGGCAGGAAGGTCTCGGGGAATAGGACGACCCGGGGCAGGGGGAAGAGGGGCAGAATGGCTGGTAGCATGGACACCTTACTCGCCACTGAATCGGAGTCGAACCCGTGAAGGATGAGAACGAGGGCTCTGGGGCCCTGCACATCGGGAATGCCGTACTGGATGCGGCCAGGGAGGCCATCGAAGCCCTGAAGGATTCCTGGGATGCCCCTCGGGTGGACGCCTGGACGCAAATGGTGCTGGGCCGGCCAGGCCGGGTGATTCTGACTGGCATGGGCAAGTCGGGCCTGGTGGCCCAGAAGATTGCCGCCACCCTGGCTTCCACCGGTTGCCCGAGCCTGTTCCTGCACCCCGCCGAGGCCCTCCACGGTGACCTGGGCATGGTCACGCCCCAGGACTCGGTGCTTGCGCTCTCTAACAGTGGCGAGAGCGATGAGGTTGTGCGCCTGCTACCCAGCCTGGCCAGACTTGGTATCCCTATTGCCGCCATCACTTCAAAGCCGGGAAGCAGTCTGGCGCAGGCCGCGACCTGGACCTTTCTCTACACCTTGCCCCAGGGCGAGGGCTGCCCGTTGGATCTGGCCCCCATGGCCAGCACCACCCTCCAGCTGATGTGGGGGGATCTGCTGGCCAGCTGCCTCATGGACCGCCGAGGCTTCACCCGAGACCACTTTGCCCTCAATCACCCCGGTGGAAGTCTGGGGTCCAAGCTCCTGAAGGTGAGTGCCTTGATGCGCACTTCCTGGCCGCGGGTTGCCCCTGATGCCACCCTGACCGAAGTGCTCAAGGCCATGTCCTCCGGGCGACTGGGTATGACCACTGTTATGGATGAGGGTCAGCTCCTGGGCGTGATTACCGATGGGGATCTGCGCCGCGCCCTTGAGCGCTCCGAACGCGAGGGCCTCAACCCGCTGAGTCTGGTGGCGGAGAAGATCATGACCCAGTCTCCCACCACCATCGGGGCAGAGGCCATGGCCCAGGCGGCAGCTGCAGTCATGGAAGCCCGCAAGATCACCTTCCTGATGGTGACCCAGGTGGGAGGCCCGTGTGGGGTCCTGCACATCCACGATCTTCTGGAAGCAAAGGTCTTGTAATTCGCCCTTTGGCTATCGACCCTCAAATTCAAGGTTACATAATATACATTATCGAAAGTTAAACCGAGCCCCTTCGTGTCCACCCTTCTGACCCGATACGTCCTGCGCCGGTGGGCCCAACCCTTCCTGGGAGCCCTGCTCTTCTATGGGTTCCTCCTGCTCTCCTGGGAGATGATCAACATCTCGCGGGAGATCTTTTCGGAAGGCGCGCCCCTTCGCTGGCTCCTGCCGTTGCTGCTGACCTCCATGCCGGAGAACCTGGGAATGGTGCTCCCCATGGCCGCGGTCCTGGGTGGGCTTCTGGGCACCCAGCAGTTGATGGAAGGCTCTGAACTGGTGGCGGCTCAGGGCTTGGGCGCTGGCCAGCGGACCTGGACGGCCCCCTGGGTCCGGATGGCTGTGTGGCTGGTGCTGCTCTCCATCGTCAATGCCCACTTCCTGGTGCCGGCGGCGGCACGGGTTCAGCAGCAGGTTCGCCAGCGGGTGGCCGAGGAGGCCAAGGCCCGCTTCCTGCGGCCGGGTTCCCCGCCCTGGTATCCCCCGGGCGCACCCCAGACGGCCTTCTGGGTGTCTCCGGAAGGCCAGGTCCACATCATGGACTCCACCCCCCAGGGGGTGCAGCACCTGACGGCCAACACCATGACCTACGCTCTGGAGGCCCGGCCGGACGGCTCGACAGAGCTGCAGCTGCATCTCACAGGCCTTCAGGGTGCCCTCTACCAGACCACCGGCGCCGAGGCCGTCCTGCACCTGAGCCAAGAGAAGCAAGTGCTAAGGTTCATGGTCCCGAGCGGGGCCCGCCTGCTACCCCCCACCCCCCTCCGCTACGAAAACTCCGGGACCCTGCTGGGGATCCTGCGGCGCCCCCCGGCCACCCGGGGAGATCCCCAGGCCTGGGACCTCTACCGCAAGGCGGCCATGGAGTTCTGCCGCCGCACCACCCTTCCCCTCGCTGCCGCCGCCCTCCTGCTCCTCGGCATTGCCCTGGGCTTCGGCCATCCCCGCTTCTATAAAGGGGGGGCCATGATCAAGAGCCTGGGGGTCATCATCCTCTACTATTTGGTGATGAAGTATTTTGAAAACATGTGGATCGGAGAGAAACTTCAATCGTTCATTCCGATGCTGCTCGTGCCCATTCCCTTCTTCCTGGGGGGCTGGTGGCTCCTCCACCATCGCCTGAAGCCCCACCGCTCCCAGGGGCTGCGCCTCCGCCCCACCCTGGTGAAGCCACTTAAAGTCGGGGCAGGCCCCACCCTGCTCCGCATTCACAAGTACCGAGACGACTTCCTGCAGTGGGTGCATGGGAAAGGGACCCGCAACGGCATCCTGCAGCACTGGTCAACCCTGGCCTGGTGGCGCAACTGGGCTTCTGCCCTGGGCAGTCTGTTGGTCCTCAATCTCCTTGTTGAGTACGCGACGCTCGCTGGAGATCTTTCGAAGAACCATGTCCATGTGGGTGTTTTCATTCAGTATTGGTTCTGGAATCTTCCTCCGTTCCTGGTGGTGGCCCTCCCCATGGCCTTCCTGTTGGGCAGTCTCCTGGCCCTCTCGGAAGCCGCCCTCTCCCGGGAGTGGCTGGCCCTCCGGGCAGGTGGTGTCAGCCTGCTGCGGTGGATCTGGAGCAGTCGCTATGCCTGGGGCCTGGTGAGTGTCCTCACCCTGGGCCTCCAGGTAGCCGTCGCTCCTGTGGCCATGGCCAAGGCCAACCAGCTTTACAGACGAATCCTAAACCGTTCTCAAGTGCAGGGAACCACCCACCCCTGGCTGTACCTCGGCTCCACCGGGGTGCTCTGGCACCTGGATGGAACCCAGCGCTGGGGCTTTCCTCTCAAGGGCCCCGGGGAAGCACCCATCCTCCTGCGCTGGACCCTCGGGGACAGCCACAGCCAGGCCCTGGCCTGGGGCGGCCTGCGCATGGTCCAGGGCCCCCCGGCCGAGCGTCTCTTCCCGGAGCGGGCCCTGCGCAAGAGCGCCACTGCCGAGGAGACCGGCACCCTGGACCTGTTTCACTGGCAGGCCTGGGCCCCGGATCCGGAGCGGGCCTACATGCTCTGGGGACGCCTCTTGGGCTGGCTGGCTGGCCCCTGTCTGGTGCTTGCCATGCTCTCCTTCGCCTTCCCTGGCCCCCGCCAGGGGCGGGGCCAGGCTCTGGGTGCAGGCCTGGTGGCGGGTCTCCTCTTTCTTGGCCTGCAGACCCTCTTTGGGGGCGCCGCCCGGGCCTCTGAGTTCCCGGCCTACTGGGGGGTGCTGGCCCCCCTGCTCCTCCTGCTTGCCCTCTCCCTGCTGCGCCTCCGGCGTCTGAGAACCTGATGCCCGGCAGCCTCGCGGGTCGGGCCCTGGCCGCTCTTGGTCGCCACCCAGGCCTGCCGCCCGGGTCCCGGGTGCTGGCCGCCATGTCCGGTGGGGTCGATAGCTCCGTCATGGCAGCCCTGCTCCAGGAGGGGGGCTTCGAGGTTGTGGGTGTGTCCATGCAGCTATTTGATAAGGGGACACCCCGGAACGCCGAGGGACGCTGCTGCACCCTGGATGATTTCCAGGACGCCCGCCGGGTGGCCCAGCACTGCGGCTTCCCCCACTTCGTCATGGACTTCGAAGATCGCTTCCGAACGACAGTTATCGACCCTTTTGTCCGAAGTTACCTAAATGGCGAAACACCCAGTCCATGCATCCTTTGTAATCAGTATCTCAAGTTCTCTTCCTTGCTGGATCGGGCCGACGAACTGCAAGCCTCCCACGTGGCCACGGGGCACTACGCCACCATCTCCAGGGTCCAGGACCGCTGGCACCTTCACCGGGCTTCGGATCCGGACAAGGACCAGAGCTACTTCCTGTTCCACCACACCCAGGCCACCCTGCCCCGGACCCTGTTCCCCCTGGCCGCCCTCACCAAGCCCGAGGTCCGCATCCTGGGGGCTGAACTGGGCTTGCACTTAGCGGACAAGGCAGAGAGCCAGGAGATCTGCTTCGTCACCCAGGACCGCTACGACGCCTTCATCGATGCCCAGGGTGGCAACCCGGGTCCGGGCGAAGGACCCATTCGCCACTTGGACGGGCGCCTCCTGGGGCAGCATCAAGGCTACTGGCGCCATACCATCGGCCAGCGGAGGGGCCTGGGGGTGGCTCATGCGGAGCCGCTCTACGTGCTGCGGACCGAACCCGCCACCAACACGGTCTGGGTGGGGCCCGAGGGGGCCCTCTATGCCCGGGACCTCTGGGCTCGCGAGGCGACCTGGGTCGGGGGGCCACCCCCGGGACCCCTGGCCTGCCAGGCTCGCATCCGGAGCCGGGGCATTCCCGCCGAAGCCCTGGTCATTCCTCTGCCGGACGGTCGCCTCCAGGTCTCCTTTGCCGACCCTCAGCGGGCCATCGCCCCGGGCCAGGCCGTGGTCTTCTACCGGGACGAGGAAGTTCTCGGCGGCGCCTGGATCGACCGAGAGGCCCCGGTGGGGGACCCCCCATGAGTGCCTACCGGCTCTGGGTGCTGGCCCATCCCCTCCTGTCGGCCGCCCTCCAGTTCGGGCTGCTGGGGACCCTGGGTGAATGCGTGGCGGCCTCCCTGCGGGGACGGCGCATCACCCTGCCCTGCACCCCCCTGCAGCTGCTGGCCAAGGCCCTGGCCTGGGCCCTCCTTGGCCTGGTGATCAAGGCCGGCTTCGTGGGCATGCGGGGCTTCGCCAGCGCCCTCCTCCAGCACGGCCTGCTCCCGGCCACCTGGGGCTCGGGCCTGCCCTGGGCCCTGCTTCTCTCGGTCCTCACCAACACCTTCTTCGGCCCGCAGATGATGCTGTTCCACCGCCTGGAGGACAACCTCATCCTCGGGCGCAGCGGCTTCCAGGGCATGGGACCGGCCCTCCGGACCCTGGCCTGGTTCTGGATCCCGGCCCACACCCTCACCTTCAGCCTGCCCGTGGAGTACCAGGTGGGCCTGGCCGCCCTCTGGTCAGTGGTTCTGGGCATCATCCTCGGCTGGGCCCCCGCTGCCCGCCCGCAAACCGAGCCCACCTCGTGAGCAGTTGCTTTACCCACACAGAGAAAAACGACCACCCCGGGGTGGTCGTTTTTCTATCTGGAGGCACCGATCGGATTCGAACCGATGGATACGGGATTTGCAGTCCCGGGCCTTACCACTTGGCGACGGTGCCTTGCGTTGCTGCTATCACACACACCGGGCCGCTTGCGCGGCCCGGTGGGTTGGAGCGGGTGAAGGGATTTGAACCCTCGACTTCAACCTTGGCAAGGTTGCACTCTACCACTGAGTTACACCCGCATGAGAGTTAGATCCTAGCAATGGCGGGGGTTCCGGTCAACGGTCTTTTTCGGCACGGCAGCCTCGGCAGAGCCCGAACAGCAACAGCTGATGGCGGGTGATGGCAAAGCCCGAGAGGGCCTCGATCTCATGGAGCGAGGCGCTGAGGCCGCAGGCGGAGACCTCGGCGGTACGGCCGCAGGCTTCGCACTGGAGGTGATGGTGATGGTGGCGGGAATCACAGCGCACAAAGCGCATCACCTGATCTGCCCCTAAGATGCTCTCGGCCCAGCCCTGGCTGACGAAGCGGTCCAGGTTGCGGTAGACGGTGGGCAGGCCCGAGCGGCGCTCCGGCATGCGCTCCCAGATCTCCTCCACGGTCAGGGGGCGGTCGGATTCCTTCAGCACCTGAAGGATGCCCTCGCGCTGGGGGGTTCGGCGCATGCCGGCGGCCCGCAAGGAAGGAAACGCGGAAGCAAGGGATTCGGGCATGGCTCCAGGATGGCAGATTCGGGCACCATGGATGGCATGCTCCGCCGGACCTTGACCAGGATGGGAACGCCCGAGGCAGGCCCCCCCTTCCTGCCGCTGGCCTTTCGCCTGTTCGCCAGCTTCGGCCTGCTGGTGCTGCACGCCGCCCTGCCCCTTGAGGGCCGAGCGACGGGACCCGGCGAGGACCTGTACCTGGGTCTCCTGCTGCTCCTGCTGCTGGAGTCCCTCCTGGAGTCGGCCCAGGACCTGAAGGCAACCGGCCTCATCTTCCCCGTCCCAAGCCTCCCCTGGATCCGCTGGAACCTGGGGCTGGACCTGCTGCTCGTCACCCTGGTCATCGGCTTCCATGGGGTGCTCCGGGAGACCTTCTCGACCCTCTACATCTTCCCGGTGCTGGCCTCGGCCTTCTACCTCGGGACCATGGAGATCATCTGGGTCGGGACCCTGTCTGCGGCCGCGCACATCCTGCTGGTGCTGGCCTTCACCATGGGGGTGTTCCCCGCCTTCGGCCTCTCCCGGGAGGTCCTGGATCCCGAGCCAGCCCGCCTGTCCTTCGTGCTGGGGGTGGCTGCCCTCCAGGTCTTCGCCGTCACGCTGGTGGTGGTGCTCATCCGGCGGAACCTGGACACCCTGCGCACGGACCTCAGCGTCAGCGAAGCCACGGTGGACGAGCTGCAGGCACTCCACCAGCGGGTGGTCGAGTCCATGCACTCCGGCTTGATCACGCTGGATCTGCGGGACCGGGTCACCTCCGCCAATCCTGCGGCGGAGACCATCCTGGGCCAGCCCATCGCCCCCGGCACGCCCATCCGGGACCTTCTGCCCTTGGGGGACTTTCTGCCTCGCCTGGGCGGCCGGGAAGAGCGGTTCGAAATCAGCGTCTTCCTGCCGGGCCTGGGGAAGCGGATCCTGGGTGGGCACTTGGCACCCCTGCGGGGAGGCACTGCCGGCGCTTCCGGCCAGATCCTCCTCTTCCAGGACCTCACGGACTTCAAGGCCCTCGAGGACCGCACCCGCATCAGCGAGCGCATGGCCGCCATCGGGCAGCTGGCCGCGGGCTTGGCCCATGAGCTGCGCAATCCGCTGGCTTCCATCACGGGTTGCGTTCAGCTCCTGCGCAAGGAGGACCCTGCAGAGGGGGTCTCCCGGCGGGTTCTGGGCATTCTGGAGCGGGAGTCCCAGCGGGTGGGAGCCATCGTCACGGACTTCCTCGACTTCGCCCGCCCCGCCCCCGCCGCCCATGCCCTGCTCTCCCTGCCCCGGGTCTGCGAGGAGGTGCGCTCCAGCTGGGAAATGGATCCCCGCACCGGCGGCCTGACCCTGCTCCTGGACCCTGTGCCTGCCCTGGACTTCATGGCCGATCCAGCGGGCCTCCACCGGGCCCTCATGAACCTCCTCAGCAACGCTCGCAAGGCGGTAGCGGGGGCGGAACAGCCCACCATCAGCCTTCAGTGCCTCCTCCAGGAGCAAAGGCTGACCATCACCGTGGCCGACAGCGGCTGCGGGATGACGGAAGACCAGCTCAATCGGCTGTTTGTACCCTTTGCTGGGACCTTCGAAGAAGGCACTGGGCTGGGGATGAGCCTGGTCTACAAGTTTGTCGAGGCCATGGGCTGGCGCCTTGAGGTACACAGCGCCCCGGGCCTGGGCACCCAGGTCGAGATCCACATTCCTTTGCCAACCGGCAAGGAAGGCATGGCGTCTGGAGCAGTCCGGGACTAAACTTCGGCCAGACATCCAACATCCAATCAGTAGCACCCTTGCATGGTCCACGCTTTGCCTGCCAAAGTGGATCATCCCCTTCCAGCCTGCGTCTGCCGCCTTTAGAGGCCAGTCCGTCCAGGTTCGGTTGGGTCGGCCCTCGGCCGATAACCTTTGACAGGATCCGCTGCACCCTCGGCCCCAGGACTTCGATATGAACCGGAAGCTCATTCGACCCAACCTCAGCGAGCTCAAGGACAAATTGGGCATTCATCCCAAGAGCGCCGGGGTGGAGCCCCTCACACCGGCCCCGCCGACCCTGACCCCTTCGGGCGAGCCCAATCCAGCCAATAATCCGGCGGCGGCCACCGCCCCCCAGGGACTTGGCAGCCCCCGGCGGAAGATCGCCCCGCCCGAGCAGACCAACGCGGAGAGCTTCTACTATCTCAAGCAGATGCAGTCCAAGACCCCCATGGTCATCGTGCTCCAGGACGACGAAAAGGTGCGGGGGGTCATCGAGTGGTATGACAAGCACTGCCTGAAGATCAACCGGGTCAAGGAGCCCAATGTGCTCGTCCCCAAGCACAACATCAAGTACATTTACAAGCAGGACGAGGAGCCCCGGATTCGCCGCAGCCGGGCCACCAAGCGGGAGGAACCCGCCCCCGCCGACCTTGAGATTCCGGCCTTCGACTGACCGTGGACGCCGGCATCGGACCCACCCTGACCCGCCGCCCCCGCCTCGCCATCAGCCTGGGGGATCCCTGCGGCATCGGGCCGGAGCTGTTGCTGCGTAGCCTGCCTGCCCTGGCGGAGCAAGCTGACCTCATCGTGGTCGGGCCGAGGGCTGGGCTGGATCTGCTGGCCGCTCCCGTCGACCGCCCGGTGACCTGGGCCCTGAGCCCACCCACGGCCTCGGTGCCCCTTGGCTTCCATGGGCAGGCCTGGGGTCTGCGGGTCCTGGCCCCGGGCGGCAACGAGGCCACGGCCCTTTGGTTGGATCCCACCCCCGAGGTGGTCGCCGCGGACCTGCGCCTGGGCACCCTCTCCGCCCCCAGCGGCCGGGCCACGGTGGAGGCCATTCGGACCGCAGCAGGGCTGGCGTTGGACGGGACCGTGGACGCCCTGGTGACCCTGCCCATGGCCAAGGCGGCGGCCCACCTGGCGGGCTTCGACATCCCGGGCCACACGGAGTTCCTGCAGGCCCTGGCGGGGGCTTCCATCACCCGCATGGCCTTCTTCAGCCCCACCCTCAACGTGGTCCTCCACACCGTCCACCAGAGCCTGCGCTCCGTGGTGGAGGGTCTCGACGCCCGCTCGGTGGCGGCAACCCTCGCCTTCTCCGCCCACCAGTTCCAGGCCATCACTGGGCGAACGGGCCTGGCCGTGGCCCTCTGCGCCCTCAACCCCCACGCCGGGGAGCAGGGGGCGTTCGGCGGCGAAGAGGCCTTGCTGGACGAGGCTCTGCGCCTGGCTTCCGCTGCTTTCCCTGCCGGTCCGGACGCACCCCGTTTCTCCGGTCCGCACCCTTCAGACAGCCTGTTTCTGCGCGCGGCCCGGGGCGAGTTTGATCTGGTCATCGCCCTCTATCACGACCAGGGCCTCATCCCCGTGAAGCTCTTCGAGCCGGACCGGGCTGTGAATGTAACCCTGGGCCTGCCCTACGTGCGCACCAGTCCCGACCATGGCACCGCCTTCGACAAGGCCGGACAGTGGTGTGCGGATCCCACCAACTTCCAGGCCGCTGCGGCCCTCGCCATCCACCTGGCCGGGCGGGCCCGTCCCGCCGCCTGGAGTGGACTGCCGCTGGGCTGACAGCCTGCGGGCAGACCGGTGCTGATGTAGGCTGGAGGCGGGAGGTGGCATGACCACTGTTGCGGTGATCCTGGCAGCGGGTCTTGGAACCCGGATGAAATCGAGCCTCCCCAAGGTGCTTCACCCAATCCTGGGGGATGCTTCCCTGCTGTGGGCCCTGCGCGCCCTGCCTTCCGACCTGGGCGCCGCCGTGGTGGTGGTCCATTCCGGCAAAGAGCAGGTCCTCGCCGCCCTCGAAGGCTGGCAGAAGGCTGGCCTTCTGCCCTGTCCCGTCTCCACCGTGGACCAGGGCCCGCCCCAGGGCACGGGCCATGCCCTCCAGGCCTGCATCCCCGAGCTCGACCGCCTGGGGGCCTCCAAGGTCGTCATCCTCTGTGGCGATGTGCCGCTCACCACGCCAGCCACCGTGGCCCGCCTCTGCGCCGCCGAGGCCCTGCTGCTGGCCATGGACCTGGAGGTGCCCGGCTCCTACGGTCGGGTGCTCCAGCACGCCGATGGCAGCCTGGCGGGCATGGTGGAAGCTCGGGATGCCAGCCCGGACCAGCTGACCGTGCGCCGGGTCAACGGGGGGGCCTACGCCCTGCCCTGGATCCCCTTGCGGACGGCCCTCCAGGCCTTGCGCGCTGACAACGCCCAGGGCGAGTACTACCTCACGGATGCGGTCGTGGCCGTCGCCCGCACCCAGCCGGTGGCTGTGGCGATCTGCCCCCCGGATGAGCTGGCGGGCATGAACTCACGGCTCGATCAGGCCACCCTCCAGGCCGCCGCCCAGCGCCGGCTCCAGGACCACTGGATGCGCGAAGGTGTGACCTTCCTCCACCCGGACAGCACCCTGGTGGGTCCCCGCGTGGTGCTCGCTGCCGACGTCCTCCTGGAGCCCGGTGTGCGCCTCGAAGGCGACGTTCACATCGGTGAAGGCAGCCGCATTGGCCAGGGCACGGTGATTGTGGATGCCACCCTCGCCGAGGGCGTGGAGGTTCGTCCCTACTGCGTCATCGAGCACGCCCTCGTGGGCGCCGGTGCCAAAGTGGGCCCCTTTGCCCGCCTCCGGGAAGGCACGGACCTGGGCGCTGGGGTCCACGTGGGCAACTTCGTGGAGACCAAGAAGGCCCGCCTCCACCCCGGCGCCAAGGCCAACCACCTGGCCTACCTGGGCGACACGGAGATCGGCGAGGGCACCAACATCGGGGCCGGCGTCATCACCTGCAACTACGACGGCGTGCGTAAGCACCGCACCACCATCGGCCGGAACGTATTCATCGGCTCCGACACCCAATTGGTAGCGCCGATCACCATCGGCGATGGCGCCCTCGTCGGGGCGGGCAGCACCATCACCAAGGATGTCCCGGCGGACGGCATTGCCCTGAGCAGGGCCCCCCAGACCATCCGGGAGGACGCCGCCACCCGGCTTCGCAAGCGTCAACGCGGGCCGTCTGAGGTAAAGTAGTGTTTTCCCCACGGAGCCCCATGGTTCTGACTTTCTTCGACAAGGCTGGCTCAAGTGTTCTGCGGGCCATGGAGACGACCGGGGATTTCGCCGTCCTCTCGGGACGGACCTTCGCTGCCATCTTCAAGCGCCCCTTTGATGGGGCCAACCTCATGCGGCAGTTCCAGGCCGTGGGCGTGAACAGCCTGCCCGTGGTGGTCCTCACCAGCCTGGCCGTGAGCATGGTGTTCGCTGTCCAACTGGCTTTCGGCTTCAAGCAGTTCCAGGCGGAAGGCCTGGCCTCCCAGGTGGAGGGCCTGGCCGTGATGCGCGAGCTGGCGCCGGTCATCACGGGCCTCATGCTGGCCGGCCGCGTGGGCAGTGCCATGGCCGCCGAGCTGGGCACCATGCAGGTCACCGAGCAGATTGACGCCCTGGAGTGCCTGGCCACGGACCCCATCCACTACCTCTTCGTGCCCCGCCTCATCGCTTCTGCCGTCATGCTGCCCATCCTCACCGCCGTCTCGGTCTATGTGGGGTTCTGGGGTGGCTACCTCATCCTGGTGGGCGTGGAGGGCCAGAGCGCCTATGTCTACGGCAACGAGTTCTACAAGCTGCTGGCCTTCCGGGACCTGCGCATCGCCCTCTACAAGGCCTTCGTGTTCGGGATGATCATCGCCCTGGTGGGCTGCTGGAAGGGCTACCGCACCCAGGGTGGCGCCGAGGGCGTGGGCAACGCCCCCACCAGCAGTGTGGTCACCAGCAGCCTCTGGATCCTCATCTCCGACTTCTTCCTCACCAAGCTGCTGCTGGTATGACGACATGGGCCTGATCGATGTCGTCAACCTCAGCAAAGCCTTCGGTCCGAAGGTGGTGCTCTCCGGCGTGAACCTGTCGGTGGAGGAGGGCGAGAGCCTCGTGGTGCTGGGCGGCTCGGGCACGGGCAAGACCGTGCTGCTGCGCAACATCATGGGCCTGCTGACGCCGGACTCGGGCCACGTGGCGGTCGAGGGCAAGATCATCAGCCAGCTGTCCCGGGATGAGCTCTTCCAGGTGCGCCAGAGCATCGGCATGTGCTTCCAGATGGCGGCGCTGTTCGACTCCATGACCGTCTTCGAGAACGTGGCCTTCGGCCTCCGGCGGCACCAGAAGATGACCGAAGGGGAAGTCACGGCCCGGGTGGAGGAGTGCCTCGCCCTGGTGGGCATGAAGGGCACCGACAAGCTCAAGCCTGCCGAGCTCTCCGGGGGCATGAAGCGCCGGGTGGGCTTCGCTCGGGCCATCGCCCTCAAGCCCAAGATCCTGCTGTTTGACGAGCCCACCACGGGCCTGGACCCGGTCATGACCGACGTCATCGGGAAGGTCATCCTGGACCTCAAGCACGAGCTGGGCGTCACCACCATCACCATCACCCACGACCTCAAGTCGGCCTTCATCATCGCCGACCGCATCGCCCTGCTGTTCCGGGGCGAGTGCATTGCCTGCCAGACCCCGGGCGCGTTCCGGGAGAATCCCCACCCCGTGGTGCAGCAGTTCCTGCGGGGGGACGCCGATGGCCCCTTCCTCCAGGATCCCCCACCCCCCAAGCACAAAGAGGCCCTCGCATGAAGCTTGAGACCCGCGTTGGCATGTTCTTCACCGCCGGCATCGCTGTCATTGCCTTCCTCATCTTCCGCGCCGAGAAGCTGGACTTTGTGGGCAAGTCTGACCACAACGAGCGCATCACCTACTTCGACCAGGTGGCCGGCCTCAACCAGCAGAGCGCCGTGCGCGTGGCCGGCGTGAAGGTGGGCGAGGTGCGCCGCATCGTCCTGGATGGCGCCCGGGCCAAGGTGGTCATCACCGTGGGGCCGGAGGTGACCGTGTACTCGGACGCCATGGTGTCCCTGGGCTCCATCGGCATCCTGGGCGAGAAGTTCATCGACCTGGATCCCGGCCACAGCGCCAAGGGCCCCCTGCCGCAGGACCGCCCCCTGCCCAGCCGGGCCGGCGTCAGCCTCGACAACCTCATGGAGACCATGGCCGACATCGGCAAGAACGTGAAGGGCATCACCCAGTCCCTGAACGAGTCCATCGGTGGCGAGGCTGGCCGGCAGAAGCTGGACGAGATCGTCGACAACATCCGCTCCCTGACGGGCGAGTTCCGGGCCATGGCCCAGGAGAACCACGGGGCCATCAACCACACCATGGCCAATGTGGAAGCCATCTCCACGGACCTGCGGGAGCGCCTGCCCCGCCTGGCGCAGCAGTTCGAGAACGTGGGCAAGAACCTCAATGGTTTGCTGGATGAGAGCCGCCCCGAGCTGAAGGGTGTCATGGGCGATGTGCGCAAGCTGGCCCAGAGCTTCCAGAGCACCGCCGACAACATGAAGGTGCTCACGGATCGCATCAACAAGGGCGAAGGCACCATCGGCAAGCTGCTCAACGACGACGCCACCGTGAAGAAGATCAACGAGGCCGTGGACAATGTGAACGGCCTGCTGGGTGGCTTCAACAAGATGGACTTCCGCCTCGACATGAACGCGGCCCAGTGGGACAAGCGCAAGGACAGCCGCGTGGGCCTGGGCCTCGACATCGTGCCCAACCCCGACTACTGGTACGCCCTGGGCTTCGCCAGCACGCCGGACGGCAAGCTGTCCGAGTCCACCCGGACCGTGACCCAGATCGACCCCCTGACTGGCCTGCCGGTGCTGGTGCCCGTCATCACCAAGAGCGTCACCACGGACCAGGCCTTCACCGTGTCCGCCCAGTTTGCCAAGCGCCTCGGTCCCGCCGTGTTCTCCGCCGGCATCGTCGAGGGCAAGGGCGGCGGCGGCGTGGAGTACCGCGGCCTGGACGACCGCCTGCGTATGGGCGTGCTGGCCTATGACTTCACCAAGCGGGACGACAAGCCCAACCCGCGCTACCGCTTCACCAGCAGCTACCAGTTCTGGAAGGGCGCCTACATCCAGGCCGGCGTCCAGGACTTCGGCAACAAGGACCTCCGCACCGTGTTCTTCGGCGGTGGCCTGCGCTGGAAGGATGATGACCTCAAGCGCATGGTGGGCCTCGCAGGGGCCGCCAAGTGACGGCAGTCCTGACCGGGACTGAGGCTCTGCCGCTGGCCGAGGCCACGGGGAGGCTCTTCCTGGCCGTGCGCCGGGGCATTCCTCTAGGCCTGGCCTGTGGGGCCTTCCTGGCCGCTGCCCTCCATCCCGAGGGCCGGGGCTGGTGGCTAATGCTCGGCACGGCGGCTCTGGCCCTTACCTGGCCCAGCCTGCTGCGAGGCCCTGCCTATGGCCGCCAGCCCTCGGCCATCTCCCGCCAGGACGCCCTCTGGGCCAATGCCCTGCGCCCCCTGGCCCGCAGCCTGGGCCTCGAGGACGCCTGGATCGACTCCTTCTGCGCCTACAACAACCGTCGCGTCCGGGCCACCTTCCTGCGGCGGCGCGCCAAGAAGGCGCTCATCCTTCTGCCCCACTGCATTCAGCTGGCCAAGTGTAAGGCGCCCATCCTCGAGGATCTGCAGACCTGCTACGACTGCGGCCTCTGCCCCGTGGGCGACTACCTGGAGGCGGCCCTGCTCAACCGCTGGGAAGGCCGCATCACCAACCGCAGCCACAAGGCCTATCGGGAGGCACGGGACTACCGCCCTGACCTCATCGTCGCCGTGGCCTGTGGCGACCGCCTGCTGAAGGGCATCACCCGCCTGCCCGAGGTCCCCTCCTATGTCATCCACCTCGCCCTGCCCCACGGCATGTGCGTGGACACGGACTTCCACGTGCCGCACCTGCTGGAGGCCATGGAGGCCCTGGTGGAGCCGCGCCGTCCCCCAAGCGACGTGCAACCCCTGCGCCGTGGAGGGGCCGCATGACCGATGAGCGCTTTCCGGCCCGTCGCCTCTTCGAGCGACTGGTCGGCCCCCGCCTGCTGCCCTACCTGCTGCACCTGAGGCCGCTGGAGTGGCCCATCATGACCGGCCATTTCCTGCTGGGCACCCTCCTGGCCACGGGCACCCGCACACCGCTGGGCCCCGCTCTGCTGGGCTGGGTGGTCTTCGTGGCCCTGCTCAACGGCGGCACCCTGGCCATCAACAGCGCCTACGACCAGGACGAGGGCGACATCGGCTACCTCAAGTGCCCGCCCAAGCCGCCGACCCATCTGGAGGCCTTCGCCTGGGTGCTGCTGGCGGCGTCCACTGGTCTGGGCTTCCTCCTGCCCCTGCCCTTCGCCCTCATCAACCTGGCCTGTGTGGTGATGAGCATCCTCTACTCCGTGCCGCCGGCCCGCATCAAGGCCCGGGCGGGCTGGGACCTGCTCATCAACTGCCTGGGCTTTGGCCTGCTCACCCCCCTGGGGGGCTGGGCGGTCACGGGGCGCCCGTTCAGTGCGGCTGTCCTGTGGGCCTCCGCCGGCTTCGGCTGCCTCTTCGCCACCCTGTACCCCATGACCCAGATCTACCAGGTGGGCGAGGACTCCCGCCGGGGTGACCGCACCCTGGTGATCCAGGTGGGCATCGGCCGCAGCCTCCTGCTGGCCCTCCTGGCGATGGTGGTGGCCCATGCCTGCTTCGCCGCCGGTCTGCTGGCCGCCGGACGCCGGGTCATCTTCCTGCTCCCCAGCCTGGCGGCCTGGCTGCTGGTACTCCTGCCCTGGCTGAGCGACTGGCGCACCCGCACCGACCACCAGCACGAGGCCGGGATGTACTGGGGCCTCGGCGCCTGGGCCGTCACCGACCTCAGCCTGCTCGCCCTGCTCTGGCCTTAGGCTGGGTCTCGGGTTTGAGAACTGATAAAGCGGAGATATAAGCGGAGGACTGCGGAGAAGCGGAGGACTGCGGAGAAGGAATGGCTCTTTGTCCCTTCTGCCTTTGCCTTTCTCCGCTTCCCTCAGCGCCTCGGCAGTCCTCCGCGTCCCTATTTGTTTCTTTTCCTGCCCCTCTAGCCCCAAGATCCGCACCCAGTGTGGGTATTCGGCAGATCCCCTTAGGCTTTTTTCCGCTTCCTCCGATAGACTAGGACAGACATCAAGAAGCCTGTTTTTTCGGAGTCAGGATGACCTTTAGCCTGGGAGTGCGGATTCTGGCCCTCAGCTTGGCCAGCTTCGCCCTGTTTGCTGCTCCCAAGCCCAAGGCGAAGTCCGCCAAGCCCAAGGTGGTCAAGGAGACCAAGCTCATGCTCCGGTCTTCCTCGGTCCTGGTGCTGGACCAGGCTACGGGCCAGACCCTGGTGGACAAACACTCCTCAGCCGTGGTGCCCATCGCCTCCCTGACCAAGCTCATGACCGCCATGGTGCTGCTCGACGCCCACCTGGACCCCCGGGAGCCCATCAGCATCACCGCCGATGACAAGGATGAGCTGCGCCACAGCCACTCCCGCCTGCCGGTGGGCACCCACCTGCTCCGGGAAGAGGCCCTCATGCTGGCCCTCCTGGCCTCGGAAAACCGTGCCGCCCACGCCCTGGGTCGCACCTTCCCAGGTGGCCTCACGGCCTTCGTTACCGCCATGAACCGCAAGGCCACGGCCCTGGGCCTCAGCGGCGCCCACTTCGAAGACCCCACGGGCCTCTCGGCCCACAACGTGGCCACCGCCCGGGACCTGGCGCTGATCCTGAACGCTGCCTGCGCCTACCCGGAGATCCGGGACTTCAGCACCCGGCGCGAGGCCAGCATCCAGTCCGGCCGGCGGGCCATCGCCTTCCCCAATACCAACGCGCTGGTGCGCAATCCCCGCTGGTCCATCGGCCTCTCCAAGACCGGCTACATCGAGGAAGCGGGCCGCTGTCTGGCCATGCAGGTGCAGATGGCCAACCGCACCGTGCTCGTCGTGTTGCTGGACTCCTGGGGCAAATACTCCCGCCTGGGCGATGCCGCCCGCATCAAGCAGTGGCTTGAGGCTCGGGTCGCCGGGCGAGCCTGAGGCCCCGGTGCTGACCCCTGGCACGCCCCCGCCCTTCCCCTTGCGCTGGGGCTTCTCCACCCGCCTGGACGCCCCCGAGACCCTGCCGCCCCGGCGCCTGGACCAGGTGCACCACTGCGGCGTGGTGGAAGCGGGCGAGGCCGTGGTGGCAGCCGATGGCCTCTGGACCACCACCCCCGGCTTCCCCATCGGCGTGCGCGTGGCGGACTGCGTGCCCATCCTCCTGGCGGGGCTTCTCGCGAGCGGCACGCCCTGGGTGGCGGCCCTGCATGCGGGCTGGCGGGGCGCCACTGGCCACGGCGATGCGGAGCCTGGTGGCGGCATCCTGCGCCGGGGTGTGGCGCGCTTTCAAGCCCTGGGGGGCCATCCCGGCGACCTGGCCTGGGCCTTGGGTCCGGCCATCCTCGCCTGCCACTTCGAAGTCGGCCCCGAAGTCATCGACGCCGCCCGCCTGGACCCCGCCTGGCGGGAGGACCTCCAGGCCCCCGGCCCCAGTGGCACGCCCCACCTGGACCTGCACGGCTTCCTGCGCGCCCAGGCCCTGCACCTGGGCCTGGACCCCGCCCAGGACGGCAGCGTGCCCCTCTGCACCGTCTGCCGCCCCGACCTGCTCTACTCCTACCGCAGCGGTGACACCACCGGCCGCCAGTGGGGGTGGGTCGAGATCCTCTGAAGGCTGAAAGACCAAGAACAACTTCTAACCTGGAGAACTTGGCACTCTCCAGTTTCTGTCTTTCCCATGGGTACTGCTTCCGGTGCGATGCCAGGGTTGCGGGGTATTCTGTGGGACTGCCACAAGGATTCACCATGCTCAACATCACGGACATTCGCATCACCAAGGTCGAGGGGGACGAGAAGCTGCGGGCCTTTGCCGCGCTGGTCTTCGACGACTGCTTCCTGGTGGGGGACCTGCGGGTGGTGGAGGGCGAGGAGGGTTTTTTCGTCGCCATGCCCAGCCGCCGCAAGCGGGACGGCAGCTTCAAGGACATCGCCTACCCCCTGAATAACCCCCTGCGGGAGGAGATCGAGGAGAAGGTGCTGCTGGCCTACGAGACCGCCACCGGCCGCCGCGCCATCAGCCGCATCGAGAAGGAGCAGGCCACCCAGGTGCGCCCCGACCTGCTGGGCGTCGAGGAGTTCGGCTTCACCCCCAAGACCGGAAGCTGACCCACCG
>SESE01000158.1_pt1 | contig 29869 bp, 21 predicted proteins | sample 3171371 | NCBI WGS metagenome assembly SESE01 (sample SAMN06051881, study PRJNA518727) | freshwater metagenome | biome: subpolar coniferous forest; feature: holomictic lake; material: water; isolation source: holomictic Lake 442, 13 m depth | place: Canada: near Kenora, Ontario | collected... | reverse complement strand
CGACTCTGGATACATCGTGTAGGGCAAAGGCGTTGGCTTCTTGTCGATGGATGGCGGAACCACGCGGCGCTGGGCGGACGGAACCTTGCGGCGCTCGCGGCGCAGGAGGCGCTTGAAGTGGCTCCACTTAATGTCGTGGCGAGCCATCAGGGCGTGACGAATGGTTTCGTCGCTGACGCGGGTGGTGGTGATGCAGTCGGCGAAGGCGGCGTCGGCGATGAGTTCGAGGGTCCACTCCTCGTGGTCAAATCCGTAGTGCTTGGGAGTGCGGCGGAAGATGTCCATGAGCGCGTCGCGTCCGCCGGGAACGAAGAGATCGCCGGTGTGCTTGGGCTTGGGCGAGCCTTCGAGAAGCGCAACGGCGCCGCGCTCGTTGAAGGCACGAATGGCGCGGCGGACGGTCTCGTCATCGACGCCGAGATCGGCGGCGATCTGGAGCGGGGGTTTGCCCTGGCTGCTGGCGAGGAGGATGCGGCTGCGCCGCTCGGCGAAGGGCTTGTACCAGTAGCTCGCTGCGCAGACTTCGATCACGGCGCGTTCTTCGTCGTTGAACGCTCGTACCATAAGGGTCTGCCGCTTGGCCATTGCTGCACTCCTTCCTAGCTTGTGGTCGTATGTCAGATCAGAGCTGAACGATGATCTATAGTATAGGTGGGCCGATTACCGCCGCTGATTGGCGCGGGGCTTTACATACCCGCATCTTTGTGCTATACTCGTGATCAGATAGAACGTATATGCTTTCTTGCTGAGGTGGTGATGGAACAGCCGCAGAAGCCGCTTCTTGAGCAGTTGCGCGATCAGCTGCGCAGCCGTCACTATTCGCTACGTACGGAGGAGAGCTACCTGGACTGGGTGCGCCGCTATGTGCTCTTTCACGATAAACGCCACCCGCGCGACCTTGGCGTGGATGCACTGCTGGCGTTTTTGAACCACCTTGCGGTGGAGTTGAATGTGTCGGCTTCCACGCAGAACCAGGCGCGCTGCGCGCTGCTCTTTCTGTACCGCGAGCTGCTGCGGGTTGACCCAGGCGACCTGAAGGGGATCGCTGCGGCGAAGGAGCCGCGACGTCTGCCGACCGTGCTGACGCGGGCGGAGGCGCGGGCGGTGATCGCTGAGCTGTCGGGGGTGTATCGGCTGATGGCACAACTGCTGTATGGGAGCGGCCTGCGACTGATGGAGTGTCTGCGCCTGCGGGTGAAGGATCTGGACTTTGGCCTGCATCAACTGACGGTGCGCGATGGAAAGGGGATGCACGATCGGGTGACGATGCTGCCGGATAGCTTGACGAATCCGCTGCGCGAGCATCTGGCGGGGGTGCGGCGCATCCACGCGCAGGATCTGGCCGATGGCTACGGCGAGGTGTATCTGCCGTTCGCGCTGGCGCGGAAGTCGCCGGGCGCGGCGCGGGCCTGGGGCTGGCAGTATATTTTTCCGGCAGACCAGCGCGCGCTGGATCCGCGTGGCGGCGTGATGCGACGGCACCATGTCCACGAGAGCGCGCTGCAGCGCGCGGTGAAGGACGCAGTGCGGGCGAGCGAAGTGACGAAGCACGCGAGCTGTCACACGTTTCGGCATAGCTTTGCGACGCATTTGATCGAGAGCGGCTACGATATTCGTACGGTGCAGGAGTTGCTGGGGCACGCGGATGTGAAGACGACCATGATCTATACGCACGTGCTGAACCGTGGAGGCCGTGGGGTGCGCAGTCCGCTGGATGACTAGAATTAGTAGGCGTCAGGGAGCCGTGTGTGAGGGCTGGCTGGCGTCCCAGTCGATGCGGTCTTCGAGGCCGAGGGCGAGGGCGGCGTCGTAGCGGAGCCGCCAGAGCTTATATTGAGCATGCCAGACTGCTCTGACGGTCTTTAGCTTTTGTCGGATCTCAAGCTCTTGCATGGCAACCCGTAGGTACACAAGCGTCTCCGGGGGGATGAGATCGGGCGCGGGGCACCAGTCGATGGTCTCGATAATCAACTCGACGGTTTTGTGGCGCTTGTGGGTGGCCTTGTCGTAGCGGTAGCGAACACAGATGAGCTTGTCGCCGTAGATCTGAAGCTCATGAATAGTACCCGGTTGGCCAGGTTTGCGGGTAAGCCTGATACGCATGGGCGGCTCCTCTGGTTTGGTAGACTCATCCTGATCAACCGAGTCTCTTGCCGCCGAGGTTACGCTGCGGGGTAATATGATCTGCGGATTTTTGTCCCAAAAAGGCGCGGCGAGCGCGTTGGGAAGGCTTGTGCCCGCTGACGCGGTTAGCGTACGGCCCAGACCTCGATGGAGCCAAGGCGGGAACCGATGGCGATGGTGTGGGGGCCGACGGCGAGGCTGCTGAATCCGGTGGCGGCGGCGGCGGCGTAGGCCGCGAGGGCGTCGGCGGGGCCGCGCCAGATCGTGAGGGTGGTGCCGTTGAGCGTGGCGAGGTCACCGTCGGGGAGGATGGCGAAGTCGGTGATGGCGGGGCGGATGAGCGCTAACGGCGGGGCGCCGGGGACGGTCCATGTGTAAAGCTGCTGGTCGCTGTTGATGTATGCCGCCGCGATGATCGTGCCGTTGGGCGCGAATGCGACGTGGCTGACTGACGAGCTGCCCTGAATGGCGCGGCGCTCGATTAGCGTGAGGTCGGCGCGGCGCCAGAGGCTGACCGCCCCTTCGTTCCCGGCAACCGCGATCATGTTGCCATCGGACGAGAAGGCGATCTGCCAGAGCGATGTCGAGCTGATACCGTCGGTCTCTAGGACGGCGACGGCGCGCTCCTCGACCTCGTTTGGCACGCGCCAGAGATGCAGGATGCCATCGTACCCGGCGGCGGCGAGGGTGGTGCCGTCGGGGCTGAAGGCGACCGCACGGGTGGCACCATAGCCCTTGGGTCGGTGCAGGTCGCCGAGGGGGTCGCCGGAGGGGAGACTCCAGAGATGCACACTCCCGTCGTCGCCCGCAGCGGCGAGGGTGGTGCCGTCGGGGCTGATGCTGAGCGCGTTGACCTGGCGAATCTTGGCGGAGATGTGTATGAGGAGCGCGCCATCGGGATGGCGGATATCAATGGCACCGCCCTCATCGCCGCTGATCACCAAGCTGCCGTCGGGGCTGATGGCGACGGCGGAAATGGCCCCGATGCCGACGATGACCTCAGCGGGTGTCCCGTCGGCCTGCCACATGCGCAGGCTGCCGTCACGCGAGGCGCTGAGGATACGCGCTCCGTCGGGGGAATAGGCGAGGGCGGTGAGGGCGGCGAGGTGGCCGGGCAGTTCCTGGGTCAGGGAGCCATTGGCGAGGCTCCAGCGCAGGATGCTGCCGTCGGCAAGGCCCATGAGTACCTGTGAGCCGTCGGGCGCAAAGGTCAGCCGCTTGGCCGGGGCGAGGAATCGCGTGGTGTCGTCGATGCTGAGCCAGTGCAGTTCGGTGCCGCTGGCGATATCCCAGAGCCAGATCGCGCCCGGCTCGGCACGCCAGCCCTCCGAGGCGGCCGCGATGGATCTGCTGTCGGGCGAGAATGCGACATCGGCGACCACACGCGAGCCGACACTGCGCGCCTGAATGGCTGCGCCGTCGGCAATGCCCCAGACCGTGACGTTGCCTTGCGTATCGCCAGCCATTATTGATTGGCGGTCGGGGCTGAAGGCGACGCTGGTGAAGGCACCGGGGACAATCCCGTCTGTGTCGGACTGGGGCAGGCGCAACTCGCGCAGCGCCGAGCGCTCGGCGAGATCCCAGAGTGAGACGATCTCGTCGTCCTGGGCGGCGGCGAGCAGCCGGCCGTCGGGGGAGATCGCGATATCGGCGATGGGCGCGCCGAGACCGGGGATCGCGCCGACCCTGGTACCGTCGGCGGCGGCGTAGATGGTGATAGCGGAGCCGATACTGACGGCGATGGATACGCCGTCGGGGGCGAGGGCGAGGGCGGTGGGGATGCCGCCGTCGAGATCGATGCGCCAGCGCAGCTCGGTGGGGCGGGCGGCGGGGCGCAACTCAAGGGCGGCGGGGCGCAGCACGGCGATGCTCTGCCCGTCGGGGGTATACGCCGCACCGAGGGGGATGCCGTCGCCCCAGGTGGCGATGCGGGTGAGCGGGCCGACCGGCGTGGGCGCGGGGCGCGGTGTGGGCGGGTCGGCGGGCGCAGGGCGCGGCACCGCCTCGGCGGTGAGCGGCGGTGTGGGGGATGGGGTATCAGCGACCAACGGCGGGCCGGAGCACGCGGTGAGCAGGAGGAGTATAAGCAGCAGCGGGCGTAGACGGTACGGCATGGGGGACATTATACCGTGGTCTGACGGGATGATACGGTGACAGCGTTGCCTTTTTTTATCCCCGCGTCACCCGCGTCACCCGCGTCAGACCGTCGCCCCGTCGCCCCGCCGCCCGGCCTGCTCGCGAAGCAAGACGAGGGATCGGGGCTGGAGCTGGTAGATCTCGCTTGAGGGAGCGCGCCCGGCGTTGGCCTCAGGGTCGGCGGTGTCAATCAGCACCTCCCAGACCGGGTCGTCGGGCCAGTCGGGCAAGATGAAGGGCACCGCTCCGGGGCTGGCGTTGAAGAGTACCAGCAGGATATCGTCGCGCACCGGGTGGCCCTGCTCGTCGTGTTCGCGCATCGCCTTACCGTTCATGAGCAGGCCGATACAGCGCACGTCGGGACTATTCCACAGGGCGGGGTCAACCTCCTGGCCGTCGGGGAAGAGCCACTCAACATCATACTCGGCGCCGCCGGGGGTGAGGCTGCCGGAGAAGAATCCGCGCCGGCGCAGGATGGGGTGGGCCTTGCGCAGGGCGATGATCGTGCGGGTGAAGCGATGCAGACTGTCGGCCTCAGCGTCGGGCGTCCAGTCGATCCAGGAGATCGGGCTATCCTGGCAGTAGGCGTTATTGTTGCCCTGCTGGGTACGCCCGCGCTCATCGCCGGCCAGCAGCATGGGCGTGCCCTGCGAGAGCAGGAGGGTGGCCAGCAAGTTGCAGATCTGGCGCATGCGCAGCCTACGGATCTCGGGGTCATCGGTTGGCCCCTCGACGTCGCAGTTCCACGAGTTATTGTGATTGTCGCCGTCGCGGTTGCCCTCGCCGTTGGCCTCGTTATGCTTCTCGTTGTAGCTCACGAGGTCGCGCATGGTGAAGCCGTCGTGGGCGGTGATAAAGTTGATACTGTGGCTCGGGCGGCGACCGTTGTGCTTGAAGAGGTCGGATGAGCCCATGAAGCGTGAGGCGAACTCGCCGGCCTGGCCGGTATCGCCCTTCCAGAACGAGCGGATGTTGTCGCGGTACTTGCCGTTCCACTCGGCCCAGGGCGCGGGGAATCCGCCGACCCAGTAGCCATCGGGGCCGACGTCCCACGGCTCGGCGATCAGCTTGACCTGCGAGAGGACGGGATCCTGCTTGATGATATCGAGGAAGGCGCTGGGCCGGTCGGCATCGTGAAAGCCGCGCACGAGGGTGCGGGTCAGATCGAAGCGGAAGCCGTCTACGTGCATCTCGTTGACCCAGTAGCGCAGCGAATCGAGGATCATCTGGAGCGCGCGCGGGCTGACGGTGCTGAGGCTATTGCCGGTGCCGGTGTAATCCATGTAGTAGCGATTATTCTCGGGCACCAGGCGGTAGTAGGCGGCGTTATCGACGCCGCGAAAGCTAAGGGTGGGGCCGAGCTGGTTGCCCTCGCCGGTGTGGTTGTAGACCACATCGAGGACGACCTCGATCCCGGCGGCGTGGAGCGCCTTGACCATCTGCTTGAACTCGGTCACCTGCTCGCCGAGCGATCCGGCGCTGGCGTAGCGGGCGTCGGGGCTGAAGAAGTTGATCGTCTGGTAGCCCCAGTAGTTCGTCAGTCCCTTGTCCGTAAGGTACTGGTCGTTGACGAACTGCTGGATGGGCAGCAACTCGACGGCGGTGACGCCAAGATTTTTGAGGTAGGCGATGATCGGCGGGCTGGCCAGACCAGCGTAGGATCCACGCAACTGCGCGGGCACCTCGGGGTGCTGCTGGGTGAAGCCCTTCACGTGCAACTCGTAGATCACGCTCTCGCGCAGGGGCGTGGCCGGCGGCGCGTCATCGCCCCAGTCGAAGCGCGGGTCGACGACCACCGAGCGGGGCATCGAGGGCGCGCTGTCGCGCTTGCCGATGGTCAAGTCGGTGTACGGGCTATCGACCCGGTAGCCGTACATCGACTTATCCCACTGGATTTTGCCGCTTAGGGCGTGGGCGTAAGGGTCGATCAGCAGCTTGTGCGGGTTGAAGCGGTGGCCATGCTGCGGGCTGTAAGGGCCGTAGACGCGGTAGCCGTAGAGCTGTCCGGGGCCAAGCCCCGGCAGGTAGCCGTGCCAGACATCCTCGCTGCGCTCGGGCAGGCTGAAGCGGACGGTCTCGCGTGGGGCGCTCGGGCTATCGAAGAGGCAGAGATCGATGCGGGTGGCGTGAGCCGAGAAGATCGCAAAGTTGACGCCCTTGCCGTCCCAGCTTGCGCCGAGGGGGTAGGGCTTTCCGGGCCAGAGTGCGGGCATGCGGTAGCGCTCCGTCTGTGCATAGGGCGAAGCATCGCGGCCTGATGCGATTGGATGTTGCGTCATTAATTAGGCGGCGCTCCGTCGCTCCCACGCTGTGGGATGGCTTCGCCGCCAACCGCCGACAGAAACGATCATCCCTTGATGCTGCCGTGCTTGGCCGGCTTGCGGGTGGTCTCGCGGTCGCCCTTCTTCTTCGGCAGATCGCGCTCAGTCTCGCGCGAGCGGAAGACGATCACGATTGGCGTGCCGCCAAAGCCGTAGTTTTCGCGCAGGCGGTTCTCTAGATAGCGTCCGTACGACCAGTGGACGAGGTCGCCGTCGTTGGCGAAGAAGAGGAAGACCGGCGGCTCGATCTGGGGCTGGACGGCGTAGTAGAGCCGCAGGTGGGCTCCCTTGCGCACGGCCATGGGCGGCTGATCGAGGACGGCCTGGCGCAGGAAGTTGTTCAGCTCGCCGGTGGGCACGCGCTTCTGGCGCTGATCATAGATTTCCTGGGCCAGCTGGATCACCCGGCTGACGCGCTGGCCGCTCAGGGCCGAGATGAACAGGATTGGCGCGTAGTCGACAAACTTGAACTCGCCGCGCACCTTTTCCTCGAATGCCTTGTGGGTCTCGTTATCTTTCTCAAGGACGTCCCACTTGTTCACCATGATCGCGATGCCCTTCTTGGCATCGAGGATCATCCCGGCGATGTGGGTATCCTGGGCGGTGATGCCCTCCTCGGCGTCGATCAGCAGCAGGGCCACATCGCAGCGCTCGATCGCGCGCATGGTGCGCAGCACCGAGTACTGCTCGATCCCCTGCTCGATCCGGCCCGCGCGGCGGATGCCCGCCGTGTCGATCAGGGTCACACGGTGGCCGTAAAAGGTGATGTCGGTGTCGATGCTGTCGCGGGTGGTGCCGGGGACGGCACTGACCACGCTGCGCTCCTGGCCGATCAGCTTGTTGAGCAGCGAGGACTTGCCGACGTTGGGCCGGCCGACAATGGCGATGTGCAGGTGGCGCTCGGCCTCCTCCTCGATCTCGTTTGGCTCAAACGCCTCGACCATGTGGTCGAGTACGTCGCCGGTGCCGAGGCTGTGGAAGGCGCTCATCGGGATCGGCTCGCCCAGGTTGAGCGCGTAGAATTCCACCGCGTCGAGGTTGCGCTCGGTGCTGTCGCACTTGTTGACGGCCAGCACCACCGGCTTGGCGGCCCCGCGCAAGATGTCGGCGACCTCGTTGTCGGCGGTGGTCATGCCCTCGCGGCCATCGACCATAAAGATCACACCGTCGGCCTCGGCGATGGCCACGCGGGCCTGCTCGCGGGTGCGTCGGCTGATCTCGCTGAAGGGCAGGCTGGGATCCTCGCCGCCGAACAGCAGGCCGGCGGTATCGACCACCGTGAACTCGCGACCGTTCCAGAACGAGTCGCCGTAGATGCGGTCGCGGGTGGTTCCAGGGATATCCTCGACGATCGCCCTGCGCTCGCCGATCAGACGGTTAAAGAAGGTCGACTTGCCCACATTGGGTCGGCCGACCAGGGCCACAATGGGCTTGGTCATAGATTCCTCTCCGGCGGGCCGCTCGGCGGGCCGCGCATACTGCCGGATATTATAACAAATCGCGGGGGGCGGCGGGCGAGTCGTCGCGCACGTCCGCCCCACGGATCAGCAGCAGCAGCCCGCCTACGGAACTGACCACCAGCCGCACCGTGAATGCGGTGAAGGCCAGGGCTAGGGCGGTGGCGTTTGTGATGCCGATTTGGCTCAGGTAGATCGTAAACACCAGGTCGCGGGCGCCCAGGTTGTTGAAGAAGATCGGCGCTAGGCCGACGATATCGGTGAGAGGCACCATCAGGGCGTAGATCAGCAGAGGTGCCGGAATATTCAGGGCCAGCCCGCAGACGTAGTGCATGCCGATCCAGAGCATGTGGAAGAGCAGCGAGAGGCCCATGGCCTTCAGCATCGCCACCCGGTCGGCGGCGTAGATGCCCAGTGAGTCGGCAATACTCTGGAGCGGCTTGCGGGCGGTCTTGGGCAGATGGGTATGGAAGCGCCGCAGCAGCCAGGGTGCCGAGAAGGATCCGGCGACGGCGGCGATGGCGACCAGGGCAAACCCGAAGGCCAGCAGCGTCAGGGCCGGCTGGTTCACCAGCCGCATGCCGAGCAGGTCGGTCGAGGTGATGATCAGGGCGACGTTGGCAATCAGGCTGAGGGCCAGAAACCCGCTGAGCCGCTCCATGAACACCGAGGCGCTGGACTGGGCGTAGCTGCCGATTCTGCGACCGAGTTGCACGATGCGGATGGCGTCGCCGCCGACCGAGGTGGGCAGGAAATTGTTGGCGAACTGACCCACGAAGTAGATCCCCAGCAGCCAGGGGTAGGGCTGCTGCTGGTCGTGGGCGCGCAGCAGCACATCCCACTTCAGCGCGCTGATGGCGATGCAGAGCAACTGGAGCAGAACCGCCAACCCGAGCAGCCGCAGGTCGGCCTGCTGCCACGTGGCCCAGATACTAGCGGGGTTGGCCTTCCAGATCAGGTAGGTGAGCAACCCGCCGCTGACCAGGAAGCGCAGGGCGAGCATAAGCGTCGTGGTGGTGCGGCGGGCTGCGGAGCCGCCGGGCGGGCGGGGTATCATGGTCTTCTCCAGCGGGCGCACACGCCGGTGCGTCCCTACGGGGCGGCGGCGATCATCACGCTGCCCAGCAGGAGCGCATCGCCCCCAGCCAGCGCCGGGTCGGCGGGTGGTCCCTCGGCCAGCGGCAACCGCGCGCCGTCGGACGGGTCGTAGAGTCCAAGGGTGATCGTGTAGATACCGGCGGGCATACCGGCGGGCAGGTCAATGGGCAGCGGCACTGCGATCTGCTGGCCCGGACGCCACTGGCCGGTGGGCGCGAAGGCCGCCCCGCCCGGCGGCACATCGACGCCCGCAACTCGCGGGCCATCCGCACGATAGATATGCAGGAACAGCATCTTGTCGCCGCCCACCGGCCCGACCACATCCCACGACGGCGTGACCACCAGGCGGCCCGGCTCCCGAGCCATGGTGTAGCCGCGCAGGCGCAGCCCCGCGCCAAAGCGGGCCGGGCGCGGCGTCGCGAAGGGCCGTGGCAGTTGGTAGATCCAGGCGTAATCGACGCCGTGGATCGTCACCGTGTGCAGCGGCACGGTGGACTGGATGCGCGCATAGCGGGCCGGGTCGGCCTGGCGCTGTAGCGACTCGCGGTAGACCACGGCGTAGTTGGCGGGCACGCGGTCGAGCGCGTCCACCGCCTGCACCGGCACCGGCACGAAAGGCTGGAGGGTGGGTGGCAGCGCCGAGAGAATCTGCCCGGCACCAATATCGGCCTGGCCGCTCAGCCAGCCCCCGGCCAGATCCATCCCTTCGCCCCAGCCAACTAGAAAGATCAGCTGCGCCGCCTGCCCGCCGCCGAGCAGCGGGTTATAGTAGCTCAACTCGTACGGGTGGTACCAGGCCAGGGTGAGCGCCTGGAATACCAGACACCCGGCACCCGGCACCAGGGAAGAAAAATTCCCCCGGTGCCGGGTGCCAGGTGTCGGTTGCCTGAACCGCCCGAAGATCGCGACCAGCCCGCATGCCGCCAGGGTCATCAGGGCTGGCCACGCCGGGAGGATGTAGCGGTCGAACTTCTTGGGGCCGGTCATCATCACCAGCACCCAGAAGAGGGCGAAGATCCCCAAGGTCAGCGCCGCCCGCCGGTCGTCGCCCTTCATCCGCCATAGGGCCACTGGCAGCAGCGCCAGTCCCACCATCTCCAGCGGCGTGAGCCGGAAGAGTCCGGCGAGCGGATAGAAGAGCGCGCCGGGGTCGGCATCGCTGCGCCCGAGGAAGAACTGCCCGTCGCCATTGGCCCGCCCGCCGTTGCCCACGATCTCGCCCACGTAGCTCGACAGGGCCGGCCCCGGCATCACCCATAGCGCGGGCCAGAGGGCGAAGACCACCGCCAGGGCCAGCGTCAGCCAGAGCAGGTAGCGCGGGATGGCCCAGGCGAGCCGCCGGATGATATCGGCGGGAGAGACGCCTTGCCAGGGCGTCTGTACGACAAAAAATACGATCCCCACAAACGGTAGCACGATCAGGGCCGGGCCTTTGGTGAGCAAGGCGAGGCCGCAGAGCATGCCGGAGAGGGCGACCCAGGGCAGGGGCCGGGCCGCCCGGCAGGCGATCAGCGCGGCCAGCACCGTGAGCGTGCAGAGGTCGGCCAGCAGCGCGTCGAGGTGCAGCAGGCGGCCCTGGGCCACCAGAAAGGGCGAGGTCGCCCAGAGTAGCGCGGCGACGGTAGCGGAGGGGCGGAGCAGACGGCGGAGCAGCAGGTAGCCGACCGCGATCAGCAGGGCGTGGGCCAGCACCGGGCCAAAGCGTAGCCATGCCAGGTGGCCGAGTTGGTCGGGCGCGGCGACCAGGCCCATGGCCACGGTCGCCCGCTCAAGCTGGAGGCCCAGCCCGCCGAGCCACATCAGCGTGACGCCGGGGTGGCCGGTGAGGATGGTCTCGGCCCAGCGGCCCGCGCCGACGGCGGTGGCGAACCGTTCGGTGCGGCTGATCCAGTGGTACGCCTCATCGGTGGTGAGGAAATCGCGCAGACCAATCGCCCGTGGGAGCAGGGCAGCCAGGAAGATCAGGACGACTTGTGCGCACGCGCGTTGCATCGGCGCGATTATAGCATAGAAGCCCGCGCGCCCCCGGCGATCCTCAGGGCGGTTGCCGGGTGGTTGTCCCGGCACTGGGGCGCAGCCCCGACCCAGCTTTTTGGTACTGCTTGGTGGCTTTGCCGCCAAGCAGTAGGCATGGTTCAAACGCACGTGACCGTTCAGCGAGGAGGCGAGGAGGCGATACTATCGCGTCCTCGCCTCCTCGCCTCCTCGCTCAACAGATCTTCTGCCAGCGACGACGTTGCACCCGCCCTCGCTGGTGTCTATTCCTCAGAGCGAACCCTGCATGAGTTCGCCAGGGTGCGGCATCGTTAGGATGCTGTTGAGTATGGCCTGCGGCCCCGGCAGCAGGGCGGCCTGGAGCACCTGATCGAGCGTATCCACCGGCACGAAGGTCAGCTCGGCGAACACCTCGCGCGGCAGGTCGTCGAGGTCGGCCTCGTTGCGGCGCGGCAGGATGATCGTGCGGATGCCGGCGCGGTGGGCTCCCATCGCCTTCTCCTTGATCCCGCCGATGGGCAGCACCCGTCCGCGCAGCGAGATCTCGCCGGTCATCGCCACATCGTCGCGCACCAGACGCCCGGTGGCGGCCGAGGCCAGCGCCGTGGCCATGGTGATCCCCGCCGAGGGGCCATCCTTGGGCACCGCGCCCGCCGGGACGTGGATGTGGATGGCGTGGCGGTCGAAGAACTTCGGGTCGATCCCCAGGTCGCGCGAGCGCGAGCGCACGTAGGTCAGGGCGGTCTCGGCGCTCTCCTTCATTACCTCGCCCAGCTGGCCGGTGATCTTCAGCTCCTTGTTGCCCTCCACCGCCGTGGCCTCAACAAAGATGATGTCGCCGCCCACCGGCGTCCAGACCAGGCCGGTGGCCACGCCCGGCTGGTCGATCCGCTCCTTGGCCTCGTTGTAGAAGCGCTGGCGACCGAGGGAGGCACGGACAAAATCGGCGTCGACGACGACCGGTGCGAGGATGACCAGGGGTTCAGGTGACTGGGCACCCAGATCGGGTGTCACCGTATCCCCTTGCCAGTTTGGCAGCGTGGCAGCGCCCTCGGCCAAGCGCTTTGTCACCTTGCGCAGCACGGTGCCAATGTTCCGCTCCAGGTTGCGCACACCGGCCTCGCGAGTGTAGTCGCCGATGATCGTGCGCAGGGCGCCCGCGCTCACCACCGCCTCGGCGGGGCGTAGCCCGTTGGCCCGCAACTGCCGGGGAACGAGGTGGCTCTGGGCGATCTGCACCTTCTCGTCCTCGATGTAGCCAGAGAGTTCGATCACCTCCATGCGGTCGCGCAGGGCTGGCGGCACCGTGTCCCAGGTGTTGGCCGTGGCGATGAACAGCACCTGCGAGAGGTCGAACGGCAGGTTGAGGTAGTGGTCGGTGAAGGTGTTGTTCTGCTCGGGGTCAAGTACCTCCAGCAGGGCGGATGCCGGGTCGCCACGGTAATCGTTGCCGAGCTTATCGACCTCATCGAGCAAGATGACCGGGTCGGAGCTGCCGGCGCGGCGGATCTCCTGAATAATCCGACCGGGCTGCGAACCGATGTAGGTGCGGCGGAATCCGCGCAGCTCGGCCTCATCGCGCACACCGCCGAGGCTCATGCGTACGAAGTTGCGGCCCAGGGCGCGGGCGATGCTCTGGCCCAGGCTGGTCTTGCCGACGCCGGGCGGGCCGACGAAGGCCAGGATGGGCTCGCGTCCGGGGCGTCCGCTATCCTCGCCGAGGGTGGCGCGGCGCTGACGCACGGCCAAATACTCCAGCAGCCGCTCCTTCACCTGGGCCAGGCCGTAGTGATCCTCGTCGAGCACCCGGCGGGCGTAGGCCACATCGATTGGCTTGCCGGTGGGCGTGTTCCATGGCAGCTCGGCCAGCAGCTCCAGGTAGGTGCGTACCATCTGGTACTCGGGCGAGCTGCCGTTGATGCGCTGGAGTCGGCCCAGCTCGCGGTCGGCCTCCTTGCGGGCCACGTCCGAGAGGCGGGCAGCGGCCAGCCGCTCGCGCAGGTCGTCGAGCTCCGCCATCTCGGTGTCGTCCTCGCCCAGCTCCTTCTGGATGGCGCGCATCTGCTGGCGCAGGTAGAACTCACGTTGCTGCTTGGCCGCGCTCTCCTGCACCTCCTGGCGCAGGCGGGCCTGCACCTCTAGCACGGCGACCTGCTTGTGGTAGAAGTCGCGCACCTTGGTGAGCCGCGCGGTCACATCGAGGGTCTCGATCAGATCCTGGCGCTCGGTGAAGGTGTAGTCTGGCGAATAGCCGGTGTTATCGGCGAGGTGGCCAGGATCCTCGATCGAGCGCACAAAATTACGGATCTCCTGGGTCACGCCGGGGCGCAGGTCAAGCACCGTGTCGATGGTGGCGCGGGTCTCGATCACCAGGGCGTCGAGTTCGGGCGTACGGACGATCAAATCCGGGCGGCGGACGAACATGAAGCACGGGTAGCTCTGGTGCGCGACCTGCGCGCCGATCTCGGCGCGCATGATGCCGCGCACGACGATCCCGCTCACGCCGCCGGGGAGCATGCCAGACTGCTCGATCCGCACGATCACGCCCACGTTGAAGAGTTGCTCGCGCAGGGGGGCCGCGTCATCGGCGTCGGGACGGCGGGCCACCAGCAGGAGCTGCCGGTCGGCCTTCATGGCCGCATCGACCGCCGGGAGCATGGCCTCCTCAAGACTCAGGCTGATCACGGTATGGGGGAAGACCACCGCGCCGTCGAGGGCGAGCAGCGGCATGGTCTGAGGGCTATCGGGGGCTGGCTGCATGTGAATGGGCTCACTCATCGTGTGCTGCTCCGTTCATTGGAAGCGGAATGATCATTCCGCGTTAGACGTATTATGGGGCGGTTGACTCGGCTTGTCAATGGCAAGCGCGGAATTCTACTACAGCGCTAACAGAAGGAGCGAAAGCGGAATTTCACTTCCGCTTCGCCCCATCCTATGCTATACTGCCGCCGATAGCGTGGACGGCGAGCGAGGAGTGTGGGATGGCAGTGGATACCGAGGATGCGGGTTCGCGGCGCACGCGGCGCGATGTGCAGCGGAATATGGAGCGGGTACTTCAGGCCGCCCAAGAGCTATTTGCCGAGCGCGGCCCCGACGTGAAGATGGAGGACGTGGCCCGGCGGGCGGGTGTCGGTATCGGCACGATCTACCGGCGCTTCCCCAGCAAAGAGCAACTCTTCGCTGCGGTGAGCGCGGTCGCCTGCCAACACACCCGCCACTGCTTGGCTCAGGCCGCCGATGACGCTCACGATCCGCTGGAGAAGCTGCGGGCGATCATCCTGGCGCAGTATCGCCAGAGCGCGCGCCAGGCCGCCCTGATCGACCTGCGGCCCGATCCGTCCGGTGTTCCGCCCGACCTCGACCGCCCCGGCCTCTACGCATCGATCCATACGCTGCTCGCCCGCGTGATCGCCGCTGGCCAGCGCCAGGGCAGCATCCGCAGCGGTGACGCGCAGATGCTCGCCGCAATCTGCCTGGAGTTGCTCAGCCCGCGTACGGTGCAGAACCTGAGCCGTCTGGCCGATGATGATGTGGACGCCGCCGCCGACCAGGTCGTGGGCTTCCTCACCGCCGGGCTGCGATCCTAACGTAGGCACGACTCGCCGTGGGGCGGAACCTCTCGGCTACGGGTGACGAAGGCCGCATGCGCGGCCTCATGCAGGCCGTGCAGGCGGCCTTCGTCACTGGTAAGCCCGCCCGTTTACGGGTCGGGCGCGTAATGTGACCGGGCGACTTCTGCGGTAGGGTCTTTGCACCTACGTTTTTATGATCTCACGGGCGATGGCACCGAGCAGGGCCAGTTCGCGTGCGTCGGGATCGGCGCGCATCAGCAGGGCGCGCAGGGCGCGCTCGGTGGTCGCGCCGTCGCCAGACTTGTGGAAGTCGATCCTGCGCAGGGCTGCGCTGACCAGATCCAGACAGCGGTCTATCTCGCCGACCGGCGCGGATGATCGCGGCGGCGGCGGCGGGAGATCGCCGATGGCGGCGTGGCGCAGCTCGTAGAGGGCCAGCAGAGCGGCCTGGGCCAGGTTCAGCGAAGGGTAGATCGGGTCGCAAGGCAGGTTCAGCAGCGCGTGGCAGCGGTCGAGGGCGGGCGTATCGAGGCCGTTATCCTCGGGGCCGAAGAGCAGGGCCACTGGGCCGGTGGCGGCGCGGGCCAGCATCTCGCCGGCTAGGGTCGCCAGATCGGCGCGCGGGGAGCGCCCGGTGTGGGGGCGGGCGCTGGTGCCGACGACAAACTGCACGTCGGCCAGCGCCGCGCCGAGATCGGGGTAGACCTCCATCGCGGCGGTGATCGCCTCGCTGCGGTGGGCGATCCCGCCGATGTCGGCCCGGTCGAAGGGGGCCGGATCGACGAGGCGCAGGCGGGCAAAACCCATATTCCGCATGGCCCGCACCACCGCCCCGATGTTGCGCACGTCGCGTGGACGATGTAATACGATCAGGATGTTGTGGATCATAATGGGTGCCACGTAGGAACAAAGCATGTTGGCATTGGCACGGAGCGCCCGCCCCAAAATGCTTTGCCCTTACGCCTGTGGTACGATATATGTGATTATCGCACACAAACGAGGAATCCTCCCATGATCCTTGTCCTTGCCGGCGGCGTCGGTGCTGCCCGTTTTATCGAGGGCCTCGTCCAGGTCGTGCCGCCCGAGTCGATCACCGCTGTGGTGAACACTGGCGACGATATGGAACTGCACGGCCTGAAGATCTCGCCCGATCTCGATATCGTCACGTGTACCCTGGCCGATCTGATCGACCGCCAGCAGGGCTGGGGGATTATCGGCGACACCGATGCGTGCATGTCCTGGCTGGTGAAGCTGGGCGGGCCGGGCTGGTTCAAGCTGGGCGACCGCGACCTGGCTCTGCATATCCGCCGCACGGCGATGCTGCGCGCGGGCGCGACCCTCAGCGAGGTCGCCGAAAGCTTCCGCCAATCCCTTGGCGTGGCCGTGAAGATTATGCCGATGAGCGACGACCCGGTGCCGACCTATATTCTCACCGACCTGGGCGAGATGCATTTTGAGGAGTATTTTGTGCGCCGGCACGCCCAGGATGCCGTGCGTGGGGTGCGCTATGTGGGTATCGAGACGGCCCGCCCCGCCCCCGGTCTGCTGGAACTGATCGCCGCCGCCGAGACCATTCTGATCGCCCCGAGCAACCCGGTGGTCAGCATCGGCCCGATCCTGGCCATCCCCGGCGTGCGCGCGGCAATTGTGGCCAGCCCCGCCCCGGTGATCACAGTCAGTCCGATCATCGGCGGTGCCCCGCTCAAGGGGCCGGCTGCTCCGCTGATGCGCGCCATGGGCCTGGAGGTCTCCGCCGTGGGCGTGGCCCGCGCCTATGCCGGCCTGCTCGACGGCATCGTGATCGACCAAGTTGATGTGGCCCTGGCCGCGCAGATCGAGTCCCTCGGCATGCGCGTGGCGGTGACCGACACGATCATGCGCGGCCCGGTCGAGAAGGCCAATCTGGCCTGGGTGGCGCTCCAGCTCGCCGAGGCCCGCCCGGCGGCGGTGTGATGCAGATCCACACGGTTGTGCCGGTCAAGGATTTGACTCGCGCCAAGAGCCGCCTCGCCGGCCGCCTGAGCCTGGCCGAGCGCCGCGATCTGGTGGTCGAGATGCTCGGTCGCGTCCTGGCGACTCTCCTGGCCAGCCGGGGCGCGGCCCTCGCCGAGATCTGGGTGATCAGCGCCGACCTTGAGGTGCTGGCTCTGGCGGAGTCGGTCGGCGCTCGCACGATATTCGATCGCGCTGGCGACCTGAACGGTGCCCTCGACCAGTCTAGGATTGCCCTGACCGCCGCCGGAGCCGCCGCGATGCTGGTAATCCCCGCCGACGTGCCGCTGATCGCCCCGCAAGATCTGGCCTCTCTGGTCGCCACCCTCGCGGATGGTGCCGACCTGGCTCTGGCGACGGATCGCCAGGGCGATGGCACCAACGCCCTCGGCCTGCGCCTGCCCAGCGCCCTGCCCTTCCACTTTGGCGCGCAGAGCGCCCGCCTGCACCGCGAGGCCGCCGCCGCCCTCGGCCTGCGTCTCAAGCTCTATGCCTCGCCCACGCTCAGCCTCGACGTTGATGATGTCGAGAGCCTGGGGCGCTATCACGAGCTGAACGATACCAATCGCACCGCTACTGAGCAGTAGTTCCCTGACTGCCACCAAGTTCGGGTAAAATATGGTAAGCAACTCTGTTCTGATAAGGCAAGAGAGGTGTCGCAGATGACCATACTATCTTCAGTCGAGATGTGCGCGGGCGGTGGCGGCCAGGCGCTCGGATTGGAGCAGGCTGGGTTTTTCCATGAGGCCGCAGTGGAAATTGACGGCCATTGCTGCGCCACATTGCGGCTGAATCGCCCTGATTGGAATGTGGTTGAGGGTAATCTTACCGAGTTTGATGGCAGACCGTACAAGGGTGTTGATCTCCTAGCTGGGGGACTGCCCTGTCCGCCCTTCTCGAAGGCCGGTAAGCAGCTTGGGAGTGCGGACGAGCGGAACCTTTTCCCCGAAGCAGTACGGCTCGCTGATGAAATTCGTCCTCGGGCGATCATGATCGAAAACGTGCGGGGTATCCTCGATACAGTGTTTGAGGATTATCGCCGATACATCGCCGGTGAGTTGCACAAACTGGGCTATCAGACAGGGTGGCACCTTTTTAACGCCTCAGATTTTGGCGTGCCACAGCTCCGCCCGCGTGTAGTATTTGTGGCAATTAAACACGACATCTATGAACATTTTTCGTGGCCAACCGGAAATATCACACCACCAACGGTCGGTAATGCCCTCTATGATCTCATCACGTCGCGTGGCTGGTTAGGGGCGGCAGCCTGGCGCGAGCGAGCCAACGAGATTGCCCCGACGATTGTTGGCGGTTCCAAGAAGCATGGTGGCCCAGACTTGGGGCCGACGCGGGCAAGACGGGCTTGGGCGTCTCTGGGGGTTGATGGTATTGGAGTATGGGACGAACCGCCCGACCCAGACTTCGTAGGAATGCCGCGTCTCACTGTACGTATGGTCGCCCGTTTACAGGGATTTCCCGATAGCTGGCAGTTTTCCGGGCGCAAGACTGCTGCGTATCGCCAGGTTGGCAACGCATTCCCTCCTCCTGTGGCGAGAGCGGTCGCTTCGCACATTCACCAAGCCCTCAGTGTACGTCGGCTTTACCCGGCAAAGGTGGCAACAAGATGACTCCCGATCCCACCTTCTTCACCGAAGCCAGACGCAGTTTTCACGCAGCGTTGCTGCATGCTGTCCTCCACATTGATGCGAACGGAGTTCCTACCAACGCCGACAAAGATAGCCGGATAAGTGTTGCTATTGCCAGGGGCATTATAGAAATCCTTGGTGAAGAGAGTACCGGGGCGCGGTTAGCTGGGCAAATGGCCGGTAGTCATTTCGAGGTGATTTGTAAAGAATTCTTGGAAGAAGTATTCCCGCGCCTCCACCACCTACGGCCTGGCAATTGGTCGATCAGCAAGGGTGTGGGATCTGGCCGACTGGCAATCGCGCAATTCGATCAGTACGCGCATCTTGCGGCGCTGGATGCGGCAGCGAGGGCAAACCCTGAACTTGCGGCGGCGCTCGGAAGTGACTACCTCATCAAACCGGATGTCGTTATTATTCGCCACCCTGAGCCGGATGAAATCATCAACGCGAATGAGTCATTGGTGGACGAGGACTTTGCCCGACTCACCAGTTTGCGTCTCCGCAATAATACCCGGCCAATCCTGCACGCCAGTGTCTCATGCAAGTGGACGCTTCGTAGTGATCGGGCGCAAAATGCCCGATCCGAGGGTTTGAATTTGGTACGCAACCGTAAGGGCCGACTTCCGCATATCGCAGTTGTGACCGGCGAGCCGACCCCCAACCGCATTGCCTCGATTGCCTTGGGCACGGGCGACGTGGATTGCGTGTACCATTTCGCCCTCCCGGAGTTACTGGCGACTGTGAAAGCCTTGGGTTACGCCGATGCCGAGGAGATGCTGAATACGATGATTGACGGCCAGCGGCTCAGGGATATTTCCGACCTTCCGCTCGACCTTGTCATTTAAGACAAGCCTCAGTCCAGCTTTACAGCAGGAGGAGCCACGCTATGACAACCATCGGCCTTTCAGCCGCCCTTGAGCAGTTTCACCCCACGGATCTGATCGCCCACAGCCAATTGGCGGAGGAACACGGCTTTCGCGGCGTAATGGCGGCCGATCACTTCCAGCCTTGGGTGCCTCAGCAGGGCCACAATGCCAACGCCTATGCCTGGATGGGCGCCCTCGGTGCCGTTACCGGCCACAGCTTCGGCCCCGGCGTTACCTGCCCGAGCTTCCGCTCCCACCCCTCGGTGATCGCCCACGCCGCCGCCACCCTCGGCGCGATGTATCCCGGCCGCTTCTGGCTCGGCCTGGGTAGCGGCGAAGCCCTGAACGAGAATGTGGTCGGCGGGGTTTGGCCCGAGCCACTGGAGCGCTTCGAGATGCTCCAGGAGGCCGTCGAGATCATCCAGAAGCTCTTCAGCGGCAAGGATGTGCGCCACCGGGGTACGCACTTCCAGATGAACAAGGTGCGGATGTGGACCCTGCCCGAACAGCCGGTGCCGATCTATGTGGCCGCCACTGGCCCGCAGACCCTGCGCTGGGCCGGGAAGTTCTGCGATGGTCTGATCACTCCCGGTGCCAGCCCCGAGAAGCTCAAGGGCGTCCTGGAAAACTTCGCCCAAGGTGCCCGCGCCGCTGGCAAGAACCCCGACACGCTGCCGAAGCTACTCCAACTGCACGTCTCGTGGGCCGAAAGTGATGAGGAAGCGCTGCAAAACGCCCTTACCGAGTGGCCCAACGGCGGGATGAACTTCCCTAAGCAGGACGTGCGCTCGCCCGATGACTTCGCGGCCATGGCCAAGCTGGTGCGCCCCGAGAACTTCACGGGCCGCGTGCTGATCTCCTCCGACCTGGAACAACACCGCGCCCACCTCCAGGGTTTCATCGACCTTGGTTTCAACGAGATCTACGTCCACAATGTGGGTCGCAACCAGGAGGCGTGGATTCGTGCGTATGGGGAACACGTCCTTCCCAAGTTGAAATGACGTGGCCATGGTAGGGGCGAAGCATGCGATGCAGGCGCGGAGCGCCTGCATCGCATGCTTCGCCCCTACCGTATGTGGGGATACATCCATGACGACATTCCGCCGCGCCTGCATCGCATGCTTCGCCCCTACGTATGTGGGGATACATCCATGACGACATTCCGCCGCGCCTGCATCGCATGCTTCGCCCCTACGTATGTGGGGATACATCCATGACGACATTCCGCCGAATATTGATCGCCAACCGTGGCGAGATCGCGGTGCGGGTGATCCGCGCCTGCCGCGAGTTGGGCGTCAGTCCCGCCGCTGTGTATTCCGAGGCCGACGCCGGGGCGCTCCACGTGCGCTTGGCCGATGTGGCTGCGTGTATCGGCCCGGCCCCCGCCGCCCAAAGCTACCTGCGCGGCGCAGCGATCATCGCCGCCGCGTGCGCGCTGGACGCCCAGGCTATTCATCCCGGCTACGGGTTTCTCTCGGAGAATGCCTCCTTCGCTCGCATGTGCCGTGAGGCAGGCATAACCTTCATCGGCCCGTCGCCCGAGGCGATTGATGCGCTGGGCGGCAAGATCGGTGCCCGGCGTATCGCGGTGGCCGCTGGTGTGCCCGTGGTCCCTGGCTATGATGGTGCCGACCAGTCTGATGCCACCCTGGCTGCTGAGGCCGAGCGGGTCGGATTCCCGCTGCTGGTTAAGGCCAGCGCCGGTGGCGGTGGTAAGGGTATGCGGGTCGTGACCGCCTTGGCTGAGTTCGCCGCCGCACTAGAGGGTGCCCGCCGCGAGGCTGGGGCGGCCTTCGGTGACGCCACCGTGTTTCTGGAGCGGCTTATCCCGCGCCCGCGCCACGTCGAGATCCAGATCCTCGCCGATGCCCACGGGAATGTGCTGCACCTTGGCGAGCGCGAGTGCTCCATCCAGCGCCGCCACCAGAAGATCCTGGAGGAGTCACCCTCGCCCGCGCTCACACCCGCGCTGCGCGCCGCCATGGGCGAGGCCGCCGTGCGTGTGGCCCGCGCCGCCGGCTACGTCAACGCGGGCACGGTCGAGTTTATTCTCGACCCCGATGGCGGTTACTACTTCCTGGAGATGAACACCCGTCTCCAGGTGGAACACCCGGTGACGGAGCTGGTGACGGGACTCGACCTGGTGCGCTTGCAGATTGCGGTGGCCGCCGGGGAATCTTTGCCTTTCACGCAGCGTGACATAACGTTTCGGGGGCATGCCATCGAGGCCCGGCTCTATGCCGAGGATCCGGTCAGCTTTCTGCCCGCCGTGGGCCGCCTGGCTTTGCTCGATCCGCCGCTCGGCCCCGGTGTGCGCGTGGACTCGGGCCTGACCAGTGGCGATGAGGTGACGGTTCATTATGACCCGATGATCGCCAAGTTGATCGTCTCCGGCACCGACCGGGCTGCCGCAATCGACCGGCTGCGCTGTGCCCTCGACGACTATGCTATCCTCGGGCTGACCACCAATCTGCCGCTGCTGCGGGCGATTGCGGCGAGTTCGGCCTTTGTGGCGGGCGACACCCACACCGGATTCCTCGCCGAGCAGCAGCTTCACGTCGCCCCGCCCGCATCCGCTCCGCCCGAGGTGCTGGCCGCCGCTGCGATCTGGGAACTGGCGGGAGCGCCAGAGAGGGTGACGCCTGCGCTGAAACCTTCCCCGTTTGCGCGCCGCTGGCGGGCGGGCGGGATTGAGATCCCGCTGAACTTCTTGTTTGGCAAGGAGATTTACGCGCTGCGGGCGCGGCGGATCGCCGGTGGCTGGAGCATCGCCTACGCGGACAAGAAACTTGACATAAAGTTACTCGCCCATCGCGAGTCGGAGCTGGTCTTTTCCTATGAGGGCGACGCGCAGGCGCGCTTTCGGGTGGCCCGCACCGAGGGCGGCGACCTGCTGCTCAGTTGGCGCGGCGCAACCTACCGCCTATCCCCGCCCGCGTCGCTCAGTGCCGACTCCCTCGGGCGCGTCGGGCACGGCCACGCTGCGGCCAGCCTCTGCGCGCCGATGCCCGGCACCCTGATCAAGGTATTGGTGCGTGCGGGTGAGTCGGTGTCCGAGGGCCAGCCCCTGCTGGTGCTAGAGGCAATGAAGATGGAGCATACGCTGCTGGCACCCTACGCTAGCACCGTGCGCCGCCTGCCCTTCGCCGCCGGCAGCAGCGTCGCTGGCGGGGCCGACTTGATCGATTTGGAGCCAATTGAGGCTTGAGAGAATAGAATAAGCTGGTACGATGTTCTTGAGTTCCATCGTTTATGCTACACGTCACACGCCATGAGCCTCATCCTCCATACCCAGCCCGATTTGATCGCCCTCCCGCCGCGTGCCGAGGCCCAGATCTGCTACGTCCTGGTGTCCATCGCCGCCGATGCGGGGGGCGTCGGCGCGCCGGTGAGCTGGGCGCTGGTGGCCGATGCCAGCCGCTCGATGCGTATCCCGATTGTCAGCGAGGCGCAGTTCCGCGAGTTGGTGCGCGCGGGCGGTGCCCAGGAGGTACTCGTGGACGGCGTGCCGGTCTGGCAGTTGTCGGGGCCGGTGCCTGACGAGATCCGGGCCAGCGCCCCCAGCGCCCTCGACTATACCGCCCGTGCCCTGCATAGCGTCGTCGAGCGGCTCGACCGGGCCGACCGCTTTATCCTGGTGGCATGTGCCGAGCAGGCCCAGATCCTGGTACCCAGTACGGACGGCGACCGGCGGGCCGACCTGGTGGCCGGCATCTCGCGCCTGCGCAGTCTGCGCCTCGGTGAGCGTACCGATCTGGCGAGCGGCCTGCGCCTCGGCCTAGCCGAGTTGGCCCACGGTGCCACCCCTGGCAGCGTGCGCCGGATCATCCTACTCACCGATGGCTTCACTGAGCGCCCCGACGACTGCCTGGGCCTGGCCCGCCAGGCTGCCGCCGCCGGGGTAAGCGTGAGTACCCTCGGTCTCGGCGGCGAGTTTCAGGACGACCTGCTCACCGCTATGGCCGACCTGAGCGGCGGTCGGGCCAGCTTTATGCGCCGTGCCGACCAGATCCCCGCCGCTGTGGCGGCTGAACTCGACGCCGCCCGTGGCGTGGCCGCCCAAGCGCTTGGTCTGGAGCTTGCCATGCCCCAGGGCGCGTCCCTGCGCCGCGCCACCCGGATCAGCCCCAGCCTGGCCCCGCTCGAATCGTCCGGTGCTGACCCGCGCCTCCAGATGCTGCACCTGGGCGACCTGGAGCGTGGCGCGCCTATCCGCCTGCTCCTGGAGTTGCTGGCCCCGCCCGAGCCGCCCCGCCCGCCGCCCGGCGGTGCCCGCCGGCGTCTCTGTGTGCTGACCGCATCTAGCGGTACCGCCCGGGTCAGCGCCGACATTGTGGCCCACTACCGCGCCGCCGCGCCGCCGCCCCCGCCCGCCATCCTCGCTGCCGCCGGTCGCGTTGCCACCATGCGCCTCCAGCGCCGTGCCCTAGATGCCGCTGATCGTGGCGATCACGCCGGTGCCGCCGGTCTGATGCGTGCCGTCGCCGCTCGTCTGCGCGACCTCGGCGAACTGGCCTTGGCCGAGGCTGCCATGCGCGAGTCCGCTGCGCTGGAAACCACCGGACAGACGACTGGCGTTGGTCGGCGCGAGCTGACCTATGCCACTCGTCGGCTCGGCGAGCATGAGGTTTAGGGAACCGGTGATCGGTGTGGAGCGCACTGCAGACACGCCTCCATCATCGCTGCAAGATGCGAAAGGCAGAGAAGATTCGTAATGGCTAAAAAACTAGTAGGTGGCCCCCACGTGCGCTTGGCCGGGACGCATCAGGACAATACGAACCGAAAAGAATCCGAGCTGCTCTTACAACTTGAGCGCGACTTGATCCTGGCTCTTGGCGCTACCAGCGATATTCACGAAGCCTTCCGGCAAGTTTTGGCCGCCGCGTTTCGCATCGAAGGGATCGATTGCGGCGGCGGGTATTTGGTAGATGGGTGTACTGGCGCATTGCGTTTAGTTTCGCATCAAGGCTTATCGCCGCAATTTATCGCCAATGCCACCAATTATCCGGCAGACTCGCCTGAGACCGAACTCGTGATGGTCGGGCAACCCGTGTACAAAAACTATGACGCCATTACCCAGCCCGATCGGAAGTATGGGCAGGAGGGCTTACGGGCCATGGCGGTGATCCCTGTGGTGTGCAACGGGCAAGTGATCGCCGTGCTAAACCTGGCGTCACATACACAGGATGTGATTGCCGCGAACACCCGCTACGCCCTGGAGGTGATTGCCGCCCAGATTGGCGTCGTGATTGCCCGGATCAAGGCAGATACGGCGCGGCAGGAAAGCCTGCAAAACCTGCAAACCCTCTTTGATACGGTGAGCGACTTTTTGTTTATTCTTGACGCCGAGGGCAATATTGTCAAAGTCAACCCGGCAGTGCAACAGCGGCTGGGCTACTCGGCGGAAGAGTTGCTGGGGAAGCATGTGTTAGCGGTGCATCCGCCGGAGCGACGTGAGGAGGCCGGGAATATTGTCGCCGCTATGCTCTCTGGCGAACGCAGTGTCAGCCCAGTGCCGTTCATCACCAAAACAGGGCAACTCATCCCGGTTGAAACCAAAGTGGTGAAAGGCCAATGGAGCGGTCATGACGGTCTGTTTGGGCTTTCGCGGGATATCACCGAACGCCAGCACGCCGAAGTGGTGTTGCGCGAGCGTGAACAGTTGCTGAATGCGCTGTTCAGGCAGGCGATTGACGGCTTTTTCTTTATGATGCTGGATGCGCCGGTGTGCTGGAATGCTACGGTGGATAAGGATGCCGTGCTGGATTATGTGTTTACACATCAGCGCATCACACGCATCAACGCGGCCATGCTAGAGCAGTACCGAGCAATCGAAGCCCAATTTATCGGCAAAACACCGGGCGATTTTTTCGCCCACGATATCGCGCAGGGCCGGACGGTCTGGCGGCAGTTTTTTGACGAGGGGCGGTTGCATATTGAGACTGATGAGCGCGCATTTGATGGCACTCAGATGTGGATTGAGGGCGACTATATCTGTTTATATGACTCGGATGGACGGATTACCGGCCATTTTGGCATTCAGCGTGATGTGACCCAACGCAAACATGCCGCAGATGTTTTGCACGAGAGCTACCGCCAATTGGAGACGACCCTGATCGAACTTCGGGCGGCGCAGGAGAAATTGTTGCAGCAGGAACGGTTGGCCGCAGTGGGCCAGATCGCCGCTGGTATCGCCCACGACTTCAATAATATTCTAACTGGCATTCTGGGTTATACCGAGCTGCTGCAACTAGCACCGGAGACACCGGAATCGATGCAAGCCGACCTGCGAATTATCAGCGCATCGAGCCAGCGGGCGGCACATCTTGTGCGTCAGTTGCTCGATTTCAGCCGAAAAACGATCCGCCAGCTCCGTCACCTCCGACTGGATACCGTGGTCAAAGAAACCGTCACCTTTCTAGCGCGTGTCATCCCGGAAAATATTCAGATTACGCTGATGATCCCCCCCGATGACTATCTGATCGAGGCGGATCCCACCCAAATGCAGCAGGTTATCACAAACCTTGTCGTGAACGCGAGAGACGCCATGCCCAATGGCGGGGAATTGCGAATTGGACTGGCGCGGGTGATGTGTGAAAGCAATATCCACTGTGCGATATGCAATCACCCGCTTGTTGGAGCGTGCGTGCAGTTACAGGTGACCGATACGGGCAGCGGCATGGTGGCCGATATCCTGCCCCACATATTTGAGCCGTTTTTTACTACTAAAGATGTTGGCAAAGGGGTCGGGCTGGGGCTGTCGCAGGTCTATGGCATTGTAAAGCAGCAGCGGGGGCACACCACGGTGGAAAGCCAGGTGGGGCAAGGCACAACCTTTTGCATCTACCTGCCTCTTTTAAGGGTGAAAGAGACGCCAGCGGTAGCCGAACCGGATCCCGTAACGCAGGGACAGGGTGAGACCATTTTGTTGGTCGAAGATGAGCCAATCGTATTGGCGGCGACCACCGCAATGCTGGAATATCTGGGGTATCAAGTACGTGTCGCCACAAACGGACTCGAGGCCGTGGCGCAATTTGAAGCGCATCAAGCTCAGGTGGCCCTCGTAATATCGGATATGCTCATGCCCGATATGGATGGAGCAGAGCTATTTCACCGTCTGAATGCGACCTCCCCCCGGACAAAGATGGTCATTATGAGCGGCTATCCGCTTGGGGAACAGGGGGCCACGCTGTTGGAGCAGGGCATTGTCGCCTGGGTTGAAAAGCCGATATCCCTTGGACAATTGTCGCAGGCCGTGGGAAAGGCGTTATCACAAAAAAAAGGCCGTTGGGGGTAGATCGCGCATGCTCTGCGGTCTCGGGTTCGGAACGCTTGAGTGCGATCTGCCTATGCTATACTTGGCGCACCAACACGCAACACTCAAATGGAGAAGCCGATGCGATATTGCCGTTTCGCCTTCAGCCTTCAGCTTTCAGCTTTCATGTTGCTCGTTCTCGCCGTGCTGACGCTACTTGTATTCCCCACGGCTACCTCTGCGCAGGGGGCGGCGAGCGTAAGCGGGATCATCTTCCTTAGCGATGCGGCGACGCTGCCCAGCAGCGCGGTTATCACCATCCAGTTGGCCGATGTGACTCAGGCCAGCGCGTCGGCGAAGGTGATCACGGAGCGCGTGTTCAGCACCGGGGGGGCGCAGTCGCCCTTCTCATTCACGCTGCCCTATAACCCGCAGCAGATCAATCAGGCTAATCGCTACATTATTCAGGGGAATATCCGTGTGGCCGGGCAGATCATCTATCGAACCGTGCTGCCCCATACCGTAAATTCCTCGGGCACGCCTTCTAGCAACCTCCAAATAACGATGGTCAAGGTCGCTAACAGCGGCCTGCCCCAGTCGTACGCGGGCACGCAACCCCTGCTGCTCGCCGGGATTCTGCTGCTTGCCGGGATCGCCACAATGGCCATCCGGCGGAGGCTTACGGCGTAAATAAAAACAGGGGACAGCTATTCTGTCCCCTGTTCTCTTGTTCCCTATGCACTGGCGATCCGATCATGTCATGCCCGCATCGATGCGACGGCGGGGGTCGGGGCGCGGTTCTTGCCCCAGGGAGTGCCGACCATCGGTAGCAGGTAGTAGTCTAAGCCGTAGTAGCCCGCGACCTTCCAGGCCAGCATCAGGATGATCGCCAGGGTGAAGAGCAGGCCATTTGAACTGGCCGCGCCGGCCATAATGAAATTCCAGTTCATGAGCCCACCGAAGAAGGCTGCGATGCCGACGAAGGCTCCCACGATCAGGCCGACGCCGACGAGGAACTCGCCGTAGGCGATCAGCTTGCCGAACCATGCGTAGGAGCCGGTGTCGATCAGGTACTGGATGAAGCCGCGATACCAGTCGAAGGCGATCGCGGAACTGCCCTGTGTTGGGACAGCTACGGCCTTCACCCAAAAACCTTTCAGCGCCTCGCCCGTCTGCACCCAGTTCGGGTCGCTAATCTTATGCAGGCTGGCCGTCACCCAGGTGTAGCCCAGGTAGACACGAATGATCGTGAATAGCCACGCGAATTTAGTGGTACCGAACAGCATGTGCGTGATCGGCGGGTCCGGAAACGTGATTTCACCGTGATCTGACAGCTTGTTGAACTTGAGTGCCATGGTCGTCTTGTCTCCTTGCAAATTATGATGCCTTCTGCATGTGCGCCGTTTTCTATGTGATAAAGGATACCAGGAATGGCGGCAATTGTAAGCGCTATCTTAACAATTCCGGGTTGCCTCTTGATCGCATCAGGTTGCGCTGCGTGAAAATACGGTTAATGCACTATAACTACTCCAGCGGGTCGGCGCTAAACTGGTCGTGAACCTCCTGGAGTTGCACATCGCGGTAGCTTGCGTAGTAGCTGCGCGTCACCTCCACATTGCGGTGGCGCAGGATCTGCGAGACCTCGGCGAGGGCCACGCCCTCATTCAGCAGGTGGTAGCCGACAAAGTGGCGAAAGCTGTGCGGTGAGGTGGTGCGCAGCAGCTCGGCCTCGTCGAGCTTGCCCTCTAGGACGACCTGGTTGGCCAGCGCTTCGGCGGCCGCGTGGACGATCCTCCAGCCGCTGACGCGGTTGAGGCGCATCCCCGCCGTGCGCCGATCCAGCGACTCGAAGAGCGCCGTCTTTGCCTGCGGCCAACTGCGGGCCTCCAGGTAGCGCTGGAGCGCCCGCTCTGCCGACCGACGGATGAACAGTGTCCCCTCGCGCCGGCCCTTGCCGTATACTTTCGCCTGCTGGAGGATGCGTCGGTCGCGGCAAACATCGCCTACGTCCAGGCTGAGGGCTTCGGAGATGCGCGCCCCCGACGAAAAGAGCAGATGTAACAGGGCTGCGTTGCGCAAGCGGATCAGCAGCAGCCGCTCGGTGCGGTCATCGGCCTCAGTTTTTGGCTTGTCATAATGTGTTACCAAGCGCCGCAGATCCGGCGGTGTCGGGGCCACCGGCTCGGGGAGTCGCGGTAGGGCGCGCTTGATCTCGGCATGGATGGCTGCGGCGCGGAAGCTCAGGGCACCGAACGAATCGACCAGGGCCAAGAATCCGAGCAGCGGGCGCACATAGGCATGGATGGTGCGCGGCGAGAGCCGCTCAAGCTCCTGGCCTGCCTCATGAACCTGCTGCGCCCGCTGCGAGAGATTGTAGCTGCGCCGGCGCAGCAAGCGGGCATAGGCCAACAGATCGTCGAGCTGGAGATCGCCCAGGCAACTGCGGCCCTGGCGTGCCGCCCAGCGGGTAAACAGGGTCAGGGCAAGCTGGTACGACTCGATGGTGCGCTGGGCGTGGTGGCGCTGCTCTTCACGTCGGCGCTGCTCCTCGTGGTCGAGGTCATCCTCGCCCTCGATCTCGTCAAGCCCGGCGCTCTCCAAACGCGCGGTCCAGATCGCTATCGCTTGCTCCAAAGGGGTACATGCCTCCAGCGTAGGAACGGCGCGCACGTCGCGCTTGCCTGACTCATTATAAGTTGACATAATATACTTACCTCCTTCATTTATTACCCAAGGCTACCATAGCTGACTCAGTGCGTATACGCCACACACCGCAGCGGTGCGTGGCGTATACGCGAGGATCGTCGTCGGCCCCGCCAATTGCGCTAGGCCGAGTAGAACTTATGTTTGAATACTATGTGTAACATATTGGATGCTAGGTTACACATAGCTCCGCATGATACGCTAGCCGATAGCCGGATACCATTAGTATCTTGTAACGTCACTGAGGTTGCGCGCCAAACCTCGCTCTTGGTAGATGTTTGGCCTTGGTAGATGTTTGGCCGCAAAGCTGCCAAACATCTACCAAAAAAAGATCGGTTGGGGATGGCAAAGCTACATCAAGGCCATCAGGTTTGGCGGGGGTGAGGTTAGGGACGGGCTGGCGAGCCTACGAGACGGGCTTTGCAAACACAAAAAAGCCCTCTGGCATAGGCTAGAGGGCTTAGTATTCAGCACACGAGGCAGCTATCCAGCGTGCTTCGGTTGTCATCAGCGCTCCTTCCTTGGCCGACCACTGCGCGGCTTGGCCGGGAACACCGTACGGTCAGCACTTCAGTACTCGCTCACGAATCGTTGGTGGGGACGGCGGGAGTTGAACCCGCACGCCTTGCGGCACATGATCCTAAGTCATGCGCGTCTGCCAATTCCGCCACGTCCCCGATGCGGGCGAGTATAGCATGCGTTGC
>SESE01000157.1_pt1 | contig 29889 bp, 33 predicted proteins | sample 3171371 | NCBI WGS metagenome assembly SESE01 (sample SAMN06051881, study PRJNA518727) | freshwater metagenome | biome: subpolar coniferous forest; feature: holomictic lake; material: water; isolation source: holomictic Lake 442, 13 m depth | place: Canada: near Kenora, Ontario | collected... | reverse complement strand
CGGTCCGTACCGGCAGCAGATCCGCCAGAAGCTGGCCGAGAAGCCGCTGCTGCACCAGTTGACGAGCGAGACCGGCTATATCCGGGTGCCGCCGCGCCAGGGTCCTCCGGCTCCTGCCGAGGCCGCTCCCGAGCCGCAGACGGCCGAGTCGGCGGCCTACGACCGCGAGCGGGGCCGCGAGGCGCTCCCGCCGATCTCCAGGGGAGGACGGCAGTGAAGAAGACGATCACGGCGATCCTGGTCGTTCTCGGCGGGATCGCGGCGAGCCAGCTCTGGGGCCAGGGCGCCACGCGCCTGGACGGTCTCACCTACGCCCAAGTCCTGGTCACGGGGCCCACGGGCGCCACCGGCGCGACCGGGGCCACCGGGGCGACCGGGTCTGCGGGGACGCCGGTCCTGACCGGAGTCGTGGCTCCGACGGACGAGGGCGTCAACGGCAACTTCTACCTCGACACGGTGACGACGATCCTCTACGGCCCGAAGGCGACGACGTGGCCGACGGGCGTGAGCCTGGTCGGGCCCACGGGGGCAACGGGAGCGACGGGGGCCACTGGCGCGACTGGGGCGACCGGCCCGACGGGGGCCACCGGGGCCACGGGAGCCACCGGAGCCACGGGGTCCGTGAGCGGCGCCATCACCATGACGACGCTGACGCTCTCGGCGGTCCAGACCGCGCCGACGACCGCGACCGACGCCTGCACCGCCGGGGAAGTCCGCATCGCGGCTTCCGGCGTCTACCTCTGCGCGACGACGGACACCTGGGTCCGGGCCGTCTTCGCTACCTGGCCGTGAAGAGGAAGAGATGACTGATCTCGAAACCGTAAACCGCAAGCTCGACGTTCTGGCCGAGAACGTCAACGAGATGCTGGTCCTTCTGTGCAACCTGGCCGCGGCGGCTCCCGCGCCGGCCCCTGTCGCCGAGGACCCGCTGCCGCAGTGGGTGCGCCCCAACGACTGGCAGCGCCCCTACGAGGAGATGGACGACACCCACGACTACATCGAGGCGAGGCGGCGGGCCAGCTACGGCTACGGCTGGCGGGGCCGACCGTGGCTCGGCACCAACCTCGCTGCCGCCTGGGCGGAGGTCGAAGACGTCAGGCTCCTCTCGCCGCAGACGGTACAGCTGTACCGGGGCGGCCTGTACGCGCCGCTCAACCCGGACTTCGCCTGCTACGCCATCCTGACCGGACTGATCGAGACCGAGGCCGTCCGCTCGCGGTCGCCGCAGTTCATGCCCGCGCTGATCAACCCGGACTGGGCCGGGCTCACCGTCGAGCAGTACCTGGACGGGCAGTGGGGCATCACGGGCAGCGTCGGGGGCGACGTCTGAGATGGGCGGCTGCGGTGGTGTTCGCGGTACTGACGGCGCTGTGCGGGATGGCGGGAGCGCAGTGGACGCCTGCGCCGACTCCGCGTCCGCGGCCAACCGCGGTCCCGCCGGTACCTACCCCTACCCCGCCGCAGCCGACACCGTCACCCAGACCCTCACCTACGACTACGCCCCCTGGCCCCACTCCACCTCCCGCGGTGGCATCGCCGTGCGGACCTATCCTGCGGATCTTCCTCGCACCGTCACTGGCGATCAGGCGCAACGCGGACGGGACGCTGGTGTGGCCGGACGGGCTTCCGATCACGATGGAGATCGGCAACGTGACCTACACCTTGGTGGCGAAGTGAGAGCAGATGAACCGAAGTCTTAGGCCGGTTGTCCCCGCTGCGTTACTCATCCTGCTCGTCGCCTGTGCCACATCTGCCCCGCCTGACCGGATCGCCTACGTCACCATCGACGACGCGGTGTCTGCAGTGCAGACTGGGATGCGCGCTTTCAACGAGCTTTACCAGCAGGGGAAGGCTACCGAATCGGATCGCGAGAAGGTGCTTGTGGCCTACAAGCAGTTCCAGGCTATCGCCAGGACGGCAACCGATCTCGCGATGAGCGTGTCCCCAATGACGAGACCCTCGGTATATGAAATCGTTTCCAGGGCGGCGCTCGATATGTTCTACACGCTGGAGCAGTTTGGCATTGTCCCGAAGAAGGTCTGAGCATGGCGTATCACGAAACTTCCGATGCTGCGTCCATCATCTCCGGGGTCTTCCCGCTCGCTCGCGGAGGGACCGGGCAGACTAGCGCACAACTCGCGCTCAATTCCCTCGCCGGGGCAGTTACCTCGGGATCCTATCTTCGAGGGAACGGCACGAATGTCGTCATGGCTGCGCTGCAGACCGCAGATGTCCCTACCCTCAACCAGAACACCACGGGCACGGCGGATAATGTCTCGGGGGTAGTCGGGATAACCCATGGCGGGACCGGGCAGATCACAGCGCAGCTTGCCATCAATGCTCTCGTCGGGTCCACCACCAACGGGTATCTGCTCCAGGGCAACGGAACGAACATCGTTCTCGCCACGGTCCCAACGTGGAACCAGAGCACTACCGGGAACGCGACGACAGCGACGACGGCGGGGGATGGGTTGACATCGGCGGCTGGGACCGCTCCGCTCACACTCACCCTGTCATCGAAAGCGTTGACTGGATCAGTGGCCGCCATGGCTGGGGCTTCCGCTGGAGCCAACGGAGCCGCAGGGACTGTCCCCGCTCCACTCATCGCAGAGCGGACCTTTTTCCTGCGCGGCGATGCGACGTGGGTCAACGTGTCGGGTGGAGGCGGCGGGACAGTCACTTCCGTAGCTCTTACCGCCCCAGCCGAGTTCACGGTGACTGGATCTCCAGTCACAGCGGCAGGGACGCTTGTCTTCGCCAAGGCAGTCCAGACTGCCAACTACATCTATGCCGGTCCCACTACCGGGGCAGCGGCGGCCCCGGCGTTCCGAGCCCTCGTCGGGGCGGACGTCCCGACCCTCAACCAGAACACCACCGGGACAGCGGCAGGACTTTCCGCCACGCTTGTCCTCGGCTCGGGAGGGACGGGGCAGGCCAGCGCGCAGGCGGCGATGAATGCTTTCGCCGGAGCAGTGACGAGCGGGTCCTACCTTCGTGGCAATGGGACCAACGTCGTCATGTCTGCACTGCAGGCGGCGGATGTCCCCACGCTGAACCAGAATACCTCTGGCAGCGCGGCAACCGCTGCGGTCGCCGGAGACGGGTTGTCCTCCGCTACCGGGACGGCTCCGCTCACCCTCACCCTCGGGTCCAAGGCTCTGACTGGATCCGTGGCTACGTTTACCGGAGCCACGGGGATAGCAGACGGAGCGGTCGGGGTAGTCCCCAAGCCACTCATCGCCAACCAGGGGCACTTCCTCCGGGGGGATGGGATCTGGGCCGCAGCAGTCGGGACTGCAGGGACGGTAACGTCTGTCGATGTCGCTGGCGGGACAACCGGCCTTTCCACATCCGGTGGCCCCGTTACGGCGGCGGGGACGATCACTCTCGGCGGGACGCTTGTTGTCGCGAATGGTGGGACTGGAGTAACTTCCCTGACGGCAGGGAGGATCCCTTACGGCGCAGGGACATCAGCACTGAGCACGTCTGCCAACCTGACCTGGGATTCAGGGATTCCCATGCTGGAGGTTACGGGGACGGTGAAGGGGACCATCCTTGACAAGGGCGGGACGGTCTACAACGTCAAGGCATATGGGGCTGTCGGGCTTTACAACGGGACCACCCATACGGAGGACGACACCGCCGCGATCCAGGCAGCGATCAACGCGGCTTATGCCGCCGGGGGCGGTAACGTATTCGTCCCCGTCGGGAGCTATCTGATCGCAGGCCACCTGGATGTCATTCCGGGGGTCACCCTGACTGGGAACGGATTCGATACACACTACCGACAGACTGGGGTCGGCAGCATCCTGCAACTCACTGGGCACGCAGGCCAAGCGTCAGAAGCGGCGGCGATTGTCGTATATCCGCATGGGGCGCTCTGCAATTTCACCATCAGCTACCCGAACCAAGTCACGACCGGGACTCCCACTGCCTATCCATACGCGATCAGAACGGGCGGCTACGCCGTCATATCAAACATCGCCTTCGTGGACGTGTATCAAGGGATAGACGTTGGGTGGACCGTCGCGGACGGGAATAACTCGAGTTGTGACGAGATCCACAACATCAGGGGGAACGCTCTTTCCGTAGGGATCGCTGTGAGCAAGTCATTCGATTACGTCCATATCAAGGATGTCTACTTTGGCCGTTCTGGGTATGACGGACTTCTCGCGTACCAGCAGGCAAATGCCATCGCATTGTTACTCGGGCAGAACGACTGGATAGTAGTCGAGGACTTCTCGTTATTTGGATATGCAGTCGGCATCAAACTGGTGCATGTTACCGTTGGGCAGACTTCGGGGCTATTCACGGACATCAAACTGGATCAGTGCGTGGTTGGGATATGGGTAGAGGCTACCCAGTGGCCTGGGGTCCAGTTCAATAACGTGATGATTTCAGAAACCGGGACAAGCGCTACCAGGCATTCAGTGTGGGGGAAACCATCGGGGGGTTCTCCCGACGGGACCAATACTGGCTACGTCAACATCTCCAACCTGTCTGTGTTTGGGAATGGGTTTACCCCAGTCTTCTGGGAAAACACCGGGCTCCTGAAGCTCCAGAACTGCATTTTTACCGAGTGGTACAACAGCAGCTACGCGGTGTATGCCACGGCAGGGACGGTTATGGTGAACGATTGTTGGTTCTCTCCTGGCTCTTATGGCAACCCGAATGGGGGGGTTCAGAGCATTTACGGCATCAGGATTGGGGCCTCTGTCGAGAGGTCCGTAGTCACCGGGAACTGCATGACCCAAAGGGCTCTCACGATAGACTCGACTGGAAACCCGCGCCTGACTGCCAACAACCTGCTGACATAGCCGGAGTAGATAGATGGACTGGCTCACCCTCGCAACGCTCATCGCCCGCTATGGCATCCCGTGGGTCGAAGGGATCATGGAGAACCAGGCGAACAACAAGCCGGTGACGATGGACGAATGGAAGGCGCTCAAGGCGAAGCTCGCCATCACCGGGGAGACCCTCGTCCCTCCTCGGGTGGGGGCGTAGCCGTGGCCGCCCCCGTCGTCACGTCCTGGTGGGAGAGCAAGACGATCCAGGGATCCGTCTGGATCGTCGTCGCGGCGATGGGCGGGGCCTTGGTCCCCATGCTCCAGCACAGGGATATCGACTGGTGGAGTCTCGGCGCGACGACGCTGATGGCGCTCCTCGTCGCGCTCAAGCGGATGTTCGACCCGGATATTCAGGGACCAGCCTCAATCATGAACAAGAACAACCTCGTGAGTGGTGGCGGATGATCCGCGCCTGGCGTCTGCGTGCTGGCTCGGTCGTGTGGACGCTGGCGTCGGCGGCCTGTCTACTGGCCGCGACCGCCGCCGCGCAGGGCGCAGGGATGGCCGGCAACATCGGCGACCATATCGGCGAGATGCTGGCAATCATCGGTACGGGGCTGACGTGCTTCGCCATCGCGCAGCGTCAAATGGAACAGGCCAAGGCCGAGGCGCGGGTCGAGCGCGAGAAGGACATCAAGGTAGCGATCTACTCGCACAATGCTGACGACGACTCGCACATTCTGGCGAGTGCAAAAGTTCACACGCCTATCGAGCGGACGATCTCCTCCATCGAGCTTCGGGTCCACGACATCGAGGGCGTGCTTGAGCGTCTTGGCCAAGGCGTCGAGAAACTCCTCGCGGGCCAGGGTGAGCAAGAAGCGCAGCTGCTGGTGCTCCTCGCGGAGCATCGCGGAATGCAGGAGAACGGCGGCTGCATGGCCCGGGATCGCCGCCGCCGCGCCGGAGACCCAGAGAATTTCGACCCGATCCCGCTGAGGGCGCAGGGATGACGGAGCCCGTCCTCTTCAAGTCGTTTCGGCAGGAGAAGGAATGGGAGGGCGATCTCCTCGACCCTCTCCTCCAGAACATCGTCACGGAGTTCGCCAACGAGGCGTTCGCCAAGTACGGATGGCTCCCGACGATCACGGACATCCTGCGGACGAAGAGTGAAGACAGGGCGATGGAAGGCACCGGGATGCACGTCCTGGGCAGGGCAGTAGACGTAAGAGTCAAGGGAGTTCGGCAGGAGGTCTTGGACGCAATGGTAGGTTGGTCGAACGCCCGGTGGGCCTACGATCCTAAGCGGTCCCAGTTTCTGGTTGCCTACGCGAAACCGCACGGGACCGGGCCTCACATCCACTTCCAGGTATGCGCGTCCACAAGGAGGAAGCAGTGATCACGACCCCCGTTTACTCCCATGGCGGGACGAGTTCGGTTCCAGGGACTGGCGCGGGAGCAGGGCAGGCAATCGACGTTACGTCGGCTCATGGGCACGCCGCCATCTTCGTAGGGGCGGCTGGCACCGGGACGGCTGTCGTCATCATCGAAGCATCAGGGGCTCCCATAGATTCGACAACCCACGAACCGCTCGCTGCCGACTGGGTGGATACTACCAACGGAGGGATCTCCATCACCGGAGGGGCCAGCATCTGCAAGAAGGTCATGGTGGAGATGCCGTACTGGCGGACCAGAATCGTCTCGCTTTCCTCGGGGATGTCCGTTCGGTCCTACATCCCGCTGATCCGCAGCACCGCAGACGGGCACGCGAGCGCGGCCAACCACATCACCGTGATCGCGAACGCCACCGAGGGCATGTAACGTGACCGTCCCTGTGCTGGAAGATTTCACCGTAGACCGGAGTGCTCAGGGAAGCGTTCCGCTTGTCGAGGACTTCACCCTTGACAGCAGCGCGGGGGGCGGGAGCGGGACATCCGACCACGCTGCACTGTCGAATCTCGCCTTCTCTGTGGCGGGACATACAGGGGCTCTTCCCATCGCCAACGGAGGCACTGGAGAGACTACCGCGCAGGGAGCACTCTACGCGCTCCTCCCGAATCAGGCTGCGGCCAACGGGAAGTTCTTGGTCTCAAACAACTCGGTAGCCGGGTGGGGTGTCCCTACCCTGGCGTCGTCTGTCGTGGCGATCAGAAACACTGCCGTAGCCACGTCTCTCACGGAGTCCGACTGCTTTTTGAACGTGGACGCTACTCTCGGGCCGGTAGTGGTCACGATGCCCCTGATCTCTGGGACGACGGTAGGCAGGCAATTCTGGGTCAAGAAGACGGATGCCTCCAACTATCCCGTCACCATCGCTCGGGCGGGATCGGATACTTTCGACTCCGGTGGATCTACCAGCGTAGCCATCTCGCTGGGGACCGCCGTCTATGGGCTCATCTGTCCGCCGACCGGGACCGTCTGGTCCATCTTCTAACCCTTCAACACAGGAGATCCAATGGAACGGGACGCCATCCTCGCCAAGATCACCGAGCTTCAGAAGCAGCATCTCGACTCCGTCATCGCCGCACGGGCGCTGGAAGGGGCCATCCAGATGCTGCAGGCTGTCATCGCGGACATCGACAAAGCCGTACAGCCGCCAGTGATCGTGAAGCCGTGACGGGACTACCAGATGCCTCGGGAGCACCCTCCCCGAAGCGTCGGCGCAGGGCACCGGCCCTCCCTCCGCCGGAGGGGCCGGTAGCCCGCGTTTTCTTCCGTGATGGAAGGAAACACACTGCCCTGCATACCGGGTACATGTCTCATCGCTTCGACGTTGGCAGGGTTCACCTGATCCTCTGGCCCAACCAAGAGGTCGTCTATCCCCTCGATGTGGTGGAGTCTCTCATCCTCCCGTACACGCCTCCGCAGCAGGCTTACCAGCAGCCATACCAGACTCCCTTCGTTCAGCCGTCGCCCTATGTCGGCACGCCGACCGAATACAACGCTCGGCAGCAGAAGGTGATCCCGCTCAAGACCACCGTGAAGGACGGGGTTCCCTACTCGGAAACGACCGACGAGAACGGCAACACCGTCGTGGTAGCTGGGGGCTTTATCAGGTGAGCAGGGAAGCCGATGAGGGGCTCGCTGACTTCTACATGTTCGCCAGCTGGTTCGTTGGCCTGGACTTGGAGGAGTGCCCCCATCGGCTCATGACGGACGTTATCCAGACGGGCGAGACGGACCCCGCCCATCCGTATACGCTCGTCGTGGTCCCACGAGGTACTTACAAAACCTCCATCGCCCGTGCGGCGATTGTCTGGAAGCTGGTCCGGCAGATCCACCTCTTCGATAATCCCTACCACCGCATCGTCATCTCGTCAGCCACGCTTCAGTTGGGCAAGGCGATGCTCCAGGGTGTCGAAGGGATCCTCCGGTACGGTGGGAAGAACCAACGGTTAGACGAGCACTACGGACGTATGTGGCAGAACCGAGGGCTCACCGGAGGATCCAAGGTATCGGACGGGATCGTCCTCGCGCAGCGTATCCAGAAAGGCGAGATCGCCACCATCTCGGAGCCCAACCTGTTCATCGGCTCACTCCGGCGGATCTCCACGGGGTTCCATGCTGACGAAGCGGTCATCGACGACATCAACAACAAGGACAACGTCCGCACCGATCACCAGCGAAAGCTGACGCATACCTACTGGCAGCTGTTGTTCCCCATCCTAGGGACAACGGATCGGGCAGGGAATCCAACCAAGGTCTTGATGAACTGCACTCCGTGGCATGACGATGACGTGCGTGGGATGGTGATGCGGGAGGAGCGGAGTCGTGAGATCGAAAACACGGAGTACGTCTCGCCTTGGAATACGATCCACTGTGGCGCAATCAACGAAGACGGTACGGCATTTTTCCCTACGAAATACTCGCTGGAACGTCTTGGCGTTCTCCGCGCCAACATGGGCACGGTTGAGTTTTCTGCCAACTACCTGTGTGATCCTGTGGGGGACTCGGGCTTCGTCCACGAAGACCAGATAAAGTTCAAGGACAGGGAAACCTTCCCGGTCCTCCAGCATGGCCGCATCTGCGTTGACCCGAACCAGCATACGGACGCGAAGGAACTCGGGTGTTACGCCGCCATCATCGTTGCGGCCTACGACCGCTTCGGGAAGATGTATGTCCTCGATGCTCGGGGGAGCCGGGAGTGGAACCCGATCCAGTTCCTGGATGCGCTCTTCACGGTCCAGGATGAGTTCCCCTATCCGATCTTCATCGAAGACTCCCACATGGGCCACTTCGAGCACGCAGTGATGATGGAAGAGGCGAATCGGGGCAAGAAGCTTCGGGTCAACTATGTTCCTGTGGACGTGAAGACTACCAAGTACCAACGGTGGCAGAGGCTTCAGCCTCGGTTCATCCAGGGTTCCGTATGCTTTTCTGACCACATCGCGCCGACGCTGAAGACAGAGATCAAGGATGAGTTGATTCGCGGGCAGGCGAGCCGCTTCAAAGACTTTCTCGATGCGCTGGCGATGGCAGAAACTGGGTACAGGCCCCGCTCCAACAAGGACGGCAGCACAGTCGATGTGATGAAGGCTATCAACCGGCAGCTCAAGGCTCCTCCCCCCATGACGTTCGCCCAGGCGATGCCAAGGATGTTCCAGTGAAGAAGATCATCCTGAACACCGGGAAGGAAGTGCTCGTTGACGACGAAGACTGGCCGGTGCTCTCGGGACGGAACTGGTACGAACACCCCGCGAAGCGAGAGGGCAATCCGTCCTACGCCCACCTCCATGTTCGGGGCCGCAACGTCCTCATGCATCGTTTCTTACTGGATGCCAAGGATGCCAACGTGGTGGTGGACCACATCGACGGGAACGGGCTCAACAACCAGCGATCCAACCTTCGACTGGCGAGCCGTAGCGAGAATCGTTTCAACTCCAGAAGAGCCGTGGGGTTCAAGGGCGTATACCCTCGGGGTAACCGCTGGGAAGCCGCCATCAACCACGGGAAGTGGGAAAGCCTCGGGTACTTCGATACGCCGGAGGAAGCGGCCAAAGCCTACAACGAAAAGATCAAGGGGATCGCGGGCGAGTTCGCGTCCTTGAACGAGGTGCCGAGTGGCGAAAAAGAAGCCTGAAGAACCCAAGAATCCATGGACTGCCCGTATCAAGCGGATGCGTGAGTATCAGAAGAAACACTCGGCAACGTGGAAGCGGAACGAGAAGCTCCTCTTCGGACAGACCGAGGGGGATGGGATGAGTGCGGACCACATGTCCATCTCCTATGGGTGGGGGCTTCTCAAGAACCTCGAAACGGAGATATACGTCCAGAACCCCGACGTTGTCGCGGAGGCCCGTAATCCGATGCTGGACGCTGTCGCCCAGCGTGTTACCCAGATCGCCAAGTACGACGTAGAGGACATGGACGTCAAGACTCTCGGGAACCTCGGGCTGATGGACTGTTTCTGCTACGGGTACTTCGCCTGCATCGAGACCATGGAGGTCGAAAAGAAGGCGGGAAGGTATCTCAACGACGACACGGGAGAGTACGAAGACGGGGTGGCGGTGGCGCAGCAGGAGTACGTCGCTCGTCGCGTTGCCCCTCGGGACATCCTCTTCGATCCAGCTGGACGTCTCCTCGATCTCTCGGATCATCGCTACATCGCCATCGCCTTCTACCCGACCATCGCAGCCCTGAAGGCGGATGGGAGGTTCAAGCTCCCCCCCGATGAGGACATCGCGGAATGGCCGGAAGTCCACGAGGGATCGCGGGAGAACCCGAGCGTGGTGGCGCGAGAGTACGGAGCCTCCGGGGGATACTCTGGCCCGGAAAAGGATCCCGACTACAAGACGATCTGCGTCTGGGAGATCCACGACAAGGTAGCCCACAAGATCGTCTACATGACTGACTTCCAGTCCAAGCTCCTCGCGGAGGAGGAGTGGCCCGCCAAGCTGAAGATCAAGGCAAGGGATCTGTTCCCGGTCACGATGATGGCATTCCATCAGCGCAGCGACAGGTTCTACCCGATCCCCGAGATGGATCTGATCGCTCCCCAGCTGAAGGAGATCAACAAGATCGACTCGATGATGCGGCAGGACTCGGTGACGAAGTGGAGGAAATGGGTAACGGTGGGGGGCCTGATCCCCCAGGACAAGCTCGCCATGATCACCGATACCTCCATCGAGAACGCGATCATCGAGATCGACCGGACGGAGATCGAATCCCTCGTCGGGATGAACAACGCCTACCACATCGACCTCCGTAACCTCGTCGTCCCGCTGGAAGACATCGCCCTCAAGAGGGATCTTCCGGTCAGATATCAGATGGTCGAGCAGCAGATCCAGCACATCCTCGGATATGGAGCTACCTCTGGGATGCTCGGGAACGTGAGAACCCGGTCGGCTCGGGAAGCGATGATGGTGGCCGATGCGAGGAAGCAGAAGCTGCAGAAGAGGTTGGACGGGGTCGCGGAGTTCTACCGGCTGTGGCATACGAAGCATATGAAGTTCTTGCAGCAGACGATGGATCTGGAGAGGGCCGCCCGACTGATCCCAGACATCGCGGGGATCTCCAAGTTCTTCCAGTACACGGGGGAGGACATCCAGGGGGACTACGAGTTCACCGTCTACGCGGGAACGTCTGCTCCCCAGACTACGGAGGCCAAGAGAGCCTCTGAACTTCAACTCTTCCAGGCGGTTGCACCGATCATCCAGCAGACGGGCGGGGACATGCGGGTCGCGTTCTCCCGGCTGGCGAGGTACTACGACTGGGCGCGGGTGGACGAGCTTTTCAAGGCTCCGAAGGAGAAGGCGAAGGCTCTCGCGAAGGTGCTCGCGAAGTGGAAGCAGACTCCAACGGAACCGGGCGAGGTCATGAACGCTGCCGCAGAACTGGTCATGGCGACCCTCACTCCCGGCGACATGCAGGTTCTCCAGGAGGAACTGCAGGGTCAGGCGGGAGCAGGGCAGGGACAACAGCCAGAGCCAGGAGGACCGCCCGCAGACGCTACCCGAGCACAGGCGGCGCAGGGAAGGATCTAGATGCCTAATTTCGATTTCATTTGCCACGAATGCCGGGTCACCTTCGAGGAGTTGGTCCCCTTCCTCCCTGATTCCCGGTCACTGCCCTGCCCCCGCTGTCACCAGCCAGCATCCATGGTCTGGCTTCGCTCTCCCGGCATGAAGCCCGATCCGTACTGGAGTGGGGTCTACGACCCAGGGCTGGGGGCGACGATCAACTCCAATGCCCACAAGCGAGCACTCCTCGCGGAGCGTGGGCTCATGGAGATGCCTGCCAGGGAGTTTACGCGCAGGGCAGAAGAGGCTCCGGTGAGCCCGGAACCGGAGTTCCTCAAGACGGAGGAGGAACGGCGGGAGTTCAGGGAGACCGCCGAGAAGACGTGGAATGACATCAAATACGGGAACGTCGAGGTCCCAAAGCTCAAGACCGTAGATGACATCGTGGATGCGCCACCGGCAGGCGCATAATTGTGGAGAAGGAGACCTAATGCCCGTTCCTGACGAAACGCAGGGAGCCTCGGGGGAACCCACCAGGGTAGCCGAGAGCAGTGCGCCATCGCCCGAGAGCATTCTCGCCGAGTTGGAAGTCGCGCCCACGCAGCCGAGTAAATCGGGGGAGCAGTGGACCGACGAAGACAAGGCACACTTCGACTGGATCAAGAAGCAGGATCCCACCAAGTGGCCCGATGACGTGCGACTTCCGGTGGAGAAGCCCTTCCTCAGTCTGCAGTCGAGGCACACGAACGACCTGAAATCCGAGTATGATCGGCGATTTTCTGAACTCACGCAGCGTCAGGAGCAACTCGCCAACCTCTACATCTCCAAACTCGCGGACCAGGGGGTGAAACCCACCCTGGATCAGGCCACTGTCCTGAAGGAGCGGATCGCATCTGGCGATACCGATGCCGTCCAGGAGATGGTCGAGCAGCTTGTCCAGCAGCGTGTCGGCCCGCAGATGCAGCAGCTTGCGCTGCGGGACGCCATCGAGACTGCGGAACGGGCTCATCCTCTGGTCCGCGAAAGGCAAGCGGAGATCAGCCAGATCCTCTCTTCGAACCCTCAACTCCAGCAGCTGGCCGCCATGAACAACTACCAGAACGCCCCAATGATTCTGGAAGCCATCGCGGTGCGGCTGGAGCGGGATACGCTGGTCCAGAAGGCCCAAGCGTTTGAGGTCGACAAGAAGGATTATGCGAGGCGGGCGATAGCCGAGTACAAGGCGAAGGTTCAGGGACTCCCGATCTCAACATCACGGGCTGGGACGACAGCCTCCGCAGAATCCTCCGGCAACGCAGGGACCGTCAGGGATGCTGCACTGCAGGCTTGGGTTCAGATGGGGAACGATCCGAGCAGCTTCGTGTAAGGGGATAGAGTAGATGCCTACCACCACCGAAACCACCACTTACGACAGCTTCGTCACGTTGACGATCAAGAACTACGAGAAAAAGCTCAACAAGCAGTTCCTGGAGTACCGCCCAGCGGTCAACATCCTGTTCGACAACTACAAGCACACCGACACGAAGGGCGGACGGATCTGGCAGGGGATCGCCGAGTACGGCGTGAACCCCACCGTCAAGTTCTTCGACGGCGCGGACACCTTCTCGCAGGAAGTCACCCAGGTCGCGCAGCCCATCATGTACCAGTGGCGGTACATGGGCGCGACGATCTCCCTGCTCAAGACTGAGATGCTGGAGAACTCCGGCCCGGTCGCGCTCGCAGACCTGACGGAGGTCCGCCTCAAGCAGTGCCTCCGTACGATGAACCTCATCATCGGGAACGAGATCTTCTCGGACGGGACCAACTACGGCGGCAAGACCTTCATCGGTCTGGCAGCTGCGGTGTCCACGACCCCCTCAGTGGACCCTGCCTCCGGGTCTCTCGGCGGGCTCTCGGCGGCAACGTGGAACTGGTGGCGCAACAACGCGACGACGAGCTTCGGTTCGTTCGCCGCGAACGGTGTCAACGGATCCGCCTCGGATCTCGTCCTGCGCCAGTTCAACAACTGCACGGACGGCATGGTCGAACGTCCGACCGACATCATCTCGGACCAGGCGACGTGGGAGTTCTACAACAAGACCAACATCCAGCCCGTCCGGTACGTCGATCAGGTCAACGCGACCGCAGACCTGAGCTTCAAGGCTCTGGAGTACCAGGGCATCAAGTGGGTATGGGATCGGCAGTGCCCGACCGGGCGGACGTACATCCTCAACCGGAATCACATCCACTTCATGGTCGATCCCCGCTACATGTTCGAGTGGACCAGCGACCTCCAGTACCCCAACCAGCTGGCCTACACGCGCATCGTCGGGCTCAGGCTCTTCATGTGCACTCGCGTCCGCATGTTCAGCGCAGTTCTCGACGGGATCACCGCGTAGGATCCGAAAGAGAGAAGGAGACAGAACATGTACCGCATTGCGCATTACACAGAGCATCTCTCCCCCAACACCTTCGAGCAGGGTCCGATCTACCCGTGGTATGGGACCACCTATCTCAACAGCGCCACGCCCCTCAAGTGCGGGCTGGGGGCGATGTGGGCGATGACGGGTGATCCCAAGGAGATCGGCGGCAACTCGTTCATGCACGTTCGGGCGGGAGCAGGGCTTGCTGCAGGACAGCTGGTTTCCTGGGCCACTCCGACCAACTACACGGTGGAGAACCCGCTCACGGCGGCGACGACGACCCAGGCGATCAAGACCACCGGCACCATGGTTGCCGGGGCCGAGGTCGGCAACTTCGTCTACTTCGTTCCGACCGGAGGGACCCCCACCATCCGCCGGATCCTTTCCAACACCACGACGGTCATCACGTTCTCGGACAAGGACTACCAGATCCCGACGATGCCCGCTGACGCGGACGTGGCCTCGGCTGTCCCCGTCGCCGGAGCCGCCACCGTCACGGTCATCCGTCCCTTCAAGGTCATCGTGAACACCGCCGCGACGGTCCCGGTTGGGGTCGCTCTCGGGACCACGACCGACACCTACTACACGATCATTCAGGTGGGTGGGCTGGCCCTCATCCAGGGAGTCGGGAACGGCACTGCGCTGGTCGTCGGCGAACCGGCGGTGGGGTCGGCTGCTGGCGTTGCCATCGGGATGGCGGTCGACATCACCACGACGGCGTCTCCCGCCAAGTTCAATGGGGCCGCCTCGATGGTCACGCTGCAGGCCAGCACGGCGGCAGGCCCGCTCCTCCTCCCCTTCTACGTCAACTTCCTCGGCAACATCTAGCCAGCAAGGGTTCCCGGCGGGCCTCCCTTAAAAAAGGCCCGTCATTTGAGGTTCTATGCCCGAAACCTACGATGCGGCGACGACCTATCTGCAGCAGATGGACTTCGCCAAGATCACCGAACCCCCGGTAGCCGTACGGGCGAAGGAAGACTTCGAGTTGTTCTTCTTCTTCGATCCCGCCATGCGGCACGTCGAGGGGGCCCTTCGCGGGTGGATGAGCTATCCAGAGGAAATGCGGGGCCGGATGATCAAGGAGGCTTACGTCGATGGAGTCACCAGCAATGGTGTCACGGCGATGATGGCTGGCCCAGGAAGGACCAAGTCTCTCCTCTGGATCCTCTACAAGGAGTCCACCGAACCCGGCGGATCGGTGCTCGTAGCTCGGTCAGCATTCAACTGCCTCTTCCCCAAGAAGGTGTGATTCATGAGACGGACACTTCAGGGGATGGTTGCCTCAGTCATGCGAGCCTTCCCCGGAATGTCCATCCCACCGGGGGAGATCAAGCAGGTACTCGAGACGGCCAACAAGGACATCCACGCATCTCATTCCTGGCCTTGGACTTACAAGGACTGGAATCTCGCCATCCCCCCTCCGCAGACTACCGGCACCATCACGATCTACGATGGGACCTACGTTGTGCAGGGGCTTTGGACGACCTTCCCGACGCTTCAGCCTGGCTACAGGCTCAGGTTCGGGGACGCGAGCATCGACTATCAGGTGCAGGCGATCTTCAACGCTACGAGCCTGGCCCTGACCCAGCCCATCAACCGTGGTGCTGACTATGTGGATGTGCCGTACACGCTCTACAAGGACACGTTTGAGTTCCCGGTTGATTTCGAGATCGGGCAGGATGTAATCCTCACGAATCCGCTGATGCGGAGCAGGCTCAAGCACATCCCTCGCTACACGTTTGAGAAGCAGATGATGGTCCTGCGCCCGCTGCAGTCCAACTTCCCGCTCTACTACACTGACAACTCCTTCAACCCAACGTCGGGATGCCACTCCATCCGTATCTGCCCGCCCCTCTCGACACGGGCAGAGTACCGCCTGACCTACCGGGCCAAGCCCCCGGATCTCGACTTGCCTACGTCTGTCACTGCCCTGCCGGAGGGCTTCGACGAAGTGCTGGAGTTGATGGCGGAAGCTCGGCTCAAGATGATCTATCAGCATCCGGGCGCGGAAGCCGCCGCAGTCCTCGCTACCGGAAAGCTGCGAAGCCTGAAACGGATCGTCGGCAATGCGACTGTCGAGATCCAGCCTACCGCAAGCGGAGTCCCCGACTCGTCCTACTCGCAGTGGGGGCTCTCGATTCTTCCTTGGAGCAACCCATGAGCATAACGCTCTCTACGTCTGCCATGATCGCCGAGCTTCAGCGGCGCGTGCCTATCGGCATCCCGACTTCGGTATGCCTTGATCGGCTCAATGAAGCGTATCGCTGGATCTGTCAGCAGGGCAGTTTCGTGTGGTTGCTCAAGACGGCCACCGTATCGGTCGCTCATACCACCGGAACATTCCCGCTGCCGGCAGACTTCGATCCGGGGCGACCGGCGTATCTCTCCTACAACAAGCTGGAGATCCCCTTCAAGCCCTACGATATCGCCATCAAGCATCAGATCTACAACTCAACGATGAGCGTCGGCCAGTTCTCGGTCTGGACCTTCTACACCACGTTCCTGGGAACTCCCCCTGTCTATACCTACACTGGGCTGATGCTCCCAGCTGAGTCCTGGCCGGTTTCCCCAATAACGATCTCGGTCCCGCTGATCTACCACACGGCAACTGGAGCGGCTATCGCCACCGGCACGAACCTCTACTACCCGACCCCGGATTCCTTCGACTCCTTCCTCGTGGACATGGCCGAGTCGGAGCTTCGGCGGACGTATGGGCTGGCTGGGTTCGAGCAGCTGATCCAGAAGGCGCAGGGCAGCATCTCGATGATGCTCGACGCCTACAGGAGCACGAAGCCGACCATGATGGGCCTGATGGATCAGGAGAGGCAGACGAAGGAATCGCAGGCGGCGAAGGCTGAGTAATGTTTTCGACTGACCTCAAGATCATCCGGTATACGCCCGATGGGGACGGGAAGGGTGGGACAAAGACTGGGTTGTCGAGGTTCACGTCTGCCCCGATCAACGACACCGTATCGACAGACAATGCGTTTGTATGGCTGAACTCATGGAAGAAGGAGAGCGACGTTTCGTCGCTGCTCCCGTCTTCCATCTGTCTCCTGGCGGCTGATTCTCCGGTGCCATTCGTCCATGTCCTCTCGCTGCACTCGTTCGCCAAGTACAGTCTGTCGGACGCGCTAGCTCCGCCTACCGTGGAAATCATCAGTAGTGTCGGATCAGCAGCCACTCTCCAACCCATAACCTTCGATTACAACATCTGGAACTTCTCGACAGAGCCCACCCCTGGGACTCATATCGTTCGGTCTTCAGGGTCGAATGCTCAGGCGGCGAGATTCCTGACCATCAACAACAGATGCCTTATCGCGGACGGCGCGACTGAGGCTCAGTGGTATACGGGCTCCGATATCCGGTGGGTGATTGACGCTTTCCCAGACACGAACGCCGGAACGTTCCATCCCGTGGTCGTGATGGTTACGGGGACAGGATTCGTTACGGGTCAATCAGTCACGATCTCTGGCGCAGCAGGATGCACGGAAGCGAACGGGACGTGGCTTGTGGACGTGCGGGACGTGAGCAGTAATGCCACGAAGCTGAGTTTGCGTAGGACCGACTATCAGCACGCGCTGACCGGGTATGGGTACTGCTACTCGCCCAACATCTATCCGTTAGGGGCCGGACAGCCGCTGACGGCTCCCGTCATCACCCATAGTATTGCCGCGACTGGTGAGTATTATGCCGGGAAAGACTCCTCTTTCGTCGCGCATCCTGACCCGGAAAGTCTTCTTAGGAAGATCATTATCGGGGATACCCTCCGGTTGTTCATCCCGCTTGCCGCACCGGATGACACCGTCCAGGTTGCGGCGACCGGGTCTGCGATAACGGGGACTACTCGATCTGCGATGCCAACGGCCTATACGACGGGAGCATTCCCGATGGGGAACCCGATGGGAGCCGAGGGAGCCATCCACTGCTCAAGCGTGGTGGTCTGGGCAGAAGACGGGAAGTCGGAGGTAATGGTTTATGGGCATGTGGGCACAGCTCCAGGGACATCGTATGAATTGGTAGGAGCAAAGTTCTATTTCCATATGTTAGGCGGCATATTCGAGCATGTAGGGGAAACGACGATCTCTGGCACCATCCTGCGAGCAGTCGAAGGGACGTTCGTGGGCAGGGATTCGGCGACCTATGATCAGACTACGTTCACGGTGGATAAGCCAAACAAAGGGAGCCACTATTCGGTGATCTACCCCGGGAGTGGTCTTCCGTGCCCAGCGTGGCCGATGACATACAGCGACATCTCGACGCCCGCGATGGTGGTTCAGGATACGCTGGCAATCCCGTACCAGTTCGAGCTATCCGGGGTTCGAGCCCCAGTAGACTCTACGCCGTTCGCTTCGATTGACGATCCTCCTCTTCCTAGACAGTGGCCGCAGAAGTTCCAGGTATCGGCTGGAGGGCTCGCGTTTACAGGGGCTCCGCTTTACGCTTATGCGTGGTATGACCCGCGTACGGGGCACATGTCCAACATCAGCCCCGTAGCGCCACTCTCTACCATTAGCCCAACCAATGTTGCCATTGATGTCAGCCAATATGCTTTGCACTACCCGCAGGGGACCGATGCGGCGAGGTTCACCTGCATCGTATTCTTCCGTTCGCTACTGTCGAGTGGGTCATCGCTTTTCGTGGTGGGCGGACTTGATCCGAGTGACAAGGCGACGTGGAAGGGGATTAGTTCTAACTATATAGACAACCTGACCTGGGCCAATGTCCTGTCAACCGCAGCCTCCTCGGGTTCTCCCTATACCCAGGCATCAATCGTAGTGGTCAAAACGGATCGAGCCCATGGGCTAACGACCGGGAATCTCGTCGCGATGTGGGATGTTGATGGGTCGAACGCGAGCGCATTCCCTGGGACGTTCATAGTCGAGGTCGGCGACAGCACTCATTTCGCTATCTACTGGGTAACGCCAGAAACGCTGGCGGGAGATTTCACTGTGGTCGGGCAAGGACTCGGATTTCTGGGGGCCGCGACGGCAGGGATCGTGCAGTCTGGGTATTGGCATGATTCCAACCCGGACTCTGCGTTGCTCGTCAATGGAGTATTCCGCGCTCCGAACTACACGAACACCAAACCTCGCACTATCAGTAACGGGATCACCACGGTCCTTTCTCCGAAAGAAATCGCATATTGGGACGGGCGGGTATGGCTCGTCGGGACGCAGCAGCCGTCTGCACTGCATTACTCCTGCGATACCGTTCAGTGCCCGCTGGGTAGGCCGGAGGAGTCATTCCCAGACATGAACGTGATCCATATCCCTGCGGATGATGGGCGAATCTGTGGGCTGAGACTCTTCGGGGAGAGCCTGCTTATAACCACTGAACGGTGGGCATATACCATCGTCGGGAACAATGAGACGAACTATCGGCTCATGCGAGTCTCGACACGGTTGTCGGGAGTCGGCACATACCAGATGGCAGAGATTGCGTCGGAGGTTGAGGGTTCGGGAAGCTGCATGGTCTATCTCGGGCAGGACCATCGGATCTACGCGATGACGATGGGGAATGAGCCGACATGGATTTCGCGGGAAGTGCAAGACCAGATCGACTCGAAGTTCGACTACTACTCGGTTCACGATCCCTCGAATGCCAGGAATAGCTACATCTACTCGCGGGTTCACGTCTTCAACATCAGCGGCAGGCGTGGCCTTGTCTTTACTACTCCGGGGCCAGGGCATTTCCCTGATGGTTCCCTGATGCCGAGTATCGAGATATACGATTTCGACTCGAAAGTCTGGACGACGAGATCCTTCTCCGCGCAGGGGCCTCTCGGGTTTTCTACGCCTTTAGCCTTCGCTTCCGTCTATGGGCAGAATCCATCTCCTATTGAGGTCGTTGGATTTCAGGGATGGGATGGGAGTGCGAGGATTGGGACGGCCAGGACATGGCTTGATCCGTTCTTGGGGGCGTCGAGTAGTCTGCCCTCTACGATCAAACTCTATCCGTCTGGATTCGACGGGCAGAAGATTCGTAAGCAGATCCAGTTCGTTCGTATCTATGTCGATACAGCCGTTGCTTTCGGGACTAGCTGGACCTGTAGTGTCAAGGTGGACTACGGGACAACCTACACGGCTACGTTCATCGCGAACCCAGACACCACGTTTCCTTGGGTCAAGGGGACCGCTGATGCGCTGTATGAATTGATTGTCCCGGCAGCAGCGTTCAATGCATCCACGAACGGGGCTCCATTGATCGGCTACGTCTTTGAGATTGGGGTTAACTTTCCCCTCGATACCGTCCGCCAGCGGCTTTACGCGATTGACGTGGGCTACCAACCAGTCGCAGGGCAGATAGATCCATGAAGTTCGACTGGAGGACTCCCGCCGATACGCAGGATTTCCAGACCTTCGTATCGAGACCGCCCGTCCCTCCCGTGGATCTGGTCGCCACGACTCCAGCCCCAGGTTTCGGGACGGGGTCGGTTATCCTTACTTTGCAAGACTACGAAGGGGCTCCTTCGAGAGCAAGAAGTTCCGGCTACCGGATCTATTTCGTCCCCGAGACGTCCATCAGTATCAATGGACTTTCTGGGGTCGATGTCCTCCGTTCCGGGGTAAAGCTTGGGACTCATGTCGGCGAGGTTCGCTCGACAGGGTTCTTTGGGAAGATATCCCTCGTTGACCCTCTGCATATCGGCGTCAAGGGATGGTACTTCGCTACTGGGGTCAATCGGAATGGAGAGGAGTCGGAAGCCACCCCGCCGTGCGCTTCTCCTGTCTGACATGTTGGTTCCAGAAACTAAGCTACTTTGCGCCAACGGGCGGATGCTCCCGATTTCTCACATCAGGGAGCGGGATCTGGTCATGGTCTATCGAAAGAGTTCAGGTGGGTTGGGATCCGCTGAGGTGGCGAAGCGGGAGGATGGGCAGTATGGGCGAATCTTCCGCGTCACGACGCGAGACGGGGGACACCTCCAGTGCAGTATGACTGCAGAGGTAATGCGGTTCGGTCGTAGCGGGCGACGGTTCGTCGTCATCACGAAGCTTAACCAGGGAGATACCCTCCCTCGATTCGTAGATGGGGTTCGGACGCTTACCAGTGTGATGGCGATAGAGATCGAAGACCTGCCGAATCTTCTCCCGATGCAGCAGATTTCTCTCCTGCGTTCCGGGGATGGTTTTTATGCCGATGGATTCATCGTCCGTGGGTAGTCTCGCTGGGTTTTACCGCCGGGCTCATGGGCATCGTGGGGTCAACGAGTCCAACGAAAACTATGACATTCGATCAATGCAGGCTCAAGGGGCCGAGTGGATAAACTCCCGGTTCGTTGGCTGCAAGATGGGCCTCTCTGATCTCCGGGGCTCCCGGTTCATCGAGACCACCCTCCAAGACTGCACTGCATACGCCTCCAACTTCTCAGGGGCCACCATCCAGTCCTGCGACTTCTCCCGGACCGACTTCGAGCAAGCGGCCTTCATCGGGGCCATCGTCAAGGACGCCTGTTTTGATACCTGCCGGTTCTCCTACTCATCTTTCGCCGGGGCGATGCTACGCGGTAAAGTTCGGTTCAAAAGTTGCGAGTTTCGTGGGGCGGACCTTGATTTCATCGAGTCGGATTCCGTTGAGTTCGATGGATGCAACCTCTGGGGGGCTCGGGTAAATCTCGGGTGCTCATTTTGGAATAGTCATTTCGACCGGAGGACAATGCAGATGTTCGCCAGCCTACTGGCCCGGATAGACCCAGACGATCATCTGATCGCCTATGCCGGAGACCGGCTTCCCGTCGTGAAGCGGTTGATGGATTCGAGGGACGAATGAGCCAAGAGTCTACTCAAGAGCAGCTCGCGAGTGACCAGCAGCGCCAATCAATGGCTCTCCAGAGCCAGCTATCGGGCATCATCACCCCCAACCTTCGGAAGGCGTTAGGTGCTGCCTACGGGGACATAGGGAATGGGTACGATATCCCCAAGTCCATCGACAAGGCGTATGGGTTGGCGAAAGACCGGTTGAACGAGAGCTATACGCAGCAGGGGATGATCAACAAGCAGGCCATCGGCTACCAAGCTCTTCGTTCGGGGCAACCGATATCGCAGGGAGAGATCCAGGGAACGATGGGGCAAGCGGCTTTCGGACTGGAGCAGGATCGCGGGATGGCACTGAGGAATCTCAGTTTCCAACGGGCACAGGCTGGGATGGGGCAGTACAACACTCTCTTGTCTCAGATCGGGATGGGGGGGCAGATCGGGATGGGACTAGCCTCCGGTAACATGTCGGCTGCGGTAGGGGCAAATCAGATGACAAGCAACCAGTCTTCTCTTTATGGGGCTCTCGGTGGGGCGGCGAGTGGGGCGGCGATGGGTTCGGTCGCGGGTCCGTGGGGGACCGCTGCCGGAGCCGTAGTCGGGGGCGCTCTCGGATACTTTGGAGCAGGATGATGGGAAGCGACCGCAGCCAGGCAGCAGAAGATGCCAGCCGAAGGCTAGCCGAGACCAGTCAGGAGCAGGCGAGGATCGGTTCCGGGGCCGGTGGCAAGGTCTCTTCTCTCTTCGACATCATGAATCAGGTTGGCGGCACTCCTCAGTATCTCGACAGTGCGTACTCTGCAGCGGGTACTTCTATCCAAGAAGCAGGGGCGAATCAGCAGTTGCTCGGATTCGGTCAACAGCAAGCGCAACTAAGGGGAGTGCAGGGAAGTGGTGGGAACTTTTCCGCTGGGATCAGCCCATTCGCGATGGGGTCCCAGATCGCGAATGAGGTCACAAGTAACCGTACCCGACAGCTGATGGCAGGGGTCGAGAACGTGAATAACGTGACGGCGGGATTGATGGGGCAGGCGGGGCAGATGGGGAACGCGTCGTTGCAGGCGACCGGGGCGGAACTTCAGAGCATCGGACAACTGCCGGGATACAACAAGAATGCTGCGCTTGCTGCATCGCTTGGGAGTGCGGCGTTCTCGGCGTACGGCGGACTGTCTCAGTACAACGCGGGTCGAGATCGGACGGGCGGATACGCGGCGTCCCCTGGTCAACCGGGGCATGGGTATCAGCCGGGGATCGGGGTTCAAGCGCCAGGGAATGTCTCGACTTCCCTCTATGGGACTAACTACTACTCTGCTCTGAACCCGTGGAACGTGGCAGGGGGAGGTCGCTGATGCCAAGTCGCATGGGATTCCAGTCCCCGCAGTTTCCGGTGAATCCGCTGTCCGACGCGCTGCAAGGGAATGCCGCTTCGATGCAGCAGAACAACGAGATGGGAGTTGCCCAGGCGGCGGCTTCCAAGGAGCCCGCCGGGTATAGCTTCACCAAGACTGTGAAGCCGAACGGCGAAGCGGTGGTGACGTTCAAGGGTCCGGCCAGCGTAGCCGACGAGCTACAGAGCAACAACGAGAAGTACAAGCAGCTCATGGCTGGGTATGCCTCTACGATGGAGAAGCAGCAGCAGGACCTATCCGCTCGGATCGCCCAGTCGAAGAAAAACCCTCTCGTCAACATCCTCGGGACCATCGCGTCCCAGTACGCCCAGCAGCCCAACATGCCGGGTGGCGCGCAGGCTCTCGGCAGAGCAGCGCAGATCCTCAACCCGACAACCGATCAGCTTCAGCAGAGGCAGATGGCGCTTGCGGAACAGCAAGTGGGACTCCATAGCCAGATGGCGAAAGCGGGGGAGGAAGCGGCTCGCCAGAAGCTGGCTGTCGAGGCAGGGCAGAGAGACGAGGCGAGGGTCGCAATCGAGAGGACCAGGGAAGAGGCCCAGGAGAAGAGGTGGCAGAAGGACGCCGAACTCAAAGGCGTGGAGTCGAAGCGGAAGTTCCAGAACGACGTGATGGACATCACCCTCAAGGGAGCCATCCTTGGCGACCAGGGCGAGAAGGCGATCTTCGACCGCTACGTTGCGAACGGGTTCTCGCCGGAAGAGGCCAAGGTGTTCGCGGTGTCTGACCGGAAGGCGTCCGAGGAGATCCACGGCTACAACGAGAAGATCATCGAGAAGCGGGCCACAGGTGACTTTACGAGGGCCAAGGCCCTCCAGACCCAGCGAGATGCGGCGGCAGAGCGGACGCAGGCCAACCAGCTCGTCCGGCCCATGGTCGCGTCGATCAACTCCTACCGCAAGGAAGAGGGTCAGCGTTTCGAGAGGGTCACGAAGGCGATCCAGGACTCGATAGCCCTCCAGCAGGTCAGCGACAAGATGCGGGACGTGCTTTCGAAGCACAAGGGCTCGCAGGGCATCGGCGTGATGTCGAACATCTTCAACTCGCCAGTCGTCATCGCTGGCAGGCAGGAGTTCGGGATGCTGTCCGAGGAGCAGGCAAGGCACATCACCGCGCTGCGGGCCGAATACTTCACGGCTCTCGAAGCCACGCGGGTAAGCATCGGGGCGTTGTCCACCTACTGGTCCCCGGCCAGTCAGAAGGCTCTCGAAGCCAAGCTGGTCAACGCTAGCGACCCGAAGTCGATGACGATGGGCAAGTTGGATGCCCTGAGCGGTTTCAGTAAACTCCTCAAGGAGCGCGTGGTCGAGGCGAGGCCGGACATCAACTGGTCTGCCCCAAGTCGGCTCGCTTCCCTCGGTGCAGAGGGACCGGAACTGGCCGCGAAGTACAAGAAGCAGATCGAGACAGCGGGCGGGAAGTTCCATGAGCGGATGGGGTTGGACCCGGTGAACTATGAGATGCTGATGAACTTTCGGCAGGGTCTTACGGATCCGAAGGCGATCAACATGGTCGATTCGTTTCTCAAGGCAGGCAGGACGCCCATGGACCAGTTCTCTCCGGAGGCGTACCAGGATCCCCAGGCCCCCGAAAGTGCTTCCCAGCCCGCCGCGTCTCCCCAGTTCGCCCAGCCCCCGGATGCCCAGAAAGTCGTGACTGAACTGCAGGGTGCGCCTGCTGGGACGCGGGCGAAAATGGACGATGGAAGCAAGTGGACGCTTGGCCCTGACAAGAAGTCCCTCGTAAGGGTGCAGTGATGGCTGGGTTCACGCTGGAGCCCCCCCCGCCTGGGTTCAAGCTGGAGCCACCTCCTGCCAAGGCTCTCCGCAAGGGTGACCCAGGCTACAACCGGGCGATGGTCTCGGGGACCGGGGCCGAGGGACTGGCTCAATCGGGGGACATCGCCAGGGCGAAGGGCATCCAGATGGAGGGGATGGAGACCATCGTAGAGCAGTTGCCGATGGTCGGAGCTGTTGTCGGGACTGCCCTGCTTCCCGAGATTGCCATCCCTGCTGCCATCGCTCGGTGGGGTCCGGCTATCCCGAAGGTCGGGTCAGCCGTGAACTGGTTCTTCAAGACCCAGTTCGGACGTGGGCTGGCCGCTGGTGCAGCGCGGGCCCCAGCCGCTACGTTGGGGGGTGCGGTCGGAGGGTTCGAGCGAGAGGTTGGATACGGCGCAATCGGCTCCGAGAAGGCGGCCCCGAGCTTCGGGATGGCCATGAAGCGTGGTCTCGCGGCTGGGCCTGAGATGGGTGCGTGGGAGATCGGGGGAGGGGGAATCGTCGGAGCAGCGCAGAGCGCGATGGGTGCTGGTGGTCGAGGGCTCGCGTGGCTGGCAAAGGTGTCTCCTGGAGGCAGGGCCATCGAGAAGGTGGCCGGGATCGAGGGGGAGTTCGCTAAGAAGGCGTCTCTTCGCGAAGCGCTGGGCAAGTCAGAGATAGAGGCTGCTGAGCAGGCGGCGATCACGAAGTCGGGGAAGATGGAGGCCGACGCCGCCAGACTCAATGAGAAGCGGGCTCTCGCGGAGCAGAAGGCCCAGGGCGCATTTGATGCCGAGAAGGCATCAATCGAGGCTGAGGCCGAGCGGAAGGCTCGTGCCGAGCATATCGAGGCAACCGTACATGACACGGCGGTGAAGATCGGCCCGCTCGATGATCGGGCGGCGGCGGCCACGCAGGCCGAAGGCGTCCATGTTGTGGCGAGGGCGAACATCCTCCAGAAGATCGAGGATCTGTACGGTGGCCTTTTCGACTTCACGAAGAAAGTCCCGATCAAGGAAACCGTGATCGGAGATGGGGTCGTGGGTAAGTTCAGGCTCGGGGTGAAGAGCGAGATGGACAAGATCATCAGGGATGAATACGGGGTCTTTCGACCCTGGCTCCGTATCTCTGATCGGGAACGGGAGATGGTGGACGCCATCATGAAGCCCCCAGGTCCAGGGATTACGTTCGATCTAGTCCACGATGCTCTGGCTGGCGTGAAGTTGCTGGAAGCGAGTCGGCTCGTCAAGGAAGGGGTCGCGGTGAAAGCTGGTATTCCCGAGGGGGCGACGGTCCCGGAAGCGCTCCTCGGTGGGAAGCTCGATCCGCACGTTGCGGAGGCGGTCAAGAAGCGGATGGCTGCGCTGGAGATGCAGTTCAAGGCTGTCGAGGACTTCAAGCACGCCCAGACGATTGATCAGTTCATCGCGGGAAGGACGGAGATATCGAGATCGCTATGGGCCGAGGGAGAGGAAGCCCCTACTCGTGCGACAAAAGCCATCTTGAACGCCTACCTGAAAGAGACCGATGTCGTGATCAACAACTGGTTCCTGGCGAATGGCGGACGGGCTGGGGTGAAGCGTGCCGAGTTCGTGAAGAAGTTCTACGGGCATGCGCAGGACATCCTGGAGTCGTCTCTCTACGCGAAGTTCGAAGGACAGATCACGCGAGGCAACGTGCAGCCCCTCGCGGACTACATCACGACAAGCCCGAAGTCGTGGGATGCCTTGAACGGGATGCTGACCAAGGCGAAGAGAAGAGATGTCCTGCCGGAGGTCCGGCGGCAGTTCATTGACCGACTCCTCCATAAGGGCGACAAGCTTGACCTCATCGGGTTTACCCAGCGGGCTGGCGAGTATGCTCCGGTGCTTGAGAAGATGTTCCGTGACCCTGCCCAACGGGAGCTAGTCGCTCGCGTGAGTAACATGTCGAACCAGATGCGGTCGCTGGCAAAGGAAGCGTCAACGGTAGACGGGATGGTCAAGCTCGCGAAGCTTGAGGCAGTGATAACGCTGCAGGCCGAGGAGAGCATGGCGAGGCAGGTGGCCGAGAGTCGTGCTGGCGAGACCGTCAAGGAGGGCCTGGCGACGAGAAAATCGGCCATCGCTGATAAAACTGACATCGCACTGGCGACCCTGCTTGCCAGCAAGGAGAAGCAGCTGGCTGCGGCGCGGGCTGGGGCTACTGCTTCGGCTGGGATGTACGCGGCTCATAGAGTGCCTGGGATGCTCGGGCACACGTTCGCTGGTGGGCTGGCAGGGGCTGCTCTTGGTGGGGGCAGCGGGGCGGGGGCGATGGTGGGGGCAGCGGGGGCCATTGGCTCTATCTATGCCATCGAGGCCCTCAACGTCTTGGCTCCCAAGATCTTGAAGATCGCGGAGAACCCGCAGCTGTACGCGAAGTGGACCAGAGTGATGCACGACATGTACAAGGGCGACCCGAAGTGGACAGTGCAGGCTGTGCGTGTCCTCGTTGCCGCAACGGGGACCGCGAAGGGGTACGCGATGTACTCCGATGGCAAGGTCGAGGAGAAGGCAGCGCGGGCGCAGAAGTGAAGATCCTCCTCTATTCGACGTGTTTTGAATCCATGCTGCTTGTTCAGAACCTTGAAGCAGAGGGTCACTCTCTCGTCATGTACTGTGATGACAAGAGTGAGGTTGGGGATGGGATTGTGTGGAAGACCTCGGACCCAGACGAGGCTGCAGCGCAGGCGGATCTGGTCATCTTTGACGACAACGGGATGGGGAAGGTGGCCGACCGTTACCGGGCCAAGGGGTACAGGGTGTGGAACGGGGGGATGCTGAACGACCGGCTGGAGCACGACCGGAAGCTGGGGATGAAGGTGTTCCAGCAGTGTGGGATCCCGATCCCGAAGACCGTGAACGTGTCGAATCTCAAGCAGGTGGAAGAGGCGGCAGGGCAGTTCAAGAGAGCCGTCATCAAGATTGACGGGGAGGACAAGGCAGGTTCATCGTATTCCTTCGTTGCAGACGATTCGGATCAACTGGTGGAGCAGGTGGTTCACTGGGAGGAGGAAGGGCTCCTCAAGGGGGGCTGGTCCGGCATCGTTCAGGAGTTCGTGAAGGGCATCGAGGTATCCACGGAAGGTTGGTTCTGCGACGGGAAATGGACGAACCTGAACATTACTCTGGAGGAAAAGAAGGCGTGCTCTGGAAACCTCGGCCAGAGCATTGGCTGTGCGTTCAACACTGTCCTTTCCATAAAGGAGACTTCCAAACTCTTCAAGATCGTGCTACAGCCGCTCACACAGTTCCTCGCCAAGAGCGGGTTCGTCGGGCAGATTGACACGAACGCTATCGTCTGCGACGGGAAGCCGTATGCCCTGGAGTTCACTCCCCGCTGTGGGTACGACGCAACTCCCACACTTGCATGGGGGCGTAACTCCTACGGGGCCGACGTTGCTGCTGCGCTGGGGCTCGAATGTCCCGACCGTGTTTTGGTAGATCGCGGGAAGGTATGGTGTGGCGTGCGCGTGAGTACTCCGCCATATCCAGTCGAGGTCTCGGACGAAAAGGTGTATGAGACCGTCTACGAAGCTGCTCATGGCGTCCCCGTCGAGAACTGGGAGGGTGGAGATTTCTACTTCTACGACGTTGCCCTTGACCCGGAAAAAGGCCTCTACGTTGCGGGGGCTTGTGGCATCGTCGGGGTCGCGCTCGGCGGTGGGGATGATGTAGCGGAAGCGGCAAGACATGCTTACTCCGTTGCGGACAAGTTGAAGATCCCCAACAAATCCTATCGTGCTCTTGACGGGCACAAGCGTGCGATGGATGCGTTGCCGGAGCTTGAGGAGATGGGGTTAATTCGACGGTAGATCCCCGAAGTAGAGGTGTGCGTGGGGGATGACCTTGGTGTTGTAGATTTGCTGGAGGTTTCGGGCGGCTTCAAGCCACTCCAGCAACGGGCCGAAGAGGACCTTCCCATCGGCGTCTACGCTGGCGTGTTTTACTTCCATCGTCTTTAGTAAAAGAACGAGGTTGTCCGTTTTCGCTGTTTCACAATAAGAGATCAGGTAACCTAATACCTGGGTGGTCTCGTCGATGGTGGGGGTCATTGCTCTCCAATTTCGATGAAGACGCCGGGAAGGTTCATCCCTCCGGCCCATCGTTTCGTTGCGTTGAGGTGAGTGACCTCGGCATCGTCTACCCAGAACTGGCATTCAGTCAGCACGTCGAGGACTACCTTGATAGCGTTGTCGAGGTCGGGCTTCCGTGGACACCAGACTGGAGCGTTGGGCTTGATCTCCCCTTTCTTGTTGAAGTGGGTCTTGGGACGTTGGATCCGGAAGGAGAGGGACAGGTGGATGGGGGAAGAGAGAAGGGCGGGTGGACGGTGAGGCAGGGCAGCGAGACGGATGGCGTCCTCAAAAGGCTTGGCGGTATCAGGGACGTAGACTCCCTTGCCGTACATGGCTCTTCGAGGGCGGGGGGCTCCCCTTGGAGTCCCGATGACCGTGAAGTGGATCACAGGTAAACCTTGTCCTCGTTCTTCGTGGAGAGCCTCACGGCTTCGCCTCCCGCAGCGCAGTCTCGGCTGCGAGATACCGCACCCACAGCGGCGCGTCCGCCCGCTGAGCGAGCGCACCGCAGTCAGAGATAGCCCGGTCGGCCTCCTGCCACTCGCAGATCAGCGCCCGCAGCCGGTCCCGCTCCACGACCACCCGCGCCATCTCGGGGATGAGGCAGTCGTCGTCGTGCCTCGCAGTCAGCCCGCAGCAGCGGCAGCCGTGGGGCGGCCTCACGGCGTCACCTCCCGCAGCGCCACCGCGGCCCGCTCGGCGTGGTACTCGGCCGCCAG
>SESE01000153.1_pt1 | contig 30463 bp, 28 predicted proteins | sample 3171371 | NCBI WGS metagenome assembly SESE01 (sample SAMN06051881, study PRJNA518727) | freshwater metagenome | biome: subpolar coniferous forest; feature: holomictic lake; material: water; isolation source: holomictic Lake 442, 13 m depth | place: Canada: near Kenora, Ontario | collected... | reverse complement strand
CGACATGACCTCCTCCTTCTTCTGGAGGCCGGATTTCTTTTCACGGAATTTTTTCTCGAGCGAAATATAAAGCTCGTACTGTTTCTTGTCGCGCTCGAGTTCGGCCTTTCGCTTTTCAGCCTTGGCAAGCGAGTTGGTCAGCCAGAGGTAGTAGAAACCCCCAAGCGCAGTGAAGAGCAGTCCGACCACCACGCCTGCAATGGGCAGGCTGGAGCGTCCAGTTCCTTCACCCGTATAGACCTGAACGGGTTCGGCCGTGGCCTTGTCTCCGCCTTTTTTGGCCCCAGCCTGGGCCAAAGCATCCCCGAGGAGGTTGATCTTAATCATCGGTCCCCCACCTGGCGCATGGCCAGTCCGACGACGACCGCCGCGCCGCCGCCGATCTCGCGGACCGTGACAGGATCCTCGGTGCGACCGTCCACTTCTATGAGTTGGAAAGGATTGAACCGATCCACGGAGACCCGGAGCCGATCTCCCAACACTTCCAGCAGGCCATGGACCAGGGATCCACCCCCACAGACCAGCACCCGATCCAGACGATCGACCTTGAAACTACTCTTGAAGAAGTCGAGGGTCCGGGTGAGTTCGTCCGCGAAGGAATCTGACACGGCGTTGATGGAAGGCTGAACTTCCTCTGGCTCCCGTCCTTCGAAGGCCTCACTGCGCTTCAATCGCTCCGCTGCGTTCCGGGAAACGCCCCAGTCCTCCATCAACTTCTCTGAATAACGGCCACTGCCCCAGGCCATGTCGCGCCAGAACACCGACCGCCCCCCCACCATCATCGTCAGGTTGGTGAAGGTAGCACCCATGTTCACCAAGGCAACAACCTCGTCTCGCCCAGCGCCTGCGGCATTGATTTCGTAAGCGTTCTGAACGGCGAACACATCAACATCAACGACCTTGGGAATGCAGCCTGCCTGGGAGACACAGCTGACATAGGCTTCCAGTTTATCCTTCCGGCAGGCCACCAGGACAACGTCCATATTTCCTTCGCCAGCACGCTCTTCAATGAGGTAATAGTCCAGCGCGTAAGAGTCCAGACCTTGGCCGGCAGGAAAGAAACTTTCCGCTTCCCAGCGAACGGATTCGGCCAATTCAGCCTGGCTCATGAGCGGGAAGGTTACTTTCTTGACCATCACCTGCTGGCCTGAAACAGAAATGGCCACTTCCTTGGCTTTGATTTTCTGTTCCGCCAGGACCTGACGGATGGCAGAGGCCACCGCATTGCTGTCCATGATGTCGCCATCGACGATGGCATCGGAGGGTAGCCCCACCTGCCCCAGTTTCTGAAGCCGATACCGGACGCTGGCACCCTTTCCTATCTGCTGCAGTTCACAGACTTTTACGGAGCTGGAACCAATATCCAAGCCGACCAGACTTTTGGGTTTACTTCCGAAAAAGCCCATCAGACGCCTCACTTGGAGAAAACAGGTAACGAAATCATAACGCCGCGAAGAATTAGGTCAAGGTCATCTATCCTTATTGATCAATTATTCTCAGGTTCCCAGCTGACCAGGATGGCCGTGATGTTGTCCTCCCCACCACTGGCCTTGGCCGTGGCGATCAATAGATCCAGTGCGCTGTCAATATTGCCTGCTTTTTCCACGATTTCCCATATCTGTCTGTCTGCAATCATTCCGGAAAGGCCATCTGAACACAGCAAGAGTCGCTCCGATAAGGCGAGCTCGACTTCCTGAACCTCCACTTCCAGATCGCCCCCATTGCCCAGAGCCTGGGTGATGACATTGCGGAAGGGATGAACCCGGGCCTCGGAAGGGGTCAGGATGCCATTGGCCACCTGCTCGGCCACCCAGCTGTGATCGCGGGTCACCTGCCGGATACCCGCGGGGCCGAGAATATAGGCTCGGCTATCGCCCACATGGGCCAAGGTGATCTTTGGCCCGTGAAAAAGCCCCGCAACCACAGTGGAACCCATGGTTTCGCGTTCGGGATTGTGCCGGATATCTTCGGCAATGGCCAAGTCCGATAGGAGCAGGGCCACCTTCAGGCGATTACCGTCGTAGCTCAGGGATGGGTCGTATTGCACAGGCCAAGTGCGGTCCTTTTCGAGCGTTTCGCCGACAAAGCGACCCACCGTCTCCACCACGATCTGGCTGGCGACTTCTCCGGCAGCATGACCACCCAGTCCATCAGCGACCACGAACAGTCCCAGCTCTCGATCCACAAGGAGGCTGTCCTCGTTGTGTTTTCGGACACAACCGATGTCGGTGCTGCCTGCTGCAAAGAGTCCCATGCTCAACCCTTTCCCGTCCATCGGTCCCATAGGTCCCTAAGTTGATCTATGAGTGTTGCGGGCGGAATCGGGGACTTCCCTTTTTGCCCGGTCGATGGGGAGGGTTTCTTGCCCTTGGCTCCCTTGGCCCTCAGTTTTGGGTGATTGGGTGCAATTTCCAGGACCAGTTGCAGGTGCCGTTGAGCCCGGGCCTCCATGCCCAGAGTCTGAAAGTGCGTAGCTAGGCGCAGGTGGATGTCCACATCCTTGGGAGCTAGGCGAACAGCGGTTTCGAGGGCCTTCACCACGGCCCTCAAATCGCCGCCCTCGCGCTCCAGGATCGAGGCCAGGAGGGCGTGGTATTGCGGCTTTTCGGCATTTAGTCGAATCGCGTAGTGGATCAGCGCGCGAGCCTGGTCGTTCTTCCCTTCCTCGAAGGCGGTCTTCGCCATGTCAGCCCAGTCCTCAGGGGTGCGCTCCTGAGGAGATTCAGTCGCCTGACCAGGCATCTCCGCCGAGGCCTTGGTCATCTGCTGCTGAAGGGTGAGCCGCTTGGCAGGGTCCTTGAGGGCACTGAAGGCCTCAGCAAGTTCCCGAAATCGAGTTTCAGCCTCTGCTTTTTCGGGTCCAGTGAAACGGTCCGGATGCCAGCGCTTGGCCAAGCGGTGGTACGCAGCCTTGATGTCCTCGTGCGAGGCTTCAGGTGGAATTTCCAGCACATTAAAGGGGTTCATGGGATTCCGAGAGGGCCCTCGATTGGCGCATTGAAGGGCATGAATGGTCAACGCTTGCGGAGAGGATAGTAGCCTATTTCCCCTCTGAATACAGATCCTCAGCTTCCAGGATAGGTCGATTCCTTCCTGAAGACCTCCTCCTCACTGGCGGCAAGACTGGAAGGGGACCCCGCTCGATGGCAGAGTAGAAGGCTCCGGAGGCAGAAGCATGGCGGTAGTTACAGCGGTGGCTTGGCGTGGAGCCCTCGATGCTGGTGACCTCTCCTCAGAAGCCCTGACCCGGGCCTCCTTCGACCGCATAAAGAAATTCGAGGGCCACCTGCACGCGCTCCTAGCTGTGGATGAAGGCCGGAGTCTTGAATTAGCCCGTAGCGCCGATGCCCGCCTTCGGGCCGGAGAGCGGTCTCCAGTGCTGGGGCTTCCGATCGTACTCAAGGACAACCTGCACTGGTCCGGCCTGCAGGTCTCCTGTGGTTCCCGGGTCCTGGAAGGCTACCGAGCACCCTATGACGCCACTGTGGTGGAGCGCTTGATCAACGCCGGGGCGGTTCCGATCGCCAAGGCTAATATGGACGAGTTCGCCATGGGTTCCAGCGGGGAATACAGTGCCTTCAGCGGTACCCGCAATCCTTGGGATACGGATCGGGTCCCCGGTGGCAGCAGCAGCGGGTCAGTGGTAGCGGTTGCTGCCGGCTACGCGCCCCTGGCCCTCGGCAGCGACACGGGAGGCTCCGTCCGACTGCCTGCCAGCTTCTGCAATGTCACAGCCCTGCGGCCCACCTATGGTGCCCTGAGTCGCTTCGGGGTAACAGCCATGGCCTCCAGTCTCGATCAGGTCGGACCCATCGCTGCCTCGGCCGCCGATATCGCCCTGGCCTTCGGGATCATGGCCGGAGCGGACCCCCTGGATAGCACTTCCGCGGACCTCCCAGGAGTGGACCGATTGGCCGCCCTGCGCCCCGCAAACCTGAAGGGCCTTCGCATCGGACTGCCTGTGGAATATTTCGGTGATGGCCTAGAAGCGGGTCCAAGGGCGCAACTGGAAGCAGCGATTCAGGTCCTCAAGGACCAGGGTGCCCTCATCCGCGAGGTCAGCCTTCCCCATACCCGCTATGCCATCGACACCTATTATTTATTGTGTACCAGCGAGGTCTCTAGCAACCTGAGCCGCTTCGATGGCGTCCGCTTCGGGCACCGGGTCGATGGCAGCAGTCTGACCGAGATGATCGCTGAAACCCGGAACCTGGGACTCGGGACAGAGGTCAAGCGACGGATCCTGCTGGGCGCGTTCTGTCTTTCCAAGGGCTACTACGATGCTTTCTACCTGAAGGCCATGAAGGCCCGTACCCTCATCGCCGAAGACTTCCGCCGAGCCTTCGAATCCGTGGATGTCCTGGCCACCCCGGTGAGTCCCGGGACCGCCTTTCCCTTCCAGGCCAAGACCGCTGATCCCCTGGCCATGTATTTGGCGGATGTCTTCACCGTGACCGCGCCTCTGGCCGGCCTTCCCTGCCTCTCCATGCCCGCTGGCTTCAGCGAAAAGCTGCCAGTGGGCATCCAACTGATCGGCCCAGCGGGTTCGGATGTCATGCTGCTGGAGACAGCACACGCCTTCCAGTCCTTCACCAGCCACCACCTCAGTGCCCCACCCCTGCCTGCCTAGGAGCGAATCATGGCCTTTGACGTCGTCATGCCCCAGATGGGTGAAAGCATTGCCGAAGCCACCATCCTGAAGTGGCACCGCCAGGTGGGCGATGTCATAGCCAAGGACGAGACCCTCTACGAGATCAGCACCGACAAGGTCGATGCGGAGATCCCCGCACCGGCGGCAGGAACCCTGATCGAGATTCTGGTGGAAGTGAATCTCACGGTTCCCGTGGGCACCATTGTGGCCCGTATCGGCGAGGCCTCTGAAAGGCCCGTTGGAGCGGCGACCCCAACCCTGGTGGCGGCACCTTCGCCCTCGGGGGCTCCGGCAACCGCACCTCTACCCCCCCTGACCGATGAGGACGAAAACAGTCTGGAAGGCCGTCTTAAAACCCGCAGCAGCCCCCTGGTCCGGGAAATGGCCAAACAGCATGGCATCGACCTGTCCCGGCTCACGGGTACGGGGCAAGCCGGCCGGGTTACCCGCGAAGACATGGAGGCGCATCTGGCCGCAGGTTCCGCTCCTGCCTCCCTTGGCCTCGCACCTATCTTGCCGGTGGTGCACGATCCCTCGGCCCCGACCATGGGCCTTACCCCTGGCCTGGCCGTACCCCCGACTCCGGCTCTGCCCGCCTTCGCTGCCGGTGAGCGGGTGAAGGTCGAGGCCATGTCCCGCATGCGCAAGGTCATCGCCGACAACATGGTGGCCAGCCGACGCACCTCGGCCCATGTCTATACGGTCTTTGAGATCGACATGACCCATGTGTCCCAATTGCGCAATAAGCACAAGCAGGCGTTCGAGGCCCAGTTCGGCACCCGGCTCAGCTTCATGCCCTTCGTGATGATGGCCGCCTGCAAGGCCCTCCGCGCTTATCCCATCGTCAACGCCTCGGTGGACGGCGACAGCATCGTCTACAAGCAGGACATCAACCTCGGCATCGCCGTGAGCCTCGACTGGGGATTGATCGTCCCGGTGGTCAGGAACGCAGACATGATGAACCTGGGGGGCCTTGCTCGCAGTCTCAATGACCTGGCTGAGCGCGCCCGCAACAAGCAGCTCAAGCCTGACGAAATCAGCGGCGGCACCTTCACGCTCACCAATCCCGGCGTCTACGGGGACACCTTCGGCCTGCCCATCATCAATCAGCCGCAGGTAGCTATCCAGGGTGTGGGTGCCATCGTAAAGCGCCCCGTCGTCATCACCGGCCCCGATGGCACTGATTTCATCGCCATCCGCCAGATGATGTTCAGCAGTCTGGGCTTTGATCACCGGATCATCGACGGCGCCATTGGGGATCTGTTTATGGCCTTCGCCAAAAAAGAGCTGGAGAACTCCACCTTCGGCTTGGAATAGTCGCTGCTCCTCCGCGGCACTACCGGATGCCACTGGTTTCGCGTTCCAGTTCCCGGTACATGGCCCACTCGCCCTGGAAGTGGAGCTGGATGGAGGCCTGGGGTCCGTTGCGGTGTTTGGCGATGATGAGTTCCGCGCTCGGGTCTGGTTCCTGCTCGGCAGCAGCAGGGATCATCCGCCGGTGGATGAACACCACCATGTCGGCATCCTGCTCGATGGCACCGGAATCTCTTAGATCGCTGAGCTGGGGTCGGCCACCAGTGCGATGTTCCACTTCGCGGTTCAGCTGGGAAAGCACCACGACCGGAATGCCAAAATCCTTGGCCATGAGCTTGAGGCCGCGACTGATCTCACCGATGCGGACGGCCTCGTTCTGCTTGGTGCCGCGACTGCCCTCGGGACTGCTGAGGAGCTGCAGGTAGTCCACCAGGAGGAACTCGATGCGGCGATTGCTTTGGCTGCCCTGCTTCACAACCATGTTCTGGATCTGGGGCACGGTGATGGATGCCTGGTCGCAGATGAAAAGGGGCATCTGAACCAGGGCGTCCCGCGCCGCCAGGACTTTGTCATAGTGGCCTGTGACCCGACCTGATTGGAGATCCTTCATGTTCGTCTGGCTCTGGGCGGCCAGCAGACGCATGAACACTTCTTCGTGACTCATTTCCAGGCTGAAGAAGGCGCCGCAATGGCCTGGCCGGTTATCCCGGCTCTGGGCGGCCCGGAGCGCCCAGTTGAGGGCGAGGGCGGTCTTGCCGACCCCCGGACGGGCTGCCAGCACGATGAGGTTGCCGGGCTGGAAGCCCTGGGTCAACTCATCAAAGCGTGGGAACCCCACCCGCACCCCCGACGAAAGACGGCCTTCCAACCGATCCGCTAGCCGCTCCATGGCATCGTTGGCAACGGATTGGATGGTCATTAGTCCCCGGGCCTTGGCATCTCCCTGGGCCAGATGGAAGAGGCTCTGGGCCGTCTGGTCCAGCAGTACTTCCGGTGCTTCGTCTTCCTCGGCGGCCTGCCGGACCAACTGCGCCCCCAGATGCACGAGCCGCCGAAGTTTCGCCTTGCGGCGGATCAGGTCTGCCAGAATCTGGGGCCGCTCGACATCCTCGCCCTTGAGTAGTTCGACCAGCCCCGGATAGCCACCCACCTTGTTCAGGCTATCGTCTTGGTCCAGTGCGTCTTTCAAGGTAAGGGAATTGACTTCGACCTGGGCTTCGATGAGGGTCTTCAGTGCCCGGAAAACGGCCCGGTGGGCAGGATGGACAAAGTCCTCTTCGGTAAGGGTGAACACCGCTTCGCTGGCAACAAAGTTTGCCCCCGGCGCACAGCAGGTGGCCAGGAAGGACCTTTCAGCATCGATATCTTCCGGAAGCCTTTCCGGAAGCCAGTCCGCCATTGGCGTCTCCTGACGATCAGAGTCCCGGGGGGGTGTAGCCGCCACCGTTCACATCCACGAAGATCGGGTTGGATACGGCGATGGGGTAAATGCCCTTCATGATCTTGTTCCAGGGGGTGCCTGTCAGGTAGCCGCCCGTGGTACTCAAGGGTACCCCTGCCTCAACGACCACCCAGGCGTCCGTTCCAGTGGTCGGCATGGGCACCGTCACAATGGCTGTGGAGAGTCGGAAGTCCGTGGTGGACGCCGTGAAACTACTCAAGGGCACCAGGATGGGAGAAGAGGTACCATTGACCACCACCCGAACTTCATCAACGGGAACCCAATCGGGATGATAGAGGGAGATGGTCAGGGTCACGCTGGCAGCGGGTCCAGTGACCAGGCCACCGGGGCCAACCCCATTGATGGAGACATCCAGCATGGGTCCCGTGGAGGCCACTGCGGCGCCACTGCGCAGCGCCGTGAGCACCGGGGTGAGTTCCGCCTGCGTGAGGGCAGTGGTTCCCACCTTCAAATAGGTGCGAGCCAACCCCACTGGAGTGTCCAGGCTGAAGCGCGCCGAGGAGAGGCCCAGCGCTTTTGTAAAGGCCGTCGGCGTCTGCTGTTTGAGGATTGCAAACCAATCGCTGCGAACCGTCTTGAACTCCGTGAACCAGGCTGACGGATCCAAGGGATTGCAACCTTCGGCCCGGAGCAGCTCGAGGGCATCAAAGTCGCCCTGGTGCTTCCCCATGGAGACAGGGCCCGTCAGGGTCCACCAGGCATTGGTGCCCGAGCCCAGAGCCGCGGTCCGATCAAAGCCCCGGACGGTGAAGAGTCCAAGGGGACCCCGAGGGCGGTGGACCACCGTGAAGCCGCCTTCGGCCTGAGTGATGAAGTCAGCCAGGGTCCAGCCGTTGGAAGGCCGGGCGCCGCCATTGCGATCGGTGGTGGGCGGGGGCGTGAAGAGGGCAGTGACGAAACCGTCGGCCAGATCCGAGCTGCGGGCACCCACCACCAAGGGATCGGGGCCGATGGGCAACCGCTGGGCATCGGTGATGGAGGCCTGATCGATTTCCGCCCTGAATTCGGAGTGCAGTGCGGTGGCATCGGTCTGGACATCCTCCTCAGTCCGTCCAACAACCCGGACGCCTTCTGCCACCGCTGAGCTCAACATCTCACCGGGGTTGAACCCACCGGTGGTCGCCTGGGTCGGGCCAGGGAGGTCGAAGCTCGTCCAGCCGGTGGGCAGGCTAACGGAAGTGATGACGAATCCATGGGCAGCATCCGGTTGGCCGTCAAAGGCCTTGACCGGGAGGGAATCCAGATAGGAAAGGGGGCCGCGGGTGGCATAGGCTAGGTAGTCCCCGGGCGGGAAATACATGACGGCCGGAGCGGCTGTGGCCCCGAAGGCTCCGCCGAAGACCTGATTGCCCGCGGAATAGTGGTAGGCGCCAAAGTTCGTCCCCACGCCAGATTTTCCTTTGAGCACCTCGCTGTAGATGCTGGACAGTCGCCGGAGGCGTTGAATGTTCGGATCGGCAGCCCCGCCGATCCCCTGGAAAGTCAGACGAAGGGGGATGATGGTGCTGTAGTCGATGGTGCCGGCTGGACGGGCTGAGAAGCCATGCCCGGTCTGCTTCTGCCGGATGATATTGCCCGAGGCATCCGTGACCTCTGAGCGCTCTGGACTCAAGGCCTCCGCCACTCGCCAGACCTGGGTCTTGGAGGGGGTGATGGGGGTGGGGAGATGGGGCCTGGTGGTATCCAGGATATTCGTGCCGAGATACATGGGCGCCGACTGCTGGGTGGCATTCCGCGCGGTCAACCGGTAGCGCTGGCTCTGGCCCGTGACAGAGTTGGGCACCACGGGGAGGAGCATGCCCACCGGGGAGGTACCGCCAGAGATCTCGGCCGGTTCACCCCATTCCACCCGCTCCAGTCGCCAGTTGGAGGGGTTGCTGGCGGGATTGGTGGTGTCCAGGGGATCGAATACCGTGATGGAACCGGTGTAGGTGTAGCGCTCAAACTTGAACTCGGTCTGGCGAGGGCCGCCCCGAAGGGCCGTTCCAAAGGCACTGTAGGCCACGTAGCCAATATCTTCGCTGCGCAGGGCGGCGCGGGCCTGGGCCATCTCGCTAAAAACAGAGGTTGTCTGCGCGGGGAGGATGGCATCGTAGCTCCGGCCCCCCACTACATAAAGGCGACGGCGGTAGGTGAGCGACTGCCCGGCCGGCAAGTTTGCCAAGGCAGGACTGCCCACGACGAGTCGCCTTGGGAACTGCGGACGGTTTTCAGTGAGGGCCTGCTGGGGATCAGAGGCCACCAGCGCAAATTCCACATCCAGTGGCAGGATGCCCAGTGAGGCATGGGAGTCCACCGTGTTCCCAGCGGATTCAGCACCCATGAGTCCCACCATGGGTGCTTGCACACTGGTGGTCAGGGGGACCGCGAAGTCCGAGCCTGGGATCGCCACTCCCCAGGTGTTCAGGGGCGCGCCGGTAAAGGTGGCGACGGCGGGCACCACAAAGCGGAAGCCGCCGCCGCGCTGGGAAAGGTGGTCGCCCAGGTTTCGCAGGGGAAGGGTTCCAGAACCCCCATTGGTCAGGGTGGTCTCGAGGGTAAAGAAACTTTCCGACTTGTTCAGGGTGATCCGATGGATCACCGAGACTCCCGCTACCCGCCCAGTGGCATCGGTGGCGATCCCCAGCTTGCCCTTGGCGTCGAGGAGGTAGCCCCGCATCTCCATGTGGACAGACTCAAGTCCAGTGCCCGGAACGTAACGATCAAAAACCAGGGGCAGATCGGGATCCTGGTTCACCACCGGCCCCAGGCGCTCCAACAGGTCGGTGGGCATGGAGACCCGCTTGAAGCTCTGGTCGAGGGAAATGGTCCCCACATCAAGCAGGGCACCGCCTGAAGCTGCACCGAACTGCCCTTCCCGATCGCCGAAGGCGGCACCATCCAGAGCCAGATGCACAGAATCATTGCCCAGGTAGAAGTCACCAGGTCCTGCCGTGGCCTTCAAGCCGGCCACGCGATCGCCCCCTTGGGCAGGGATTTCCTCCACAGCAACAATGGGTCGGGCCACACCCGTGGCCCGGAAGCAGCCTGCTCCGCCCGAAGCCAGGACCAGCACAGTGGAGGTAAGCATCCCCAGGGTGCGCGTGTAGGGGCTCGCAACTGGAGCGGCCGAGGGAGCAAGGTGAATTTTCATCAAGGGGTCTCGTTCAGGCAGAGGTCCATGGGTCTGGGACAGGCGAAAGGTCTATGCTAACTCACGATGCCGTTCTCCGCCTTCCTTCATCGCTGCTGGCAGCACCGGTGGCCCATCCTCCTGGTCCCGGCACTGGCCCTCCTGGGAGATTTGCTCTGGACACTGGGAAGGTTCCCCGCCATGCACCACCGTCAGATCTATGCGGCGGATCAGTTGCCGACTCTCGGTGGTGCGGTACTGGTCCTCGGTGCCGGTGTCTATGGGGACGGGGAGCCAACCGGTATCCTGGAAGGGCGCCTCCGAACAGCCCTGGAACTCTACCGGACCGGCAAGGTGCGCTGGTTCCTGGTATCAGGGGACAATCGCCATTCCACCTACAATGAGCCTCAGGCCATGCGACGTTGGCTGGTCCGCCAGGGCATCCCTTCAACCCGCATTGTCAGTGACTATGCAGGCCTCCGGACCTGGGACAGCCTTCGTCGGGCCCAAGCCGTGTTTGGTCAAGGCCAGATCGTGATCGTGACCTCTGACTTCCACTTGCCCCGGGCCCTCTATCTAGCAGACCAGATGGGGCTTCGGGCCTGGGGCGTGCCCGCCCGCACAGACGGCCGCCCCTGGCCCTCCAGGGTTCGCTTCTGGACCCGCGAATACATCGCCCGGCATCTGGCCCTCTGGGATGCCTGGTTTCCCCCCGATGCTCGCCTCGGACCGAGGGAACCCACCCCGGATGACTGGGATCCCCCGCCCTGACCGGTACTAGCGAAAGGTGCGCCAGGGTTCACCAAAGGGTGACCCGAGCCCGGCAGGAGGAATTCCGTGCTTGGTTCTAAACCGCCTCTGCCACTTCTGCGAAGATGAATGGAAGGGTCGCCGACGACCCCCGTGAGGACTTCATGACCGACGCCACCCTGATCCAGTTCACGGACATTACCAAGATCTACCAGATGGGCGATATGGAAGTGAGGGCGCTGGACGGTGTGTCCATGTCGATCACCAGGGGCGAATACGTCGCCATCATGGGTCCTTCAGGGTCCGGCAAGTCCACCATGATGAACGTCATCGGCTGTCTCGATACCCCCACGGGAGGGACCTACGAGTTGAACGGGAAATTGGCTTCGGCCATGAGCGACGACAACCTCGCCCAGATCCGCAATGAGGAGATCGGCTTCGTCTTCCAGACCTTTAACCTGCTGGCCCGGACCACCGCGCTCCAGAATGTGGAACTGCCCCTCATCTATGCCGGAAAAACGCCGGCCCAAAGGCACGAGATGGCCCAAAAGGCCCTGGAGAATGTGGGACTGGGAACCCGTAGCGACCATATGCCCAACCAACTCTCTGGCGGCCAGCGCCAGCGTGTGGCCATCGCCCGAGCCCTGGTTAATGAGCCCTCCATCCTCCTGGCTGATGAGCCCACTGGCGCCCTGGACTCCAAGACCAGCATCGAGATCATGGCCCTCTTCGAGGAGCTCTATCAGCGTGGCAATACCATCATCATCGTCACCCACGAAGAGGATATTGCCCGTCACGCCCACCGCATCGTGAAGCTCCGGGACGGCAAGATCATCCACGATGAGCCCAACATCCCCATCACCTCCGAAGAGCACTTGGCGAATCTGAGCCTCTGACGCAGTGACCCTTACCTCGGGTAAGCTCTATGAATGCAGAGACTCGTCCAGGGCATCCACCAGTTCCAGAAGCAGATCTTCAGCTCGAACCAGGAGCTGTTCCAACGGCTGGATCGGCAGGGCCAGAAGCCCGAGACGCTGTTTGTCACCTGCTCTGATTCGCGCATCAGCCCGAACCTGATCACCCAGACCCAGCCAGGGGAGCTGTTCATTCTGCGCAATGTGGGCAACCTGATCCCGCCCTATGAAAGCATGGGCGGCATGGCTGCAGGTATCGAGTTTGCCGTTGCCAGCTTACAGGTCAAAGACATCATCATCTGCGGTCATTCCAACTGCGGCGCCATGAGCGCCCTGCTGGAACCTGGGGAACTCAGTGAGTTGCCCGCGACCAAGGCCTGGTTGGCTCACTCCCGGGCCACCGAGCGCATCATGTGGGAAAGCTATGGCCATCTCAAGGGCCACGAACTGCTCCACGCCACCGTGGAGGAGAATGTCCTGGTGCAGTTGGACAACCTGCGCAAGCATCCTTCGGTGGCCAAGGCCGTGGCGAACGGCATGTTGCACCTGCACGCCTGGGTCTACAAGATCGAGACCGGCGAGGTCTTCGCCTTCGATCCGCTCCGGGGCCAATATGCCTCCATCACGGGCACTGAAGGCCTTGGTCCCCTGGATGTGGACCACCGCGCAACGGACCTGTCGATCTAGCTCGAGTGGCTGAATCAGATTGAGAGTCGATCCAGACGCTCAGGCCGATCGCGCCAGCCTTCATCCACCTTCACGAAGAGTTCCAGTCGCACCGGTCGCTGCAGCAGTTTCCTCAACTCACGCTGGGCGCTCTGGCGGATGTCCTTGATCATCTCCCCGCCGCTACCCAACAGGATCTTGCGATGGCCATCACGGTCCACCAGGATCTGCGCGGCGATGAAGACCCCTTCCGGACCGAGATCCTCGGGGTAGTCCTCCTGGCCGGGTTCCAACCACTGCTCGATGAAGACCGCCACCCCATGGGGCACTTCCTCACGGGTTTTGCGAAGCACCTTCTCTCTGATGAACTCCGAGGCCAGAGAGCGCTCCGTCTGATCAGTAAACACCTCCTCGCCGTGGAGCCACCCGGGTTGGTTAGCGTCCCGCTCCAGAATCGTCCAGAGCGGTTCCAGGTTGAGGCCAGTCTTCGCTCCGATTGGCACGATCTCCCGGAAGGGGAGGAGATCCTTATAGGTGGCGATCTTTTCGAGCAGCCGCCCCTTCGAGAGCAGGTCGATCTTGTTCAGCAGCAGGTAGGTGGGGCGCTCTAGCTTGCGAAGGCGCTTGGCCAAGGCGTGTTCACCAGTCCCCAGGTAGGCATCCGCATCCACCACCCAGAGGATTAGGTCAGCCTCCTCGAGGGCCTGGTCCACATGGGCCATCATGCGCTCGTTCAGGGCGTGCTTCGGCAGATGGATGCCCGGCGTATCGAGAAAGGCCAGTTGCACTGCGTCGCGATCGACCACGCCCAGGACTCTGGTGCGGGTGGTCTGGGGGATCTGACTGGTCGCCGCCAGCCTCTGCCCCAGCAGGGCATTCAGCAAAGTGGACTTGCCCGCATTGGGGAGGCCGATGATGGCGAGAGTGGCGTGACGCCGGTCAGCCACGATGCACGCCCCGCTTGGCCTCGCGGATGAAAGTAAGCAGGTAGGCCACTTCGGCGATCTGGCCCACTTCCTTTTCGGTCTGGGCCATGGCCTCCTCCCGCAGAAGTCCAGCGTGGAAGAGCAGTCGGTGGGCCTTTTTCAGCCCCTCGACGACCTCCGCGGAAAAGCCCTTGCGCTGGAGACCGATGGTGTTCACCCCATAGCTCTTGGTATCCCGGGCTCCCGCCGTCTTCATGAAAGGCAGCACATCCTGCGTGGCCACCGTGAACCCCCCCATGAAGGCGTGATGACCGACCCGGCAGAACTGGTGAATAGCGGAGAAGGCACCGATGTTGCAGCCTTCACCCACCTCCACATGGCCCGCCAGGGTCGCGCAGTTAGCAAAGATGTTCTTGTTCCCGACATGACAGTCGTGGGCGATGTGGGCACCAGTCATCAGGAAGTTGTCGTCACCCACGGTGGTGAGTCCACCGCCGCCCTCGGTGCCGCGATGGAGCGTGCACCCTTCGCGGAACACATTCCGGTGGCCCACCTGCAGTCGAGTGGGGGCGCCCTTGAACTTCAGGTCCTGGGGTCCCATGCCCAGGGTGCAGTGGGGGTAGATCTCGTTATCCTCGCCCAGTTCCGTGTGCGGGCCGATGACCACATGGCTGCGTAACAAGGTGCGGGCTCCGATGACGGCATTGCCCTCGATGACACAGAAGGGGCCCACGACCACGCCCTCGCCCAGTCGGGCTTCGGGGCTCACCACACTGCTGGGATGAATCTGCGCGCTCATTTACCCTCTCCCTCCGCCAGGTCCATCAGCATGGACTTGAATTCGGCCTCGGCGACCTTTTGCCCATTCACGAAGGCCTCGCCCCGCATCCTGCAGACGCGTCCCTTGAACTGGAGCACCTTCACTTCCATGATCAACTGGTCGCCGGGAACCACCGGCTTGCGAAACTTGACGACATCGATGCCCATGAAATAGATCACCTTCCGGGACCGGTCCTCGAACTCACGAAGCAGCAGACAGCCGCCGGTCTGGGCCATGGCCTCGATGATATAGACCCCCGGGAAGATGGGACGGCTTGGGAAGTGTCCCTGAAAGACCTCTTCGTTGAAACTGACGTTCTTCAGACCGCGGATCCATTCCCTGGGCTCGAAGTCCAGGATCCGATCCACCAGGAGGAGCGGATAGCGGTGGGGCAAGAGGTCCATGATCCCCTGCAGATCGATCGTGCGTGGCTCGCGTTCAGACATGATGTCTCCAATCCTCTAGCCTACAGCCTCATGGCTTTCCCCTCCAGCCTCAGGCCTGGTTCACGGTCCGCTGGAACACCTTCGCCTCGATGAAGAGATCGAGCAGAGGGCGGTCAAGGGCCCCAGCGCAGGCCTCCTCCTCCAGGATGGCCAAGCTGCGATCCAGGGGCACGGCGCTCTTGTAGGGCCGGTCCCGGGCCGTGAGGGCATCGAACACGTCGGCTATGGCCATGGCCCGGCTCTGGACAGGAATCCCCTCCGCGCCCAATTGGCGGGGGTAGCCCTGGCCACTGAGCCGTTCGTGATGGGCATAGGCGATTTCTGGAATGCGGGCCAGGTCCCGGGTCCAGGGGATGCGCTCCAGGAAACGGAAGGTATGGGTCACATGGCTTTCGATCTCCAGGCGCTCGGCCTCCGACAGGCTCCCCCGGCGGATGCGCAGGCTGGCCAGGTTGCTGGGCTCGACCACCTCCCGCCGTTCACCACTCCAGTGGGTAAAGGTTAGTTCCCCCAGTAAGCCGAGGCCCTCTGCGATCTCATGAGCCATCACCGTGGGCTCGTTGCTCTGGCGAACGAGTTGCATGAGGCGCTCGGTCTCTGACTGACGACCTGCCACCACCTGCTCCCAATGGGAGAGATTGAAAGGCTCCCCATCCCGCCAGGCCAGACCAAGGCGCTCCAGCGATTCTTCCAGACCCCGCTGGCGGAGGCGCTGAAGAATGCCCTCCAACTGATCGGGATCCAGCTTTTTGGCCTTCACGAGCACCTGTTCGCGTACACCCACTTTTCCGAAATCGTGGAGCAGGCTTGCGTAGCGGATCTCGCGCAGTTGCCGGTCAGTAAAGAAGAGGTCGCCGTAGGTGCCATGGGGTGTGGCATTGACTACCTCAGCAAGGGCCACCGTCAAATCGGCTACGCGACCCGAATGACCGCTGGTGACAGGATCCCGCGCCTCGATCGCAGTCACGGAAGCTGCGACGAAGCCGTCGAAAAGCTGTTCAATCTCCTCACGAAGCTGGGCATTCTTCAGAGCCACCGCCGCTTGGCCCGCAAGGCTTTGAGCCAGGTCCTGGTCCACCAGCGTAAAGGGGGCGCAACGACCAAGTTCTCCATCTAGGCGGTTAATCAGTTGCAGCACCCCAAGCACCTGGCCCTCAGTATCCTGCATCGGGACCACCAGCATCGATCGGGTTCGATAGCCGGCCTGATGATCAAAGCTATCGTTGAACTGGTAGGGTGCCTCTGGCGAGATTCGGTAGACGTCCGGCAGGTTCAAGGGTTCGGAGGTGAGAGCCACAAAGCCCGCCAGGGTCTGTCTGGACACAGGCATGGAGACCCGATGAAAGGGCAGGTTCACTAGGGCGTTCTGGGTGTGGGCGAAGAGCATCTTCCGACACTCCGCCTCGCCCGTGAGCAAGTAGATGGAGCCAGCCTCTGCCCGCAGCAGCTCCCGGGCCTTGGTGAGGATGAGGCCCAGCAGACGATCGAGGTTCTGCTCTGAAGCTAGGGCCCGTCCGACTTCATGGAGGCGGGTCATAGACCGTCGATCCTTCGCACGCTCCCACCCAGCCTTGAGGAGCGCCAACGCCGCCTCGAGACCCGGCCAGGAGGGGCAACTGGCGAAGAGCCCATCCCCGGCCAGCCCCAGGATCACATCCGCCGGAGCCTCGTCCACGAACACGAGCGCACCGCGCATCTCTCCAGCAATGCAGTCCAGGAGGGTGCTACGGTTTTCAGGGGGGACAGCTACAGTGAATCGCAAGGCTGAATCAGGCTCCAGGAATCGAAAGGTGCCACCAGCTTATCGGCATTCCCCCAATCGCATTGAAACCTGGCGAGGCACCATCGAGCGCCTGGCTTGGGGCGGCAAGGGTGTCGGCCGCTCAGAGGACGGCCGCCTGCTGCTGCTGGAAGCGCCCCTGGCCCTGTTTCCGGGCGAGGTCGTAGAGGCCGGTGTCATCTGGAAGGCCCGCCACGGAGAAGGTCGCGTCACGCGCTGGATCACTCGGGATCCCCGGAGGACCCTGGCCGCCTGCCCGGTCGCGGAGGAGTGTGGGGGCTGCGAATTATGGGAGGCTGGTCCCCAGGTCGCCAACCTCAAGTGTCAAATGGTGGCGGACCTGCTGCGTCGCCAGTTGGGCGAAACGCAGGCCTGGGACTGGCACCCGGCACCGGCTACCGCCCGTCGCCACCGGATCCAGTTGCACTGGGATGGCGCGGCCCTTGGCTACTTCCGCCGGCACAGCCACGTATTGGTGCCTGTCGCCACCTGCCCTGCCGCCGCCGACCCACTTTCTCTGGCCATCCCCCGCCTCTGCGAGGCCTTGGCTGGCAATGCCCTGCCGACCCGTCCGGGGCGCTGGGAACTGGCCACGGGCTCCCCAGCGGACCAGGTCTGGGCCACCGATGAGCGCGATCGGACCTGGCTGCTGGAGCCGGATGGCTGGCACCGCAACTCCGAACCCATCCGCCACCGACTTGGAGAGCAGCACCTGCTCCACGACTCCGGTACCTTCTTCCAGGTCAGTCCACCGTGGGCTGCGCAGGCCTTTGGCGACCTGCTGCGGTCCTGGGAGTTGAAGGGTGCCACCCTCTACGACCTCTATGGTGGCGTGGGCCTGTTCTCCATCCTCCTTGGCGACCGCTTCACTCAGCGGGTCCTGGTGGAATCTGGCGCGGCAGCCGTGGCCTGGGCCCGCCGCAACCTTGCAGCAGCGGGCCTCGCTTCGGAGTGCCATGTCGCCGATGTCGCCACCTGGGTGCCCGACGGACTTGGGGCAGCCGAGGACCTGATCCTGCTGGACCCGCCCCGGGTCGGGCTTGAGCCTGCCCTCAGCGAGCGCCTCCTGGGGGCCCACGCCGGCACGCTGGTCCTGGTGGGATGCGATGGCGCGGCCTTCTGCCGGGACTTGAAACGCCTGACCCCCGCCTGGCAGCTTGCCCGCCTCGCCGTGCTGGACCTGTTTCCGCTCACCAGCCATGTGGAGTGTGTAGCGCTGTTGACGAGACGGCCATGACGGCCCTGGGACACCACCTGCTGGTGGAGTTCGCGGGCTGCGACGCCGGTTCCCTGGCGGATCTGGAGCAGGTCACTTCGGCCATGCTCCGGGCCGCAGAGGCCTCCGGCGCAACGGTCATCACCCACAGTTTCCACCACTTCAGTCCCCATGGCGTGAGCGGGGCGGTCATCGTCGCGGAAAGCCACTTGGCCATCCACACCTGGCCCGAGCACGGGTTCGCGGCGGTCGACTTTTTTAGCTGCGGGGCGGTGGACATGGACCGTGCCATGGTTCTGCTCCAGGAGGCCTTCCGGGCCACCTCCGAATCAAGGCTGGAGCTGGAGCGCGGCCCCCTCCGGAAGCTTCTGGCCTGAGCGTGGCTGGCTTCAGTCCCAGCCCAGTGGCAGCCGTGGTTGGGGCGGAGCCTTGGGCAGGACACCTTCAAGGCGGAGGAGAAACTCTTTCATGTCTAGCCCGCCCCGGTAGCCGACCAGGGTGCCATCCGAGCCAATGACCCGATGGCAGGGGACCAGAATGGCGATGGGGTTCGCCCCGTTGGCCCGGGCCGCAGCCCGGATGCACTTCTCGTCACCGAGTCGGCGGGCCAGTTCCAAGTAGGTGATGGCGTGGCCGTAGGGGATCTTCTGGAGTTCCTTCCAGACCCGCCGCTGGAATTCCGTACCTTCGACCACCATGGGAATGTTGAAGTCCCGAAGGTTGCCAGAGAAATAGGCTTCCAGCTGGCGCTTCAGAAAGGGCAGACTCCTGGGCTGGGGGCCTTCGGGCGGCGGGACGGGCTCACCGTGGCATCGAATCAGGCGAAGCAGTCGCCCATCAGCATCAAACGCTACCCCCAGGTCTCCCAGGGGCGTCGGGATGGGGTGGAAGGCATCGGCCATGCCCTCCAGCATGGCAGAACCCGCTGTTCCTGTAGTCAGGGCTTCCGCCAACCGAGCCCAGCTTCGAGATCCCGGAGTGCCATCGAGAGGGGGCCATCTCCGGGCAGGAGCACCCGATGACCGGGTATCAGGATCACGATGGGATTCGCGGCCAGGGCCATGACCACTTGGTCCTCGTCGAGTCCCAGCCGGGCCGCGAAATCAGAGGTGCTGCAGGTCTGGCCATAGGGAATCGTACGCACTGTATCCCAGACGCGGATCTGCTGGGGACTGCCCTTGGGATCCACCGGCACATTGAAAGTACGCAGGGTGCCCGCCAAATACGCATCCAGCTGGCGATCCAGAAAATGCTTGGCTTCCCGCTGCTCCCTTGGAGGGAGTGGGCTGGTCTTGCGGGGATCGTTCCGTTCCAGGACGAGTTCCCGCAGGTGCCCCCGGCCATCGAAGGCGGCCCTGAGGATCCCCATAGGGGTGACCAGCTCGTAGTGCCAGAGGTTCATCTAGGAATCATCGCAGGGTCGATAGACTGTTGCCATGCCCGTTGCACCCTTCCGCCTGTCCATCATCGATTACCTCAACGCCGCACCCCTGAACCATGGCTTCAAGCATGGGCTCGGCTGGGAGCACTTTCACCTCAAGTTCCACTACCCGTCAGTCTGCGCCGATCAATTACGAACCGGAGAGGTGGATGCGGGTATTGTCAGCTCCATCGAATACCTACGGATCCCTGGTCTGAGGGTCGTACCTGGCCTCTGCATCGCCTCTCCCAAGCGAGTACGAAGCGTAGTCATTCTTTCCAAGGTGCCCCCGGAGCAGATTCGCACCCTGGCCCTGGACACCTCCAGCCGGACGAGTGTGGTGCTGGCCCAAGTGCTGCTTCGGGTTCGGTATGGTGTGAGCCCCTTGGTGACGGATATGGGGCCCGATCTGTCCTCCATGCTCGCCGTCAATGATGCCGCCATGATGATCGGCGATGCCGCCATGCGCGCCCCCCGCCAGGGGCTCTTTGTGATGGATCTCGCGGAGGAGTGGCACACGTGGACCGGACTGCCCTTCGTGTTCGCCCTCTGGCTGGTCCGCCCGAACGCACCTGAGCCTCCAGTCCCGGGTGGCCTGGCCCCCTTCTTCCGCCAGAGCCTCGACATTGGACTTGCCCAGCTCCCTGCCATCATCGAAGAGGCGCGACGCAACATTGGCTGGACGAGGATCGAATTGCAGGAATACCTCACCGAGAACATCAGCTACACCCTGGGCGAAGCCGAGTGCGCGGGTCTAGGCCTGTTCTTCGAGATGGCCGTCAAACACGGGTTCGCACCCGAGGTCCTGCCCCTCAATTTCCTCTGACTTCCCGAACCACCCCGCCTCTGACACCCTGAACCTTCACCTGGATGGGCCCATGACCGAGCTTGCCGACCTGTTTCACGTCCACATCGCCGAGCGCCAGCGCACCACGGCCGAGGCCCTGGCCCAGACCAGCTTTGATGCCCTGGTGGTTTCCAGTGGCAAGGTCTACACGCACTTCGCTGATGACCAGGACGCCCCCTTCCATCCCACTCCCCACTTCGCCCACTGGTGCCCCATGGCCGGGCCCCACCATCTGCTGGTGGTGCGCCCCGGCCACCGGCCCCGGCTGATCCGCTTCGCCCCCGAAGACTTCTGGTATGAGCAGACCCCCCTCGGGACCCCGTTCTGGGCCGCCGAGTTCGACATCGAAGAGGTCGGCACAGTCGAAGACCTCTGGAAGGCTCTGGGAACCCTGACGCGGGCCGCCTACATCGGGAATGAAACCGACCGGGCGCTGGCCGTCGGCCTCGAAGCAAACCCAGCGCTACTGACTTCCCACCTCGACTGGCATCGCACCACCAAGTCCGATTACGAAGTCGAGTGCGTCGACGAGGCCACGGTCATCGCCGCCCGGGGGCACCTCGCGGCCCGGGCGGCCTTTCTGGCCGGTGCCACAGAACTGGACATCCACCATGCCTACGTACAGGCCGCCGGCATCGTCGACCACGAAATGCCCTATGGCAGCATCGTGGCCCTCAACGAAAAGGGGGCCACCCTCCACTACGAGGGCAAGCGCAAGGTGGGCCAGGGCGCCGTCCTGCTCCTCGATGCCGGGGCCCAGGTGCGCGGCTATGCCGCCGATATCACCCGCACCCTGGCCGGGCCCCACTGCGACAGCCGCTTCGCGGCTCTCATCACAGGCATGGAGCGGATCGAACTGCAGCTCTGCGACCTGGTGAAACCGAAACTGCCCTACGGCGACCTCCATCACCAGGGCCACCTGTTGATTGCTGCATTGCTCAGAGAGGCCGGCATCCTGAAGGCGACTCCAGACGAGGCCGTGGAAAAGGGGCTCAGCCGCCCCTTTTTCCCCCACGGCCTGGGTCACCATCTGGGCATCCAGGTGCATGATGTGGCAGGCAAGCAGGGTGCCCCAGACGGCACACTGGAACCCCCGCCCCCCCAGCACCCCTTCCTGCGCACCACCCGGACCATCGATGTGGGCCAGATCTTCACGGTGGAGCCGGGCCTCTACTTCATCCCCATGTTGCTTCGCCCCTTCCGGGAGAACGAGCACAGGGCCCAGTTCGATTGGCAACTCATCGATGAGCTGACGCCCTGCGGCGGCATCCGGATCGAGGACAACCTGCGGGTGACCCCCACCGGCCACCGCAACCTCACCCGCCCCCATCTCCCCAATTGACCGCATCGCGGAGACGCCATGAACCTGCGCGCCCACCTGGCCTGCCTGTGCCTTGTCTCCGCCTTGATGGGCCAGGGCACCGAACGCATCACCCTCGAATCGCTGGCCCATCCCACTCAGAAAAAGACCTACGTGGGGACGGCGGCCAGCCGCCTGGACTGGCTTCCAGATGGGGCCTTGGTGCAGACCCGCCGCGAGGGGGATCAGGTCACCCTGCTGCGCGTGGATCCCGTCACCTGGGCGGCAAAGCCCCTACTTGAGGCAGGGCCTCTCCAGGCTGCCCTGGTAGCTGCCGGAACTTCTGAAGCCGCTGCCAAGGCCGCCCTGGGCAAGGGCAGCCTCCTCTGGAACGAGGGCCGCAGCGCCTTCCTGCTCCCTGTGGCCAATGCGCTCTATCTGGTGGAGCTAAAGACGGCCACAGCGAAGCGGCTGGCGGGCGACAAGCCGGAGGAGCCCACCTTCAGTCCGGACGGTCGCCAGGTGGCTTTCTTGCGCGGCAACGACCTCTATCGGGTGGAGGTGGCCTCAGCCCGGGAGACCCGCCTCACCACCGGCGGCAGCGAAACCATCTTCAATGGCCGCCTGGACTGGGTCTATCAGGAGGAGATCTACGGCCGTGGCAGCTTTCGGGCCTTCTGGTGGGCGCCTGATTCCAAGCGAATCGCCTATTTGAGCCTGGATGAAACGAAGGTGCCTCTCTTCACCCTGATGGATGACCGGTTCCAACCCCAGAAGACCCTAGCAACCCGGTATCCCAAGGCTGGCGACCCCAATCCCGTGGCTCGTCTCGGCGTGGTGGACCTGGAGGGGCAAACCACCTGGACCGAAGATCCCTACGCCGGTCAGGAGACCCTGATCGTGCAGGTGGGCTGGGATCCCTCCGGGCGCCTCCTAGCCGCCCACCAGGATCGCGTTCAGAGTTGGCTGGAACTCCGGCGCTACCAGGGGGCCACCTCCTCGGTGCTGCTCCGTGAGGCCAGCCCCGCCTGGCAGGACCGCCTGCCCCTGCCCCGCTTTCTGGCGGACGGGGGGTTCCTCTGGGAATCCGAGCGTTCGGGCCGCCATCACATCTATCGCTATGACCAAACTGGCCGACTGGCTGGCGCCGTCACCGCTGGCGACTGGGATGTGAAGCAGGTGCACGGCGTCGATGCGACTGGCACCACCCTGTTTTTCGATGCCACCTTGCGTAGTCCCCTGGACTTGGATACCTGCCGCATCGGGCTCGATGGCAGGCAGCTCGTGCGACTCACCGACAAAGCCGGCACCCACCGAGTGAAATTCAATCAGGCCTTTTCATCCTTCTTGGATACCTGGAGCGATATCCGCACGCCGCCCCAGCAGTCGCTCCACGATGGCACCGGCAAGCGACTGCGCCTCATCGATGCCAACCCCAGCGAGAAGTGGGCAGCCTTGAAACGTGGCCAGGTGACCTTCCAGCAAGTGAAGACCCGGGACGGCTTCCCCATGGAAACCCTACTGGTGCTGCCTGTGGATTTTGATCCCGCCAAGAAATATCCGGTCTTCCAATACATCTACGGCGGCCCTGCCACCCCCTCGGTCCGCAACGCCTGGGGCCGGGACATGCTCTGGTTCCAGTTCCTGGCCCAGCAGGGCATCGCCACCTGGATCTGCGATAACCGCAGTGCTTCGGCCAAGGGGCTCGCCAGCGCCTATGGCATCCACCGCGACCTGGGAGCCCAGGAACTCCGGGACCAGCTCGATGGCCATGCCTGGCTGAAGGCCCAAGGTTGGCCGGATATGGAGCGAATCTGTCTTGAAGGTTGGAGCTACGGTGGCTTCATGGTCACCTATGGCCTGACCCACAGCCGCGCTTGGAAGCTAGGGATCGCCGGCGCTCCGCCGGTGGACTGGGGCCTCTACGACAGCATCTATACCGAGCGCTACATGGGTCTGCCCGTGACCAATCCGAGTGGCTATGCCTCCAGTTCCGTGCTCAAGGCAGCCAAGGACCTCGCCGGCCGCCTGCTGCTCTTCCACGGCAGCCTGGATGACAATGTGCATCCCCAGAACAGCATCATGCTGATCGATGCCCTGCAGAAGGCCGGGCACCCGGTCCAGTTTGTGCCCCTTCCTGGTTCGGAGCACGGGCCCCGCGCACCCCAGCACACTTGGGCCCGCTACCAGGCCATGTGGGAGTTCCTGTCGAAATACCTGTGAGGGGGCGCTGATCTCTGTCAGTCGTCAGCTGTCAGCCTGGGCGGGGCCACGAAGCGGTCGTAGAGCAGCATGAGGACCGTGGACACCCCACCCACCGCGGCGAGGCTGTACCACATCATGCCCGGGCGGTAGGACTGCTTCAGGAAGGTCTCGACCAGAAACCCGCTCAAGTAGCCAGCCACCAGAGCGCCGATAGCCACCGGCAGGAAGGCGAAACCCATGTAGGTGCCCACCTGCTCTTTCGGGGCAAGATCCGCAACATATTCGTAGAACCTCGGAGCCTGCATGGCTTCACCCACGGCGAAGATCGCGATGCCGACCACGGTGGCTCCGAGGGTGGGGATGGCACCGATGAGCAACCATCCGAAGCTGGCCACAGCGAACCCCGAGGACATGGCCAGGATGGGCCGAACCTTCTTCATCAGGGCCGTCACCGGCACCGTCAGGAGGATGATGGCCCAGGCATCCACCGTTTCAATGAGCTCGAAGCGCGAGTAGTGGAGGACATCCCGCACATAGAACGGCAGCCCGTAGAAGATCTGCCAGAACATGATCCAGAACCCCGAGAAGATCACAAGGAAGCCCATAAAGCGGAGGTCCTTGAAGACCAGCCCCATGTCCCGGATCACCTGGCCGAGCGACCGCACAGGCCCGTCCGCATTGGCCCGCTCTGGTTCCTTGAAGAACACCAGCGTGCCCAGCAGGTTCAGGACCGAGGTCAGCGCCGACATCACCAGCACATACTCGATGCCCAGGCCTTCCCGAACCTGCAGCGCCAGGACCGGGCCCAGGGCTCCGCCCAGGTTCACCAGAGTGTAATAGATGGAATACCCCAGGGACTTGCTCTCCGGAGTGGTCGTGCGAGCCACCATCCCCACAACACAGGGCTTGATCAGCGATCCCCCGATGGCTGTCAGGAGGAGTGCTCCGATGATGTAGGGCGTAGTCCCCACCGAGGCCACCAGGGCGTGACCCATGGGCAGTCCCGCCAGACCGATGGCGAAATAGCCGAGGCTGAAAATCGAGAAGCAGGCCATGAGGCTGCGCCGAAACCCATAGCGATCCACCAAGGGGCCCGCAAGCGTAGGCAGAAAGTAAACCGCGAACCCATAGAGGCCGACCAGTTCACTGCCGCGGCGACCCAGTCCCACCTTTTCCACCAAATAGACCGCCAGCACCGCCTTGGATCCGTAAAAAGCCAGGCGCTCGAAGAGTTCCAGCGTGTTGGCGACCCAGAAGGACCGGGTGAATCCCGTGCGGAGATGGTGAAGCTGTTGGGCCACGGACAAGGCGCTACCTCCAGGAGATGACTCATTGATCTTTTCGGGGGTCCCAGGGAACGGTCAACCTGGAATGCCGATCACTTTATGGAACCAAAGGCGGACCCCCTGCGGGCCCGTCTCCTTTCGTCAGCCATTTCTGCTATTTGGCGACCTTGGCGAATTCCACCACGGCGCGAAGCATATCGCCCACAGACATAATCCCGACCAGTTCGCCGGCGGCATTCACCACGCATAGACCATACAGTTTGTGATCCAGAATAATCTGAGCCGCAGAGGAAAGTTCGGTATCGGGCGATACGGTTCGGGGCGAGTTGTTCATGACCTCTTTCACCGGCGTCTTAGAGAGCAGGTAATGGACTTCCCAGGTGTCCAGGGAGGTGGCCCTGCCAGGTGAATAATCCTTGATCATTAGATCGGTGATCAGGCCGATGAAGCGCCCGGAGGCCATGACCGGCAGGCGGCGGACACCCTTTTCCTTCATGAGGTGGATGGCCTCGATGATCGAGGCATCCTGCTCAATGGTGAATGGATTCTTGGTCATCCAAGTCTGAACGGTGTTCATCGGATACTCCTTACATGCCTAGGAAGGCCTTCTTGATGTGGTCGTTGTTGAGTAGTTCGTCACCCTTGCCCGTGAGCACAAACCTGCCCGTTTCCATGACGTAGGCCCGGTCGGAAATGGGAAGGGACTGGTAGACGTTCGGCTCCACCAGGAGGATGGTAACGCCCTCCTTGTTGATGCCAGTGATGATGTCAAAGATGTTCTTCAAGAGGGGTGCTGAAGGCCAGGAGATGCTTGCGCATGGCTGCTCCGTTGGAAAGATGATGATGAAGGAGGGTAGCTGCGATTCAACAACCATTCATCGCGAAAAAAACCGCGGAACTCCGGGTTGTGACCCGTGAGTTCCGCGGTGACAGTGCGGTAAAGATCCGAGCTAAATGCTAAGGCTTAGAAGGCCACCATCAGGGAGGCCACGAAGCTGTTGCCACCCTGCTCGCCGGTCTGACCGGTGCGAGGGGCAAGGTAGTTCTTGCTGCGGACGATGTAGTCCAGCTTGAGCTTGCCGAAGCTCGACTTGCTTGGGCTGAAGAGGTAGTTGTAGCCCACCGTCATTTCGGTGTACTTGGGGGTGTAGTCCACAGGAGCCCCGAGAACAGTCAGCGGGGTGTTGGCGGCGCTCTGGGTGTACGGGTTGTAGGCGGTGTACCAGTTGTCGCCGCTGTTGTAATTCAGCATGTCGTAGCGGGCGAGGAGCCAGTGCTGGCCCATCTTGTAGACGCCGGTGACGCAGTAGCCCATGTACTTCTGGTCCAGGTGCTCGCGGGAAGGAGCGGCGCCAGAGGCGGCAAAGACGGTGGGGAAGCGCCGGCCCAGCAGGCCCGTGGCGAACTCAGCGTCCACGTGGAACTGGGTGGTGTCATAGGCGTAGTAGAGACCCTGCAGGGTGGTCTTGTCCTTGTTGTCCTTGGTCTGGACGGCGGTGGGAGCACCAACGGTCCAGGAGGCCGGGTTGGTAGCATTGGACAGGGTCGCTTCCTTCAGGTTCGTCACGCCCTCGCGGTAGTAGGCGCCGAACTTGTGGGCACTGCCGTAGCCACCCTCGAAGCGGAAGCTCCAGTCCTTCTGGGCGTTGAGGTCGTTGTTCTTGCCGCCGCTGCCGTCGTCCGTGGTGCCGTTGGAGATGGCTGCGTTCAGCTTGCCCTGGAAGCCCTTGGCATCGCCGTAGGCGTAGCTGGCCCAGACGCCGCGATCGCGTTTGTCGCCAAAGGCACGGTTGAGCTGGTTGCGATCCCAGAAGAGGATGTCGCGGGCGCCCACGATGGTGGCTTCATAGGTGGTCGGCATCTTGAACTGGCCAGCCTTCAGGGTCAGGCCCTTGGCCAGGGTCCAGGTGATGACGGCATCATGCAGGACGTTGTTGCCGACAGACGAAGTGCTGTTGTTGGGATCGAACAGGATGTTCCAGCTGACATCATCGGTGACCTTGCCGCTGAGGTAGATTTCAGCGCGCTTGATGGCGAAGGTGTTTTCCGCGAAGAGAGCGTTGACACCGTAGTAATTGGACGCCCCACCAGGCTTGGCGGACGTGTTGAGACGCAGGTTGCTGTCGAGCATCTGGCTGTACCAGAACTCGATGAGGGCACCATCGAACTTGACAGCCTGGGCCTGGACGACTCCGGCTGCAAGCAACACTGCCACGCCAGCAAGGCGAGAGATCTTCATGTGGTGTTCTCCTAAAAGGGAGGGTTGGGGGGGCTTATCAGGGCGTCCGCAAGGTTTCTGACTGGGTTGTTCGATCAGGCACTCAGGGAACGATTCATTTGGATTCAAGCTAAATGGAGCGAACCGCTGCGTCCATCATAAACCGCCTAAGGTTCCCATCCTTGTGATAAATGGCACAACAGTATCCCTTGTTTTTTGTGAATCACTGGTAACAAAGATGTTACGAATGGATGCCCAGACAAATTTTGCCCCCAGCACCCACCTTACAATTTCACACCAGGCAGATGGGTTATCCCGCATGAAGAACACTGGAAAAAAGCATCACCTACGCCTTGTAAAAATGGTTTATGGGCAATGCTGAAATTTACCGACCGGCCGACCGGTTTTTAACCATGCAGCACCAGTCACCAACAACCGAGGAAGCCTCACGTCTCGAGCAGTCTTCTCGCTTCTACGCAAATGGGGCAGAGGCAGATGGAGCGGGTGGCGGATTTCGCGTGCTCCATCATGTAGCGGCGCAACAGGGCGATCAGCTTCGCATTCGAAATGAGGTCCGAAGGCACAGCGACTCCTTGGGTAGGTGAAGCCAGCATACCGCCCTGCCCCGCTGGGCGCATGGAATTCGGGCCCCCATGCAGCGGCCCATTGACACATTTTCGATGGCACTGGGTCTTGCTGAAAATAACCTGGCACCTATACTCAGGCAGTAGCATAAATACGGTGCAGGATGAATTTTCTATTAGCTATTTGCAACTGATCTATAGCCAATTCACTCGAGGAGGGAGTCATGGTTTCAAGGCCCAGATCCCACATCCGCCTAGGGTGGTTTGTGCTTGCGGTGGTCCTGGCGGGGATGATCCTGTCCGCTGAGTTCCGTGCCTTCAACGCACCGGTTCATCCTGCCCGGAACCATGCAGCATCAACAGCATCGGAGCCATCGGGACGTTGAGGTCTCCCCACCAGAAAAACCAAAAGAGGGACTGAGCCCCTGCTGTGGGCGATGAACCCTCCTTCTGCTTGGCGGAGTTGGTTGCCTTCGCCTTGGGCTTGGCGGCCTTCGAGGTCTTGAAGCATATGGACTTGGAGGCAGCGATCTTGATGGGAGCGCCGGTCTGGGGGTTGCGACCCAGGTGCGCCCCGCGGCTCTTCTGGCTGAAGGTGCCGAAGCCGACGAGCGCAACCTTGCCGCCATTGGCCACGTGAGCGGCGATGGTTCCGCCCACGCACAGTTGAACGGCGCACTGGCCGCCCAAGTGGACCGTGAAATCCCTCTGCAGGATGCCCCGATCTGAGGCCTGCTCCCGATACCCTGAAGGTGAGGCGGGCGGGAACCCGTACCAGCCCGCACGGGGGCAGCATGCAGTTAGTATTCGAGCAGATTCGGGTCGGCGGCGATCGCAACTTCGGCTACCTGCTGGGTGATCGAACAGCGGGCACCGCCGTGCTCATCGATCCCTCCTACACGCCCGAGGCCATGGTGGAACGGGCTCTGGTCCAGGGCCTGCGGGTCACCCATATCCTGAACACCCATGGCCACCCCGATCACTCCAATGGCAATGCCGCCACCAAGGCGCTTACCGGGGCTCTGGTGGCCGGCGGGCCCGGCCATCCCGGCCATCTGGATCTAACCCTGCAGGATGGTGAGCGAATCCAGTTTGGGGCCTTCTCGCTGCAGGTCTGGCACGTGCCCGGCCACTGCCCCGATCACCTGGCCTTCCTCGTGGCGGACCAGGACGTGGGCTTCACCGGTGACCTGCTGTTCGTGGGCAAGGTCGGCGGCACTAAGACCGAGGCCGACGGTCGCACCGAGTGGGCCAGCCTCCAACGCCTGTTGAAGGCGTGGCCGCCCCAGACCACGGTCTGGCCCGGCCACGACTATGGGGCCCGCCCCAGCTCAACCATGGGGCTGGAGGCCCGCAGCAATCCCTTCCTCCTCTGCCCCGATGTGACGGCCTTCCTCCAGGCCAAGCAGGACTGGGCGGCCTTCAAGGCAGCCCATGGCTTGCGCTGAGGGAGTCGCCTGGATCAGTGGCCAATCCCGGTGCCGGGAAAAACTTGGAATGGCACCAGGCAAAAAAAGGGAGCGGCGAACCGCTCCCTTGTTGTATTCCCGAAGGATCAGAACAGCAGCCGTACGCTCGCCTGCATACGGCGCGGGGAATAGAAGGACGTGGGCTGACCAAGGAGCGCGGCGGCAGTGCCATTAATGGAAGTTGCCGGGTTATAGCCGGTCTGCCGGTTAAAGGTGTTGTAGAGGTCCAGTGCCGCTTCCAGGCTGGTGGTCTTGTGCTGCCAGAAAGTCTGGGTGTAGTTCAGATCAAGCTGGTAGTGGGGCCTGGTGGTGCGGGAGCCAGCAGGTTCTGCATAGCGATTGGTATCGGTACTGCTGGTGCTGCCCTGGGCGGCTCGATCAGCCAGGTAGACCGTGTAGTTGGAATACTGCCAGGGCTGGCCAGACTGGTAGATGGCATAGGCACCCATTCGCCCCTTCCAGGAGAAGGCATAATAGCCATAGAGCTTCACCTGATGGCGACGATCCCCAGAGAGGTTGCCGTACTTGTTGTTCCAGAGCTGCTTGCCGAAATCATCAGCTATGTTGGAGGAGCCCATGAAGATGTTCGAATCATTGCTTGCGCCTGCGGTGGAATTATCCTGATCGAAGTTGCCGTAGTAGTGGCTCCACACGTAGGAAGCGCGAAGGTAAGCATTGGTGCCATGCCACTCGGTTTCCAGGCCTGTTTCATAGTATTTCGTAAAGCTGTTGTCGAGCTGGGCAACAACATACGTCAACGTATTGTTTGTGGTTGTTACACCCTGGAGTTGATTGAGCTGATCGCTCAGGTTGGGGATGTAAAAGGTCCTGGGGATCCCGGCAGCTGGGTTAAACAGCACCCGGGCACCATTAATGGTGTCTTCCCAGAAGTTGTAGCTATGGCGGTAGCGGGCATGCCACCGAGCGCTCCAGCCTTTGCCAAAGTCCTTGGTCGTGCCAATGAGGAACTCGTCCGTCAGGCGCGGCTTCATACCTGGGGTAAAAAGCTTACCCGTTGACGAGGCTTCAGTCTGGGAGGCCAAAAGGGTGCCTGCGGAATTGAAGTAGGCATTGATC